>Ga0123355_10001256_pt1 | contig 35396 bp, 18 predicted proteins | sample TergutEmb28metaG_3_FD_89872 | JGI IMG/M metagenome (GOLD analysis project Ga0123355, IMG submission 89872) | Embiratermes neotenicus P1 segment gut microbial communities from Petit-Saut dam, French Guiana - Emb289 P1 | ecosystem: Host-associated > Arthropoda: Insects > Digestive system > Gut ...
GAGTGGACCCCGTTCCAGACCCACTACTACTCAGAAAATCTGGTAGCGCCGGGGATCGAACCCGGGACCTCTGTATCTGTAGCCAGAAACTCTGACCACTAGACCACAGAGGCGGTCCATAATCACATCAACAATAATCATAATCATCTTCCCATGTTTACATCATCCTATTATAGAAAATGTGAAAATCTCTCTACATGAGTACTTTCATTCACAATGGCACCCGTGCTATGTTGGCCAAAAACATACACACCATGTACAGGTACATGACAGAAAACAGGAATATATTAACTTGATGAAATTTTGAGAACCATACAGTGCTTTAACTACTTTTGATATATTATTTTTTCCTGTAAGCACAGAATTACCCATATCTTATGCATTTTTTTTCAAAAGTTGTTTGCCCAAGATGAGTTAGCACAATGTGGTACTTACAGGAAACACAGCCTCTGTTTCATAAGAAATTATCTGAGTATTCAAATGTTAGTATAATATTATCTTACCCTCTATCAACCAAAGCCACACTCCCTTCCAGTTCCTCTGCATTATGTGGCCATCCACATCCACATGGAGGCTCCACAGGCACGAGAGGAATTCCATACCCAGAAAACGTTTCATTCTACAAGTAAAGGTATGCAATAAATCAAAGAAAGGACAGAAATTTACTATTGCAAGATCTACCTCCTGGCACAAACACAAGTCAAGCCAACTTCTAGCAAAAAGAGCATTCACATTTGGTCAAGCAGAAAACTGGTGCTATCCATTAAATGGACAGCACCAGGAACCTAAAGATGTGAAATGCAATTTGTCACTCTGATCTTTAATGGTCATAGTTTGCAGCAGGTTCCTCTGAAATGCTGGTAGCTCTCTACAGTATTATGCAGTTCTACAACCTAAAGACTTGTCTTAATATTTGTTATTCTTGAACCTTAAAATATTTTTTCACAAACTTACAAACTGTGCACCAAAATCTTTAGCAGGTCTGATCCTGTATGTATATCCCAGTTCTTCCGGTTCTATGATTTCAAAGAATACATCTACTCCAGTGATATCTGAACTTGAAATACCATCATAAGTATGCAAGTTGTTAGCTGAAAAGGAGGACACAACTATGTTACCAGTCTAGAAAACTGAAATAGACTCTACAAACCAGAACGAAAGAACAGGCTGTCAGATAATCAAGCCTACTTGTAAGAATACATATGGCTTCATCGTCTGCCAGACAATAACATAATGAGTGTTGCATCATCAATTTCTGGACTACTTCAGTAATCTAGTGATCAGCATTCTAGCCCATTGTTCCGAATATCCTGGGGTTTATATCAACCATTGCCACTAATTATCAAAATATAAAAGGCTCTTCTGACAGTGCCTTTCATTCACAGTTTCATCTCCTATCAACTTCCCTTACTTGTCTAGAGACATTTTCAAACATATTACAACTTACACAGAGAGGTGGCTAGAGCTACCAGTGTGTTTGCATTAACTAACTGTGAATTTGAAGGGGAATAATCTTCTGGCCACTATCTGCTCTGTTGTGACATACGTCATTTTCAGTTCAGCCACTGACTTAACTAGGAACTCTAACAGAAGTTTAACAAGCAGTCATCTATGCTGGCTTCTTGTTGGCCAGACATGTAGTTCACCCCAATTGCAAGTGAAAGTGGCCATAAATCTAGCTGTCTAGAAAAGTCTATCCACATAAATTGACATGTCACTTTCTTTCAGTATCATAGTTATGGTAAATACAAAAGCATGCTTCTTTGCAATTAAATGTTAATGCAATTTTATATTTACAATAGTCAGCTGCGCAATTACAGGAAAGAAAAGCATTTTCGTAACACATTTACGTTGCTTGTTCTTTTTTACTGTCATTCATTTCAACTAACCTACAGTATTCACCACTTTCGGAAATTCTTGAAAGAGAAATAAACCAAACAACAAAATATTCACATTGAAGCCCACGATGTAAACTGGTATTCTTCTAAATGTATTCATTTCAACAAAACAAAACAATACTTTACACAGAACGCAAGTCTTAAATGCGGTTTTGTAGGTGAACTAGACTGAATATAACAATTACGACCTAACCTCCCCCTGACAATCTACCATGCAGTATTCTGACCTGATGTGGACCAATGTGATTACCACAGATCACTTCGTACTGTCATTTGTTTATTTTCTTCACGGGTTGCCAACATACACATGCACCTATACGTTCTGTATATTCCACGGAGCCAAAATTCAGACTAACAATAGCATGTGAATTGTTGCAAAACATACAAACCTACAGCAATTATTACAAATACAGTTGTCAAATGTTACACTAATTCCATTATATGCAGCTTATAATAACCTATGAATCGTTCTGAAACGTTACAAATTCAGCAACTTAGTAGAAAGAATGAGTATTTGAAAGTCTTCTTAATGTTACTTTAAATAGAGCTTTTTCATACATAAGAGTTGCAAGTGCACACAATAATCTTTTGAAAATTTTGGTTGCCAGCATAACATATTGTTACCGTTGATCCTGGTTCGAAGCCAGATCAAAAATATGCTTGGCGGAGAGACATGCAAAGATATGCGAGAAAGAATTTCGTTTGTGTACAATACACTGGTACAATGGGAGCGTGTGAACTTTAAGGTTACTGGTATTAATTTCATGACTGTGTTTATCGTGCAAAGGGACACGGCTTGCTTTTAACTAGGGTTACAACCATACTGCCGTGTTATCACCCTGGGAACAGTACATTCTATGCCCCTTTCGGCATGCATCACTCATACAGCTGTTGAGCTTGAGAAGAGTAGAGGCCGTGAAGCTAGCATAGGCTGGGTTTGGGGACTTCTTAGCGGCCACTCGTGTGAGCAGGTTGAAGGGAAAGAGTGACGACTATAAAGAGGTGTATTCTGTTGATACAATTTCTAATAGTGCCGGACACAAATAAATTGAATGTGAATGTTACAGAATAAAAATTAAAGTGACAATGAGAATAAACTAAAGAGGCCTAACCATAAATATCCTTTTTGTTATCTAGTCTGTAGATACTTGTAGTTTCCTGTGACCACCACGCGTTATATTCCCTGAGTGGAGTTCATGTTCCCGACTTTGAGATTTGGCCGGTTATAATATACTTTTCCGAAAATATGGATGTTGACAATTTGTACATAATGATGGTTCGTACTTCTTGCATTCATACTGTGTACACATGAATTTGTTGAAATATTGAATTGGTTGAAATTTATTTTGGTTACTTAAAATTACCTCCAACAATAAAAATATGTATTCACGTAGAAAAGGTAAAACATAATCTCTAATATCTCAAACAGGCTTCTGATTGAAGCTCTAGTTGTTGCACGAATCATAATTCCAGCACTCTTCATTTGTATGTTGAATAACTTCTCTCCTGTAAGGCGAATTACGCCCCAAAATTATTTAATATTTCATTGTAAAGTGAAAAAAGTCAATTCATTTTATTGTGGTGCGCACGTGTGAGCACAACGAAAACTGAAGTGCGTTTCAAATTTCAGTGGTGTCTGCATTATCGAGATACCGGTTACGTTTAAAGATTATGGAACAAAGCAATATCTGAAGATTACCGTCTTCTGGGGTGTGTCGCCGTATAGTGTTTACAAATTTATCGTCTAGAGAGAATGTTTCGCCCCATAAAGCTTGACCTGACTACACGGCGTCACAATTCAGAAGACTTCTGATCTGTGGCAATCTCAATACTATGTAGACAGATTGAATGTATGTAAAAGTCCTTATGTAATCGAAATTAAGACTCAGCTACCTAGTAGCTCCATAGTTTCATTTGTAGACTGTTTTATTTTTATTATGTGTCATATTTGAATAACTGCACACGGTAGTGATGCCGCTCGTGTGTGAACACTTTGGAATGTACGAATCACCGACCCAAACTATGGGAACCTAGTCTCAGGTTCGCAGACCAACTGTCCTCGTCTATCTGAACAAATTTAAAGCGTTCTTCGTTCGACAGTCAGTCTTCGTTCACGAACCTGTCTTCTGCACGAGTAGTTCACCAGTCTGTCAACATCCACTAACCCACTTCATTCACCATTTCCCACTTGTTCGTTATCGGTTGGGATACAAAACCAGACCCGTAATCGTTTTTAGGTTTTTGTGGTGGTTGTTGGTTGTTACACAATGTCGCATATTGAATTTTCTCAGACTCTCGGGGTAGTATACTGTTTCCATCTTCAGGTTGATTGTGGGTCTTCGTTCACGTAAGCTAAGTCGTACACCAGTCAGTCTGTACCTAAGTTTCTTTTAAGAGCAGGGTATTGGAAGGACTTCTGGTATGCACACACCAAAAAAAAATGTTATTTCCAGCAATCAACAAATTTCAATTACAAAATATTCTTCAGTATTTTTAGTCAAATAGAATCGACATACTCCACCTTTAAAAACAACTTAAGCATTCGCACTGAGAGAACATATCGTTCAATTCTGAACAGCCGAGAGTGAAGAAAAGCAGCATGAATTTTAGAAGAATTTGAACAAGAAATAGATACAATATAATTGTATTGTAAGCCTTTTTTATTAATTCACAAAACGTCTGTGAGAACAGGAGCCATACGCAGAATCTGACATAAATCAATACTATATAATGCAATGTAAGGAATATTATACTTTTACAGCTATTCGGAGAAGAATGTACCCTGCTGAGACACTATTGTGAGGTTTGAGTTCTCCATAGCATTAAAAAAATTAGAGATATAAAACACGGCAAGATGGCTTTACTACAAACCACAACATGCTGCTAGATTGTAAAACAAGCAATTTATTTTATCAATAATATGTTGTGTTGAACTGGATTACTTTGTGTGTGATATATTGTAAACACACCAGTGTCTTGCATTGAAAAAAGTTGATCATATTTCAGAATTTTCTGTGTATTACCTCCGAGATTATACATTGAGATTATGAATGTTAGTTCTTTCAAATGACGTAACTGTAGTCATACTCATACTCATTTATTTATTTGCCATGCATCATATACAGGTATACACACCATAGATTTGGAAATAGTCATACGATAATAGTAAAAAGTATGTCATAAAAGACAGTTATCTAAGTATCTAAGAGTACATAGATAAAAATTTAATCTAGTAGTGATTAACAATAGCAACAAGAATTATAAGTTAAATGTAATAAATGACTTATGTAATAAACATAAAATTAATATATCAGTTTCATAATGTGTTTTCCTTATATTCATAATATTCCTCCATAGAGCTAAAAGAATGATGATACAGAAACCTTTTTTAAAGAGGATCTGAAATGCTTTGGATAATGAACTAAAGCTTTTAAATATTGTGGGAGATGGTTGAATACTTTAATACCTGATGTATATGGCTCCTTGTATTTTGTCAAATTTGCTAATGCGGGTTGAAGATTCTTATTATTTCCAGTGTTATATTTGTGAATTTCGTTATTAGCAGTAAATAAATGTTTGTTTTCAACTGTAAATAATAGTAATAAGTATATATACTGGGAACATAATGTCATTATTTGCATGTTCCTGAAAATTTTCCAACAAGAGTCCCTTGGTCTAGTATTTGTAATGATTCTGATGATTTTCTTTTTGGCGTAAGAGCAGTTGCCCCATAAGATTACACCGTAGCTCATAATAGTGTGGATGTGAGCAAAATAGATTATTTTTAGTGTTTCTATTGGTAATAAATATTTTACATACCTCAAAGCATAGCATGCTGTAGACATTTTTTAAATTAATTGATCAATATGTTATTTCTGTGATAGAGTGTCATCAATTATTAAGCCAAGAAATTTGGTTTCAGATAAGTTTGATATATAATTATGATTATCCTAAATTTGCATATTAACGTTGTAGCGTTTTATGGATCTAAATTCTAAGTAACAAGTTTTGCTAAAATTTAGGTTGAGTAGATTATTGTTAAACCAGGTATTTTTATCATTAAACAGCATATTTGCATGTAAGTTAAAATCGTGTCTATTAGTATCTGTTATGACGATGCTAGTGTCATCAGCAAAAAGTACTATATTATTATCTTTATTTATTATTTTTGGTAGGTCATTTATGTAAATTAAAAAGAAGAGGGGGCCAAGAATCGAACCATGGGGCACACCACAATTAATCTTTACCCATTTTGAAGCGTTAGTGTTCTAATCTAATTTATTAAGTGTTACTTTTTGGTATCTATTAGTTACGAATGATTCTATTCCCCCCTCCCCCCGTCTCTCCGCCTGTGGTGCTGCGGCCCAACACAGGCCATGGCCTCCACATTCTTGAGGTTTTGAGATCACACACAACGACGCATCGCAGTCAGTAGGACTCCTCTGGATGAGTGATCAGCTCATTGTAGAGACCTCTACCTGACAACACACAACACTCACAACAGACAAACATCCATGCCCCCTATGGGATTCGAACCCGCGATCGCAGCAGGCGAACGGCCCTAGACCTACGCGTTAGAACGCCCAGCTACTGGGACCGGCATGATTCTATTAGTGTCTTAAATTTACCATCTATTCCGTAGAATTGAAGTTTGTCTAATAGTGTTTTGTGATTTACACAACCAAAAGCTTTTTGTAGGTCACAGAAAATACCTCCAACTATTTGATTATTGTTCATGGCCATTAAAATACTATTGATGAGGGAGAAAGCAGCTTGTTCAGTTAAGTGCTGCATTCTGAATCCAAATTGTTCTTGTAGAAGGATACTATTTGTTTCAATGTGAGTATAAAGTCTATTATACATAAGTTTTTCAAAGACTTTAGAAAAGGAAGTTAATAAAGATATTGGTCTATTGTTTGAGATATCCTGTTTACTATTTTTTTTAAAGATGGTCTTAACTATGGCATACTTTAGTCTGTCAGGAAAAACACCAGAACTAAGTGCTGCATTACAGATGTGAGTCAAGGGAGAAATACTAAATGGTGAACTTAATTTTATGATATGGTTTGAAATTTCGTCATACCCGGATGCATTTATAGATTTTAGTAATTTAATCATTTTTCCAAATTCATAGTTTGAGGTATACTGCCAATTGAAACTAGCAAAGAGTTTACTATAATATTTAAATAAACAATTAATTGGATTGATCATGCTGGAATTTTTGGCTTTATTATTGTCAACAGTACTGGAGTCTAGACATGTCATGCTGAGTTGTCCCTTTTTCATTATTAATAATTTTCCAGGTACTTTTCATCTGATTTTTAGGTCTAAGAAGGATATTGTTGTAGTGTGATTTTTTGCATTACCAATTAATTTTGTCAATATTGAACAGTATACGTGAGAACTCGGGGATAGCATGGTTTGATGATAACGTAGTATAGTGACTGGGCTACGGGCTGGACGTTGCAGGTTAAAATCCCGGCACGAACAAGAAATTTTACTCTCCTCGAGTTCGTCCGGATCGTCTCTGGGTCCCACCCAGCCTCCCATTCAATCTGTACCGGCGGTACACGGTCTGGGCGTGGGGCTGAACACTACTCACCTGCACACGGAGCTGAAGTTAAGAATGAAAGGAACTAACCTTCATTTTCCCTGTATGCCCTTGTGGCGTGTGCACAGATTATTCCCATTCCCTCCCCTGCCCGGTTCGATAAAGTGCATGTAGCAAATAGTAAGTAAACTAGTCACGATGGGGACCCATACTGGATGAATCGGATCTCGACAAAGACCCGTTATGTCCATAGAACGGGTTTCAGGTAGAGATGCGTCGGGCATGGTTTTCTACCCCGAAAGCAACCAATGGACAAGAGCCAATAAAATATGAATGCGACATTTCAATATGGCGTGAAAGTGGTTGGTGTCAGAGAGTACGCAACTTAGTAAATACGGAAAATAAATATGTAGTTAGCCTTTTTCAAAATTAATACATGGGAAAGGTAAATACATGTTTTGTAACAGCGTTTAAATAAGTCGTGTGCTGGTTTGAGATGAATCAACCTCAAGTTTTGTGTTACGTGCTGCATAGTAATGGAACTGACATGTCACTAACGCAGTTGTTTGAACGTTGTATTTTAGATGTTACCTATTTCCTTGAAATTAATGACATTATTATTGGTAATGTTTTCATTCTATGTACAGGTGGATTGTGACCGACGATGATGAATATGGTGTGTACGACACAATGAGGCATGTAAGAAAAGACAGAGAATTATTATGGTTCGTGTTGGACCTCCTGCTGCTTTGTGTTCAAGAAACTGAGCTTTCAGAACAATCTGTTTATTGCCCATCACAATGTGTATGCACCAAGGTTCGCTCTCGACCTACAGTAAAATTCAAGTTTAAATGTGGAGGTGGAGATAGGAAAATTTCCACTATTGAAGAGTTGAATCTGCAGAACGTTCGAGTGGATTTATTTCATCTGTAAGTTTTTAATCCAGTGGAACAACATTACTGTGTGATGACCATGTGTACTTATCACTAATTTGAAGTGTATTTTGTTACTAGATCCAACAATTATTCCAACCTACTTACGCTGCATGACTTCTTACAGAATTTGGGTTTTAATTAAGGTTGCTAATTTATTCTGTTTAACTAATGTAGCTGGTGTTTTGAAAACATGCTAGTGAAACATACTTGGATTTTAATTCTTTACCATTGTTTATTAATACATATTTAACTGATTTTGAGCTTCTGATGTTGGGTCTGAAACAGTTGTTGACACTTGTGAACACCATATGAAGCACTGTACTGCAACATACACTCTGTTTGTCAGTTACCCAGCAAGCATTAGCTTCTCCCCCTTGGCCATTGAAACCATATGAACATCATGAGAAATTTACAAATCCCAGATGAATTTTTGTGTTGGCTTTTCTGCTTGTCTGTGATGTTCTTTGGCACCCAGCATGCACATAATTTTCTGTAATCCGTTTGGTCATGGGAAATGCTGTGTACACTATCCAGTGAAATGTCTATTTCTTGGCTGGTCTCATTCAACTTAATACACCTTTTCTATCTGGTAAGGGCATCTTCATGACAGTCATTTGTAATGGATGTGATTGTGCATCTAGGCCATCATTGGTATTGCCATTATCAAAAGCATCGCACCGTATCTACATCTGTTGCAAAACTTGCATATGGTGCTTACACCTCCACTGACTGGTATTGAATTTCCACTGGTGCAACATCCTTCGTGTTACAATAACTGAATCACACTGCTTTGTTTGGCATTTTACTGTGTTTGCAGTAGGCATGCCACCTTGAATCTGATAGTATGATGATATAGCACAATTGCAGGGCCCTGTCATGACTGACAGCAGACACTCTGCATGTGCCTGTTACAACGAAAAATCTGCAGGTGATTGTTGCTGTTTTGTATGAGTCACACTCTTGATTTATTTTTAAAACTGCTGTGCTGTGTGAGATCCACATTTGTGATGAATCCCAGTGGTTTCATCTATCTGTGGAGTATCCTAACAGAAATATTGTGTGGTATTCAGTTCTTCTGGTATAAGGGGTAGCACCATGACTCTTTCCTCCCACATCCCTTCATAATTATTTTAACATGTCTCATTTGACATTATTTGATCTTTGTAGTTGGTGTGGCTTTATGAAATAAGTGAATAAACAAGAGGCCTTGCAGAGGAAAGGTGAATAAGTGTGCATAGAAGGTCCATTTGCTGGTAGCACACTGATTGTTCATTCTTGTAATCTGTAACCAATTTTGTTTTGTAATATCACCATTTTATTTTTCAGAGACCTGTCTGAAAATAACATCACACATTTGCCACAGGAGGCATTCTCCTATCTGCCAACATTACAGAAACTGTAAGTAGACTATATTGTGTACTTGTAACATCAACATAAAATTTTAATTTTTATAAGAGCTATTTTAGCATTTTTGTTTCTCAATAGCAAAACCTCTGCAGCTCTGACTCCGGTGCATTCACTGTTGTCATTTATGACACATGCATTCTTGTCAGATACCTGCTTCCATATTTAACTCTTATCACTTCAGTACATATGTAGTCCTTACCATTTGATTTTGTAGTAAGATCATTTGTCTGCAAGAGGTGCACTGTCATTGTTTTCTTTGTATTCTACGTTAAGGTAATGCAAGTATGGACTTTTATTTCATCCATGTGTTTGCAGTATTTTGAATTATGTATTGTTACTTTTTGTATTCTGTGTGAATGAAGGAATATAAATACAGGTTCTTAAAATAAATTGTAGCTGTATAGGAGGTTAGGTGGGATTTTACATTGTGGTATGGAAATTAATTAATTAAACTTTTTTTTTGCAGGAATTTAAGCAGAAGTCATATCCATACAATTGATAATGAAGCGTTTGCAAATCTAACGAATCTCAAAAGACTGTAAGTGATGATGGAGATCTTAAAGTACAGTTAATGTAGTTATTCGAAACAAAGAAATGAAGTTCATGCATTTGTATCACATTATGAATTGTGTGAATTGGAAATGTAATTTTTAAAATGTCTCTTGCAGGGATATGTATGGCAACCGGTTGAAGATTATTGATGCACTAATGTTTGCAGGACTGGAGAATTTGGAGAAGTTGTAAGTTTTTCTTGGTTGTTATTTTCCCCATACTTGAAGATAAGAGTTGTCCTAGTTGTGGTACTATACTATGCTGTGGGTTGATGTGTTAAACATACTAACATACCACAAGGTGTGTGTGAATGATTTATAGAGAGAAAAGGATTTAATCATGCATATAAATAAAAAAATGTAGATATTCCTGCAATGACAGACAAGAGTAACTTAGACTTACAGTGCCCATGAGACAAATACTTTGTACTTTCGGTACAGCTCTATTTGTAGAAAAACTATCTGGTATTTTTCTTTTTTACTCATTGTTTGTATGCAGGCCTGAAGATGATGTGGGTATAGGATCAGATCATGCAGCTGCTTAACATTTCAGTGTATAATAAAATTTGTGTTTAGAAGGACCCTGAACTCTGTTGAAAGCTGATGGTTATTCCTTACAGAGGTGAAAATGTTTTGATTGAGAATAGAAATAATGTGTGTTTCTTGTCACATACTGATGTTTATTCCAACAGCTACCACAAAGTATGGGTACACCTGAATTTTTTTTTGTTAATCACAGCTGCTTCATGTTAATTATGTTGAAGGAAGTTCGTGATGTTAAAAAACCTAAACCTTCATAAAGGAATGAGATGTCATTCTTGAAATAGGTTGTTGATGTATAAATTATTTTTCTCTTTTAATTTTTATGGGGATACCTGATGATGGCCCCCAGTAACCAAAACATGTTGTATATACAAACAACATAATACAGAATATAAATATAAGGTGTAATTGTTGAAGAATAAAAGACCAACTTGATGTCACTTGCTATTTTATTTCACTTCTTATGCGCTCAGCATGTTTCGGTCATTAATATATCCATCAACAGGAGCTTGTGACTATTCATTCAAATTACCACATTGGTCGTATTGTTCTTGGTTCGATGTGTGTTGGAGTTTTGCTGTGGTTGGGTTGGAGTGGTATCCGTGTTGCAGGCTTCAGTGTGCAACACGGACACCACTCCAACCCAACCACAGCGAAACTCCAACACACATCGAACCAAGAACAATACGACCAATGTGGTAATTCGAATGAATAGTCGCAAGCTCCTGTTGATGGATATATTAATTACTGAAACATGCTGAGCGCATAAGAAGTGAAATAAATTAGCAAGTGACATCAAGTTGGTCTTTTATTCTTCAACCATCACAATGATGCATGGTCCAATAAACATAAGATTCATGAGGTGTAATTGTTGGGTATATGATACGCTCTTGACACTTGCAATTTTTTGCAGTCTTAAAACTGTCAAAATACCAGTTTATGCCCCTAGGTTTAACATAAAAGTTACATGGAAGGCCAGCAGATATAGATGAAATGCCAAAGTCAAGGATATTGACATTTAGTTCATTGTCTCTTTATTTCAGGGTGTTAAGCCTGAATTCTATTGCCAGGATACAAGACGGAACGTTTGATGAACTAGTGTCCTTGAAACAGCTGTAAGTACATGCTTTGCAATTTGTGTTAAGTGTACCAGATAGATATACTGCTGTGGACAGAACAATTATGGGAAATGTACAGAATGCTGTGGCTTGAATTTCTTGTCCAAAAAGTTTTACACAGGTAATTGATATGAAGTCACTGGACAACAAGGAGGGTGGTGCCCACTGTCACCTAACCAGGAGGTTAGTTTCATTTTGGGTGATTTTTCACATTTTCTTTAACTTCGAAGACAATTGAAGTGATATTTCCTGATTGTGTGGAGATAGTGAGAGCGATGTGAAATGTTTCCCAGCTGGCAGAATTCAGGTCAGAATCAGTACAGTGTGTACAAGGTGCAGTGATATATGGAACCTGATATGCATTTCTGTTCCACAGACGCAATGCAACACTTAAAGTAGATGAAGCGTAGTGTGCCATAAGCTTATTTATGTCATAGCTCACATAACTAAATGTACCAGCACTTATCTGTTAATGTAGATCATTTAAATTTGACAATTATTTTGTGCTACTTTGCACCCAAGTGTCTTTTAGTTAAGTGATATGAGCAGAGCTGGGCAAGTGTGTGGGTTAGAAACTGTATAAAGATTTTAGGCAGAAGTGAAACTTGTCGGTGAGTAATGATATGTGTGTGCTGTAGAGGTGAGCCACAGTAGCTCAGTCAGTACAGTAACAGTCTATGGGCTAAACCAGGGTTTGATTCATGGTAGGGTCAGAAGGTTTTCTCTTTACTATTCCATGTGAATACGGGTGGTTGGCACTTTCGAACATATAATGAACCTTCGCGTTCCATAAAGTGGGGAGTTTCCTGACTACCTGAACACCTGTTAGCTTCTTATGTAGGACTCTGCTCCATGGAGTTATTCCATGGATTGACATTGATCCCATCCAGCCTTCTGTCTAGTGTGGGTTCTGGGAGTCTTTTCACTGGGGATAAAGCAGCCAGATAGTTCAAAGGTGCAGAATGTGTGATGCTATATCTCTTTTCTCTTGTGTGTCCTTTGGTGCGGTGTGGTGTGAAGTTTAATTATGTACAAAGATAATTTACTTATTCTGCAGAACAGACACAGACTGGCGTCCAGAAATATATGCAGGGCAGGTGGAGGAACATTTCTGACACTTGAGTATTAAATATGCAAAGTCATATTGCCGAAATTTTCAGTGTCACAATTGACTGTGTGTTAAATAGCAAATGAACTCCATTATCGATCACAGTGAGAGGAAAAATGTTTTTTTGAACATTGTTATTTGCTAAGATTGATAGTATGAGATGAATGGTAGATGAATGAAATATGAATATGGGACTTTGGTGGAATGATACAGACAGGAGAAAACCGAAATGCCCATTGAGTAACCTGTCCCACTTTGTGCATGACATATCGTACATGCACCGGTCCAGAAGGGTACCTGACTGGTGACTGTTGAGTGTGGTTGTGGTGTTTAGTGCATGAAGTGCATAAAATGAATTGATCATATTAGTGATATCACTTGTTATCTGTAAAATTATTGATTATGTTCTAATGAACTTAGCAGTAAGGACCTGCCTTAAAAGTTGTTTGCAGTATTTAGTTTTTGTCTGTATGAGTCCACCATTACTCATTCTGTACTTGAAATGTAAATTGAACTTGTATCAGTTTTCTGGAAGTGACTCATTATGGATAAATTTATGCTTGACAAAATATGGAGCTCATTGCATTCTACAACTTAATTTGAAACTAGTTTTCAGATATAATACATTTTTTATTAAAAACAAGGGGAATTATTTTGTATCTTTGTACTGTTCAGTAGGTTTGTAAGAAATGTATTGCATTATGTCAAATGGTATTTAGACCCTTCAACAATAGATTTGTATTTGCAGTAAATAAAGGTCAAGAATGCATACAAAATAAAAGTTGCAGAGAAGGTGTCTGGAAAATGCAAACAAGTACTGAGGTTTGGAGGACAGGCTTTGCTCTTGATGAATTGGCTTCTCTTCATTTAGAGACCTGTCAGGCAATCCTCTGGTATGTGACTGTGAACTTGGGTGGCTTCTGGAATGGGCTCAGAATGTGTCTGTAAAATTAATGTCATCACCAAAATGTGGAGGCCCTCCTGCTTTACGAGGACAGCCCATCCGCAAGCTGCGGCTAGGTACTGACTTGCACTGCGATTGGCCTGCTGCTGGATCAAGCCCTGGAACTCTACTGGAACTGAAACCAGCTCACAGTCAGGTATGAAAACAAATTTTATTTATAAGGTTGGCTGTTGTCATTACTTCAGTTTGTGGTCTCTGGGCCTTCGTGGCCTCTGTTCTAGGGAAGGATGAGAGAGTCCATGCAGTGGGTTTTTTTTACTCCCATTGTTGGTGGCCTGTGAATGTCATCAGACCTGTTTGATGTGAATTTTGGGGTATGGTGGGGACCTGGTATGTCTGTAATTCACAGGGTTTGGCTGTGGCACAGGTGAGGGGGAGATAGAGGAACCAAAACATTTACACTGATCCACCCAGGCTGAAAGGTAGTGCCCTGGGAGTTACAGCACTCTGCTTTTGCACCACCAGGTCCATCTTGCATGGTTAAGTGTGTTGGAAGTTTTTGGGACTTATGCCTGTACTGATAAAATAATGTGAAATTTCCTTTGTGTTGGTTCATTAGCTAATGGGGGTGCTATGCATATACCCACACTCACACTGTGATATACAGCATTATATGTGCGCACACGCACGCATGCACATGTGCGCGCGCACACATGTACATGCACACAATCTCACATCTTGGTGTTCCCATACCCCAGCTTCTTTTTTTACCAGGAGTGCCAAGTCCTATAAAAATGAAAGTGAACCTGCCAGCATAGGAATGATTATTATTTTCTTTGGTGATCAGGTTGTGTTTGCTGGTGATTCTCTGAAACTACGATGTCGGGCGCCTACTGTTGGGACGATGGTAGGGGAGAGGAGTATTGCGAGTGTAGTTTGGATGTGGGGCAGTCAGGATCCAGCCAGAGTTTTTGAAGAAATTTATGTTGAAAACCATTACATCGCAGACAGTGGTTTAGTTGAAAGGTATGTTCCTGCAGAGTCTTTTGGTAGTTCAGAATGTTTGGTCCATATTCTTTACATTCCACACAGACAAGTAAGGAGAATATTTTGATGTGTTGACTGTTTCATAATGAAAGAAAACTTTTCAGTACTGAGTTTGAGTTTTAAGAATTCTAAGAATCAAATGTTAAACATCTGTGTGTCACAGCTTTTTAATAAAATGAATTATTTTGTTTCATGACATGACCAGGTGTTTAGGCTCAGACCAAGCCACCATCAGAACAGCCATAAAAATATGCAGAGGAATACCACTAATTACTATACTATTTTTCAAACAAATTAAGTTTAGTTTCATTTTTTACGTAGAAAAGTGTTGATGTAATGAATGTTAAATTTTGGAAAAAAAACCTTAAGTTACAGTTTGGGGTACTTGAAGTAACATGTCACATAGCCACAATTCGTTGGCAGTTATGCTCAGCAGTTTGTTACACTGTAGAGAATGCCTGAGCAGACAGTGTGTGTACCTCACCCCTTTATATGACCCAGCGCTGCAAGGTAATTGGCCTCACTTGCTTACGTACCATTTACATGCCCTTAACATCAAAGATTGCTGCATACGTGGAGACAGCTCTGGGCTTCATATTTGCAAGAAGCTACTATTATGTGTACGAGATCTATATGGCTTCAAATAATACAAGGTAAGTTGTGCTGAATGTATTTAGAAATTTGTAACAGTCAATCAGAATAACTGCCTTGCCTCACTTTCACTGTAACCCAGTGCAGTGTTGGAAATTTAGAATTTAGACAACCAACAAAAATAGCCAGTTGATGTTAACCAAAATTGCTCAACTCGACGTGGAGTTTACCAAAGGGAGTACAAATTTCTAAATACATCTAGCACGATATACATTGTGTTACTTGAAGCCTGATAGATCTCATACACATAATGGCAGCTTCTTGTAAATGTCAAGCCCAGAGCCGTCTTCACGTATGTAGTGATCTTCAATGTTAAGGGCACATAAATGGTATGTAAGCAAGTGAGGCCTATTACCTTGCAGCGTTGGGTTTTCTAGAGGGTTGAGGTACACAAACTGTCTGCTCAGGCATTCTCTGCAGTGTAATTAACTGCTAAGCATAACTGCCAATGTACTGTAGTTACATGACATGTTACTTCAAGTACCCCAAAATGTAACTTAAGTTTTTTTTTTTTTTTCAAAATTTAACATTCATTACCTTATTCTGATAACTTTCCCCTTGTAATATATTAACCTCTATTGGCTGAAAGGGAAGGTACTGTTCCAAGGAGATACAGGCATGGACAGTTAAAACGTACATAATCCCTTGTATCCGCAGCAACATCGGGATTTAAAGGCCAGACAATGAAGGTTAAATGTGTATAGGCTGTAAATAGTTGACAGTCTTTCAAGGTATGTTGTAATGGTATAGAACAGATGGGGTACACATGCTTGTCTATGAGTTCTTGATCTCTCATTCCGTATAGGATGTGTTTTAACTCAGTTCTCAGATTTAAATATTAATTGGAATAACAGAACATTAGAGCAACTTGTGCCTTACAAATGCTGAAGAGTTGTGAATATGGCCAAGAAATGTGGAATAGCGCTATAGTAAAGAAATGTCTAGAAATGTTACATCTCTTCAATTAAATAATTCTGCTTGTCTGAGATTGTCATAAGATTGTACAAATATTACAAAAGATTTGTTTATTAAACAATTACAGCTCACTTAGTATCAAGCATCTTCAGCGTGACCACAGTGGTAAGTGGAATTGTCGGCTGGTTTCAGAAGAAGGAAATCAAACGCAAACTATATCAGTGATTGTTATCTCTGAAGACACTGAGTATTGTCCACAGACAGGTAAGAAACAGTTCAGGTAGCAGCATATTTATGGGACTAAGATTTTTCTGAACATTTACTGTGACAGTATAATTGGAATGCTATATTCTCAACTGGAGTGTTTTTACTTTTGTATGAATTCTGCCCTGGTGGTCTTTGAAACAGTATTTCTCTTTCTTTTGATGGCCAAAGATCAGTAAAACACATAAGTTATACAGTGCATTGTTGTTATAAAATAACATAAAATGTGTAAAAGTGCTGTTATTGATGGGCACTTTTATTGCTGAAAGGGGTTTAATTCATAATCAGGTCCATTCCTAACTTGTTATCACACCTTTCTTGGTTTAGCACGAAGGTTTCAAAGAAATGTGAGTATAGTTGTATTTATTCCTTGATGATGTTATTATGACAGTATTAAAATAAAGACTTCAGTGTTAGTCTGTCAGATATTTACTAAAGTTACATCTACAAGTCAGCTGACTTGGGGCTGTCACTGTTTTATAACTTCAGTAATTTCCTCTTATATCATTTTTTTTCCCCTGAAGATTGCCTTGCAGGGCTGAAGCATGTAGGAGAGTTAAATAAATCAGTTTTTCTGTGCATTGTGTTTGTTTCTTAATCTGTTATAATTTATAATATGAACACTGCAACAGTACAAGAAAGTAAGTAGAAATTTTTCTCACTTGAACAGTGACCTCAAACAACAAAGGTGTTTACACATGGCCAAAGACGGTTGTTGGATACACAGTGGAGCTTCAGTGTGAAGGAGAACAACTGACTGGTATGGGATATAGGCCCCCTCTCAAGGCTGTCTACACTTGTACAGAATCTGGAGTTTGGGAGGGGCTGAATACAACTGCGTGCCCTTATGTGAGTGAGACCACCAAGATTCTGGAGCAGTTTTCCAAGGTCTGTCCTTGATTTCATGTTCTGTAATTGTACTTGAATGTTTACTGTTTAGGGGGCAGCAGATTTTAATATTTTGATCTTGATTTCTTATGTCTGAGGCATATTACATCTTACTGTTCTGCCATATGGAAGACATACTAGAATAAAAATTACCCAATCTTGGTACTTTTAAGTATGCTATTTCCCTTTTGAATGTTTGGGTGGGGGGAGGGTAAACTAATAGATATAGAACCCTTGGAAGGGTCTGCACCCTGCATTTGCTTTCAGTGCTTGGGCCATCTCTCGCCTCTCCATGTTTGGTAAGTAAGTGGCAGTATTGACAAGGTAAACTAAGCTGCCACATTTTAACAAGTGGCTCCTCAGGCCTGCAGCACACACTGAATGTTACCCTCAAGACAAGCATGATAAGTTCTAAAAGTTAATTTCTTCCTACTTATAGGCCCTCTCTTGTTTCCTTCCAATTAATTTTTGTATATAAAGTTTGGCGCTGGCATTGCACATTGTTTTTTCCCTGTCATAAATGAAAGCATGTCTCTTAGTTCCCATGTCCTTTACATGAAAGCATATCTCTTAGTCTTCATGTGCTTTCGACATATTTTTTAACTCATTTCCAGCTATTTTTGTTTGTTACAGGTAAATTTAAGTGTGGCAAAAGGCAGTGTGCTGGAGAGTGCAAAGCGGTTAAAGAACTTCACTGGCAATGGAAAACAACTGCAAGATAAAATGGATGTGGTGTTCATTTCTCGAACTATTGAAAATTATTTGGAATATGTTACGAAAGAGAGAGAGGTAATTTTAAAATAGTTTAGGCAGTATACTGTAATGTAATTTAACATTATATGACTTACAAAATATGTCTTGTTTATGTCAGTATAGTTCTCTATCACATATGGGAGCATATCCAAAAGTTTCCAAACTGAGTTGATATTGCAGCTGTGTGCTTCCCTTGCTTATTGGTCATTGTTTTCTCCTTTGTAGTAGTCCCCTTCTGAGTATGCATTAGGTCCAGTATTTCTGTTACTCCTGGAAGCACCACTCGAACTGACTTTCTGGAATTGCAGGTTGGATGGTCAGCAATTTTGCTTGATAATCTGGGACATCCTGGAAAAAATGCCCACATAGCTGTAATTTCATTATAAGATTTCATCTCATGTGTTTCTGGCATGGTTTTCCAAGTCCAAAGCCAACTTATTTCAGATCTGGCATCAGAAAACTGTAGATTGCACTGAACATGCACAGTAGTAAATATCCACCTAGAAGGAGCACAGAGGCTTTTGTTTCCAAAACTCAATTGACTGACACAGAATATAGTGATACTAACTACATCATTGAGTGGTAGGAACCTCTACTACTTGTTATTCTTAGTCCTAGTGGCAAGTTTAGGCATGTCTGGATATGCCGTCATACATCATTGTCATATGGTAGAATGCTTTGTAGTTTTAATTTTTTGTTGAAAATTGTATAGCATTTGCATAGCTTTAGATTGTGGTCAGTAGCAGACTTTAGTACTAATGGTGTGGACTCTTTGCATTCTTCTACGAGTTAGCTACAAAGTATGTATGTATGTATGTATGTATATTTGGATTTATGGCAGATATCCTGCATTGTTAGTGTGATATTTAAAATGAATATTGAACGTGCTAATGGGCATTGTGTATTGATATAAATTTTGTGGTGAAATTCATGATGTGTTTGTATTGTTGTAGTTGGGTTCGCATCTTGTGGATATTGTAAGTACGCTTATGCACCTGCCAAAAGAACTGCTGGCTGCTGCACAAGAGGAGGATCTTGCATGCGCTCGCTTAGTAAGGGCTGTCGAGCTGGTGGCAGAGTTTACTCCTTCACTGCAGTCACACAAGGTGGGGGTACTGTCACATGCACAGTATGCAGCGCTGTTCTGTCTGCTGTCATATATTGTGATATTTGTATAGATGTAGTACTGGCACTGGCTGACCAATCAGGAAAAACAGTTTCTTATTCATCTGTGTAATTTATTCACCTCAGTGCCTATTATTTGTATGAAACACTAAATAGTAACATTTAGTGCACATGTTCAAGGTATCACAGAAACTGTGGTTAATCCTTTGTACCTGTGTATATCAATTTATGCTTCCTTACTGGCTGGTATATCAAGTTATGCTACTGACATCATAGAAGATATTGTGAAATATTATACATTCTTACATACATTCCTGCAGTTAGTAAATTCCATGTCTGTATCAGTATGTGTATAACACGTAAGTTGAATATACATTGAGCAGAATGTTTGGCCCTACAGTAGAAGAAGTAATGGAGGATGCAGAAAATTACATAATGGAAGCTGCATAAATTTGTGTTCTTGTTCAGATATTCTTAGGGTGATTGAATCAAGGAAAATGATACGGACTGGGCATGTGAAATGAAATAACGTGAAGAGAATAACCTGAAGAGAAGAGAAGAACTTAGCTGGAAGAAATTGGTGTAGAGGGGGGGAAGTATCAAATGGACCTTAAAGCAGTGTGGTTTTTGGGTATGGATGAAGTTCATCTGGTGCACAGAGGTTGGGATGGTGGGCAGTTTGAATGAAGAAATCAGGGGGATCTATGAAATGTGGGCGCTTTTGACTAGGTAATGGACTTAACTTGTCACCTCCATCGAGTGCCAAGGTTAAGAATGCATGACTCTATACCTCCACTCCACCATTTGGCTGTTACGATATTAATATTATGGAGTATTATTTAATATGACCTGGCACTCAGAGTAATTGTTGTCATCTTTGTAATCCTTTGCTTTTTGTTATTGCCTTATTGCAAAATATATTTTTCAAAATTTGAATATCTGTTGTCTAATGTTCAAGACCTGTAGAGTATAGTTTGTTGATTGTTAGGACTTCAGTACTTAAAGTATGCATGCATTCTGAGACTCATTAACGTATCAACATTTCTGGTCTGCCTGTATTTAAACTAAGAGAAATTTATTGCAGTCTAACCTTGCTGTGGAAGAATATCGTGTGAATAGAGAGAGGTTCAGTGGCCTATCATGCACTTGGTATACACATGCAGGAAAGAATCCGGATCGGTTATTCTACTGTTCTACGAGCAATGCATCAACTTTACTTGGGTCTAAGGTATGTATTTTCCCTTAGGGTGTAGTTCAATATTTCAGCTTTCTCTACTTTTTACCTCATCTGGTTAGGGCATTTGAATCAGCAGTGTCTAGGTAGGCTGGTCTTGTAGAATATATCAAATCAAGAAATTAACTCAGAATTTTGGTTGAAAAATTTTGTGTCAGAATGTCTGCAGAGCTGTAGATAGAAGTGTGAGGCTTATAGTTCGTAGAGAAAGAAGATGTGAAAATGTGATGTATTCAGCTGAGCAGGCAAGGTCCAATGGAACACCCTGTACTGTATGTTCAACTCACAAAGAGAGGTCATTAAACTTCAATGAGAGATTTAAGAGAAATTGGTATCATGTGTAGTAGACTGAAAATAACCTAAACACCTTTTCGCTGTACAAATTCCAACCCTGAAGATGGAGGCCGCACATTCCTTTGAAACATTGACAGTATAGCCAACTGTCAGACAGTGCATGAATCACCTTGAAGGCTTGAAATCAGTTATGGTATAATGTATTGAATAAATAAACTGTGTGCATTTTTTAGGATAACGATAAAATAATATTTGTTGTGCAGTTCGTGGTGAAGATGAAATATCTTGCAAGTTGTGAGGATTTTGCAAGAATGTAGCATGGATTCTGTTGCGGGATATGTCACTGCATCAGTGGGTAATTGGATTCAGACATTTCAAGGGCATGTAATTCACTCTTCTTCAAGGGTCATTAGGTTCTAGGACCTCTCACCCTTTAAGATATGGGCACTACATTCTCTTGACATGCCGGGATTCGAATAACCTCTGATGAAGTGTTAAATCCCAAAAAAATGGAATACGTATGAGATAAAGAGTAATGTCATTTGTTTCTGTCTGTCTGGTCCTAGGTTTTGTAAGTCATTAGAAATTCCTGTATATGTATATGTGTGTGTGTATATATACACACACACACCCACACACACACACACGTGCACACGTGTTAAATTTACAATGGGTACCAGGCCTTTCCCAGGGGTAAACTGGCTGGGGCATGGCGTTGACAACCCACTCTCATATAGCGCCAAGGTTAAAGAAAGGGTAGAGCTATACCTCTGCTCCATGTCTGGGCCTCCATGGCCTGTTGTAGGGTGAACTTTACCTTTAGCTTTTACATGTTAAATTTTACCATATGAGAATTTTCCTTCTGTCTTAAGACAGGTACTGTTTTTTCAGGTCATAGAAGCATCCATCCATGTACCAGCCTCTTTGTTTTACCAGCTTGAGATGCAAGGGTACCCTGTCAAGTCTGGTCAGCAGCTTTTGGTATCCATGTATGAGAATAATAGATTGTTCCCTCGAATACTTGCAGACTCATCCTTGCAAGATGGTAGAGATATTACATCATGTGTTATTGGCACAAAATTAGGTGAGAACTACATTAATAATCATTATAGTGCATTCTGTGTAGGTATATGTGCTTGTGTGATGTTTACAGAGTTGTGGTTGATTGTACATGACAGCTTATTACAGTTCAGTCACTTACATGCACAGTCATTAGAGGAGTTTGCCTAGAGTTACCAGAGTATCTGGAGCTGCTCTTGATCACACTGAATAAACACAGGCAATTTACAGTGACAATTTGATCATGATCAGACAGTCATTTTTTGTTACATGTGTAGAGATGAACAGTCACAAAAAATGTATGTACCTTATGTCATAAGATTTTTTTTTTGTGTGAAGTTGGATGCATGCTTGTGATTTTGTGCTATATTGCCCATCTCACACAAAATCTTCCTGCACAGCTTATTGCTGTACAGACTGGGTAGTCATCTCAGCTACTGCTTGTATACTCGTATTACCAACCAAACTCCTGTGTGTACATGAGTTTACAGCAGGGGGTTTTTTTAAAGACAAAGGCAGCCATTTAGTATGCATGCTGTCTGTGTACACATGATGCTTATGTTTCAAGTTGTTATGTTACTTGTAAATATGTAAATTTACATTCTGTTGTGGATAAAACAGTTACAGATGTGAACAGTCTGTTTTCTCTGTCTCATTGTGTATTTCCATTTAAACATGCACACCTGGATGTCAATCATAATTAGTACAGAAATTAATGTACCCTGTTGTAATAAATTTTTTATAGTGGGAATGGAGGTACAGAACTTAACTCACCCTGTGTATGTAATGCTGCGAGCTCCCCTGCTTCACCACACATCTGGTTCACCAAAACCTGTGTGGTGGGATGCAACTCTAAACAATGGCACAGGTAGCTGGAGTCAGACAGGATGCCAACTTTCCCATCTTGTACATGGCCTGCTGGTGTTCCAGTGCAATAGATTTGGCTACTTTGGACTCTTACAGAAAGATGTCTTCCTTTATGACCAAACAGGAAGGTGAGAATTCAGTAATGACCATTTTAGAATTTTGTTTTGGAAGGAATGTTGATTAAGTTACTTTCGATTCGTATCTGCCTCAGCACAAACTATTACTGTGGAAAGTAATAGTTCAGACATTGACTATGAGTACATGTGCATGCCAAAATATGTTTCAGGGTGGCTGGAGCCAAGTTTAGATTTTCACATCCTGCAGTTTATGTTGGCAGCATAGTTGGAGTTATAAGCTTAATGGTGGCCATTGTGACATATGTAATATGCCATGCTTCCATTCAGATGTCTAAGAAAACAAAACACTCTTTGGTCAACACTTGGGTTTCAATGGCTCTCCTCTGCTTTATGTACAGGTAACAAGTGGATTTTCTGTGATGTTTAATATATCTGAATACAATGCAGAAATACAGAGCTGTTGTAATTAACTGCCAGCTGCTGGGTTTTTGTAAATGAAACCTTCTTCTGCTGGTAGGTTTGACAGTATTATGTAATTTTTATTGTTAAAGAGCCTCAAGTTGCTTCATCTACCAAGAGATGGAGATATTTTTTACCCCTCTTGCCAAGCACTACATGAACTCAACAAAGTGGTAGATGTTTCTGACATGTCCCATGCATAGCATGGCATGTGTCTTAAGACTCTAAATTTTAAAAGCCATGGCTGGAGAAGATAAATGTTAACAGATTTTATGGTTAATGTCATTTGGAAAATAAAATGAGTTTGAAGTTCGTCCATGCCCTCCAAACTGTGGATGTATGTTGAAGTGAAGCCCTGCTATATGTTTACCTTTCACAGATGTAAAGATTTTTCATTTTCATGACAGTAAAAGCATTTGCATAAGTTGGCATCATCTTTTATATTTTTGGTTGCTAAGTACATCAGTGTTGTACTGCAAAAAATCAGTAACTATGCCAGCAGTGGCGATTGGTGTAATAAAAAATTCTATTTTATGGAATATTACACTCTGTTGCTGGGTAAATCGTCCCAGCCATCCCATTGATATGCTGGGACCCACTTATCCAGTGACACAACATCACATTCCAGAAGATTGGACTCCTCCTTATGTACAGAATGTTTTGCACATGACACATATTTTACAGTAACTGTTTTGTGTTATTTATAGGAAAATTTTACAGAATTTGTGTAGTATGTTATTATTTATAAAGGCTTGCATACTGGTAATTAAAAGGTTAAGATTTTAGGAATGTGTGATTTAACAGTTAAATGAATGCACGCAGAATGCACTGTACCATTTATAGAATATGTGCATGTCAGTTTATAGAAGCAGCTGTGATCAGTGGGTTTTACAGCAGCATTTGGAAGAAACAGAGCACAGAATTTTTGCATGCATTTTCATTTGGAAATGGCTCACTATATTATTGATAAATAAGGTTGGTAAGTGTTATGCACATTCAGTTAGAATATCCACTGTCATGCCATTGACATTTACTGTATAGAGTTAGATACTTGAAATCTCTTGGTGCTGTGGGTTTGGTGGACATATTTTAAATTTAAGAGAGTGTTTTATCATCAGGAAGTGGGAGATTCAAAATCTTAGGGTTCTCAGTGGCAGGCAGTCATATTTACAGTAATAATATTAATGTTAAGCCAGTCCCAGTGGCTGCGCGGTCTAAGGTGTAGGTCTATGGCCACTCACCTGCTGAGATTGTGGGTTCGAATTCCACTAGGGGCATGGATGTCTGTGTGTTGTGAGTGTTGTGTGTTGTCAGGTAGAGGTCTCTGCGACGCACTGACCATGCGTCCAGAGGAGTCCTACCAACTGTGATGCATCACTGTGTGTGATCTAGAAACCTCAAGAATGAGGAGGCCATGGTCCGCGTTGGGCCACAATGCTACCGGGAGGGGGGGGGGTTAATGTTAAAAAGATACAACACTCAGCCTGGTGGGTGTGCATCTCTGCAGTAATGCAGTGCGTGGGTGATAAAGGGTGATGTGGTTCAGAAGGAGCTGGAAGTTTATCTTGTTACTTTGCACATGCTTTTAGTTTGGGTATCCATCAAACAGAAGATGTGAAGATATGTCAAGGAGTAGGATTGCTTCTTCATTATCTAACATTATCATCTCTATTATGGATGGCTGTTACAGCAAGGTGAGTTGTTTAGTTGAACATTTCATGTATAGTTCATTATGAAACAGTATGTTTGCTGTCTGGGTGTAGTAGAACATCTAAGAACTCTAAGAGGAATTTTCTGGAACTCTCTTTGGTTTTGTTCAACACTTCGCATGAGGTGACATTTACATGGCTGCTTTTGTAATTGTAATGAAGTGGAAATATGAAGACTTGTAAATATGAAAGCTGGGATTGTAGATAAGATAATTTTTCCATGATATACAGGTTTCAACTTATGAGTTGTTTCATGAAATGTTGAGCGTGGCCACATCGTTTGTGTTGTGTGTCATGTATGGAAACCATGTTTGCGATGTGTAGCAAATGGCATTATATGTAGCACATTTAAATTACCTGTCAGTTGCCAGTTACTTTCTTTACTCGTATGCCCATCCCTTGTAGTGTACTATTTTTTTGGGGGCCATTTACTCATAATACAACACCACTAAAATTGTTAAGGTCTCCCTCTCCTTTTTTAGCCAAACCAAGTCATATCTCATTTTGAATTTAAATGTTAAAACCAGGCCTGATATTACTGAAATTACTGTATGCTAATGTTTTAAATAGAATGAGTAATGGGAAAAAATGTTGCACATAAAACAGCAGAAACAGATGGGAAACCTCAAAACAAAATGGAATATGAAAGGAACAAATTGCCCAGAAGAAATCTTTATGTGATCATTAAATTGGGCAAAAATGGCACACACAAGCAATGGAAATGGGTGGAAAACCACTAGACAAAATAAAATGTAAAAGCACAAGTGCCATAGAATGAATAATTATCTGACTGTCAAATGAAGCAAAGAGAACACAGAAATAATGGGGACAGGTAAGAATCCACAAAACAGAAAACATAAATGAACAGATTCTTACAATATGGATACCACTGGTGTCTGTGCTAGTAGGGTCTATCAGACAAACGCTCCATTTGGCAGTTCCTTCTGACCATGATGTCAGGGGTATTTATTACTTCTAAATTTTTGAAGTTTTATGCCATTTCCTATTGCTTGTGTATGCCTTTTTTCTGCAGCCCACAGCTTGTTTGTTGAAAATATTTTCTGTTTACCATGACACCAGTATAATTGATTGTTGTTGGCTTTGCTTTGATTTCAAAGAACTCCACACTTTTCTTTGTGCCTTATGTCATCTAATGGTGGTTTGTTTTTTGCATTGTAATTGTTACTCTTTGTTCCAAGTCTAAGATGTGTGAATTTAGCTTTTCTTGGTATTGCAAAATTCTAGTAATAATGAATTACAGTATGCTGTGTGTCAGATGAATGCATTGTTTCACATTTGTGCTTCATTAGACTTTATTTATCTGTGTGCAGTCTATACAGATTATGCCATTTCACCAGTGTAGTGATATTTGATCCAAGTTCCTGTGTTTAATACAAAATGTGGTTGTATGGGGATAACACTGAAACATAGTTCTTGTTTTGCAGTAACATGTACAAGAGGTTGACCAAATCAGATTCACTGGACTCTGCTCCTGAAGATGAACTTCCTCCTGATCAGCCAGTAGCTCAGAAACCTCTCCTTGGTCTGTATTTGGTGGGTTGGGGCATTGCTCTCATTGTGTGTGGAATCTCGGGAGCAGTGAACATGAGGGAGTATGCAGCTTACTCGCATTGCTTTCTTATGCCAAGTCCTGCTCTCAGTGCAGTGTTTGTTCCTATGGGAGTGTTAGTGTTGTTCCTGTTGGTCTTCTTTCTCCTTATACATTGTGGTATCCAGAACTTAGACACCAATGGGCAGCTTTCTGAAGGCACTCAAGCAACAGAAAATGTAGATTTGGATTTGTTGGATTCCAATATTACAAACACAGCAACGGCAGAACATACAAGTTTACATAGTGCATCAACTCCAACTGCCTCTAGTGATGTGGAAGATCTAGAACATTCTCCTCAGAGCCAGCTGAAAGCTCACATCATCGTTCTGCTACTGTACCTTTTAATGTGGACCTCTGCTGCCTTTGCAACTACAAAACCACTGCAGAACTACCTTGCATATGAAGAGATTATTTTTAGTGTTCTATACGGTTTGTTGGCTTCATGTTTGGGAATGTTTGTGTCATTCTTCTACTGTGTAGCTAGGAGTGATGTACGTGCTCAGTGGCATCTGATGGAATGCTGGTGCAAGAAGCGACGTGGCCGTTGTTGCCGTACCAGGAGCATCTCTGACACCAATCCAGCCCTTCCAACTTCACAGCCACTTGGATCAGTTAGTAATGTTGGACCACGTGCTTGTAATCATACTCAACCTGTATCCAGTTCTAACAGCATCAATTCCTCTGCCCATACTTCTAGGTCCCATAATAGCAGTGTTGCCAAAGCTGCAGTAGAGTTAAATGGTACTGCAAAAGATTTTGAGTCTGGTGGAAAGATATCCAATGTTAACTTGGTAGTTCTTCATAGGCAGCAGTATCGTTCTAACAACAGTGTCACTACATTCACTGAAGCTTCTGGAGCCAGTGGAGTAGAGATGTTCTACAACCCTTATCAGAGTACAGTAGCCCGTAAGTTCTTCCGGAAACAGCGTCGACACATGAAACATAATAACCTAGGGACACGGAGAAGGGGTGATGGTGGAGGGGGCACCAGTGATGGTGGTTCTAACACCCGAGCTGAAAGTGCTGTATTTCTCTCTTCAGACATGGAGAATACTAGTGGCAAAGTGGCACCCAGTATTTATGCCCAAGGTTCAAAGGTTAACAACACAAATATCCACATTGAGCGGCCACATCACTCTTCCCGATGCAAGGATTCCAAATCGCAGAATCCTAACATTTTGACCGATAGTGGAGGGGATGAAGGTGGTTTGGATAGCCAGGGATTGCCACTGGAAAGGTTGGTGATAGGTGCAGAAAAGACAGGCACTTCAGCACCACTAAATAATGATGGGTTGCATAGGGGTCCTAGCCCTTGTTCTGGCTCATTGTCGTCAGACACAAGGGGTAATTTAGTGAATGAAATACCAGAAGAAGTAATTGCGCTGACAGCAGAATTCAGTGACGTGCGAAGTGAAATACACTGCGAGAAGGAGAAGGGTGACTGTAAGGCACAGTGTGTAGACATTTCGTGTGACAAACTTCCAATACATAGGACGTTGACGACTTCATACAGTTTAGAGATTTACAAGACTGAAGCTGAGGAGGAAGCTGTTGGCAGGCATGACAGTTCAGGTGGTAAGAAGGATGTACTGGTTCAGAATGCTGACTGCAGTGGTTCTAACGCACATCTGAGTGCCGAAAATGTGGACTTGGAGCAGAAATTTTGTGATGATGGTTCTTCTGCTCTGTCAGTTAGTGAATCAGAGAGTACCCTGGTGAAACGTGTGCATAATTCGTTGCATGGAAAGAATCCAAAACATTCAAAACAAAACAAATCTTATAATGATATTGATGATGTTAAAGTAGGTAATGTTTATGTTGGAAGCCAGAAACCTGAATTTTTAATGAAGGGGAAGAAGTTAAGTTTGCCATCTGGGGAACTAAATGGGTGTAATGCTGAAGATTATATTGAGACTGATGATGTGCCAACACTAAACAAAAAGGAGACCAGTGTGTAGAATGATATACTTTACATACCCTGCCATAGAAATGTTAGTATGAATGACATACACTGAAAGAGGTGTGATGTGGGATGTATGGGGACTTACCACTTTAGAACCATGATAATATTTCCTGACAGGGTTAATGTGTACTCTGGGGGCACTGTCAGTAAAATTGCTGGTTTAGTGGAGTGGTAAGATAGAACTTGTAATAAGGTGGTTTAAATAAGAGCATCCATGTTCAGTTCACTCATAGGTAAAGCTTCTAAATTGGTAGGAGTAACGGTTGGATATCTGAGGTTTGGTTTGATTAAATCTTGAAGTTCATATATTCTGTCAAACATTAACACAGAGGTTCACACTGCTGCCATGTTGTTATTTATCAACATGCAGAATATATAAACACAGGTTCACACTGCTGCCATGTTGTTATTTATCAACATGCAGAATATATAAACACAGAGGTTCACACCACTGTCTTGTTATTACATGTAAATGTATAAACACAGGGGGTTCACACTGCTGCCATGTTATTACTTATAACATTCAGAATATGCAAACATGGCTTCAACAGCCATGTTGTTATTTATCAACATGCAGAACATGTATAAACACAGAGGTTCACATGGCTGCCATGTTGTTACATGTCAGGATACAGAATTTATAAACACAGAAGTTTACAATACTTGCAAGTATGTGTATGATCTGTCAGTATACAGGGTGTGCTTAACTAGCCTGGTTCTTTAGCACTCATAAATTTTTTTGATGGAAGTAAATATACTTCAGGCAATCACCAAGCTGAGTTACTTGTAGGTACACTTGTATAGCTACAGAATGCACTGGGGCTGATTTTTTTTTATACAGCAACCTGGAAACTTGTGATAAACTGTATAGTGACCATAGAAGCTGGCTGAGTACAAAATCATGTTGGCAAGTTGTGCATCTGAAATAGGTTGTAGTGTTATGGTGTTGGGCTTTGTGCCCTCTTGTTCTGAGCAGCATGAAGGAATTCTTTTGAGGTGGAAGTGTCATGATACAGACCATCACAGGAATAGCATTTGCCAGAAGGGCTTGGCAGTTCAGTGCATTGCTATACCACTTGATTTTGTTTACTCACATTGTTTGAACTTCCAGGATTTTAACATGTCTCAGAATTGTTACAAGCTTTTGACAGATGTAGTACATTAAAGGATTCATTATATCAGTTTGATGTTGGACATTGTTGGTCTTCGTTATCTGAAGGATGTTTCGTGTCTGACATTTTGCGAGTTGACTGTGTACCTGTCTTCACATGATTGGTTCTCATTCAACTGTACTGATAGATGCTTTTGTTTTCATATTTAAAGCTAATGCTGATGGTTGTCAGTGTATGACAAGACCTGAAGACAGGAGTACAGGCATTACATGTTGCAGAAAATGGACATCTAGCATAATTCTTATATTGTGCTATGTCTGTTAACCAGTTGGGAAGCTATGTCAGTTTTTATTTGATGATGCGTCACTGCTCTCAATGTAGCTATTGCTTCCCAAATTGATATCCTGCAGTTGGCAAGGTATGTCACTGAGGTAACATTTACTCCAGATCATGTTTCAAGGCGCAAGTAATGTAGTTATTACAGACACTTCATCTGCAAATTATCTTGGAAGGATTTGTAGTAATATATCTGACATTGTAGGCTTACACATGATGTCTTTGGTACTGCTTATGTCTGATTACTATAAATGACAGTTGTTGCAAACTAAAATACATTACATCTTAAGGATGCAAGTTTGTTTTACTTTTAGTGCCGATATGATATTAAGAGATATTGTAATGTAAGCCATCATACCCATATGATATTACTAAATTATGTAATGTACAAGGGTTGGTCAGAAAATAAATTTACTTGGCATGCAATTTTGTAACTGAAGAACTTGCACTGATTGTGATTTTGTCAGTGGAATTAGTTGCTGGACGATTTTCATCTGTTCCCAGTGCTGTAGGAAGCCACAGCTTTAAGGATAATTGTGAGGTGAAAGCAGTTATGACATGATGGCTGGTAGCGCAGGACGCGGGACAGGGAACAGCAAAACTTCCTGCACAATATAAAAAATGCTTCAGTTGTGGGTGCCGTGTGGAAAAATAGTGGGATGTGGCAGTACATTTACAAGTGAACTGTTGTTACAGGGGTGAAAATCAAGAACCCAAAATATGTGTGCTATGAACTTATTTTCTGATCAACCCTCATGGATAAATGTTTTTATACTGTTTAAAAGTATTAATGTAGAGATATGTATTTGCCCATTGATCTACCTGTGTGCAGGAATTTCACACATCTGCACTTCATTTTCCTAGTATTACCTGATATGTTGCAGTGTACTTCACAAGCGTAGTGAATTCTCATACAGGTACAGTGCTCAGAATGATGAATTTTTTAATTTTCATTAATATTTTCAGACCATTCCAGGATACTAAAACTTCTGGCTGCATGAGGTGGTATCCCGAATTTATGGAAATGCCATTCTGTTAGGATTTGTTACAAAACTTTGCATCAGGTACTCTTCACAGTATTTGCCTTGGGGGTTTATGAATTGAGCCCAGCAATTCTGTGATCATTGCAAGCATCTTTGAAACTAGTGTTATATAATATTGATACGTATTTGCTGTGGCATGTGCTGAATGTCCAAAAAACGTTATAGCTCTTTCCTTTGAGCTTAACTTTCATCTTTGGACACAATTTACAGACTATTAGCAGTTGTCAGTAGCATCATTGCAGGAACATTCTCATATCTTCTGAGTACCATTTCAGATGTTAAAGAATGTTTGCATATTTAATTTTCTGGACGTCAACATATGAATGTTTTTATTCCTGGAGAGTAGAACAGATGTATGTTGCATCATATGTATGGAATCTCATCTAGTGACTGGTGAGGAGAGTAGCGAAATATATCATTTTCTCTTTGTGACTCTTCACTTGTTTATTTTGTTGTGTGGAAGGAGGACTAAACGGTTTTAGAGTGTTGTCCTGTCGGTGTGTTGTCTCTTGCGGTTCCATCTTGTGCTCATTTCACTGACCCTGGTATCATCAGTAGTGTCTGTGAGTATTACTGCAACAAGTGTCATTTAATTCTCTGCAGATGTAGTATTACATTCTGCAAGGTGTGAAGAGTATTATACTATAATAAGCTAATAGCTGATAATAACCCACCTGTTACATGCAGCTAATATCAAAATCTATCATTTGATGTATTCGGAGTGAGTTCATTCCTTCTGTCTTGTATCTCTACTGACTGTTGTGAATATGTTCACTCATCTCCTGTTGTTGTAATCAGTGATCCATAAACTCATTATAGCCAAATCTCCAATTCTCAGTGCTTTTTTAGGCATGTTTGCAAAATTGAGAAAAGCAAATGTTAGCTTCATCATGTCTGTCTGTGTTTGTCTGTCCATTTGTCTGCATGAACAGCCCGGCTCCCACTACGTGGCTTTTCATGAAATTGGATATTTGTGTATTTCTCGAACATCTATCGAGAAAACTGAAGTTTCATTAAAATCTGACAAGAGTTTTGGATACTTTACATGCAGATGTGTGTACATTTATGATAGTATCTTACTGAATTCTTCTTTGAATGAGAAATGTTTCAAACAGAAGGTGTAGAGAAAATTGAAACACACTTTCATGGTCAATAACTTTTTTTCTGACAATTGTACCATTTATGAGATAATGACAATATAATATGGCCCATGTGTTATGCATGATGGATAACTAAGGCTCCAGACACATATTCAGAATATTTAATAGTTCTTGCTTTCGCATGGCAACAGTGGTTACGTGAATGTGCCTCGGTGTTACGTTTGTACATACATTGCTTGTCTTGTATGTGATTGTATGCAGCAGTATGGAGCACTGACTTCTTCATTAATGATGACACAGACCATGGTGGTACATAGATCAACCAGAAAGTAAGGATACATAGTGAATATTTCCTTATTTGGCTACTTTTTGTTCAGAATAGCATTTCTTATGGGAAAGAGAAGAGTGACCCACTTTTCCATATTCAACCTGAAGGTTCATGCATTCGACACAGTGTGTTATCAGTGAATGTATGACTTCAGCACAGAACTCTGGCCTTTCCCAGTGGAACCAGTGTGAAAGACAGATTCCTGAACTTCCTCGACATTTCAGAATCTAACCAACAAGATACATCTTCAGAGAGCCAAATAGATGAAACTCACTTTTGCAAAGTCAGGGCTGTATGGGGGATGTTCATGACACTTCCATTAAAGTTGCTGCAACAAGGCTGCTATCTGTTGGGCTGTGTGGGGTCTTGGCACCTATGAGACTCTCATCTTTTTGGCCCTATGAAGAAGCATCTTGGTGGTCACAGATGCCAAACTGAATGCGGGAGTGCCTGATGCTGATGCTCTGTCCAAGTGGTTTTGTTCACACAGCCCACAGTTCTGTGCTGAAGGCGTACATTGCCTGATAACATGTTGTGGTGAATGAATGAACCTACAGGGTGACTGTTTGGAGAGGTAGGTCATTGTTCTCTTTTCTCATTTGGCATGTTAAAGTTGCTGAATAAGCAAATAGTAAGTATGTATTCTTACTTTCAGATTTGCCATTGTAATTTGTCTGCTGTGATACACCTGTGACAGTATGCCTGATAAAGACTTTCAGATCTTAAAAATAATTAATACAGGCAACCCATACATGTAAAAGATGATATATGTATGTTTGTCTAGGAGATTCAGCATGAGCACTGACAAGCTGTTGAATATAGTTGTTATTGCACTTTAACCTGGACAAGCTGTCGTCCTTACCTTGTTTCTTCCTCAAGATCAATTTAACTTTTGTTCTTCCATCTGTGTTTAATGGTCTCTCCCGTCAACTTTCTGAACTAAAATTTTGTAAGAATTTTTTTTTTATATAATATGCTGTACGAAATAAAGTATAGAAGTCAGAATACAAGTTCATTGACTGATCTTGTCAATTCCTTAACATGTAGCTCTGAAGTGAGAAGAAATGTGAATAAGCTGTCAGGTCTGAGGTCCGCTGTTACTCTATCCCAACCAAATAGTATCATATATGGACAGCACATTATTATGGACAAGATTAAGTATTTCAGAACGAGTGAATGGCTAAGAAGAAAAGTTTGATTCAGTAGTTTGCCCAACACTGTTACTTAGTATGTTTCATAATGCTTTTGTCAAGTGCATTTGTTACATAGTATCAGATTAGGAATATATCTGTTAGTGCTGCAGTAGGAAGACGTGGTATTGTTGTTGCTTTTTCCTGGAGGAACTTTGAAATTTCATTCCATTACTAAAAGAAAATGCTTAATGCAACATGGTTTAATGGTTTAATTTGTCTTTAATCAGCTGCCCCTGTCCAGAACATGAAGGTGTATAGGGGAGAAGGGTTATAGCTCCACTCATTCTTAGCCTTGTTTCTAGTTGGAGGTGAGTGGTCAGCATCACGCCCAAGCCACTTTACTCTTGGGAAGTAACCACAGTACACATTAAACAGGAGGCTCAGTCAGCCCCAGAGCTAATCTGGAAGTATTTCCTCTGCCATGATTCGAACCCTGGATTGTCCAACTAACGGCCTAGTCACTACACTGACTGTGCTATCCTGCTATTTTTCATTTGGAAATTGTTAGTTTGAAGGTTGCTGGCATAAGTGCAAGATTTCTTACTGCATAATGGTGCCACATAATCATTGAATTTATTTTTAAACTGCCTTTTTGACATGTGATAAGGATTTTTTATTTCACTTTTTACCTTTTTTGTGTCTTGTTTTCCATCTTAATAAATCCACTTACATTTTATTGTATTTTGCAGTGAACTGTGATCATAATGTCACCACATGTATGCACTTGCTTCCCCTTCCATCAGCTATGAATTTTGCTTCCCGTATGCTGACAGAATCTGTACTGGCAGATCAGTCAGATAAGTATTGTGATGTGATCTACACAGCAGAAACAAGGCTGTAGAGTATAACAATGTGGCAGTTATATGCTATTTTGGGTGAACTGTTTGCAGTAACTGTTTTTACACTGACTAAATATCTTTTATCAGTGAGGTAGGTTTAGGAATGGAAATTGTAAATGAACATTTATTTTTTAAACTAAAAGCATCGTGAAGGGAAATGTGAAGTTAGTTGAACTGAGGTACACAGAGAATTGGGTTGTGCAGGTACTGTAAGGCTACAATACAAGATATTTCTTGTTGTGTTCTGTGTATTTTCTGTGAATATTTAGAATTGTGAGCAAAATGCCATCTAACCTTCATGGAAAATAACCTTGGCAGCATCCACCTGCCTGTTTTCTTTGAGTGCCCTGGTTAGTAAGCAGTCAGTTTCTTCACATAATCAAGTTTTTTGTGTGTCAATTTGTTAGCATAATCTTCCTGTACTGTACCCTACCAACATACTGATAACCTTAAATGACATGGAAGAAACACTGATAATGGCTGTTTCAGAAGTGGTCAGACTGTGATACCAGA
>Ga0123355_10001257_pt1 | contig 35390 bp, 32 predicted proteins | sample TergutEmb28metaG_3_FD_89872 | JGI IMG/M metagenome (GOLD analysis project Ga0123355, IMG submission 89872) | Embiratermes neotenicus P1 segment gut microbial communities from Petit-Saut dam, French Guiana - Emb289 P1 | ecosystem: Host-associated > Arthropoda: Insects > Digestive system > Gut ...
ACTGATTATAGTCGTGTGTGTTATTTCTAGGTGCTGCTCGGCTCTTTCGATATTTGTGCTGCGCCATATGCCTGTCAGTAACTATATCGCTTTGCTTGGCAAAAATAACAGTAGGGCAAATAAGCTATGCGTTATTGTTATCACTCTTAGCGCGGTGGGATTTGCCTTTGCTTATGCCGGGGCTTATGGGCTTATCGTTTCTGGCGCTGTTGTTCTGGGCTATGTATGGGCATTACGGGTTGTTTATAAGGATTTTAATGGCATATCCGGAGATTTGCTGGGGTATGCCTTGGTTATAAGCGAGTTGTTTGGGCTTATTGCGCTGGCATTGTTGCAGGGGCTATAGTTTGACCCCGGCGAAGCACAGATTACTTGGCGTGCAAAGTAGTGGCCGCCACGTTTTAGGAGGCAGTTGTATGGTTTTGATTTTTGGTGGGACTTACCAGGGAAAGTTGGATTATGCCCTGGAGCACTTTGGACTGGGCAAGGATGATGTGTATTTTTGCAGCGACGGAGATACCAAGCTGCCTATAGATAAAAAAGTAATCTATGAAGCAGACAAGTGGATACTTGCACTAATAAAAGAAGGCGTCACCAGGGTAGCTAGGGATGACACAAATGCTACAGAAGAAGATACCGGCATGGCGCATAACGTAAAGCGGTTTTTTTCAGAAAATTCGGACGCAATTGTTATATGTAATGATATCTCATGTGGGGTTGTGCCCATAGATCCTATTATGCGAAAGTGGCGTGATGAAGTAGGCAGATTTATGGCCCAGGCTGCGAAGGTATCAGACGAAGTAGTACGTCTGTTTTGCGGAATCCCAACATGCCTCAGCAAAAAGGCCGACCTATTGTATAGCGAATCGGCTTTGCCACAATGCAAGGCGGCCAAAGGGCTAAGCTAATGCAAATTCACATCATACGGCACGGCAAGACATCGGCCAACGAGCAAAAGCTATATTGCGGTGCAACTGACTTACCGCTATCAGAAAACGGTATCGCCGAGCTTGCGAGCCTGAAGCAGCAGGGCATATATCCAAAATCTGCAAATCTCTACTTCACAAGCGGATTGCTACGCACCCGTCAGACCCTAGACATTCTATACGGCTCAGTGAAAAGCACGGCCCTGCCTCAACTTAAGGAGTTCAATTTTGGCAGCTTTGAAATGAAAAGCTACGACATACTGAAGAATCAAGACGATTATCAAGCATGGATAACTGATGAAGATGGGCATGTTTCCTGTCCCGGCGGTGACAACAGGCAAGTTTTCACACGCCGGGTGATAGAAGGGTTTGAGCTTTTGAAAAAGCATATACATGCAAGTTGTAACAGTGCCCTTGTCGTAGCACACGGCGGCGTAATTGTAAGCATAATGGAGCATTTATTCCCCAATACACGCAATTTTTACGAGTGGCAGCCAAAGCCGGGGCGTGGGTATACCCTTACCTGCACACCGGACGGGCTTTTAATATATCAATCAATTTAATGGCATCCAAATTACAGGCAAGATAACAGCTAACGCGCGAGCTGCCTTTTGCTAAATCCATAGATGCCAAAGAATGTCCATTAGCTTTGCCACTAAAATGAACGGGCATTTACGCAAATTGCCAAAGCACAATAAAAGGAGGATTCACAAATGTACAAGAAAAAAGGCATTACCTTATTTTTGGGTTTATTAATCATGATTTTGATGTTGGCAGCCTGTAGGGGTACAGAAGCCCCTGCAGAAGCACCGACCCCAACCCCAATGGAAACACCAGTGCCATCCGGCAACCTCCCCCCCGATGAGCCTACGCCAGCACCGACTCCTGAAGAACCACCAGCAAGCGCCCGCCCTGAAATAGATCGTGAGGGCTATGCTATTACCTTGCCCGACGAAATCAATACCATCGTCACAATAGGGCCGGCCCCCACCGAAATCCTTGTTGGCTTAGGTTTTGCCGATAGAATCATCAGCACCGACAGATTCTCAGCCGATGTTGAGGGCCTGCCCGCCGGTGTTGCCGCTGAGTTTGGCATCATGGACTTGGATGCGGAATATATCGTTAATCTTATGCCTGATGTTATCTTTATCGCAGGCATGGCCAGGGGTGGCGGTGATGATGACCCAATGGCTCCAGTTGCCGTGGCAGGCATTACAGTAATCTACATGCCCACCAGCACAAGCATTGCGGAAATTAAAGATGACATACGTTTCATTGCGGCAGTGATGGAAGTACCAGATGTTGGCGAAAGCCTGATTTCCGTCATGGAAGCAGAAATTGATGCAATTGCCCAAATAGCCGCAAGCATTACAGAAACCCGCACAGTGTACTTTGAAATTTCTCCTGCCCCGTGGACGGTTAGCTTTGGTGCGGGTACATTCTTGAATGAAATGATTGAGCTTGTTGGGGCCACCAACATCTTTGCAGACTACGATGGTTGGATTTCGGTAGCTGAAGAGGTGTTGCTTACCCTCAACCCAGATGTCATTCTCACATCCACGGGCTTCCTTGAAGACCCTATTGCGGAAATCGCGGAAAGGCCAGGCTTTGATGTAATCACGGCGGTACTGAATGGCGATATGTTCCAAATAGATGAAAACTCAAGCAGCCGCCCAACCCACAATATTACAAGAGCCCTGAGGGAAATTGCTGAGGCAGTATTCCCTGAGTATTTCGGATGAGCACTGGAATAACATCCAGCCGAAAGCTTGGCATGACATCAAATATGCAGAAGGCATGTATCGCGGTATGCGTCAGTATTATTGTGGTGCTTCTTGGCATTGCAATAGGCAGCGTGAATATACTGCCGATGAATGTACTACGTATTATCGGGCATAACGTGTTCGGACTATCATTGTCCGAACACGTTACCCCTGCCCATGTAGCCATTGTATGGCATCAACGTCTACCTCGTGCTTTGCTGGCTTTTATTGCGGGTGCTTCCCTTTCTGTAAGCGGTGCGGTTATGCAAAGCGTACTGCGTAACCCGTTGGCTTCGTCGTATACTTTAGGCGTATCCTCGGGGGCATCCCTGGGTGCGTCCTTGGTGATTTTGATGGGGATATCGCTGCCTTTCTTCTCTGCCCTATCTTTGCCGATACTGGGTTTTTCTTTCGGTCTTGCCACAATTTTGGTGGTTGTGGCTATTGCGCGGCAGCTTGACATCCGTATGGAAAACCACACTATCATCCTCACGGGTATGGTGTTTGCCTTGTTTATCAATTCCATCACTACCATTATGTTTACATTTTTCCGCGAAGGTGTGCAAAACATGGTGTTCTGGCAGATGGGTACTTTCAGGCTTAGAGGATGGCAGCCTGTGTATATCCTTTTCCCCATTGTGCTGATTGGGATTTTCTTTATATCCCGCTTTAAGTGGGAGCTGGACGTAATGACATTTGGGGAAGAGCAGGCCCAGGCCATAGGTGTAAATACCCGACGGGTAAAGCTGATATTGCTCATTGCCGCTGCCGCATTAACAGGAAGCACCATTGCTTTTGTGGGGGTTATTGGCTTTGTAGACTTAGTTGCCCCCCATATTGTGCGCAAGATTTTTGGGGCGGCACATAGATATGTAATCCCAATGTCGGCCTTGGTTGGCGGCATATTTATGGTGCTTTCCGATCTTGTTGCACGGACGGTTACATCCCCGGTAGAGCTGCCGGTTGGTGCTGTTACGGCCATTATTGGCGCACCATTTTTTGCTTATGTATTTTTCAGCAGGCGAAGGAAAGAGGCTTAACGATGGCAAAAGCAATAATGATACAGGGCACGGCATCAGGTGTTGGTAAAACAATACTAACCCTTGCTTTGTGTCGCATTTTCAAAGAAGACGGCTATGCCGTTGCACCCTTTAAGTCACAAAACATGACAACCAATACCCACATAACCGCAGCCGGAGATGAAGTTGCGGTGTCTCAATGGTTGCAAGCCTTGGCGGCAGGGGTAGAGGTAAGCCCTGATATGAACCCAGTTATACTAAAGCCATCTACAGAGAAAAAATCAACCCAGATTATAGTCAACGGCAGACCCTTTGACACAATCAATGCCTACAACTTCAGAGAAATAAAGCAGAAAATCGTACCCGAGATTATGAACGCGTACTGCCGGCTGGCCGATAAGCATGACGTAATCGTCATAGAGGGGGCTGGAAGCCCAGTTGAGCTGAATCTAAATAAGGATGATATCGTCAACATGGGTATGGCAAAGAGGGCGAATGCCCCGGTTTTGCTGGTGGCAGATATTGACCGTGGCGGGGTATTTGCCTCTTTTTACGGCACAATCAGCCTTATGAACGAAACAGAACGCCCTTATGTAAAAGCAACCATTGTAAACCGGTTCAAAGGTGAGCCGGCATATTTTGCCGACGGGGTAAAAATTCTTGAAGATATCACAAGGCTGCCAGTGGCAGGCGTGATACCTTACGCAGAAATTGACCTGCCTGAAGAGGATAGCTTGGCGGTATGTGCTGATAGGTCAACGATAAGCAACCCGCCGTTGCAAGTGGAGAAATTTGAAGCCCAATTCGACAGCATAGCTGAAAATGTCCGTGAATCCCTTGATATGCAATTGATATATAGAATTTTGGATAGTGGGGTATAAGAAGCTGTATTCAACTCTGGCAATAGCATTTTTTCGGCCAGTTTAAGCCACTTTTATGACTAGGGAGGTAATCATGAAATTTGTAGCATCATACAGCGGAGGCAAAGAAAGCGCACTGGCAGTGCACCGCGCAATAAAACAAGGGCACACGCCAATCGCCCTAATCACAACCTACAACACAGATGCAAACCGCTCACATTTTCATGGTTTGACGGAGGAAGTGCTGGAGAAGGTATCGGATGCGCTAATCATTCCCCTTTGGCTAATAAAAACCAGCGGCGAGAAATATGCCGAAGACTTTGAGCTAACTTTGTTCCGTGCCAAGGAACAAGGCGCTGAAGCCTGTGTCTTTGGCGATATCGACATCGAAGGGCATATCCAGTGGTGTAGCGAGAGATGCAATAATGTTGGTATCGCGCCATTCTTCCCGCTGTTGAACCAAGGCCGCAAAGATGTTGTGTATGAGTTAATAGATAGCGGTTTTGTAGCAAACATCACAATTGTCAACACCAAGTATGTAAAAGATGATTTCCTTGGTAAGCGGCTTACAAAGGATGTTGCAGAGCAGATTGCTGCCGGCGGTGCTGATATATGCGGCGAAAACGGTGAGTATCATACATTTGTTTCGGATGGGCCGTGCTTTAGGTATCCTGTAGATTTTTCCTTTGGGGAGAAGTTTGCACGGGATGGATACGCTTTTATGCCGGTGATGAGCACATAATGGCAGAGTATGCGGCATTTATCATACTAATTGCATTTATATTAGACTGTATAATAGGTGACCCGCAAAACCCCTTCCACCCCATAAGATTTATTGGAGGCGGCATAGCCCTTGGCATCAAGGCCTTTAAGAGAGCAAAAATAAAGAGCCATACTGCCCAATTTATATCAGGTGCAGTTTTGACGATAGTGATTGTGGCTCTTTCCTTTGCAGCAACAAAGCTGATTACATGGGGCTTTTACCGAATCAACTGGTGGGCAGGCTTGGTTGTGGAAGCTGTGATTTGTTATTTCCTCATTGCTGCAAAAGCACTTAAGGTTGAAAGCATGAAGGTGTATTATGCTTTGGCCGCTGGAGATTTGGATGGTGCGCGTAGATATCTTTCATTTATTGTTGGCAGGGAAACCAAGTGCCTTGACGAGAAAGGCATTACAACTGCTGCGGTAGAAACAGTTTCCGAAAACCTTTCGGATGGTGTTATTGCCCCGCTTATTTTCATTTTTATAGGCGGTGCACCTTTGGGGATGGCATATAAGGCCGTAAACACTTTGGATTCCATGATTGGCTACAGAAACGAGGATTACGAATACTTTGGAAAGTTTGCTGCGCGGCTAGACGATGTTGTCAACTTTATTCCTGCGCGGATTTCTGCCTTTATTATGATGGTGGGTAGTGTGTTTGTTGGTAGCGATATCAAGGGGGCAGCACGGATTTATGCTAGAGACAGGCGCAACCACAAAAGCCCCAATTCTGCTCAAACGGAATCTGTTTGTGCCGGTGCGCTGGGTATACGCCTTGGCGGTGATAGCTATTATCACGGTAAGCTAGTGCATAAGCCCATAATCGGCGATGATGTAAATACGCCTGCGCCATCACATATCAAGGCGGCTAACCGCTTGATGTATGCCGCTGTCATACTTGCGGTTACCATTTTAGTTGCGTGTAGCTTTGTAGTAAGGGGATTATAGTATGTATGAATATAGCCATGGTGGCAATGCCGTTTTCGAGGGCGGCAACGAGAATATTATTGATTTATCCGCGAATATAAACCCATTAGGACTGCCCAAAAATGTAGTTACAGCGATTATAAGTGAAATACCGAATATCAACCGATATCCAGACAATTTTTCCACACAACTGCGGGAGAAAACGGCACGATATGAAAGTGTAGATCCAGATTGGATTATCTTTGGTAATGGCGCATCAGACATTATATTCCGCTTACCAAGGGCAGTGGAAGCATCACGTATTATGGTATGTGCCCCCACTTTTGCAGACTATGAAAGGTCGGCCAGGTCATACGGTGCAGATGTGTGTCAGTTCTATCTAAGTAAGGATAGCGGGTTTGTATTGGATGATAGCTTTATGGAAGCTGTTGATGCGAAAAAGCCTAAGCTTGTGTATGTATGTAATCCCAACAACCCCACAGGCATACTAACAAAAAGGCGTGTGATTAAAGCGCTGTTGGATTGTTGTGAAAAAATAGGTGCAACAGTAGCAGTTGACGAGTGCTTTATGGACTTTGCCCAAGAAGCTGCTATATACACAAGTAAGCCCTTACTCGAGGAATATCAAAACCTTGTCATTCTCAAAGCCTTTACAAAAGTGTTCACATTGCCAGGTATACGTCTTGGGTACGCTCTTTGCTCCGATAAATCCATGATTAGCAGTCTATATTTCCATGGAACCGATTGGTCTGTATCAAACCTAGCCCAGGCTGCAGGCATTGCAGCCCTTGATGATGCCAGCTCTTTCATCAGCCAAACGGTAGAATATGTGGCAAACCAGCGCTCAATTATAGCGCGTGAGCTGGCTTGCCTTGGGTATACTGTATACAAATCTTCGGCCAATTACATATTTTTTTATAGCCCGTATCCTTTCGATTTGCGTGAGGCCTTAGATGCCAAGAGCATAAGAATCCGCTCATGCGGCAATTATCACGGGCTAGACAAATCTTACTACCGTGTGGCGGTTTCCACAGAAGAAAACAACAGAAAACTGATGGCTGCGATAAAGGAGGTTTCCGGTGGAAGATAATTATAGATATTTCAGCAATAAAAACTGCAAATACTTCCCCTGCCATCCTCAGGCGGTCAATGATGAGTTTAACTGTTTATTCTGCTATTGCCCCCTGTATGGATTGGACGAGCAATGCGGTGGAAGCTTCGAATATGTAAGGAATATTAAAATTTGTGTGGGATGCCGTTTGCCACACATTCCAGAAAGTTACGACATAATTGTGGCAAAATTAAAAGAGAAAAATAAGCGAGGGCACAATGCTGACTCTAAGTAATGTATCCGCCGGATACGGCGGTGTGGACATAATACGGAATATTTCAATGGAAGTGAAGGGTAACCTATCTATTGTAGGCCCCAACGGCTGCGGCAAGACAACTTTGCTTAAGGCCATCGCTAATATCCTACCCTGCAAGGGCACAATAAAAATAATGGGCAAGCAGTTCAATGAAATGAAGCGCCGCGAAATATCATTGAACATAGCCATGCTGAGCCAGCAGCCAAACATTTACTTCGCATATAGCGTCTTTGACACAGTGATGATGGGCCGGTATCTTCATATAAAAGGGCGCATATCAGACAGCCCTACAAAGGAAGATAAAGCCATAGTAACCGAGGCGTTGGAAGCCGTTAATCTGCTGAATGAAAAGGACAGGGATATAACAAAGCTTTCTGGAGGCCAGCTTCAGAGAGTGTTTCTTGCAAGGGCGCTGGCCCAAGAACCTAGGATAATATTACTGGATGAGCCCACAAACCACCTAGACATCAAGTGTCAGATTGAGATTATCGAGTACTTGAAAGAATGGGCCCGGAAAGGCAGCTGTGCCGTAGTTGGTGTGCTGCATGACATAAACCTGGCTATGCGCCTAAGCGATGATTTAGTAGTAATGAAAAACGGCGAAATCCAAGCCCATGGAAATGTGGATGATATCATCGCCGCGGGGCTATTGGACAGTGCATATGATATGGATGTTGCAGGGTTTATGCAGGCTTCACTGGCGAGATGGAGCAAAGCGAAAGGGATTTGCGAAAGCCAGCACAATGACTAATACATTAAACATTATTGATGGTGCGACCCGCTTTTGATGATTTGGTCAAAACGGGAAACGTAACACACCTTATGCATTGCTATCCCAAGAATTGATCCGCCTTCACCAGCACTTCTCGGGCATCGTCAAAGGAAATGGCAGCCAGTGCTTCGTTGATTGGCAGCATCAATACCGTGCCCTTTTCCCCCTGAGGACTATGTGCGGTTTGGTTTTGGTATTGGGCTAGAAAAAATACCACATGCTTTTGATTGCCTCTTGGCAGTGCATATACAATGTCCTTGCGGAAGCCGTCAATTAGCACTGCATGGACACCGGTTTCTTCCTTAATTTCCCGAAGGGCGGTTTCCTCTTCAGTTTCACCAGGCTCAACATGGCCCTTGGGCGGTGCTACGTTCCTACCGTCTTGGGTTTGTATCAATACATAATGGCGCTTGCCGTCTATCATTGTGAATAGAACCGCGCCACAGGATTTTTCTGTTTTCATAGCCCTCTCCTATTCTTTTCTGAAAATATCCAGCATATGATGAGAAATCCCGATCATATCCTGCCGCTCGCATACCGCGAAGTGATAGCGTAGGTATAGGGCAAAGTTTTCGTCATCCATAGTCTCTAGGCTGTCGCGGATGTAGCGGGAAAAAAGGTCTGTGCCAACCATGTGCAGATGTGTTACTGGGATGTCCTTATTTATGGCCTCCATCAGGGCATGAATATCCTGGATACGTACCATCTCGAAGATATCCTCCGGCCTGGATTTGGTGGCAAAGGTTACAGGGTTTATCAATCCCTTCTGCATCATTGTCCCCACATCAAATCTTCTGTGGCCGAAGCCACCCTCAACAATTGATGGGTCACTCATGCAATATGCCACGAAAACTACGCCGCCTGGCTTGGTTACCCGCAAGGCTTCGGATATGGCTTTAAGCTTGTCTTCCGGGGTGTACAGGTGGTACAAAGGCCCGAGAGAAAGGGTTAGGTCAAAACTATTGGCTTCAAACATGGATAAATCCAGGGCATTACCTTGGATTATTTTTATGTCTTGGCCTGGCTTCATGGCTTGCCGGAATACTTCAATATTGTGTGGAACCAATTCCACCGCTTCCACCTTATGCCCTATGTCGGCAATGGCGCGGCTATACCGGCCTGTGCCTGCGCCTATTTCCAGGATTTTGGCCCCGTTTGTGAGGTATTTTTCTATATAACGCATGGTGGTTAGGAACTCTACCAGACCGTGGCGGGTGGCTAAGCGGGCTTCCTCATCCTGGCTGCTGTAGTGGTTGGCTAGTATTTCAGGGGATGTTAATGGTGTCTGTTCTTTATCTTGAGGCATAGCGCTTGCGACGTCATTATCACTAGGGCCAAGCGGAGGTACAGTTTCCGGTGTGGCGCAGCCGTTGCCAAGCTCTATCCAATACCGCTCGTCAATTTCGCATCCGGTTATCGCCAGCCGCTCGAACTTGCCGCCGCAGGCTTTTATTGTCCCGCGGCTGCCGTGATTATCTATGTCGCAGGTGAGTAGTACCCTGGCAAGCCCTAGGGCGCGACATTCTTCCAGGCATAGGGAAAGCATGGCCTTAGCATAGCCTTTTCGCCTTTCGGATGGGCGCACCCCAAAGCCAATATGCCCAGCGTGTTCGGCCAGATAGCCTTCTGTTAAATAATGGCGGAAATTAATCATGCCCAGAATCTGCGGTTCACCATCACGCATCAGCATAAACTGGTCGGCTTCTACCCATTTGGGGTTTGGGGCGGTTTCTTTGCGCCGCATCAGGTGGCAAAAGTTTACCCAAGCGGCTATGTCATTGTATTTATATAGCCCGCTGTCGCCGTGGGTGTGGCTGTCGTGGGCTAGGCATTCTTCTCGGTAGGCTTGGATTTCTGGGATGTGGGATTGGGTTGGGCGTACTAGGATTAGTTTTGACATGGGGGGCTCCTTTTATATAAGTGTCCTATTGTATCAATAATGGTGTTGCAATTCTATATTGGAGCGCGTTTTCATGCCATTATGCTTTTTTCATGTTAATCTAACTTGCTTGCGAATGTGGAGGGGCCGCGCGGGCGGGTAAGAGCTTGTTTTGGCGCTTGGTTCCGGCTGATGCACGGCAGCCTCAGGGGAGGGAAAATGCCATTTTTTTGCGGATTATCATCCGCAAAAATGGCGTTTTCCCAACCCCTGAGTCTACCGTGCGCCTGCACAGACGCGCCAAAACAAGCTCTTACCCGCCCGCGCTTTGCTTTCGCTTGCTATATTTAGTAAAGCAAAACCGCTTGCTGGTGATTTATCAGCAGGCGGTTTTTTTGCAAACTAACCTTGGGTGCTGCCGTTGCTTCGCTCCGGCTGGGGTATGCTGTAATGTGTGATATCATTGATGCGTTTATTCTGGATGCATTTCAAAAAAAGTTGCCATTTTACAAAATATGCTATAAAATCACATAGGAAAGGTCAGTGGCAGGAAATATTCCACTGCTGCTACAAATTGAAGAACTGCGGAACCATGTAGGGCGGGAACCCTCCATGGCGCTCGAAGGGATAACCTACCATCGCCTCCGAACACAGGTATGCACCTGCCACCGCAGCCAAAGCAGTATATAACATTTACCCCCATTGCTTCAAGAGGACATCACTCCATCAGTAGGCGTCATGGAGTATAGGTGTCCCTTATGAGGTATGGCTGGTGTTTATGTATTGTTTTGCGCGGCAGGCGGATTGTATTATCTGTGCGCTAATAAATTTGAACCATTGAATTTACAGCGCGGAGGCATGACGATGTTAAATCGTCGCCCTCCGCGCTTTTTCTTGTTGCTGGCCTTTACTATCCCGTACAAGGGCATAAGGAGCTGAAACAGTATGGCAAATGAGATGTACAAGCACAAAATTGATGACCTAGGCAGGGTATTGCTGCCAAAAGAGCTAAGGAAAGCCGTGGGCTGGGATATAGGCGATACCCTATCCCTCTGCAAGGTAAGCGGTACTATTGTCTTAAGCTTGGAGGATGGTAATGTCTCGGATGTGAGTGATAATGTCTTAGGTGCAAGTAAAGTAGCCGAAGGAGAATCAATGTCATGAGATGATAAAAGACGATATGGGTAGCGGCCATGCCTTAATAATATGTGTTGATAACCATGTATTGATAATTTTGGCAAGACATAAGCCGCTTTGGGGAGTGCCCACTCTGTATTAATAGGCCAAGCCAATAACAAGTCAATCAAACCTCGCCTTTGATGATATTGCCAAACCCTTGCCCTACTCTGACGCTGACCTGATTACCCGGTTTTGATGATACTGATAAAAGTTTTTTCCTCGGTTTTGATGATACTGATAAAGGTTTCTCCTCGGTTTTGATGATACCGACAAACCTTTTAGGGCCAGTAATTTGGCAGTCTATGCATGAATCTTGGTGGTTTATGCGTGAATCGTGGTAGTCTATATGTGAATCCTAGCAGTTTATACATGGATCAATGTACAAGTAAATCACAGGTTTCAAGGCTACACACAAGCCCGAGGCCCTTAACAAACTAAATCTTTTACAAACCTCCCCCAAAGGGAGGGTACAGCAAGGTCATGGCGGTAAGCCCTACAACCCTGTTGCGTAGGCGTCAAGTAGACTCAGGCGCAAGGGAAAACGCCATTTATGCGTGTGACAACACGCAAGAAATGGCATTTTCCCAAGCCTGAGGCTGCTTGACACAAGCCGGAGCTTGGGTTGTAGGGCTTACCGCCATGACCTTGCGGATCTCTTGCTATTGCTATTGGGGCTTCCGTAATGCCTTCTGTTCCATCATCTATATTGTCTGCACTAATTTTTTCATTGGCAATCACCTTCAATCAATGATTGCCAAATAATCGCTGTGCAGCCTCATGAGTGCGTTCACTTGTAGGCCAGTTGCCAGCATGATAGCCATACACGTCAAACATACGCCATGCTTCCTCGCGTAAAAGATAATGGTCATCTGGATAAATACCACTACCATCCAACAACCCATCAGCCACCGCAGCACGATAAATTTCCCACATAAAATCCATGAAATGAGTGGGGAGCCTTTCAAGACCACTTAAATGCAACTCTATATCCCGGTGGGTATGCTGTGGAATCAGAAACGGTGTTACCATGTTTGTAATCACGTTGCCTAGGTATGAGTATTGGTTTTCCCAGTAAGTTTCATTAAGGATGCTAAGGGCTGCATATAGGTTTTGCTCTGTTACAATAATGCCAAGGGCTTCAAAATTAATTATTTCAGGGACATGTAAATGGGTGACAGGGATGCTGCCCGGCACAAGAACCTGATAGCGCTCGGCTGTTAAGATGCCCGCATTCATGGCGTTTCTTGCTTCAATATGCCCTGGGTGAACATCGCCCATTGGCTCTTGCAAGGCAATTATGGCCATTACTTCCTCAAGCGTTGTTGCAACCCTGTAGGGGCTTTGTTGTACCCTATAATTTTCATTGCCGGGATATGCGCGTATTAACTCATGATATTCCTGCGGAGGGCGCAGGCTTACATATGCTTGTTGTTCTGGCGTCAGCGCATTAAACCACGCCAGCCACTCATACCAGTCTTCGGGTGTATTTATTGCTGATGTATCATAATTTGTGGCAGAATAATCTGCATCGTCTGTTATTGTATAATCCTCATCATCTGCCAGCATTGCTTCTGCATATAATTCGGCCGGGGTGGCGGGGGTAGCTTCAATATAGAGACTTTCGCAGGGTATATCATATGGGTCGAAAAGCCTCTCATCTGAGGCGCTTGACGCAAATACCGTTAGTGCACCGATGGTTAATGCCATTACTAGACAGGCGGATAAAATCAGGCTTACAAGAGAGCGTTTTCTTATTTTCATTATTGAAACAATCCTTTCTTCTATTAGGTTTTTTGAAAAACTGGTACATAAGGGTGCAAAGACGCTTCTGCGTTCCTCCAGTCCTATGAGTGCCGCGGCATACGATGATTTTGTTGACTCTCCCATGGCCCTTACCACAGCTTCATCGCAGGATAATTCGATGTCGCGGCTAGCTAGGATGTACATAGCCCATACCAGCGGGTTAAACCAATGAATGCACAGGGTTATGACTAGAAGCCATTTTATCAGGATGTCAAAGCGTCGGATATGCGTTAGTTCGTGGGTGAGTATATATTGCAGTCTTGCTGTATTTTGCCAGTCAGTTGTCTTGGGAAACAGTATTATTGGTTTCAGTATCCCATAAGTCAATGGTGCAGTTATCCTGTCTGATTGTCGTGCTTGTATGTTGCGGACTCCCTTTTGCTGGCATAGCCATTTGCTGATGTAAGGATTATCAATAGGCAGTGATGCTTTGTATTCTTTACGGCAACGAAAATGTGTAATGAAAATAAATGAGGCAACAGTCAGCATTCCAAAAATCCATATGGCTGTTATGGGGAGAGACGGGGCAATGTTTTCTGGGATATTCGGCAGTATAGCGTTGAATGTTGTAATCGCTTCGAGGATGTTTATGCGGGATAGAAAGTCTGTATGTGGTTGTGAGTTTGTGTTAGGCATTATGCTTGTGCTGGGCCCCGAGCCTGAGTGAGGTAGGGTATCTGTATGTGACTGAGTGTCTGAGTGAGGTAGAATATTGGTATAGGGTTGTGTCCCTGAGTAAGGTAGAATGTCTATATATGACTGCGTACCTGTATTGGGCATTATGCCTGTACTAGGCTGCGTGCCGTAGGTAACATCTGCATTGAATGCATTATCAGTTTCAGCAACTGAGATCATTGAGATGTTGTTTATAGCTTCTACACTTGGCTGTGCAGGTACAGGCAAGTTGATAAAGAACGGAATTAATAAACGAAGCAATACCACGCTCCAAAGGATTATGAAGGTTTTCTTAGGCAGCCTATGGATTGCAAGCTGACGCACGACAATGATGGCTAAAATGAGGATTGCCGCCGTTATGCTCATCTGTAGAATATTCATATATACCTCTTTCTAGCTGGTAGGCAAATTTCTGCTATATTGGGGCCTATTGTCGGTAGTGGCAACAGATTCTAGTCCATTTCATGGAGGGTCTTTTTTAACCGCTGAATTTCCTCTTTTGAAAGAATCTTGCCATCCAAAAGGGATGCTATTAGCTGGTCGGCAGCGCCGTTATACATTTTGTTGATAAGTTCGGAGGTTTCATATTCGCGGGCTTCTTCGATAGTAATAAGGGGGTGGCAAGTCCAATTTGGGTCACGCCGCTCGATGGCTCCCTTCTCTAGGCAGCGCTTGATTATTGTATATGTTGTGGTTTTGCTCCAGCTTATTTCTTTGCCTAAAATTTCTGCGATTTGCTTTGCGGTTGTGTCGCCGTCTCTCCACAGGATTTCCATGACTTTTAGCTCTGAGTCGAATAGCTTTATCGCCATTTTATGCCTCCTTGAATTGCTTGGTTCTAATGCAGTAGAATTTTGTGGTGTGATTCTACTGCATTAGAATCAAGTTGTCAATAGTGTAATAGAGCCCTGCGAAATATAGCAGGCTATGGGTAATAAAGCGCTATGAAATATAGTAGGCTGTGGGTAATAAATCCCTACAGGATATAGTTGGTTATGCAATCATACCAGTGTACATATAGGTCGCCGTTAACTGTCATACACTCGTTATTTGGTAGTTTTTTGCTCCAGGGCTGCTTGTAGGTTTTTTGCTGCCAGTCATCTTTGTTGAACCTGCGCCATAGCACGGTTCGGCCGTTTTTGTCTATGAACTGCTGGGAAAGGACGCCTATATTATAGGTTTCTATGTCTATTACGCAGACACAATCGTATTCCTTTCCACCAATTGTGACAGTGTAGCGGCCTACTACATCCAGCAGGAATTGGGTGTCATTTGTTTGCAGCTGGTTACCATTTTGCCTGATAAGACCTTTTGGCTTTAAGTCTATCTCATTGCCGCAGTTGTCCTCGCCGAAGCCCCAGTTGCGTAGGAAGTCATCGCCATCTAGGAAGGTGTAAAGATACTTTGTATCGCCTTTATAGTGGCTTTGGGCCAGGAAGCGGCAGTGGGTGTTGGTAAGTTGGGCTATGAAATGGCGGTTGGTGTTGCGGCTTTCTTGTTGACTTTCGTGCTGGCCACCGGAATATCCTTGGGCTACGATTTCCATGCCTTCTATACCGTGGACGCTGGCTTTGCCTACTACCTCTAGGTCGTAGATCTCCGAGCGGGTTTTTTCTGGCCAGTCATACATGGCCCATGATATTTTTTCGCCTAGTTTTGGGACTATAAACCATCCCATCATCTCTTCCCATTTTACTGGGAATGGGGGCTTGTTGGATTCCACTATGGTGTAGTTGGGTAGTTTTTCTGGTAGTTTGTGCATTTTTGTTGCTCCTTTCGGTGGGTTTTGGTTTTTGTGTTGATGTTTATTTTTGGTTAGGTGCTGGGTTGCAAGCGGGAGTTGATTTTCAGACGTGTCGTGAGTGTGGCTTGCAGGTGGGTATGGATACATGGCTTTGAAGCGCTTCTTGGCGGTGTGTAGGCGGCTTTTTACTGTGCCTATGGGGATTGATAGCCGCTGGGCAATTTCTGCTTGGGGTAGGCCGTGGATGTATACCAGGCTTAGCAGGTTGGCGTCCTTGGGGCCCAGCAATGCTAAGGTTTCTTGCACTGATTCTGGGACTGCTGAGCCATAGCGGCTTTGAGATAGGGTGCTTTCTGTTAGGCCATAGCGGCTTTGGGCTAGAGTGTTTTCTAACGCTGTGTCGTCCTCCACCAAGATTTCTGGCCGTTTTGCCCTTTTACGGTAGTAGTCGTTGCATTTGTTGGCGGCTATCCGCAGTAGCCAAGGCTTGAAACCATCTGGATTTTTTAGTGTGCTGCGGTACATGTATGCCGCCAGCAAGGTTTCTTGTAGGATATCATCGCCATCGGCTTTGTTGGGCAGCTTGAAATAGACGTACCGCTTTAGGACGTTCTTGTGTAGTGTTACATGTATTGCGAATGTCACATCATCCATGCCATTACCTGCATGATTTATTTCAGTCACTCCGCCCTCTGTTTGTATTATTTCGCCCATACTATCACCTGCTTATCTTGCTTTTGAAATCGATTTCACTGATATAGACGTCGGTTGCACTGGAAAGGTTCAATAAAAAACCGTATATGTCGAGATGTCATCCCAACATATACGGCTATATAGTAATTGTACTTGAAAACAGACGAAAACAAGGCGGAAAACATTGAATAGAATCGGAAAGCGATTATGCGAACCGGTAGCTTTAAGCCGTTTTGGGGCGAAGCTTGATTCAATTTTTAAGGGGACTATCTATTGTGTAGTTCAAAATCTGAATTAGTAATACCGTAAATCTACCCCAGCACCTCACGAATAACCCCAGCCAACGCCTCCGCCTTAGCAGTAATATCCGCCTCATCCCGCCCTTCAATCATAACCCGCACAAGTGGCTCTGTCCCGGATGGCCGTATCAAAATCCGCCCTTCACCGGCCATTTGGGCTTCGGTTTCCGCCAGCAGGCTTGTAATCTTGGGGTGCTTACTCCACTCACGTTTTTTGTGTCCTTGTACCTGCACATTTATCAACACTTGAGGGAAATGCTCCATTATGGCCCCAAGCTGGGCAAGGGATTGCTGTTTCCTTGCGGCTATTTCTACCAGCCGCAGGCCTGTCATTATCCCGTCGCCGGTGGTGCTGTAGTCCTTGAATATCACATGGCCGGATTGTTCGCCGCCTAGGGGTAGGTTGTCGGCCAGCATTTTTTCCAGTACATATCTGTCGCCTACGTCTGTGCGGTGTAGGGTTATGCCGTGGTCGCGGCACATAACCTCTAGGCCCTGGTTGCTCATGGACGTGGCAACTATGGCATCTGCAGAGAGCCTGCACTGCTGTTTTAGGTCGTGGCCGCAGATTGCCAGTATTACATCGCCGTCTACCAGCTGGCCTTTTTCGTCTATGGCTAGTATGCGGTCTCCATCGCCATCGAAAGCTAGGCCTAGATCCATGGCGTTGGCTTTTACATATTCGGCCAGCCCTTCCATGTGGGTGGAGCCGCAGTTGGCGTTGATGTTTAGCCCGTCAGGTGTGTTGCAAATGGTGTGGACTTCGGCCCCTAGGGCTTCGAAGACCGTTGGGGCAATCTCGCTGGTTGCGCCGTTGGCGCAGTCTAGGGCTATTTTCATGCCTTTTAGGTTTAGGCCCTTTACTGTGGACAGCAGGTAGGCCAAGTAATCTTCACCGGCCTTTGGAAGTTGGGATATTGTACCCACCTCCGGGCCTATTGGCCGGGGCAGTTTTTCCGGGTTGTCCGTATAGGATTCTATTTCGTTTTCCAGTGCGTCGGGTAGCTTGTAGCCTGTGCTGCTGAAGAATTTTATACCGTTGTCGGCCATGGGATTGTGGGAGGCGGATATCATTGCCCCGGCTTCAAAACCGTAGTGCCGCACTAGATAGGCCACCGCCGGTGTGGGAATGACCCCGGCAAGATAAACCTGGGCCCCTACAGAGCACAGCCCAGCGGAAAGAGCTGCCGCCAGCATATCGCCAGAGCGGCGGGAGTCTGTTGCTACTAGTATCTTTGGCGCGTTGTTGGCTGGTTGCGAGTCGGATGTGCAATCGCACGATGATTGTGTGACTATATCGTCATTTGTTGCTTTTGTAAGAACATATGCCCCCGCACGGCCTAGATTTAAGGCCAGCTCTGGTGTAAGTTCGCTGTTGGCTACGCCGCGCACTCCGTCTGTTCCGAATAATTTGCCCATGTTTTCCTCCTGGTTTTGCTGTGACATTAGACTTCTTGCGAAATTCCGAATGAGTGGCCGCAAATACACGTTGCAGCCCGCGACATTTGTGGCCGCAAATGTAATTTCGCAAGAAGTCTATTGATGGTGGCTTCGATTATGGTCTTGACTATGGTCATGATTCCGCTTCTACATTATATTGTACCGGCTACAAAAATGCTTCAAAAACTTGGTTGGCTAGGTCTAGGCCTAGTGGGGTCAGGGCTATGCAGCCGTCTTTATATGCCAGCAGGCCTTTAGCTGTTAGCATTTCCAACTTTGGGCCATAGTAATCGGTTAGGGGTTTGCCAAATCGATTGTGAAAATCCTGTAGGCTGATACCTTTTGTCAGACGTAGCCCTAGGAACATTGTTTCTGACATAGTGTCTTGGATGGAGAGTTGTTGATGGTTTTCTATTATATTGAGGAGGGGGGAACTCAAATACTGTCCCATATCCTCGGTGTTATTCCACCGCGCAGCACCATCAAAGGAGTGGGCTCCAAGCCCCAAGCCCAAGTAGGGCTTGCGAAGCCAGCAGTTGACATTGTGGCGGCTTCTCCGGCCAGGCTTGGCAAAATTGGAAAGCTCATAATGCTCGTACCCTGCCGCCGCCAGCAAGGAGATAGCCTGATGGTACATTTTTCTGTCGGCGGATTCGTCAGGAAGCTGGATTTTCCCTGCCTCCAGTGCATCCCATAGGAGGGTGTCCTCTGCCGGGGTAAGGCTGTAAGCGGAGATATGCTCCGGGGCAAAGGCTGCCACTTGGGCTATACTTTCTTGCCAGTGCCGCTGCGTCTGGCCTGGCAGGCCAAACATTAAGTCTACGTTTATGTTATCAAAACCCGCGGCCCTTGCAGCCTCCATTGTGCTTACAAAATCTTGGGTTGTGTGAGCCCTGCCTATGGTGGCAAGCAAGTCATCTTGCCATGCCTGTAAGCCAATGCTTAGACGGTTGACGCCGCAAGTTTTTAAGTCGGGTAGTACGGAGTGGGGGGCTGTGCATGGATTCATTTCTACTGTAATTTCAGCATCCTTGGTAAGGTTGAAGTGCTTCACTTCATGTAGAATCTCGCATAACAGGTGGGTCGGCAGGGCCGTTGGTGTGCCGCCGCCAATGTATACTGTATCAATCTCAGTTGTTCTGTTGTTAGCGGCCTGTATCTCCGCGATCAACGCCTCAACATATCGCCTCTGTAAGCTATCATCTTTTCCTTCAAAGGAAAGAAAATCGCAATACCCACATTTGGACACACAAAAGGGGATGTGGATATATAGCCCCATCCCCTCGTTGTTTTTAGTCGGTTTGCTCATAGTTGTTGCACTGTATGTGATTGTGACGCTTGGGCTGGCCTTGATATCATTTTGCTTGTCTCCGTGTTTATTAGATTGTCTTTTTTTGATTATACAGTTTATGGTGTTTTGCTGCAAATGGGGAAGACCCCGCGCAGGCGGGTAAGAGCTAGCTTTGGCGCTAGATTCCGGCTTCTGTTGAGTAGCCTCAGGTGGGGGAAAATGCCGTTTCTTTGCGGATTATCATCCGCATAAACGGCGTTTTCCCGCCACCTGAGTCTGCTCAACGCCTCCATAGACGCGCCAAAGCTAGCTCTTACCCGCCTGCGCTTTGCTTTCGCTTGCTTAGTTAGTTAAAACCTTGCAAGGGAAATCACCATGGGGCTATATATGAAAACCATAGTATGCGGTGTCATAGTGTTTATGTGGTGATATAATCTTGAGTATAGTGCTGTATTCTATGGTGCACATACTATCAAAAATTTAATAAATTTAGGGGATGTTTATATGCACAAAGATGCTTATATGCATAAGATTGTTGTTGTTGGTTCAATCAATAATGATTTGGTAATTAACTCACCTCGGCTGCCTGGTAAGGGGGAGACTGTTTTTGGTAGTGGTTTTATGACTGCTGCCGGGGGGAAGGGGGCCAATCAGGCTGTGGCTGCAGCCCGGCTTGGGGCTGAGGTTACAATGGTTGGTGCGGTTGGCGGCGATATTTTTGGCGCAGACCTCACGTTAAATCTTGAGCGTAATGGTGTTGATATTCGGTATGTAAAAGTTCATAGCCAGGCATCGTCGGGTACTGCTGTGATCATCTTGCATCAGGGGGACAATTGTATTGTTGTGGATCCTGGGGCCAATAATCTCCTTACGTCCTTGGACATAGATGAGGCGGAGGCGGCCATTGGAAGTGCGGATATGATGATTATTCAGTTGGAGATACCGCAGGAAACCGTGCTTCATGCTATGGAAATAGCAAAGCGGGCTGGTGTTAGGGTGTTGCTTAATCCGGCTCCTGCTTCGGAAACATCTGATAATATCCTTGCCCTGGCAGATATTCTTACACCCAATGAGTCAGAGTGTTTGATGCTTTCTGGCATAAATCCTATGGAAAACCCTGAGGGGGCAATTCGCTTTTTTATGGACAAGGGGGTGTCGCAAGTATGTATCACCATGGGGGAGCATGGCGTGGTGTTCAATGTTGGAGAAGAAATAAAAAATATCCCCTGCTGCAAGGTTGATTGTGTGGTGGATACCACAGCAGCAGGGGATTCATTTACCGCGGGTCTTGCTGTTGCCCTATGTGAAGGATGCGATATAGAAGAGGCTGTTACGTTTGCCAATACTGTGGCTTCCATTACTGTGACTGGAAAAGGTGCGCAGCCTTCGCTTCCATATAGGGATGCTGTTATTGCAAAGATGTAGTAACACAGGCCTACATCATATCATCAGCTTCGGTATCTATGTGAACATGACCGCTCATCCACATTGCTTGACCCATGCCATAAACAGCCCTAAAAAACGGGATGGGTACATAGATATCGTTGCCCACAAACAGTGATGGCTGCCACAATTCCACTGTAGAGCCAGCTACATCAAAGAGATATGACCCCACGGTAAAACGGATTGTGCCGTTGAGCCCTTCCATGGTTACCGTTGGTGGATTGGTGTCATTGATGTCTATCACTGCGCCAAGGGCGGCTGCAACCGGTGCAAGGGGTACATGAGTAGGAAAATCTGAGCCGAAGGCGGTATGCAGGTTTGCTTCTACCCCAATTTCCCCGTCAATGATTATTGAGTGCCTTGACCAGTCAATTTCGGCTGGTTCGTTTGCTTCCTCGCTGCTACAGGCATTTAGTGCCAACAACGCGATAACTAATGCCATGGCCAACAGTGTTTTGATTTTTTTCATTCTTTCACCTCATAAATTTATTTTTCACTATCTACAACGTGTGCTGCTGTATGAGGTTCCATTGTGGAAGTGTATTAGGAGCAGGCCCTAGTGTTTTTTATCGGATGAGACACTATGTGGCAAATTCCTGCAGCTTTTTCACTGCCTCAGCTACGCAGCCGCTGACGGAGGCGTCTACAACCCCCACTACAGTCACGTTGCATTTATCTATCGGAATAAGAATCTTGTGTGCGGGGCTTTTGGACACCGCCTTTGACATCTTTGGCGTTACCTCACCGTGCATAGAGTTGGCGAAGACTATCCCCACAACCCCTATGATAAAATCCGCACGGGATGCGTTGTATATCACGGCATTTTCCCCCGTTGCGCCAAAATCTGCGCCGGCCTTTAGCATTGCTGTGGTTGCTATTGCATTTGTGCCTACGGCTATAAGGGTTGCACCTATGGCCTCGGCCCTTATTTTTTCTACAACGGCCTTGCCTATGCCGCCGCCCATTCCGTCTATTACTAGGATATTCATGTTTGTACACCTCTGTCTTGTATAGCAATTCGCTTTTCAAGTAGATTATCTATATCTTGATTCATTGGCGGTATTGCCATTCATAATTTCAAGGATTTTTTTGGCCTTTGAAACGGCTGTGGATTTAGATTTCATGGCTGCTATTTCCGCAAGGCCCGGCCATGCGGCATCTTCTGGTGATAGCAGGTTGTGGTTTGCGGCTTCTTTCAGGTATGGTGCATAGCGCAGTACGGTATCTAGTATGCGGTTTAGCCATGGCGGAGGGTTTTTTGCGGCGGCTGTTGTAGGGCCCCCTGTGGTATTGATGCCCGCATCGTTGGCTGAAACTGATTCTCCGGCGGCTTTTATGCCCTCGGTAAGGATGGGATACATAATCGGCAGCAATGTCACATCTTTTTCCAACAGGCGGGTAAGCTTTGCGGGGCTTACTATGGTGTTTTGCAGGAGGGTTTTTACTGCGGCTTTGGTTATGCTGTCATTAAGCTGGCCGGTTGCTATTAGGTCATTGACGGTTCTTGTTACGGAGTAGCTTATATCTCCGTCTTGGGCAATAAGCCCTATGACTATGGTAATCAGTGATGATGACAGGGGGATGCTTATTTCGCCTTTGGGGGCTTTTGTAAGCTCGGTTAGTTCTTTCCAGTGTTCTCTTTCCTTAGCTACCAGGGCGTTTTTTTCTGTATTCCAATGAAGCCGGACTTGGTTAGCGGAAACCCGCTGGTATGGTGCACCGATATCTGCGGGATATGCGTTTATATAGCTTATGGTTCTTCCATACCCATAGTGGCTGATGGAGTGGGGCTCTACTATTTGGTATTCCTGCCATGGCTTGCCGGGGAAGATGAGCCTAAATAGGAAGTGTTTGTTTTCTGAGGCTGACCAGTCTATGGTCAGTGTTGCGCCGTCATCAAGGATTTCGCACTGGCTCTCTTGCTGAGAATGGGGTTGAGCTGAGCGCTGGGGCCATACCTCATCAAAAGGTGGCTTCATCGTGTTGGCGGACATTTCTTGGTCGGTCAGCCCAGGGGCAATCATTCCTGACGCGGTTGTTGCTGAGAAGGTCATTCCTGGGATAGCTTCGGATGAACCAGATATGCCTTGTTGGGTTGTTGCCTCGGGCAGTAGCGCCACAACTTTTTTAGCTGCCGTTACGGCCCGGGAAGAACCTCCTTGCATTGCCAGAGTGCGAATGCCGGGCAAGTCCAACGCGGATTTGTCGGCGATATTGTTTTCAATGGCCAGATTAACCTCTGGTATAAAGGCCGCGATAATCTCACAGAACTCTGCTGTCCCCGGCAGCAATCTTGGGGCAGCCAAAGATGCGCATACAATTTCATCCATGATAGGCCATACCACCGACAACATGCCACTACGGGCAATTGTGTCAAAAGAAGTGGCAAGTGAAGCCAAATTGGAGGGGGGAGACTTGGCACGGCCTAGATGCTTAATGTCGGCTACACCTGGGCGCAGCAGGCCCCGCTCCCATGCTTTTGTGATTGCGCTTAATACATCCTCGGCGGCTTGCAGCTTTGCATAACTCAAGGATGCCAGCATGTCCATGGAGGCTTTTGGCGGCAAAGGTGTCGCACGGCGGGCAGCTTGAGGCAGACGCGGAAGCTTTTCACTGTCACTGTAGCCATCTAGTTTCGCGTTTAATGCAGCATCTCCAAAGGTTGGAAATATGGAGCTATAGTCGCTAAGATAGCTACCAAAGGTGTTTTGGCCCAGCCTATCAGGGAAGGCGCCTAGGGCTTTTTCCACATTTTCAAATGGCTTGCTGCGCCAATAGCTGTTGCTGTAGATTTCCAGGTCAGGTTCTTTTATTGGATTATCAATGTAGTTCAGTACTGCCTGCCCTGCGGTAAGGCTCATATGCTGGCTGGACTGCAACTGCACCGGGATATTCAGCTTTTTTAGCGCCTCCCGGGTTTCTGAGGTTACAGTGTTTAGGTCAAGGCGCGTAATGGCTACGAATAAGTCGCCTTCTTGGGCATCTATATTTTCTTTTTTGTAGCTTTCTAGGCGGGTTACCAAGTCTGGGGCTGTTATTGTCAAGTCTGCCTTGCTTGGGGTGGATAGTATGCATGGCAGCTTGCCAAAGTTTTTGGCAACAACATAGTTGCGGGCGTGTAGCGGAGTTTTTATCCTAGGCTGTAATCCGCGGTTTGTTATGGCCTCATCGCTGCCCATGGACTCTATTCCTTGTACCCAGCATGAGATTTCACGCATACTCCAGGAGTTTTTGCTTATACCCCTCAGGCTTGCGCGGGCATCTTCGGGGCTAATGCGGGCAACGGCATTGATTAGTGCGTATAGCTGCTCGGTTACTACATCGTGCACGGATGTTTCGTTTGAGCGGGCTGCTACCTTTACCAAGACTTCCGTCAGGGCTTCCGGGGAAACCTGGCCTATCTCAAAGTCTGGGACTTGCCATATCGAGGGTGTTGGCTGCCATAGGCCGGTGGTAGCCATTTCCTCTTCGGGGAAGGCTTCCGCATTGATATTCCACTTGGCTGCCAGCTTTTGGGCAAGGGTGGCTATGGTTTTATCTGAGTCACTTGCAAAAATGGAAAGCCAAGGGGCCAGCTCTTCCAGGTTTTCAGGGCGGCAAGGGTTAGTGGCTCCTTCTGGAATCTTTTTATGTGTGCCCTCTGATTCCCGGGCAATGGCAGTTTTAAGCAATAATATTTTCGACTTTTTCGTAGGCGCAGAAAATGCCGACAGCAGCACATCTGTAAGCGTACTTTCGTCGGCATTTGTTATAAGAGTTGGGGCAAGCCGTTCTATTACCTTGGCATCCCCCAAAGAAAGGAGGGGGATTAACGACTGAATCCGCTGTACCAGTTCTTCATCGCGTATTTCCAATATATCTAGGGCATCCAGCCAGGCGGCCCGGTCGCCGGGGCGTACAGAGGCATCCAGGGCCGTAAGGCATATCTTGATTGCCTCCTCTCTGGCCAAAAACCCATGGTGCACCCCTTTTGCGGCCACCGTTGCAAAGCCAGCCGTAGCCGGGGCGTTTAGGGCAACCCCTGCCATGATATGTTCCGCAAAGCGTTTCTGGATTAGTTCAAGGCTGGGGCGGGTGTCGTTGTTGCGGTCGTAGCGCCTAAACACACCCATTGCCGCCGCGGCCAGGCTTGTCCAGCAATTGATGTAATTTACATTTTGAGGAATGTCCAGGTTCATTTCGTTTATCAGACGCATCAGGAATTCTATGCTTCCTGTCTTAGAGGTTTCATCCCTAAAGATAAAGATGCCAAAACGGGTAAGCTGCATAACATAGTCGCTGGCAAACTTCTTGCCACGGCTTTCTACTACGTGATACAGCATGTCTTTATTGGCTTGGAAGATGTTGACTATTTCGCTGGCTCTGCTAACTGTTACGCCAATCCGCACCGCGTAAAGGGCCAGCTTATTGGCGTATTCTGAGGGAAAAAAATGATACCCCTCTGCGGTTGAGGTTGTATATACTCGCCAGGCCCCACTTTTTAAGCCTTGCAATGCCGCTTTCTTTTGCTCTGGTGTGCCAACGGGTAGGGTCATTATGTTTTCGGCGGTGACATTGTTCCAGCCTAAAGAATCAAAGATTTCTGTAGCCTTTTTTAGTTTTTCGTCCATTTTGAGGTCATCCTTTGTCTACAATACTTTTGCGGTACGGAGTATATCTAAAAATCATCTTCTTTAAGCTGCACCGCTAAGATATGCTTGCATGGCCCTCGCTTGTTTAGGTGTTTCAGATACCAGGCGCAGGTGCATTTTTCTACGCCGTTGTCTGGGTCGTATATAACCCGATAATCTACGTCGCCAGAAGGGACAGTCCATGTAAGGTCGCCAGTTTTATTAACAGCTTCCACTAGCTTTTGGGCGGCTACTAGCCGTGGGTTGTCTTTTAGAATCCTGTCTGGGTCGTCGGGTAGTTCTCTATGGAAATAGGCATTGTCGAAGGCATCGTAGCCAAGCTTGCCGGAAACCGCCAGCAAGGCCAATGCGTCCTCGGCCCTGGTTGTGTCCATGTTCCAGGTCTGGGCCATTTTTAGCACGTCAATTATGGCGTTAAAGGTTAGTTTTTTGCCGATTATCTCGGAGTCTTCTAGCAAATCCTGGTGGGCCAGGGATGTAAGCAAGGCTCCTTCCCCGGAGTATCCATGCCATGCCTCGGCGGTAAGGCTGATGGTTATGCGGCAGTTTTGCATTTCTACAACTATCATGGCCGCGCCAGGCTCTGCATTAGCGGGCCTGTAAAAGGTGACAGCGGTTATGTTGGTCATTATCCGCTTAAGGGCGCTGAGACGATGAAGCCCTGATACAAAAACTGCCCCCGGGGTCTTGGCTGGGGAAAGCTTGGCCCCCATACGGGTAGGGGCAAGCCAGCCCGCCTGGCTTTTGCCTGTTACTGGCGGTAATGTTGCTATAAACGCCTGGGCGTGTGGCCCCTTGAGGGTGAAGCCGGCTTCCATGCCTTTGTGGATCTCCGCGGCATTGCCCAAGGCTCTGACCCATCTGTCAGGCATTTTTACTGGGCGTTCAATTACGGTTTGGCCTGGATTATTTGAAATAGCCTGGCTTTTCGCCATAAATATGTTGGAATGCTGGATACTAGATTGGTCATAGTTTGTATTACCGGCTTTGGGGCTCTCATTGTTTTCGCTCGCATGGTTGTAATGAGTAGTGGCTAGGCCATCACCGCCGATATCTACATGGAGCTTGTCGCTTTGCTTTACCTGGGTAAGGGCCTTGCGAAGGTCTAGCCCTATGTCCACATTGGTTGTGCCATACCCAATTTCCCCGTCAAACCCGGCTTGCAATAAGTCTAGGCGGGCATATACGCCGTTGCAAGCAGAAAAGCACTCGGCCCTAAGCCTGTCACCCTGGGCAGTAAGCACCGGATCCCGCAGCGTGACGGGGACGTATTTGAAGTACCGGGTGGCAGAAATATCCGCCAGCACCAAGAGTCCTCGGGCAAGGATTTGCGGTTGGGCTGCAAAGCCTGTAAAGAAACTGGGAGTTTCTACTATGCCTTCAGGGGTGAGGGCTGGGGCAAGGGCCAAGGCCAGGTTGCCGATTTCGTAGCTGGATTGGTATGGGAATGTTCTCATTTTATTATCCTTTCTTAGGGTCTGGCAGGTATGGACAGCAGGCCCTAATCCACATTGCCGGACGCAGGCCTACATTGAAAAGGGTAGTGCTGGAGCGGTTAACGAAGTCTCCTGTCATGGCGATTTTGCCTTCCAGGGTGACTGTTGTCACAAGGTTGGAGGAATTGCCAGGGGTGCGAAGCATCCAGCGTGAGGGCGTGTGGTCATTGCTGCGCGAGGTTTCCACACCTTCTGAGGTGGGTGTATATCCCGGGGTTTTTGTACATCCCAGTGCTTTTATACATCCTGATGCTTCTGTATATCCTAAACCCCTGACAAAGTTAGTCCTGCGGATATCGTTAAACTCATCGTCAATAAAATAACTACTCTGCGGATTCACAAGCTGCCCGCTGTCGCCAAAATATCTAGCAACTTCCTGGGCGGACAAGAGGAAAATCTTATCTGTTGTATCTTCACCACCCCAAGTTCCAAACCACGGGTTATCATTGCTATCAAGCTGCGTCTCTACTATTAATGCCTGCTCATCGGCATTAAATCCATCAAAAAATGCCGTATTCAAATATTCCCGGGCAGAAGACTCTGCCCAGGTCACGTCTTGAAATACGGCATGATATTCACGCAGCATTATTACATTTTCACTTAACAACAGCAGCTTGCCGCCTTGCTCGTCCAAGACCAGCCAGTTATAGCCGCCAAACCGCAAAATTCGCTTTTGATGATTTTGACAAAAGCGTTCTGCCGCCGCTTTTGATGATTTTGGCGATCCCGCCACAACCCCTGCACCACCGGCAGGCCGCCACAGCGGATAAAGCACCGCAGAATCAGCAAAGACCATAAGCTCACCCACCTGCTGATAGCCAAACCGGCCATACACACCCCCGCCAAAATACGGAGTGCTGGCCTCCAGGTAGGTAGATATCCCCAGGCCGTCAAGTATATCCAAATGATACTTCAGTAGAGCGCCGCCTACACCCATTCCCTGCACATCGCCCAGTACCACAAAGCCTACAAGCTGGTAAAAAGGCGTCATTGGCGGCTCGCTGTCATGAGACCTGTCGGCTACGGCGCGAAACTGGGGGGCATTTGCCTCCCCGACAACCCTATCGATTTCATCGTAGGTACTTGGGTCTGTATCATGGGGCAACCAGATTGTGGCCCCAATTAGGCATTTGCCGGCACTTTCGGCTACATGGGCCACACATCCTGCGGAAGAGAGGTATATCTTGTAATAATCGGCCACGATTTTGTGGCGAGTGGCGTCGCAGTCCACCGACCATTTAAAGAACTTATCGTGGTAATATCCAGCAGAAAGCAAGCTGGCTACTTTGTCAATCTCGGCTGGGTTTATCGGCCTTATTGTGAAATCTGGCTTGGTCAATGCGGCATCCCCCATTATTCCCTTTGTACATAATTCTGTGTCTAGCAACTTACCAGCAACTTAAAAATATCAGCAATATTGCGGCTTCAGACCTTGTTGCATAACATCTAGCAACTTGACGGCAACTTAAATCAGGCCCATATTGGTACATAACACTTGTATCTAGGAGCTGCCTCGGCTGGGTTGAATAACTTAATCAGCCCCTTGTCCATTGCCGCTTTTATTAGTCTAGAAATCGCCGATTTATTACTTTCAGAGACGCCAAATCTATTGCGCAATGATGAATTTGTAAGCTGCTCGCCTTCGACATACTTCAAGCAGGCGTGAGTATAACAAGCCCACATCTTCTCTTCTTGGCTTATGTTGGTAAATGGTACATAGGAGTAAAGTGTGATCTTAGTATGTTCGTCGTATATATCAATTTTGGGAGCAGGAAGCCGGGCAACTTCGCAACTCCATGCAATTTTGTCCCAACCACTTCCACGTTCTTCACAAATGCCAATCCTTCTCATGAATGAGGCAAGACTTTCGTTTCTAGAACGCGGAGGATTATCAATGAAGCGCATGTAGTCGACAATGGGTGCTCCTGGATTAGTAACTTCAATCCGGTTGCTAAAAATCTCAATAGTGGGCCCGGCCCCTGTTATAGACATATCTTGATGAATCAATGCGTTTGCCACAACCTCGCGAACGGCTATTTCGGGGTACGCACTGACATTTTTGCGTATGCCATTTTCAATCGTTTCACTTGTAGGCAATCTACGCTGTATATATAGCAGTAATTTTTCAAATGAGGAAGCATATCCTCTTGAGCCGAAAGCCTCATCAATTGAATTTACTCTATTTGTGCCACTGTATTGTATTACTCTTACTCTTTTTCTTGATATGCTGTCAAATGATTTTAGTTTTTTTGCAAACAAAACAGCACCGAGGTTAGAGATAGCATAAAGTGCATTGTCCTGTTTGATTATAAGCTTGTCTTCTTGAAGATAATGCATTATTCCTTCCAGCTCAATTGGCATTGGGATACCAGTTAAATGAAAGTAAGCTTGGTAGTCAAGAAAGCCTAGAATATCCTGGCTATCTAACCCTTCCTTTGCATGTGAGCTTTCGAAGTTAGCAAACTGCAGCTTACCCCACAATCTTGCTTCGATGGATTGAACACTTTTCAATGGTTTTTTGTAGCTCCCTACCCTTATATAGTCGACATTCTTAAACCTTACAGTTCGATGTGTCGCTCTATATATTATGAGCAAGACAAGAGCCTTATTATCCACCTCTACACCATGAAATGAAAAATTTGCATTATTTGAAAGAGACCTTCGTAGCCAATTCTCTAGCTCTTCATTGCCAACTTTTTTGTTCTTATAATCAAATGTCGTCCCAACTATATCATGCGTTTCATTGTCAATACCCCAGACAACATATGCAGAATCTCTATCAACATATGTTGCGGAATTGCTTAAAGCACTTATGTATTCACCAATTTCGTCAGGGTTATCATTGCTATGTTTAAACTCAACCCATTCCGTTTCACTAGGTAATCTAATCAATTCACGAATCAAGTCATCATATTTACGCATTTCACTTTATCCCCTTAATACACATAACTACTACGATATTTGAATAATAACAACACATAAATTCCTTATACTCATTAGTAAAAGCCTATACGCACTCTACGCATATGTCAAGCGAATAGCCTAGTGGAGCTTTCGCTTTATGTTTATGCAAAAAAAGACAACCGCCGATTAGACGATTGCCTCATAATATAACCAATAGCTAGCCTATTGGGAATATAATCTTATAATTAAAATTATTGCTTTACTCCGCAATCCCAATAACCAACCCAACAGTACGCAAGTACTCCGGCTGGGTAACCTGCTTAGGAGCGTATGACTTGTTCAAAGATTCCAGGTAAACAGCGCCCTTCTTAGTATCAACCCTAAGCCGCTTACAATAGGCTTCGCCATCATAGACAAAAATGCCAACATTGTCCGCCTCAACCTTGGGGCTGGCTTTTACAAACACAATATCCCCGTCGCAAATCTTAGGCTCCATGCTGTCGCCTCTAATACGCACGCAGAAGTCGGCTTTTTCGCTTACAGGGGTGGACATAAAGCGCATAACCTCGTAGTCAGAGTCGCTGTCATCTGTAAGATAGCTGCCAAGGCCTGCCGAGGCCCGCTGCTGATACACATGCAAGGTTACCCATTGGTCATCCATTTGCTTAGTTGGGCTTTGAGTCTTGGCCCCTAGGAAGTGGACCCTTTCAAGCTCCTTGCTCATTACCACGTCTACAAGGCCTTTGCCGTGGATGTCTAGTTGGCGGTACTGGGAAATATGATCATGCTCTGTATCGGTGAGTATAGCTACCTCGTCTGCCTTGCGGCGGTTTTCTGTCATGCCCATCAGGTAGTCTATAGATACATTAAAGTGCCTGGCCAGCATCTGCAGCACTTCCGAGTTAGGCTCTCTAAACCCCGACTCATAGTTGGCATAGGTGCTGTAGTTAATCGGAAGCATAGATACCAGCTCCCTCTTGCTTAGGTTTTTCTCACGGCGCAAAGTGCGCAGGCGTTCGGCAATAATCATACATAACTCCCCTTTTATAGTGTCCGTACAGTACGTGCGTTCGTTGTTTCAATTATAGTATACACGGTTTTTTTTTGCAACAACGAACTCAAAAATAATCATGCAAAATTGTTTTTCGCGAATTTATTTTCGGATTTCCTTGACATCGTACACCCTTTGTGTAATCATGTCTCCAACAGACAAGCCATATTTCACGCCACAGGGGGAACCTATGTTTATCAACATCGAAATCGAAAGACTACGCCGATACATGACTCGGGCCGAAGTGGCCAAAAAACTATCGGTAAGCACCGACACCCTCAACGATTGGATACACCAAAAAAAAGCTATCCCGGCAGAGGGCCTACGGGCCTTGTCTCGCCTTTTTGCAGGGTGCAGCATAGACTATTTATTAAAGAGGAGAGCATAGCCCGCCCCCGAAGGAAGCGTAACGGCGGGGCCAGCGCCCCATTCAAAAGAGGGCCCAAGCCCGACCCCGAAGGAAGCGTAGCGGTGATTCATTCACCGCGGAGCGGCGGGGCTTGGGGCAGCGCCCCATTATAATGAAAGGAGGTGAGAATTATGCTACTTGCAAAGGCCGCATTTTTTACAATAGCAGGGACTGCAGGAGGAATCATAGCCCAGTTGATAGGCGGATACGACCAACTGCTTAGGGCCCTTATAGTGTTTATGGCCGTAGATTTTATTACGGGCTGGCTGGCGGCCGCAGTATTTAAGTCTTCCAAAAAATCCGAAACCGGACGGTTGTCAAGCGCGGCCGGATTTCGTGGACTGATAAAAAAGGGCTGTATTTTGCTGATGATAGTAGTGGCTGTGCACCTGGACGCCCTGCTTGGAACAGGCAGCCTAACCCGCAACGCCACAATAATCGCTTTTTCACTTAACGAGCTTTTAAGTATATTGGAAAACATGGACTGTATGGGCATCAAGTTGCCAGAAGCGCTTACTAGTGCGCTGGAGCTGTTGGGTAGGGGCGAACATAAGAAGTAAAGCTGTTGATACTTTGGAGCAGAGCGTTTTTGGCGATATACAGGACTGTTTACCAGGTAGTGTTCGAAAATAAAAAGTTGCAAAAAATATTAATTTCTTGCTTATGCTATGCTTTTGTTGAAATAGCGCAGCTTTTATTTATTTTCGAGCACTACCATAGATTGCGACCGTATGCCAGTAATCTTACGCACAAATCAAATTAGCGCTTATGAAAAGAATTTAAACCTCTACAGGTGCTGCATGAGTACTACTATTTACATCATCCGCATACAGGTGAACACCTACAGAGAAAACATCTTCGGTATGACTAATCTTTACAAACCCATCATACTTTTCTACGGACTGCCTTACATTCCTAAGCCCATAGCCATGCCCGTCACCATCTTTTTGCGTGGCTATTTGCTGCTCCTCTTCGTTCTTATCGTTTACATATTTGACCTTGCCATTAAAGGTGTTGGCCACCTTGATAAAAAGCCCGCCTTTACTGTACCCAATATCCAGCTTCAGGACTTTATCATCGCTAACCTTGGCTAAGGCTTCCAGGGCGTTATCCAAAAGATTACCCAGTATTGTAACAATATCAACCGCTTCAACTCTTAAGTCTGGCGGCACAGCAACTTTTAAATCCAGCTTGATATTGTCATCCTCGGCATTTCTTAGTTTGTAATTGATAATGCTGTCAAAGGCTATATTGCCTGTTTCGCTGTAGGTTTCACTATCCTTTATGCCGTCTTGCAAGGCATCTAAATAGGCAGAAATTTCTTCTGGTTTGCCCTTTGTAGAATAGTCTTGTAATGTTGCTAAGTGGGTTTTGATGTCATGTTTAAAAGCCCTCATTCTTTCAACCGATTCTTGCATTAGCTGGGATTGGGAGAAGTAATACTTCTTTTCTTGAGACTGGAGTGCTAATTCTACTTTGCTGTCATATGCGGCTGAAAGTATATGATGCAGGTAGTAGGCGAGTGAATTGAGCGTCAAGAGCATGAAAGTGGACATAAATAAAACAAAGGATGGTACATATATTATTAAGAAAAACATTACTAGATAAAATGGAAATGATATGGAAAAAAACAAAACATAAATTCTAAGCATCGGGAAAGGAATGTCCCTTTTTCTAACATTCTTAAAAAGCCGAAATAATGACGCCAGTATTAAGGGCAATATACCGACAATTAGCGCTCTGAAAACACCTAAAGCGCCACTAATATTAGCTTCGAACACAGCGTCAAATTGTACTCTGTGCATAGAGCGGGATATTAAATCAATTATCATGGCAAATGAAAAAGTACAAAGTACTGCTATTACCTTTTTAACGTTGGAAGATTCATAGCATAGTACAATTAAAACAATCCCTATAAAACTAGCTATTAAAAAATTTACATGTACATTGTAAATTAAAACAACAAGGAACGCCGTACTAAAATAAAACACATAAGAAAGTATAATTACCACTAAATGAGTTCTTTTTTTCTCAAAGAATACACCCATTAATCTAGCTAATGCGAGTACATAAATAATTCTGGATATTATCTGAACAGGATGTAACATTACAATCTTCTCCTCTCGGTTATCTCATAGTACGCCTCCCTAACCTCTTTCCGCTTAGGCTGGCTGATTGGCAGGGGTGTTGCGTCAGATGTTAAGATTACTTTGTCATATTTAACAACCGCTATGTGGTCATAATTGACTACATAAGAAGAATGAATAAAGATAAAATCAAACCCTTGCAGTTGGTCTTGGTATACCTCTTTCAGCGACCCATAAAATTCTTCTTTTCTGCCATCGGTTAGATGCAAAACAATTTTGCGCCCGACACTTTGCAGATAGACTATATCCTTGATTTGCAGCTTGTAATTATCATGCCCGCTTTTGTACGTAAAATCCCCAGACCATACCCCTGCAATATTTACATAAGCCTTTACAACCGGCTCAATTTTCTTGTAATCCAGGGGTTTTATCAAAAAATCAAAGGGACGGATGGCGAACAATTGCATGGAGTAGGCCATTTGCCATGAAATGTAGACTATTGCAGCCATATGATTGCGGTGGGCCTCGCGGATTGTTCTGCCTACCTGTATACCGTTGATGGCATTTTTAGCAAACTCTATGTCAAGGAAAATAAGGTTATAGTGCGTCCCATTTCCCATTTTCTCGCATAGGCTTTCGCCGGTAAAGTAAACATCAATCTCATACTTGATGTTAAGCTTGTCAAAGATATCCGTTAAGAAGATTTCTAGCTCTGCGCTTACTCTTTTATCATCATCACATATTGCTACAAATAGCGTCATAAATAAGTTTCACGCCCATTTCTTGCAGGTTAATTTTATACGCCTTTTCAAAATATGATTAATTTGTTTTTGTGTCAAGGCTACCGTGGATTGGATTGGGTGGAGATATTATGCGGATGATTGACATTGTTACAGGCCATAAGCATAATAAACGTAGATTAGTTGAAAGGATGATTTGATGCAAGCAATTAAAGCAATATTTGATGGCGTTAGTTTTAAACCCAAGCAAGCAATACCCGTAAGCGGGCAATATGAGGTTGTCATTACATTTGTTGAGCAACTCTCTATAAACCCCGCCACAGAAGCACAAACCCAAATAAATGTCGACCTAATGTTTTGGCAGAAAATCAATAGGCTTGCCGCTGATGCCAGTGATGAGGTTTTGTCAATGGATGATCTCCCACAGGGTTGCAACAGGTAAACTGGATTGAGGATTAGCGTGTCGAGTTCCTTTAAAATAACTATTTCAATCCGGGCGGCAGGTTGCCGCCCCTACAGCAACCCTTGATTCGCGTTATAAAGGAGTGTTTTGTACCAGCGAAACCCATGTAATATTTTTGTCATCTTAGTTTTTTACAAAAACACCTTAGATTATTACGACTTCTCGCAGAAAAAAATATTTTGATTAATATCACTCTTACATCAACCGAGGAGTGATTTTTTTATGGATAAAAGTACATATTGCAAGGCTGTAGGAACAAAAGGTACAAGCTGGAAGCGCGTTGGGGCTATGTTTACGGTGCTTGCACTTTTGGCGGCAATTGCCGTATTTGCCTTTGATGGCTACTACCAGGAGTACGGGGTAGAATATACCCCGCAGGCATACTACATATATGAATGGAACGATGGTTACACCTATGATATAGCCTACGAATATGGTTATTATGAATACGATACAATATGCGCCCCCCCCCCCCGGAGCAAATAGCAGTGGAGATGTAGTTGGGTATGAGACTTACAATTATGATGATTATGGCTATGTTGTAGGTGAGTATGATTATGGTGGGTATATTGGGGATGCGCCGGGGTATATAAATGGCGGAACAGTTGCTGTGGAAATTGATGACAGAGGTAATGTTACCACGTACCCTGCAAGAGATGACCACGGCGTTGTGTTGGATGGGGATTATATACGTGTCTATTTGCCCGGTTGGTATGACCCAACGGATATAAGCATTGCACTACCCGTTGGATGGACGTATGTGGTTA
>Ga0123355_10001258_pt1 | contig 35383 bp, 31 predicted proteins | sample TergutEmb28metaG_3_FD_89872 | JGI IMG/M metagenome (GOLD analysis project Ga0123355, IMG submission 89872) | Embiratermes neotenicus P1 segment gut microbial communities from Petit-Saut dam, French Guiana - Emb289 P1 | ecosystem: Host-associated > Arthropoda: Insects > Digestive system > Gut ...
AGTTCCAAAGAGTAAACAGTCTAAGCAAAGAAGCGCAACAAGGTATGCGCAGTGGAAAATTAACCCTGCAGCTGTGGGCGAATGTACGCAATGCCACGAGGCAAAACTCGCGCATAGAGTTTGCCGTAAGTGCGGCTATTATGACGGGCAGCAAAAAATTGAAACGGAAAAAGCAAAAAAAGATTAAGAGTTTTAAAGGATAGGAAAGGTTCATGATTCAAATTGTTTTTACCAGTCCCGCGGATATTTCGCCGGAGGAAGCCAAAAAGCTTAACGCGATTGTGCTTCCCGTTGATGTTATTTTCGGTACGGATGTATATAAAGACGGGGTCACCCTCACTAATGAAGATTTTTTTGTTAAGATGGAGGAGTTTGTCGAAAAGACAGGCAGGCTTCCGCATACCTCGCAAATCAACGTAGACGAACATATAGAAGCTTTCAAACCTCTATTAGACCAAGGGGATGAAATTTTTTATGTTTCTATGTCCAGCGGTACATCCGAGACTATCGTCAGAGCGCGCGATGCGGTTAAGGAACTTAATGCCGAGGATAAAATTACTATTTTTGACAGCGAGACGATTACTGTTCCGTACGGAATGATTGTTAAGGAAATTATTAAAGCGCGCGATAAGGGTATGACACGCGCCGAAATTTTAGAGGTGGCTAAGGATGCTACTGACAGAATTGAGTTGCTGTGTGTAGTTAATGAAATCACCTACCTCAAAAAAGGCGGTCGCCTCAAAGGCGCTCAAGCGGTAGTAGCGACGGCGTTATCAATCAAGCCTCTTATCACCATACGCGATACTAAGGTGGATTCCTTCGGTAAAGCAATCGGCTTTCCGGGGGCATGTAAAAAAATGGCGAAGATGTACTCCGAGTACGATATTGATAAGGATATGCCGATCTACACGGCGCATAGCCACGCGCCCGAACTTATGGATAAGCTTATCAAACAGCTAAAGGTGGTTTCGCCCGGTTTTAGTGCCGAAGAAGGTAATATAGGTTGTGCCGTAGGGACGCATATTGGTCCCGGTTGTTGCGGAGTAGCTTTTTTTAGAAAAAAAGGCTCAAAATCGCTACTTAAAAACAAAAGCTAAATTAGAAAGTTATTTCCGCCGTTACGGTTTTTCGTGACGGCGGAATTTCAAAGTTGGGTCTAACGTTTAGTTTGGATTGACGTTAAACTCGACAAAACCTAAACGTAGAAATCCGTGTATAAGCTCCGATGACAGACTGGTTTCCTTTAGAAGATTTTCTGGGGTATTTCGTCGTCAATGTTTATATGAGGTTTAGCGAAGCAATAATCTCGCTACATCTCATATAATCACTGCCAAGGGCAAAATAACTTTCTGTCGGTGTATATGCATTGTTTCTCGTAATAGGTGTGCCGAGCGGGGCAAGACCCTTTGGACGGGTCTAATAGGAGAAAACAAGCTTAGGGAGGTCGCGATGTAATGCGATCGCTCAAATTTTAAAGTTTGTACTCCGGAGGAGAAACAATGGTCCAAATAGTATTCGCAAGTTCGGCAGACATTCTGCCGGATGAGGCAAAAGCGCTTAACGCGCATGTCCTTCCCGTTGATATTATCTTCGGGGCGGAGGTTTTTAAAGACGGGGTAGACTTAACTTTTGAGAACTTTTTCGATAAAATGAAAGCCTACACCGAAAGCACCGGTAAGATACCCAGCACATCTCAAATTAATACCCAAGTGCATGTTGAAGCCTTTAAGCCCATGCTTGAAAAGGGTGACGAAATCTTTTATATTTCGATGTCAAGCGGAATGTCAAAGACAACCGAACGCGCACACGAGGCGGTTAAAGAGCTTAACGCCGAAGATAAAATCACCGTATTTGACAGTGAAAAAATTGCTATTCCGTACGGTATGATGGTTAAAGAAATTATCAAAGCCAGAGATAAAGGATTAAGCAGAGCCGAGTTGGAGGAGGTTGCAAAAGATTTGAGAGATAGGGTTGAGCTGTTATGTTTTGTCAATGACTTAACTTATGTCAAAAAAGGCGGAAGGCTAAAAGGTGTCCAAGCTATTATGGCGACGGTTCTTAATATCAAGCCTATTATTTCTATTAGGGATGCTAATGCGGTAACCGTTAGTAAAGCTATAGGAACTAACGGGGCGTACAAAAAAATTGCTAAAATATATTCCGAGTATGAAGTTGATAAGGATATGCCGATTTATGTAGCGTATGCGGGAACTCCCGAAGTTGCAGAAAAAATAGAGAGTCAAATCAAAGCGGTTGTTCCTGATTTCAAATCAACGGGAAGCTACGGTATAGGTTCGGCTATAGGTACACACACAGGACCCGGTTGCGGCGGTATAAGTTTTTTTAGAAAAAAAGGCACAAAATCTGTTATCGCTAAGTAAAAGATATGCTCAAAAAATTCGGACTGTTAGGACATAATATTTCGTATTCCCTGAGTCCTAAAATTCATACCGAGTATTATAAGGCTAACGGAATCGATGCGGTCTATGAGCTAATAGATACGCCTGTTTTGGTGAGTGTTTTTGATAGACTTAGGTGTATGGACGGTTTTAATGTGACACAACCCTATAAGCAAGAAATATTACCCTATATTAACGAGTTTAGAGCGCCTATGTTAGCTATCAATACCGTAAAGATAATAGACGGCAAATTTATCGGCTATAATACGGATGGAGCGGGTTTTCATGCTCACGTCAAAGAATTAAATATTGACTTCAAAGATAAGGTTGCACTTGTATTAGGAGCCGGCGGAGCGGCAACGGCAATCGTTCCTATAGTCGCAAGTGAAGGCGCAAAAGTTTTCATTTATAATAGAAGCTTTGAAAAAGCGTCAACGCTTGCGACTGCTTGTTATTGCGAGGGGCATCGTCCCGAAGCAATCTCAAGGAAAGGTATGCCAAAATTAAAGCCACAAGTTATTATTAATTGCACTACGTTAGGATTAAAAGGTGAAAATTGCTTGCCCTGCGGTATAGATTTAAGCCGGCTTGAATTTGCATATGATACAATATATAACCCGCCGCTAACACCATTCTTAACCGAAGCAAAAAAGCAAGGAGCAAATACGGCTAACGGTTACAGAATGTTGGAATGCCAAGCCTATGAAGCAATAAAAATTTGGTTAGAGTGATGCTCGTTGACGCTGAAAAAAAAATAAAGACGATAATAGGGTGTTCTCGTCCAAAAATAGGAGTAGCGGTAAGCGGGGGTAGTGACTCAATGTGTTTGCTACATTTTTGCCATGCTTTATATGCGAATAGCAGAATACCGATTGGTCACGGGAATGCCATTTATTATATTCCCGTGACCAATCGGTATTTCTCTTTAATTGCCGTTAATATCGACCACTCTACACGGGAAGGTGAGAGTACTAAAGATAGTCAATTTGTTGCAGAGTTTTGTCAGTTGCAGGGGATTAACTTATCGGCACATATTGTAGATGCTCCAAAATTCGCTAAGGATAATAAATTAAATTTTGAAGCAGCGGCAAGAATGCTTAGATATGAGATTTTTGAAAAGCTTATCAGGAACGGCGTTATAGACTTAGTTCTAACAGCTCATCATGCCGGAGACCAAGCCGAAACAGTGCTTTTGCATGCGTTAAGGGGTTGCGGCGGAAACGGATTAAGCGGAATTAGAGACAATCCCGAAAAAAAAATATACCGTCCTCTAATAACGACAAGTAAATCAGAGATTGAAGAGTATCTTGACTTCTACAAAGTACCTTACATTACAGACAAAAGTAATTACGATACAACCAATGACCGTAATTATTTGAGGCATAAAATTTTACCGCTTTTGGAAAAAAAGTTTAGCGGCTGTACAGAGAGATTAGGACTTTTAGCCGAAAATATGGCGGCGGATGAGGACTATTTTAATTCAGTTACTAAAGAAAAAAACAAGCATGACGCATTGACCTTGAATAGAAGTATTTTTGACAAGCACGACGCCTTAATCGTCCGTCATATTTTGACGGCAGCAGGTAATATAGATTTGCAACGAAAGCATATCAACGCTATTATTAAGTTAGGAAAACACGGAAAAGAAGACGACAGACTAAACCTGCCGAATAAGATGACTGCTTGGAAGTTCGCGCAGGGAGAGGTGCGTTTTATCAAAGAGAATGAGTATAAAAATTCTCACAAAATAAAAGACCGTAAATTAGAGATTATCAATGAGAAACTGGCTAAAATTGATTTGTTTGAAGCTAAAAAAAAGCAAGAATTTTTTATTGATAATATTTTATGGCAGTATTTATACTCCGATATTACACATGAACAATTGTCCAAGTATGACGGAAGATATTTTAACCGCTCAAAATTGCCCGTAACAGCAGTTTTGCGAACGAGAAAGGACGGAGATGTTCTCTATAAATTTGACGGTACAAAGACAAAGTTAAAAAAATATTTTATTGACAAGAAAATACCGCAAAGGCTACGGGATGAAATCCCTCTAATTTGTGACGGTAATAGGGTATTATTTGTGGCGGGATATGAAGTTAGCAAGGAGCTTGCGGTTAGAAAAGGATGTAAGAACATAGGAGAGTTATGCTTTATATCATCGCAACACCGATAGGCAATCTCGACGAAATTACCAAGCGGGCATTGGACACTCTTACGGTGTGTGATTTTGTCGCGTGTGAAGATACAAGGCGCAGCGGACTGCTGCTTAATCGGTTTGGGATTAGTAAGCCGCTTATCAAGTATGAGTCGCATAATGAAGCGGGCGGGACGGCAAAAATATTAGGACTATTAAGTGAGGGCAAAAATGTCGTTCTTATAAGCGATGCAGGAATGCCTCTTATTAGTGATCCCGGCAGTTGTCTTATTACCGCTTGTATCGCTGAAAGTCTGCCTTACACGGTAATAAGCGGTCCGTGTGCGTGTATAAATGCCGTTGTATTGAGCGGTTTTGATACGCGCAGTTTTTGTATGATAGGATTTTTGCCCGACAAAAAAAAGGATAGGGACGAATACATAGCTCGTTTTGCCGACCTTCAAAGCACATTAATTCTATACTGTCCGCCGCACGATTTGGACAATTATTTAGAATATTTATATTCACGCTTAGGTGAGCGAAAAATCGCCATAGTCAGAGAAATGACAAAAATATATGAGGAGGTTGTCCATGCAGTATTAGGTCAACCGATTCAAATTAACCGTAAGGGCGAAATGGTTTTGGTAATAGAGGGCGCAAAACCCAAAGAAAATCTTCTACTACCCTTGTCAATAGAAAAGCACGTTGACTATTATATCAAAGCCGGATTAACCAAAAACGAAGCAATAAAAAACGTAGCAAAAGAGAGAGGAGTGCATAAGAGTGAGATATACAAGCAAATTGTAGAGGAGTAAAAGGGGAGGTTATGAATAATATGGATTATGGCGATCAAAAAACCGATAGAAAGCTTGGAAGAGCGTCCTTAATAGTAACATGTGTAAGCATAGTATTTTTTATTGGCTGTATAATTTTATCCGTCAATATGTTTTCATGGGTTACGGAGCTTATGGGGGCGGATGACATGGTGACAGTGCTAATCGGGGTTTTTGTAATGTTTATATGGTTTGTAATTGCAGTAATTCCGTTTATACCTATGGCTTTTAGTATGTTTGCGATGTATCTTGCGATGCTTCAGTTTTTTAAAGACAAATCACTAATTTCCGTAATAGGATTTTTGTGGGCGGGTATATCGGCGATGGCAATGCTAATAACTATAGTAGTAACGGCGTTTATAATATTTTAAAATGTTTGTCGACAGCGGAACAATTTTATTTTATGATGCATATATATAAGGGTTAAAAAATCATTTAAAGGAGACCCTTACACGTGCATTATAAATTTGTTTTACCGCCGCTCCCTTACGACTATTCGGCTCTTGAGCCTTACATAGATACCCGCACTATGCGGATTCATCACGATAAGCATTTTGGCAAGTATGTAGACAATCTTAACTCGGCTATCAAAAATTATCCGCAGTTGTGGAAGTGGACTTTGGAGGAGCTTATCACTAATAGCTTTCGTTTGCCCGTATGTATACGTCAGGAAGTACATAATAACGCGGGCGGGGTATACAATCACAACTTCTTTTTTAGCAGGCTTCAAAATAACGGCGGAGCAAAGCTAAACGGGGACAGCCCGCTTATGAAAGCCATTAATAGATGTTTCGGAAGTTTTGACGCGTTTAAAGATGTTTTCAAAAAGGCTTCGCTGGATGTTTTCGGCTCAGGCTATTGTTGGCTTGTCCGTCCGAATAACAGTAGGATAGTCAAAATAATGACAACCGCTAATCAAGACACACCCCTCACACATCCTGTTACACCTTTGATATGTATAGACGTGTGGGAGCATGCCTACTATTTAAAACATCAAAACGACAGAGCCGGATATATTGACGACTTTTTGAATTTAGTAAACTGGCAAATTGCCGGATTTGATTTTGAAAGTGAGAATCAAAGAATAAGACGGCGGTAATTTTGGGTCAAATAGTTGTGTTTTTGACTATAAATATCTTTTTTTAAGTGAACATGTGTTTTTTTGTACATATGTATAATCATTCTACTTCGAACACAAAGTTTTTTGAAAGTTAATTCGCGCCGTAGTCGTGCGACAAGCTTTCACAAATTTATTCTTTTTTATACTTTAACATCATACCTAGGGGAGACAGTCCCCAGTCCTCGTAATCGGCTTCAAGCTGTATCAGTATATCTGTTGTACGCTCAATACGTTCGGCATCGGTTATTTCCATAAAAAAATGTATATCCCAAATTTTTTGCAAAGCTAAGTAACAAGTATTATTAAAAAGTTCGGCAATATCTTTTTTTGGTATTCTTGCTGTTATTTTGATTTCATTTTCTTTATCTTCGACTGCCGGAAATATTTGTGTTTCTAATCTCATATTTTTGACCCTCATTTGCTATCATACTCCTATTATACTATTGATAGTAGTAAACTGTCAAGTGTAAGGGGATATAAATATGAATTTTCCAAAAATAGTTAGAGAATTGAGGGAGCAGAATAATTATACTCAACGATATGTTGCGTCTAAGTTAGGAATAAAACAATCTTCATATAATAATTACGAGCAAGGAAGAGCAAGACCCGAATATGAAAATCTTGTAAAACTCGCGAGGTTATATGACGTGAGTGTTGATTATTTGCTTGAAAATGATATTATATAAGCCAAACGACTCCTATGCAAAAAGGCATAGGAGTCGTTTGGCTCCTCGCAATGACGGCGTTAAAAATTCGCATTAAGAACCTAGTAGTCCTGTAAAAGTATCTATCCTCGTAAATGTGCATAGGCAATAACCGGCAATAACCGTGTCGGATACAGTGTAAATAAAACCTTGGTTGATAACGGCTCTGGAGATATATTTTTGAGAGAGGTTTACTTGTGCTTGCCACCCGGAGTTCCAATTATGATTATTGTCCAAAATGGGGAAGATAGGACTGCTTGTATCAAAATTACTTAGAGTGGGTAAGAGTATTGTCGTGTCTTGTCCGTCTATTCTCATGATTTGTTCGGTTCCCAAAAATTCCATAGTACCGTTAAGCGCGTCAATTTCAAAAAGGAAAAAGCCTTGGGAAAATATAAAGTGACCTCTTCTTGAATTTATACCGTCACCTACCTGTACCCAATCGGCGCTTTCAGCGGCAAAACCTACAAGCACACGTTTGCTGTCCTCGTCAAACATAAAGAGTAAAGCCCGCGGATTACGTAAAACCTCTGCAAAGGTCCATGCTCCGAAAATGCTGTATTTTGCTAAACTCTCCGGCATTTCGTCCGTACCCGGCTTCATATCATACAGCTCAATTTTTATACCCGTCTGCATAGCGCTTCCGCCCGGAGGTGCGTCCTGTCCTATGCCTATCACAAAAGGTGTACCGGGGATAGGTCTTAGATAATCGTTGATTCCGTCTGTTTCCAGTCCTTCGGAAATTGTCGGATTATACGGGTCGGTCAAATCGACAGTATATAAAGGGTCCCAAATGAGCCACGGAGGAGAAGTTGATATGAAACCGAAATTACCGGAAAATGCTGCCGAGTCCATTGTCTCTCTAGGCGCTATGCCTGTAATACGTGACACTTCTTTAAGGTCACTGTTAAAGACAAAGACCGCAGATGCTAAGGTGTCTAAGTTCCATATATTTCCGTAAGTGGTAGCTATGCGCAGGTACCCGTTATATTCGTCAATGGCGTGCCTGTCTACAGGTGTTCCTAAAACGGTTACATATCCGGTATGCGATAAATCCTCAAGAGAAAACCTTGCGATATAACTGCGGCGGGTGCGCTCGCCTCCGCGCCAATTAAAGAAGCGTTGCGCGGTGGAAATATATAGATTATAGGGACTAACCGAAATAATACCAGAGCTTGACAGGTATGCTTTGACATGAGGCTTGGCATCCAAATCATTTAAATCAATGCTGCCCAATATCATATATGAGCTGGTGGGATTATTTCTAAAATAGAAGATATTGTCAAGAGGAAGAGGGGAAAAGTCAGCGGTTTCGCTCGTGCGGTAATACGGTCTGCGCGCCTCTGTTTGGCGGACATCAGGATTCCACGTGCGTGTAAAATACTGTACTACAAAGAAAAGAGTCTCCGTCTCTATGCGAATACGGCTTGTGTGGAAATTGCCGTCTATTTCAAAAAATCTTTCTAAATTTGGCTGACTAATATTGCTAATATCGTAGACACGGATTTGTACCCTTCTATGAAAGGAACGGAAACTCATAAATCCGCCTCTGTCCATATCCCAGTGATTGGGCGCTGTATCGAAGGTTCCGCCTATAATAATCATACGATTGCCGCGTACATACATTTCAATAGGCGCAAAATTACGGTAGGCGACAGAGGTCACATAAGAGATTTGTCCGTTATCGGTTTTGACTATAGTAAGTCCGTTAGGAGCTAAACGGTAAATAAATTGCCCGTCATTACGCACAATGTCACCTTCGTCCATGCCGGCGACTTGCACATTGATTTCGCTTGTTCCGCCGCCGCTGCCGGGACGTCCACCCCCCGATGACGATTCGGGTGGCGCTGAGTCATTGACTGCGGTGTCTCTGTTTTCGCCGCCAAACAGTCCGCCGTTAGGAGAACCGATACTGCTACATCCGTTAAGCAAACCAAAAGGTCGCCGTGGAGTATGTTCCCGCACACTTAAAAGCGAGTTAAGTTGTCCTACGCTGCGCACTTGTCTAGCGCGGCTAAAATCATATGCGGGATTGGATACGGTATTTTCGATACCTAAAGCTAATACCGACAACAGCGGAAAAAGCAGTATAAGAGTAAAGACCGAAGCCAATGCGACTATTCTAAATCTAATCCGCTTTTGTTTGGGAGATTGATAATGGCGGGAAGTGACTTTTTCCTGCCGCTTACTTTCTTCAATCCGCATGAGCGTCTTATCACTTAGCTCATCCGTGACTTCAATACGATTAAAATGATTAGTAAATTTTGACATTATACACCTCTTTATTTTATTCTTAATATTGGTTGCCCAATAATCCTTTCATTTGACTCCGTGCCCTCATTGCTTTACTCCTCACACTATTTTCACGCAAATCAAGCATTCTCGCGATTTGTCCGTATGTATACCCCTCGTAATAGTGGAGATATAGCACGGCGCGTTCGTCGGGTTTTATTTTTTCTAATGCTTTTGCCACATCGTAATTACTGTCATTCGGTATATCGGTTGCCGCTACATTGTCATGCAACCCTGCTTTATAACGGTTATGTGCCCGTTTGCGAATATTTTTTGCTTTATTGACCGCTACACGGATAAGCCACGCTTTAAGATGCTCGGCGGACAAAAAAGCCTTATTATATCGCCACAGCGCAAAAAAGACATCGGAAAAAACATCTTCCGCGTCGGAACGATTGCCCGTTACGGAGTTAGCGACACGCAGTACGCTGTCGCCGTGTTTCTTTATGGCTTCGGCAATATGACGCTCGCTCAAATTTCCTCCCGATATATACAATACAATTCAAAGAGGCATTTCGTTGCAAAAAAGTTAAAATAATTTTAACATATTTTTGGCAAAATGTCAAATAAATTTACACTCGGTTAGAGTTTCGGTTTTTATACCCCTAAAAACGCTTGCGGACAAGCCTTTTATATGTTATAATGTAGGCATACAAAAAAAATTCCAAGGAGCAAAATTTAACAAAATGTCAAAAAAGTATGTTTATCTCTTTAGCGAGGCGGACGGCAGCGATAAAGCGCTGTTTGGCGGTAAGGGTGCTAATCTTGCCGAAATGACTAAGATGGGCTTGCCGATTCCGCAAGGTTTTATCGTTACAACCGAGGCTTGTACCAAATATTATGCTGACGGCGAAAAGATTGTAGCCGAGGTTGAGGCTCAAATTTTTGACGGTATCGCCAAAGTTGAAGAAATTGAAAACAAAAAATTCGGCGATCCTACTAACCCTCTTCTCGTATCGGTTCGTAGCGGTTCGCGCGCGTCTATGCCCGGAATGATGGACACAATCTTAAACTTAGGTCTTAACGATGCGGCAGTTGAAGGACTTGCAAAGCTTTCCGACAATCCGCGTTTTGCTTACGATTCATACCGCCGCTTTATCCAAATGTACAGCGATGTTGTTATGGAGCAAAAGAAAGAAGTGTACGAGCATTTGCTTGATGAGTTTAAAGCTAAAAAAGGTGTAACGCTGGATACCGAATTGTCGGCTGACGATTTAAAAGAAATTGTTGCGCAATTTAAAGCTAATTACAAGCAGAACCAAGGTAAAGATTTCCCGCAAGATGCTAAAGAACAACTTATGGGAGCTGTGCGTGCTGTATTTCGCTCATGGAATAATAACCGCGCTGTGGTTTACCGCAGGCTTAACGACATTCCCGGAGATTGGGGTACAGCCGTCAACATTCAAGCAATGGTATTCGGCAACATGGGTGATGACAGCGGTACGGGTGTTGCCTTTACGCGTAATCCTTCTACGGGTGAGAATTTGCTTTACGGCGAATATCTTATGAATGCGCAAGGCGAGGACGTTGTTGCCGGTATCCGCACACCAAATCCTATTAGCCAGCTTAAAGACCAAAGTCCTAAGCTTTATCAAGAGTTTGTCGATATTACAAAAATCCTTGAAAAAAAATACAAGGATATGCAGGATATGGAGTTTACTATTGAAAGAGGTAAGCTTTATATGCTCCAAACCCGTAACGGTAAGCGTACGGCAAAAGCGGCTCTCAAAATTGCCGTTGATTTAGTCCGCGAGGGTATGATTGATGAAAAGCGGGCCGTGTCGATGATTGACCCAAAACAGCTTGACGCGTTACTTCATCCGCAATTTGAAGTTAAGGCGCTTAAAGAGGCTTGTGCTGTTTCTAAAGGTCTTCCGGCTTCTCCCGGTGCCGCCTGCGGACAAGTTTGCTTTACGGCAGAGCGTGCAGTTGAGATGCATAAAGAGGGCAAGGAGGTTATCCTTGTACGTCTTGAGACAAGCCCCGAAGATATTGAGGGTATGCACGTTGCGCAAGGCATCCTGACGGCAAGAGGCGGAATGACCTCTCATGCTGCCGTTGTTGCCCGCGGGATGGGTACTTGCTGTGTGGCAGGTTGCGCCGAAGTTAAGGTATTTGAAAAAGATAAAAAATGTATTGTCGCCGGTACAACCTATAACGAGGGTGATTTTATGTCGCTTGACGGTTCGACGGGTAATATTTACGGCGGTAAAATCGCTACCGTTCCGGCAGAACTTACGGGTGACTTTGGTACGATTATGAGATGGGCTGATATGTTCCGCTCGCTTAAAATCCGTACGAATGCCGACACTCCCGCCGACTCCGAGCAAGCTATCAAGTTTGGTGCAGAGGGTATAGGTCTGACGCGTACCGAGCATATGTTCTTTGAACCTGACAGAATTCCGGCTATCCGTCAAATGATTGTGGCTAAGACCGAAGAGGAAAGACGCAAAGCGCTTGACAAACTCCTTCCAATGCAAAAGAAAGATTTTATCGGTATTTTTGAAGCTATGGAAGGCCGTCCCGTTACAATACGTTTCTTAGACCCTCCTTTGCATGAGTTTGTCCCTCATAACGATGCCGATATCGCCGCGCTTGCTAACGATATGGGATTGACTTTTGAGGATGTTAAGTCAGCTATCGACGGTTTGCATGAATTTAACCCGATGATGGGTCACAGAGGCTGCCGTCTTGCCGTAACCTATCCCGAAATCGCAGAGATGCAAACGCGCGCCGTTATTGAAGCGGCTATTGATGTCAATAAACGCAAAAAACTTAAGGTTGTTCCGGAGATTATGATTCCGCTTGTAGGCGAAGTTAAAGAACTTAAGTATATTAAGAATATCGTTGTTAAGACTGCAGACGAAATTATTAAGAATGCTAAAGTTAAACTTACCTATATGGTCGGAACAATGATTGAGATTCCCAGAGCCGCGCTTACCGCCGACAAAATCGCCGTTGAAGCCGAGTTCTTTAGCTTTGGTACTAATGACCTTACCCAAATGACATACGGATTTAGCCGCGATGATGCCGCTAAGTTCTTAGAAGATTACTACACCAAAAAGATTTTTGAGAGCGATCCATTTGCTAAAGTAGACTTTGAAGGCGTGGGCGAACTTATGAAAATTGCCGTCAAAAAAGGCAAAAAGACCCGTAAGAAAATTAAGTTAGGTATCTGCGGAGAACACGGCGGAGACCCCGCGTCTGTAGAATTCTGCCACGACATCGGACTTGATTATGTATCATGCTCGCCTTTCCGTGTGCCGATTGCAAGACTTGCCGCCGCCCAAGCCAATATCAAAAACCCCAGAAAATAATTGGAAGTCAATTAAAATTCCTCTCTTTGAAAAAAGGAGAGGAATTTTTTAACGTTGTAGTAATCAAAATCACTAAACTCATCTATAAAAATAACAGAGCATATTAATAAATGACAAAAACTTATTATATTAGAAAAGTTTAACAAAACAATTTGATAAAATTAATTGACAAAATTTGAGTTTTGTGGTAATATATATTAATTAATAGCAGGAGGTATCAAAAATGTTTTGTAAGCAATGCGGAGCCAATATTCCGCACGGTGCCGTTGTGTGCGCACGGTGTGCGACAAAAGTGGATATGAGCCAATTAACAACAAACGGTAAGAAGCCTGTCGAGGATAAGGGCGGTTGCCTTTGGATGATACTTGGCTTTTTGTTCGGCGTTACTTTATTTATACCGCTGCTTATGTTTTTCGCATGGAAAAACGAGCGGCCGCTTAGAGCAAAGTCTGTGTTAATCGGGTACCTTTTGAGCATAATAGTAGGGCTTACTCTCTTGGTTATTACCTGTATAATACTCGGCATAGGTCTTTGGCAGGGTTGGTTTGAGGATTCCGTTAGCGCTATTGGTCTTGTTTTGCGCGGGATAAGATAGATAAGAGGTATATATGTTTTGTAATAATTGCGGCACTAATTACATGCCAAATTCGACTGTTTGTCATGTGTGCGGATTTTCCGAAAATAACATGCAAGCAAACCCGCTACATGCGCACGCGCAACCGGTAGCACAAACCATTCCTGTACAAGATTCGGGAGGTTTTGCATGGGGCTTTTTCGGTTTTATTTTTTGCACACTGGTTTTCCCCCTCATATTCTTTTTTCAGTGGAAAAATACAACGCCGCTTAGAGCCAGAGCCACACTAATCGGGTATTTGATAGGGCTTATCGTCTTTATTATACTGTGTGTGATTGCCGGACTTGTTTTTATCGCTTACGAGCAAGCAATCATTGATTGGCTGGAAAATCAGTCGGCAAATATATTTAGACTTGTATCTTGAGGGTAGGGATAGGGATTGTATTTAATTTGGTAGAATGGTAGTTTTATTTTGCCTAATTTTTGCCTAATTTTTGGAGTGTTTTTTTAGACATGTATTGACTTGAAAAATTTGTTGACACAACGTAATTTCTGCGCCTATGTCCTCATCGCTGTATCTATAAAAAATTTATTTATTTCAAAATGATAATTGCAAAAGGAGCTAAGCATTAAGACCTTGCCAAACACCTTCATGGATTCGTATTTTCATATTTCGATCAAACTTCCCTGCATTTCTTATAATTGATCTTATACGCACTTGACGAGGATAACTTTTAATAATCTCGACATTTTGAAAAATACCCACATCATATAGAAACATGGCTAGTTTTTCAGATTCCATTTTAATATCTTTTACTGAACGATATCTGCTATGAAAATCGCTTAATGAAAATGACCTAGCACCCAATAGTTTTAATAATTCAAAAACTGGTTCAACATTTCTTAAAATAGGATTAATTTCATTTGATATCTCTTTTTTCACAAGCCAAAATGAATATTTTTTTTCTGCATTTTTAATTGTTCGAAAATATAGTTTATTTGTATCGTTAACTTCTTCTTGTATATATTTGCAAAATTGAATTATATCTCTAGGTCTATGAAAAGTTTTTTCTATGATATATTTAAATACATCAAGTTTTTTTCCTTTTGAATTTTTTAAATCTACGTCATCAAAAAGATTATTGAACGTTATATGGTTACTTAATGATGATTCAATTCTTTTATTTATCATTTGAAGCAATAGTGGATTATCCCAGTCATCGCGATTTAATATTGCCCAATTAATCAAAAATCTGTAATCATCCCAACGAGCACTCTCCGCATCTCTTGAACTAAGTTCATTAAAAATATCAGATCTAATATAAACAATTATTTTGGAATTATTTATTTGTTTTTGTCTAAAAGTCTGATTGATAAAATATACAACTTTAAATAAACTGATAATAGCTTGAAAATATTGTTCTACATCTTGATATTGATTGTAATTGTCATCAAGTCTATCAAATTGAATGACAAATTTACGATCCGTCGGTGATGTCAAAAAATATTTTTCAATAACTGCTAAAAGTTTTTGATTTAAATCAGTAATATTATTATCTTTACAAAAAGATGTTGATTTTTCATTTTCTCTTGAAGCGCCGATACCCCTTAAACGTTAAACCTGCGCTTGTTTTTGTTGTTCTTGTAACCAAATCTTTATGTAAGTCACCAATGTTTCCTAAACAATCTTTTACATAGTCTTTAATTTCAGAGTGTAGCACATTGCTATCATCAACTTTTGCTATCATTTCAGCAAAACTATTTAAAATTAGATGCATCCAAATGCTTTGGTATTGATTCGGTCTTGTAAAATTATCGTCGCTTAATTCAAGTAGTTTCTCAAATGGAAAAAATCCAAAATCCTTATTCTCTACAAGCGCTCCCTCTCGATGACCTTGTTCCTTTATCATGCGATAGATTGCAGATTTTCCAGTTCCCTTTTTGCCTACAACAAAAAATTTTTTATCGTTAACAATTTTATTCCAATAATTATTGTCCAAAAAGTATTTATCTAGATTTGGATCTCCATAGCCATCAATTTCACCAAATTCAATGCGTGTTAATAGATCTATTTTTTCAGATTTTGTCATATGTTTTCTCTCTTATGTTTTTATTTTGTCACTTGGCGGAGAGAACAGGATTTGAACCTGCGAACGCTTTCACGTTGCACGCTTTCCAAGCGTGTGCCATCGACCACTCGGCCATCTCTCCGTAAAAAATGGAGGCGTGCGCGATAATTTGAAGCGCAAATAAAAACAGTATTTATCACGACATTAAAACCTCAAAATATATTATAATGTAGTTTTAGATATAGTGTCAAGTAAAAAGCCATGATTTATCGATTGAGTGGAGAAAAAAGTTGATGAGACGGCTTTTTTGTTTGACATGTTTTTTTTAGTTTGGTATAATGTAATAGAAGATTGTATTGTAATATTTGTTAACAACGGTAAACCGCCACTAAACCCGCGTGTGTGCTGTAAGGTTTTTATAATATTTTGAGGCGAGAGAGATAGGCTATAAAAAATCAATAAAGAAAGCAATTATGAAAAACCCAAAAACTGATTATTTTATATTAGCCACGGGTGACGGATACAAATTGGAGCGGTGGGGGGAGGCAATACTTCTTCGTCCCGACCCGCAAGTAATTTGGCCGAGTAGAATTGACTTATCAAAACACCACGGACTTAACGCCCATTATATCAAAGAGGGTGGAGGCGGTAAGTGGCGGATAATCAAGGAACTGCCTGAAAAGTGGATGGTTGCGTTTGGTGATTTAAAATTTTGGGTTAAGCCGATGGGATTTAAGCATACGGGATTATTTCCAGAGCAAGCGGTTAATTGGGATAGAATTAGGAAGATAATTGCAGAGACTGGCGGGAAAGATATTAAAGTCCTTAATTTATTTGCTTATACAGGCGGGGCGACTATCGCGGCGGCACTGGCGGGAGCAAAAGTAACGCATGTGGACGCGGCGGCTAATATGATTGAGAGAGCAAAACAAAATGCCGAATTAAATAAACTTTCTGCCGATAGTATCCGATATATAGCAGACGACTGCTTAAAATTTGTTAAGCGTGAGCAAAAGCGGGGCAAAAAATATGATGCCGTAATAATGGATCCTCCGAGTTACGGACGGGGACCTAACGGAGAGATTTGGAAGCTAGAGGATAATCTATTCAATTTATGTAATGAGTTAAAAAAAGTATTAGAGGACAAGCCGTTATTCTTTTTGATTAATAGTTATACCACGGGATTGCAGCCGACGGTATTAAGGAATATTTTGAGACTTATTATGGGCAGTAAAGGTGAGGTAGATAGTTATGAGCTTACTTTGCCGACTGAAGAAGAGGGGATAGTATTGCCGTGCGGAGCAAGCGGAATTTGGCAAAATGGGCGTAATCTTGGTTGAGTACGGTTTATTTATTAGAAATTTAGTTATGATAACGCTGCCATTTACAATCATCCATGAGGATAATCATATCATAGTCGTGTCCAAACCGCCTAATATCCCGTCGCAGAGTGACAAGAGCGGGGACAGCGATTTGCTCAGTCAAATCAAGGGCTATATCAAAGAGCGGGATAACAAACCCGGTAATGTTTTTGTCGGACTTGTTCATCGCCTTGACCGTCCGACGGGCGGAGTTATGGTTTTTGCTAAGACTTCTAAAGCGGCGGGGCGTTTATCCGAGCAAATAGCGGCGGGTGAAATGACAAAAAAGTATTTTGCCGTTGTAGTGGGCGAGCCTAGAGACAGGTCGGCAAGGCTAAGACACTTTTTGACAAAAAATTCACATGCTAATATCTCGATGGCTCATAATGCTAAGGTGACTGACAGTAAGGAAGCCATACTTGAATATAAGGCACTCGAATATGCCGACCGCATAACGCTTCTTGATATAAGACTAATCACAGGCCGAAGCCATCAGGCAAGAGTACAACTCCAAAAAATCGGCTGCCCCATATTCGGCGATACCAAATACGGCGGCGACACATTGGCGAAAGGGCATAATTTGGCATTATGGGCATACGAACTACACTTTGAGCATCCTGTCCAAAAAGTAACAATGGTATTCAAAGTATTTCCCCCCGAAGAGAGTGTGCCTTGGAAATACTTTGCCTTGGATAAATGGATTATTACATCAAAACCCGTAGATAATTAACAAGTACAAAATAATAATTGCCGTAAAAGGCGTAAAATAAGGAGACCTACAATGGTTATTTATCAAAACATCGCAAATCTACTGCACTACGCGTCCGTCAATTTAGAGCTTGACGAACTTGACGTTGTTTGGACACGTAATTTACTCTTGTCCGAACTCAAGCTTACCGGCTACATTGATTATCAAATCGATGAGGACGCAATCGAAGAGCTAAAGTGTCCCGATACATTGCTTGAGCCTATTGCAAATTATGCCCTTGCGCAAGGATTAACAACGGCGGACGGCAAAGAAGCATTTGGGGCAAAAATTATGAATTTGCTTATGCGTCGTCCCGGTGAGATGGCGGACACATTTGAGGGTGTACGTCAAAAAAATCCTCAACGCGCCGGTGATTGGTTTTATGATACGTGCATTAAGGCTAATTATGTACGACTTTCGGCAATCACTGCCAATAAACATTGGGATGCTAAGGGGACAAAGGGCAGGCTAGAGATTACTATCAATACGTCAAAACCCGAAAAGTCTAATAAGGACACGGCGGCGTCTCTTGCTCAAAAAAATGAAAGCTATCCGCTTTGCGTTATTTGCAAAGAAAACGAGGGGCTTAACGCGGGCTCTATTGTCCGTCAAAACCTGCGTACGATTCCCGTGATTTTGGGCGGAGAAGAATGGTTTTGGCAGTTTTCACCTTATTCGTATTACAACCAACACATGATTGCCGTTAGCCGCGAGCATGTGCCTATGAATGTTGACGCAAATTCTATAGGCAAACTTTTTGATTTTGTCGATTATATGCCTCACTACTTTATCGGTGTTAATGCCCCTCTACCGCGTATCGGCGGTTCTGTCTTGACACACGACCATTTCCAAGGCGGTTATAAATCTTTACCCATACACAAAGCCCCGATTAGGGCAAAGCTTGTATCCGAAAAATATCCGCTGCTTGAAATAGGTATAGTCGATTGGTATAATAACATACTCCGCATTAGCGGAGTACACCGCAAAATGGTATATGATTTAGCCGTGAGTGTCCACCAAGCATGGGAAAAATACGATGACGAAAAAGCAGAAATTGTGTCCGCAACCGGCGAAGAAAAACATAACGCGACAAGCATAACGGTACGCAGAGAGGATACAAAGCAAGGCAAAAAATACACCTGTGACGTAACGCTTCGCAATAACCGCACCGACGATAAATATCCTGACGGAATTTTCCACGCTCATCCCGAATACCATTACATCAAATCGGAGTCAATCGGACTTATCGAAGCTCAAGGGTTATTCATTTTGCCGGGCAGATTAGAAAGACAGCTAGACGAAGTATCAAAATATATCACCCGGGAAGTAAAGTATGCTCCGGAAAAACTAACAGCCGACATGAAACCATTTGCCGGTATGATAGAAAAAATCGCCGAAAACAGCAAAGGCAAACCTACCAAGCTAGAAGCTGAATTAAGTATTCGTGACGAAATCGCGCTAGCTTGCGAGGCTATACTTGTCAACACGGCAGTTTTTAAGGACGATGACGGCTTTAAAAAGTTTTTGGGCACGGTCGGGCTTAAGTAATAATTAGTCCGTTTTTACGGCAGGCGCAAATCATAGCTAATTCGCCCGCGGTCAAACCGCTTTGTTTTATAGCTTTGTCGTATAGCTTGCTTAATTTGTTTTTATACTCTTCCGGCATGTTTGAGAAAGTAATTTCTTTGTTTTGCAGTTCAATATGCAATTCGCAATATTGAGTCAAATAATGTTTTTGTTTTTCCATAAGATATATTGTACTACCTAATAATTAGGTAAGTCAAGTGTTTTACCGTGATTTTGGGTAAAATATTTCTTATGGTAAGACTTAAAGAATTAAGAGAAGAGAAAGAATTATCTCAAACACAGCTTGCAAAAGAAATAAATGTCAATCAAAGAACAATAAGTAACTGGGAAACCGGAGTAAGCGAACCGGATATTCAAGCTATAAAAAAATTGTGCGAGTTCTTTGAAACTACGGCGGATTATCTGCTAGGCTTTAAAGAATTTGAGACTTAATGACAGAACATAATCTTAATCAACTCAAAAATATTATTCGGTTATTTTATCCAAATACCGGAATCAAAGCCACGGTGCAATCATGCACCGTGGTTTTTGAGGTAGAGGGGACGGAGATAAAATGTGATGTAGCGGATAGTATATTTGCAGATTTATATCAAAAGTTATGTGATATAACAGGCAAAAATATGCCGTGGGGGAATTTGACGGGTATAAGACCGACAAGACTGGTCAGAAAACACGGTTTTAAAGAAGTTACCGGCAAATATTTTGTTTCGGATAAAAAAATCAAATTACTGGAAAATGTAATTGCCGCGCAACAGGGCTATATGACAAGAGAGGAAAAGCTGATTAATTATTATGTCAACATTCCCGTATGTCCCTCACGGTGTAATTACTGTTCTTTCCCGTCGGGGATAATAGACAAGTGTAAAGATCTTTTGGATGAGTATGTTGATTGTTTATGTGAGGAAATAAAACGCGACGGCAAACAAATTAAGGCAGGCGGATATGAAGTGTATTCAATTTATGTCGGCGGCGGTACGCCCACAGTATTAAGTGCGGAGCAGCTTGAAAAAGTTTTGAAAGCAGTACAAGAGACAACAAACGGTTTGCCTCTCGAATTTACTTGCGAAGCCGGACGTCAGGATACAATCACCAAAGAAAAACTTGCTTTACTAAAAAAATACGGTGTTACTAGAGTATGTGTTAATCCGCAGAGTTTTAACGATGTGACACTTAGAACAATCGGACGAAATCACACGTCATATGATTTTTTCAAAGTTTACCGACTGGTTGAGAAATACGGCTTTATCATTAATACAGACTTAATCGCCGGACTCGCCGATGAGAGTGCAGAGGATTTTAAGTACAGCCTAGACAAGACGATAGAATTATATCCGCACAATATAACAGTGCATACTTTGAGTAAAAAGCGGGGTAGTCTGCTAGTAAGCGCTGCCGCTCCCGTAGCTCATTCAACCGACACACATATTGTCATCATGGTTGACCTCGCGTACAAAAAACTTACAGCTGCCGGATACATTCCGTACTATCTATACCGTCAAAAATCTCAAAAAGGCGCTCTCGAAAATGTCGGCTACTGTAAGCCCGGCTTTCAATGTATCAATAATATCAGCGTAATGGAGGAGACAATAAGCGTACTTGCTTCTGGAGCGGGAGCGATAAGCAAAAAAATAAACATGAATGGCGATGGCAGCCCGATTATAAGATATGCTAACTGCAAGGATATAAGTATGTATATAGCCGAATTTGAAGAAAGATACAAGAATAAAAGTACAGTGTTTTTTGATAACGTTTGATTGCTCTATAATAAAAAAATGACTGACAAGGCAGTCATTTTTTTATTATGCTATAACTCTGAATATCTATCCACTGCCCACTTTCTACTACGATATAAGAAGTGAAATACTACCGCAGAGAGAGGAAGGTTGAGAATCAGAACCATTGGGAGGAAAAAGCTTACTATGCGTCTCGCGCCTATATCGCTACCTGTTATATTTTGACCGCTTCCGATTACTCGAACCGGCATTCCCATTATAATGTTGACGACATAGATAACTATAGCTAATTGCAAGGCAACGATTGTTTTGAAGAGAAGATTAGACATAAATGTACTATTGTATCGTTTTGTTCTGTTGTTATCAGTCCAAGCTAAAATAACTGCGAATACAGGAACAGCGGCAGCTATTAGAACAGCCCCGATATAGAAAACCCAATCAGGCTCAGGGTATTGAGGGTTATAGACAAACATAAAAATCCCGAAAGAGACTACAATTTGGGCAAGCATAACGCAAAATAGAATAATATTTTGGGCGAGCATAAGTTTATTACTATAATAATAATTTGCCGAACTGTATTCGTCGGGCGAAACGGTGTCAAAAGTACGAACTTTAAAGTTGTCGCCGACTTCGACTACGTTACGGGATATTTCTGCAAGACTAGTTTCTTTATAACCGATAGCTTGCAAATCTTTGTAAGCGGAATATCCTGTGTTATAGGCTAATTCAAAATCAGGGGATTCGACTTTTTCAGTTCTTTCCTGCATGGCCGGACGGGCTAGCTTAGTCAGAACGTTTTTGTAATCGGGTTCCATTTGAGTGGCATATACAGGGGTTTTATTGTAAGGACTATAGGACTCATATGCTTGAAGCGTATTAGTAGGGGTAGGCTCATTTGTATAAGTCTCACCGGAACCGCTAAAGAATGCGGGCTCCGGCAGTTCTTCGTTTTCCTCTGCATCTGTAAAGTCTACAAAATAATCATCCGAATCGTCGCTATTGTCGGCGGTGCGGTCTTCGGGGGCGTAGGGAACCCTTTGGAGACTTTCCGAATAGCTGTCGGGAGCTTGCCTCATAGCCTCGTAATCCTCCCGAATAGTTGTTTGGGTTTTGTCCTCGTTAGCCGGCGCATGATTGTTGATAACTATAACAACTGGAGACGAGGAATCATTCCCCGCAACTCTCATTTGTTTTTCCGCGGCAGTAACGGCAGAGTTTTCCTCTGTAACTTGAGGATTGTCAGTAATCTTTATGGTATTTGCTTCTTCCGCGCTTTCCTCGGCTTTTAAAGGATATTCTTCATTACCCTCTATAAAATTAAATCTATATTTGGACGGGTCGTCTTCAAGCTCCTCTTGTATTACAGCGGCAGGAGCAACAACCTCGGCTTTTTGTGGTAAAGCTTTTGGTTTGCGTGGTTTTTTGGTGATTACTAGGGGGGGCATGGACGATAAGTCAAAATCTCTGTCACTGATTAAGCTATCGCCGATTGTACGGAAATATTCCCAATCTGTCTGTTGCTTGGCAAAAAACTCATGTCCCTCATTAGTGATTGAGTAATATTTGCGCTGTCCGCCTCTAGCCGTGTCACCCCAATAGCTCCGTATAATGCCTTGTGCTTCAAGTCGCCTGAAAGAGCTGTAAATAGTGGGTGTTTTGATTAAAAATTGTCCGCTGCTTTTAGCCTCAACTTCCTTGACGATATCAACGCCGTATCTATCACCCCCGTAAAGGGACTTGAGAATGATAGCGTCAATATGCTTGCGCATTAAATCATTTTGAATAGTGCTATGCATACAAATGTAATTATAAACTATTTGAGCCGGACGTGTCAAGCAAATTAAGCGACAAATATTATTCGCTTTTTGTCGAATATTTTTTATTTCATAGTATTTCAAAACAGTCCGTGCGGTATTTGTCGAAATACCGCACGGACTGTTTAAAACGAAAATTGATATCCGGTCAATAAAAAATTTAAGCAGCAATATGAAGTTTGAGTTAGGTAGGTTTTGACAAATCATTGTATTAGATTTGCGTTGACGCGTATTTTGTTGTAACGGTCATTTTTACTTTACATTTTTTTTTTGGAATGATATAATATATAAGAAATATATTGGTAATCACGGAAACGTAATTTTGGGGTTGTCTCTGACCCGTGTCGCAAATATTTCTAAGTTTCCTCTTTATGAGGGACATGTTTTTTGCAAATTTGACTTAGAACAAACATATGATATTTAAAAAGAAACATATTTTAAATGAAGCAGAAAAAGCCGAAGTGAAGCCTTTAGCTAAGGAGTCGGGGCTTAGTCATCACAAGCTTGCGGAGATTTTGTATTGCCGCGGACTCACTACAGTTGAACAAATTAAAGATTTTTTGCATCCAGATATAAGAAAGATGCATGACCCGTTTTTGCTTAGAGGTATGCAAGAGGCAGTCGAAAGGATTACGCGGGCTATTGAGGATGGCGAAAGGGTGGCAATTTACGGTGATTACGATGCGGATGGGATTTGCTCCACTGCAATATTGACATTATATTTAGTAGAAAGGGGAGCAGAGGTGTACCCGTTTATTCCTAATCGTATTGCCGACGGGTATGGATTAAATATTGAGAGTCTTGAAGGAATTATCGAACGTGGTGAAATAGGATTGCTCATTACTTGTGATTGCGGTATCGGCGGCTGTGACGAAATCGCTCATTGTGCGGATTTGGGAGTTGATGTCATTGTCACAGACCATCATGAAGTGGGTGAAAGGCTTCCTGAATGTGTAGCTGTTGTTGACGCAAAACAAAGCGATTGCGGGTATCCGTTCAGGGAGTTATGCGGAGCGGGTGTAGCGTTAAAACTTGTAGAGGCCTTAGGCGGACGGGAAGCGGCGGACAAGTATATGTATTTGGCGGCAATCGCCACAGTTGCCGATTTGGTTCCGCTTGTCGACGAGAATAGACTTATCGTTCAGCTTGGTTTAAAGCAACTTAAAACCCGTCCTAACAAAGGACTTGCCCGGCTTATGGATACGCTCAAATTGGACGCGGAGGTTACGGCGGGTGATATAGCGTACAAACTTACGCCGCATATAAATGCCGCCGGTCGAATGGGTGACGCCGGCAGGGCATTCGAACTAATCACAAGTGCTGATAATATGCGGGCTGATGAGCTTATTGATGAAATTTTAAAGGATAACGGTCAACGGCGCGAAGCATGTGAAACCATGTATCAAGAGGCAGTGGCTTTAATACGCGAACGGAGGCTAACCGTGCAACCGAGTATTATTATCAATAATCCCGCATGGGAGCGTGGCATAACGGGTATAGTTTCTGCAAGATTGGCAAATGAATTTTGCCGTCCGGCATTTTTGCTTGTCGATCAAGGCGACGGATTGTTAAAAGGAACGGCCAGAAGTTATGCCGGGATAAATCTACACGAGCTACTTGGCAAAGTCTCGGATACGCTTGTCGAATTTGGCGGGCACTCACAAGCGGCCGGCTTTTCGTTAATGGTTGAAAAAGCAGATGATTTTGTTAGGGAGATTAACGCGGAGTTGGAAAGTAGAGACGATTTGTATCTGCCTGCTTTTGAGTACGATATAGAAATAACAGCCGGTGATTTGACTTTGGACTTTGCTAAGGCATTATCGGCATTAGAGCCGTTTGGAAACAGCAATCCCCGTCCGCAATTACTTATACATGAGTATGGTGTGGACGCAAAGGCTCAAGGGACTCATTGTTCGGTGGTACTTAGCGGCAATGTCCGCGGAATGCTTTTTGGGCACGCGAAATTTACGGAAAATCTTAGAGGTAAAAAACTAAAAACATTTTTAGCCGAATTATCCGTCAACCATTACAACGGTAAAGAGTATCCGAGAGTCGTTCTAAAAGAAGCATGGGTAAGCGAGGTGGAGCCGGATGCGGAAAGGGCGAGAAGTGGATTTTTATATTCAAATATTTTTGGAGCGAAGAGTCAAACGAAAACACAATCCCACGGAGAGAATATTACGCATGAGATTGTGTCATCGGCTTTGGCTCCTTGCAATAACCTGAAAGGCGGCATACAAACCATCGCCTGTGATAAAATCGGCGACATCATCAAAGAAAGAAAAATAGGTGTGCTTTTTGTTTGCGGAAGTGTTGAGACTTATAACAGGTTTTGTAATGAGTACGGCAAAGGGATACTGTTGCATGAATTCTTACATGCGCGGTCTAATAATAATATGACCAAGGTAATTGTTTCGCCCGTATATGATTTCGATTTGTCGGGATATGAGGATATTATACTTTTGGATAAGCCTTTGTCAGACAGCTACTATAATTTTTTAAGGTCGCGGACCAACGGCAATATTTGGCTTGAGGATGACGCCCCCCTATACGAAGGAATAACGCTCACCCGCGAGATTATGGGAGCTGTCTACAGAGAGGCTTGCAAAATGCCTCCTAACAATCCTATACTCGACTTTTATCCGACAATAATTAACCCGATATTCAACTTGGAACAATGGTCGGCGGGACTAGCCGTATTAGGTGAATTAGGGGTGGTCAGCATAGAACCGCCATACGTAATAACCGTCAATAAGGGCGTCAAAGCGGATTTGGAAAAATCAAAGATTTATGCAAAGCTAAAATAGGAGAAGTAAAACAATGCTATACAATTCAAATTTACCGGCATTCGAGTTCGTTGACCTGAAAAGCGATATTAGTCCTAATCAAGAATTTAATCGAGATACGCTTCATCTTTTTTGTTCGCCGCTTTTTCTTAAAGCGATGTGCGCGTTATATGATAAAAACATTCAAACCATATCCTGCGGTTCGGGTAAAGAGAGGGGGATTTTACCGGGAATAACTTGTAATTATGATACCTTATCTAATAGAAATAAAGTCATCGCTAATGATATGATAATTTCGCCTAGCCAATTCAGGATAGGAGTGGAGATACTGAAGAACACGACATTTGCGGAATTTGAAAATAGACTTATGGCGATTATTGATAAATTTGAAAAGCAAGAATAAGAATCCCTTGCAAACAAGTAACCATCATGCGCATATGTACACATGTTTAAACCATGAAAAAATCCACCCAACAACTTAACGCCCGTTATAAAGAGCTTTATACGGCAGAACAATCCGAAATTATCGAATGTGCTTTGGCGTACGCTGTAGATAAGCATAAAGGACAAAAAAGGCTTTCAGGTGAGCCGTATATTATTCATCCTATCGCGGTGGCTAATTTGCTGATTGATTTAGGTATTGATTATCAAGCGGTCGGAGCGGCACTTTTGCATGATGTTTTGGAGGATACTCCCGTTTCGGAAACCGAGCTAAAAGCTCAATTCGGAGAGGAAATAACCGAACTTGTCAAAAGCGTGACAAAACTTGTTAAGATAACCTTTGCGAGTAAAGATGAGGAGCAAGCCGAAAATTTTCGCAAGATGTTTTTTGCTATGGCGAAAGACATTCGGGTTATTCTTATAAAAATCGCCGACAGACTTCATAATATGCGGACGGTTGACGCGTTGCCGATTGAGAGACAAATTGCTTTGGCCCACGAGACGCTCGACATTTATGCTCCTCTCGCGTCTCGCTTAGGTATGTCATATATCAAGTGTGAATTAGAGGATACTTGTCTAAAAACCCTTCATCCCGCCACATATGCCGAGCTTGCGCAGCTTCTCCCGCTCAAACGCAGAGAACGCAGAGAGCAGGTAGCAGCGATATGCGGAATTCTTGAGCAAATGCTGGAGTCTAACGGTATTGAGGGAGAGGTTAGCGGGCGTCCTAAGCATTTTTACAGTATATATAAAAAAATGATTAAATACGGCAGAACCGTCGATCAGCTGTACGACCTTACTGCCGTAAGGGTAATAGTCAACACAGTTAATGATTGTTACGGGGCGTTAGGGCTTATCCACGAAAAATGGAAGCCTATTCCCGGTCGTTTCAAAGACTATATTGCCGTGCCTAAACCCAACAATTACCAGTCGCTTCATACCACCGTTATGACAAGGTTCGGGTCTCCGTTTGAAATTCAAATTCGCACACACGAAATGCACAAAATCGCTGAGTACGGTGTCGCTGCTCATTGGAAATATAAAGAAAATCAAACGGGGAGCGGCAGTAAAAATGATTTGGACGATAAGTTGAGCTGGTTAAGAGGAGCCGTTGAGGATTCTGAAAACATCCCCGACGCAAGAGAATTATATGAGAATATCAAGGTTGATTTTTACGGCGATCAAGTTTTTATTTTTACTCCTAAGGGAGATGTCGTCATTTTGCCAAAAGGCGCTACTACTCTTGATTTTGCGTATTCGGTGCATAGTGCGGTAGGAAATAAATGCGTAGGTGCTAAAATAAACAATAAGATTGTTCCGTTGGAGACTAAACTAAGCAGCGGCGATTATGTGGAGATTTTGACTTCGTCTAATTCCAAAGGACCGAGCAGGGATTGGCTAAGATTTGTTAAGACAAGCCAGGCAAGGTCTAAGATACGTTCGTTTTTTAAAAAGGAAGCCAAGGACGACAATATCAAGCGCGGAAAAGAAATGCTTGAAGCCGAAGCCAAAAAATTAGGCTATTCATGGTCATCACTTTTAGTTCAAAAGTGGCTTGATGTAATCATGGAGCGTTATGTAATCAGCAATCTCGACGATATGTATGCGGCGGTGGGATACGGCGGTTTTACGGTTAATCAAATTCTTTTAAAGCTGGTTGATTTTTACCGCAGAGAGAAAGAATCTAAGGAAATCAAAATCACGCCAAGGACACGCAAACGAAGTCAAGCAGGCGTTAGGGTAAAAGGCTTTGATGATGATATGCTCATTAAACTGGCAAGGTGTTGCAGTCCTGTGCCGGGTGACCCGATTGTAGGATATATAAGCCGCGGCCGCGGAGTAAGCGTCCATAGAAGGTCATGTCCAAATCTCAAAGGCTCTGAGGTTTTTAGGCTTATTGACACCGAATGGGACGATGCCGAGACCAAAGGAGGCTTCGGTGTAGGTCTTAAGGTCAGGGCTGCCGACACTAATAATCTTTTGGTTAATATTATGACGGCAATATCTCAACTCAAATTAGGGGTAGAAAGTGTAAGCGCCCGTAAAGCAAAAGAAAACGAAGCAATAATAACTCTAACCGTAACCGTATTTAAAATGATTGATGTCGACAATCTTATCAAAAAAATAGAGAGTGTGACCGATGTGCATAAGGTATATAGAGTGTAAATTTGACAAAATTATTTACTTTTTGTTAAATTATATCCGCCCCCTGAGATGTCGGTGATTATATAACCCGCCGTTTCAATTTCTTTTCGTAAAGTATCCGCCAAAGTGTAGTCTTTATTAGCTTTAGCGGATTTTCTTTTTTCGGCTAAGGCTGTGATATTAGCGGGGATAGAACCTTTTTTTGGTTTCGGCACTTTTGGTAATTTGTTTAGATTAAGTCCTAAGATTTTATCAAAATTTAGGGCTAATTTGTAAATTTCGTAATTTGGCTCTTCTTTTACGGCTGTCCAAAGTATACCTAATGCCAATGGAATATTTAGATCGTCGAATATGGCATCATCAAATTGCTTTTGGTAAGAAATAATTTTGAATGTTTGCTCGTGGGATTGCTTCGTAGCAAGCTCCTCGCAATGACGGGCGGTCTTATGCTTTGCCAATGCTTGTTTTAATCTTTCATACGCAGTCCTTGCTCCGTCCAATCCTTCAAAAGTAAAGTTAAGTCTTTTTCTGTAATGAGCCGAAAAACAAAAATACCTAAAATCAAGAGGGGAGTAGCCGCGTTCAATTAAATTAGTAACTGTATAAATATTACCTAACGATTTACTCATTTTCCCGCCGTCAAAAAGCATAAATTCGGCGTGTAGCCAATAGTTGACAGTTTTTTTGCCCTCGCGCGCTTCTCCTTGCGCGATTTCGTTTTCGTGGTGTATGGGAATATGGTCGATGCCGCCTGTGTGAATGTCCATAACCTGTCCCAAATACTTTCGTCCTATGGCACTGCACTCAATATGCCATCCCGGATAACCGCGTCCCCAAGGACTGTCCCACTGCATAATGTGGTTTGGCTCGGCTTTTTTCCAAATAGCAAAATCGGCTGGGTGACGCTTTTCGTCGTTGACCGCTACGCGCGCGCCCGCCTGTTGCTCATCTAAATTTATGCCGCTTAACTTGCCATAGTTTTTAAATTTTTGAATATCAAAATAAAGCCCGTCCGCCGCCAAGTACGCGTAGCCTTTATCCTCTAAGTCCTTGCAATACTCAATCATTTCGGCTATATGTTCGGTAGCATATGCTAAAATTTCGGGTTGTTCTATATTAAGCAGAGTCGTGTCCCTTAGAAAAACGCTCGTATAATAAGCGGCGATTTCGTAAGGCGTTTTGTTTTGTTCACGCGCCGTCACCGCCATTTTGTCCTCGCCCTCATCGGCATCGCTCACAAGATGCCCCACATCGGTAATATTAAGCACGCCCGTTAGCTTGTATTTTCCGTACTTAAGCACACGTCTTAATATGTCCATAAATACATATGTGCGTAAATTGCCTATATGAGCGTAATTATACACCGTCGGACCGCATGTGTACATCTTAACATCTTTTTTTGAGAGGGGGATAAAGTCCTCTTTTTGGCGTGATAATGTGTTATATAACTTTAGCATTTTTATTTTCCTTTGGTTAACTCGTCAATCAATGCGTGTAGTTTTTCAATCTCTTCCATAACCGGGTCAAGATGTTTCTCATCTTTTTCCGGTACTCGTTTGCCATCTATGCTTTTTATTTTGGCGGGTACGCCGACAGCCGTTGCGTTAGGCGGTATGTCTTTCAAAACTACAGCATTCGCACCTATTTTGCTTCCTTGACCGATTGTGATATTCCCGAGAACTTTTGCTCCTGCTGAAATCATCACTCCGCAACCGATTGTCGGATGACGTTTGGCGCCCTTATCTTTACCTGTTCCGCCCAAGGTCACGCCTTGATAAATAGTTACATTATTACATACGACAGCCGTTTGCCCGATGACAACTCCCGCGCCATGATCAATAAAAACCCCTTGCCCGATTTTTGCCCCAGGATGAATTTCTATCCCTGTCAAAAATCTTGATGCTTGGCTAACGAGGCGGGCAAAAAAGCGGCATTTGCTTTTATAAAGAAAGTGAGCCAATCTATGCATTTGAAGCGCGTGAAAACCCGAGTATGTAAGTAATACTTCCATAGCACCGCTCGCGGCAGGATCGTTTTTAAGCACCGCTGCTAAATCTTTTGAAAAGGTTTTGAGCATATATATTACTATTATACTACGCAAATAGAAAAAAGTCAATTAAAATGTTTTGAGAAAATTATCATTTTGTGATATAATTAAATTAGGTAATGATTGTCAAATCCATTTCGGTCAGAGATTTCAGAAATTACGCCTACACGCGGGTTGAGTTAAGCGGCGGTGTAAATGTTTTTGTCGGCGGTAACGCGCAAGGCAAGACTAATCTTTTGGAAGCCGTTACGGTGGCAAGTCTCGGACGTAGTATGAGAACGGCTAATGACAGAGAGATGATACGTGATGGCAAAATCGGAGCTAAAGTAACGGCGGAAACAGTTAAAGCGGCGGCTAGTGAGACAGTCGATTTGGCAATAGATAAGACGGCTAAAAAACGCGTGGCTATTAATGGACTTCCAATACTTAGATTAGGTGAGCTAATGGGTGTATTGCCGTCTGTTTTTTTTAGTCCCGACGAGTTAAAGACAGTTAAATCTTCGCCTGAAGAACGCAGACGTTTTATCGATGTGGCACTGTGTCAAATATCAAGAGGTTATTTTTATCTGCTTAAACGGTATAACAAGTTGCTTAGTCAACGTAACAGACTTCTAAAAAATGCTAAAGATGCTACGACTGTACTTCTCGACCAATTAAAAATTTGGGATGAGCAGTTGGCGATAGAGGGCGGAAAAATTATTCGCACACGGAGAGCATATATAATTAGGCTTACTCAAGCGGCAGGAGAGGTGCATTCTTACTTAACAGACGGAGTGGAAAAACTTAGTCTTGAGTATGAAGGAGCAGAAGGCGAGGACAGCCAAACGGCAAAAGTCAATCTGCTTGCAGAAATTGAACGGACAAAGGAGCGGGATATACGCTTAGGTTATACGACAACTGGTCCGCACAAGGATGACGTGGCGATAACAATAGACGGACGCGACGCGCGGAAATACGGCTCGCAAGGTCAAATCAGAACGGCGGTATTAGCATTAAAGCTAGCCGAATTGACATTAATAGAGGAAGAGGCGGGCGAACGTCCTGTACTGCTTTTAGACGATGTTCTAAGTGAATTAGATATGGCTCGGCAAGCGAAATTGATGGAAAAAGTAAAAGGATACCAAGTGATAATAACATGTACACATGTGGATGAAGGATTGAAGAATAGGTTAGAGGGAGCGAAATACTTTATGATAAAAAACGGGGAAGTTGAAATGCAAAAACAGTCCAAATAATAAGTTCAAATAAATTACATTTGTAATGAATAAAAAACGTATAATTATAGGTCTCTCAGGAGGAGTAGACAGCTCGGTAGCGGCATATCTTTGTAAAAAAGAAGGGTATGATGTTGTCGGGCTGTTTATGAATAATTGGGAGGAGAGTAACGGCGGAGAGTGTAATGCCGCAAACGATTGGGAGGATGCGAGAGCTGTAGCCGCTAAACTTGACATACCGTGTTACTCGGTCAATTTTGCCGAAGCCTATTTTGACAGAGTCTTTAAATATTTTCTGGCAGAATATAAAGCCGGACGTACACCCAATCCAGACGTATTATGTAATAGAGAAATTAAATTCGGTCCGTTTTTGGAGGAGGCTAAAAGATTGGGTGCGGAATTGGTTGCTACGGGACATTATGCGGGAAAAGCAATACACAATGACGGTCAAAGCAATTTTGCGTTACTTAAAGCCGCCGATAATACTAAGGATCAAACTTATTTTCTCAATCAGCTTAGGCAAGACCAATTAGAATATGCTTATTTTCCGCTTGCAAAAATTAAAAAGGACGAAGTGCGCAGGATTGCCGGGAAGCTAGGACTTGTTACAGCCAAGAAAAAGGACAGCACGGGAATATGCTTTATAGGAGAGCGGAAATTTAAAAAGTTTTTGTCAGAATTTTTGCCCGCGCAACCGGGATTGATTGTTGATACGGCGGGTAAGGAAATCGGACGGCATGACGGGCTTATGTATTATACCTTAGGGCAAAGGAGGGGACTCAATATCGGCGGACGGGCAGGGTATGGGCAATCCAGATGGTATGTGGCAGACAAGGATATGACGGAAAATAAACTTGTAGTCAATTGCGGTGAGGGCGGGGAACTTTTGGGTAGAGGAGTGATTTGCGGCGGATTTAATTGGATAACCAGTTTTCCGGCTATAACTTTCAACTGTACATGTAAATTTCGTTATCGTCAAGAAGAACAAAAGGTGAATGTGGAAATATTATCCGACAATAGAGTTAAGATAACAGCCGATGAATCACAAAGAGCTTTGACTCCCGGACAATATGCTGTATTATACAACGGCGAATACTGTTTAGGCGGAGGGGTGATTGAAAATATTATCAAACATTAAATATATTTAATCAAAGATTATTTTTTGAGAGGGTTGATATATTTTGATATATAAATATTTTTGTGGTATACTAAGTTATACATTTAACTAAATCGGAGCAAATAATGATAAAACTCAACGACATTAAAAAAAATTACTACGTAGGCGATAATGTTATTCAGGCGCTAAAAGGTGTTTCTTTAGAATTTAGGCAGTCCGAATTTGTCGCTATACTCGGACCTAGCGGTTGCGGAAAAACGACTATGCTCAATATTTTGGGCGGATTGGATAAGTACGAATCGGGCGACATTTTGGTTGACGGTTCTTCTACCAGAGAATTTCGGGATAGAGATTGGGACGCGTACCGGAATAACTTTATCGGTTTTGTTTTTCAAAGCTATAATCTTATTCCGCACCAAACCGTCTTGCAAAATGTCGAGCTTGCTTTGACTATCGGCGGAATAAGTGCAAGCGAAAGGCGTAAAAGAGCCACAGAGGCGCTTGCGAGTGTAGGTTTGGGTGATCAACTTTACAAAAAAACTACACAAATAAGCGGCGGTCAAATGCAACGCGTGGCAATCGCCCGTGCGCTTGTCAATAATCCGCAAGTTATTCTTGCCGATGAGCCTACCGGCGCGCTTGACAGTACTACAAGCGTTCAAATAATGGATATACTTAAGGAGGTTGCCAAAGACCGCCTCGTAGTAATGGTTACGCATAACGGCGCTTTAGCCACCGAATATGCAAACCGTATTGTAACAATGCGCGACGGTCTGCTTGTAAGCGACACCAATCCGTATTCTGCGGAAGGCGCTAAAGACGCTTCTGTTACACCTGTCGCTACCCCCGTGCCGCATAATACTAATCAAAAACTCAAAGTCAACCACACCCGTATGGGCTTTACTACCGCCCTTCGCCTCTCGCTTAAAAACCTCTTTACAAAAAAAATCCGTACTTTTATAACGGCTTTTGCGGGTAGTATAGGTATTATAAGCGTAGCGCTTGTTCTTGCCATAACTAACGGCTTCAGCGGAGAGATTACCCGAATGCAACGTGGCGCTCTCGCAGACTTTCCTATTCAAATCACACGTAACCATCTTGATTTCGGACAGCTTATAACGGGCGGAGGCGGAGGCGCTACTAATGATTTGGTGGAATTCCCCGAAGAGGATGAGGCTATTCCGGTCAACCGTAATATGCTTGCGGAAATCGTAGGCTTTAATCCGATTGACCAAGATTTTGTAGATCATATTTATAAATTGCATGAGATGGGTGCCGTTCATTCTATTGATTTTGGAAGCGGGCATCATATGACGATGCTCGCAACGCCGCACGGAGCGACAACGAGGTATGCTATAGCCAACCGGCAGCAGCTCGGCATGAGCGTATTGCCGACTAATGCTGATTTTGTTAACGCCAGCTATGACGTTATTTTTGAAAGACCTCTTAACCACGAGGTTCACGGGATAGGCGCTAATGCTGTAGGCTATGACGTAAGACCCGGACACAGATTCGGGGAACTTACGTTAGTACTTGACACATATAATCAAATAGACGGTAATGTTCTTAGACAGCTGGGCATTGATGTAAGGGACGGAACCGGAGCGCTGCGTAATATCGGTTTTGAATATATTATGCGTAATGCCCAACTGGTTATGCTGCCCAGTGATATTAGATACGCCAGAGTGGTTCGTCCAAGCGATTATACGGGCGATCCGGACGACCGTATGTTTGAGGCAGAGGAAGTGCCTTTATACATTGACGATACACCGATTATGATTGGCGGAGTTCAAGCTAATGCTTTTGAACCGGCTATAGGGACATATGCGCCTATTCCTGCGGACCGTTTTGTATGGGCGGCTAATCATCCCGAAGCTATTACGCTAAGGATAACAAGGGTATTAAGGCAAAGACCCGATGCATCGGGAAATATTTTGCAAAGCGGTATAGCCTATACTCATCATTTAGAGCAAATGATGAATAGGATAGAAAACGGTATTCCTTTTGACGATAACGGGACTAGCGTTCATTTAGGCGGCAATGTGGCTGCGGCATTAAGAGACGACACGCGAATTATCATAAATAATGATATACCCGCACCGGCTTTGGCTGTCTTGCCTCAAGAATTACAAGTATTTTTAGCTCCTCAGCCGGCTAATGCCGTTACAATGATCCCGTTTAATATTAATCAGCTTGTTCCGGGAATGAATGAAATAATTCCGGCGGGTACATCATTTGCCTTTTTGGAACATATGTCGGCAAATTTGGCGGATGAGCTTGGTATGGATGAGGAAGAGAATTTCCCTTTAGCAACGATGATTAGGCAGGTAATTGAGCAGACGGTGGGAGCTAACCAACTACCGACATCTATCACTATTTATGCGAGAGACTTCGACACTAAAAATATAGTAAGGAATCATATCGCCGAATGGAACAGGCTTAATCCCGATAGAGAAATTTTGTTTAATGATATGGCTGAATTAATAGTCGGAATAATGGAGACAATTGTTGACGGTATAGCTATTATATTTGTGGCATTCGGTTCTATCAGTCTAATTGTGTCGAGTATTATGATAGGTATTATTACCTACGTTTCGGTACTGGAGCGGACTAAAGAGATTGGAATTTTAAGAGCTATCGGCGCGCGAAAACGTGATATAAGCCGGGTCTTTAACGCTGAAACAGCTATCATAGGTTTTGCGGCGGGGCTTATAGGTATGATTATAGCGGCGCTCTTCACTATACCGATTAATCTTATCATGCTTGCTTTTGTACCCGAATTTACCGGCATGGTAGCTGTAATAGCGTGGTGGCATCCGCTCCTTCTTATAGGACTAAGTATATTCCTTACAATTTTAGGCGGTTTGATACCCAGCCAAATTGCATCAAGGAAAGATCCTGTTAAGGCTTTACGTACGGAATAAATATTTTTCCAAATGACGACC
>Ga0123355_10001259_pt1 | contig 35364 bp, 36 predicted proteins | sample TergutEmb28metaG_3_FD_89872 | JGI IMG/M metagenome (GOLD analysis project Ga0123355, IMG submission 89872) | Embiratermes neotenicus P1 segment gut microbial communities from Petit-Saut dam, French Guiana - Emb289 P1 | ecosystem: Host-associated > Arthropoda: Insects > Digestive system > Gut ...
AAAAGGGCAAGATGTTAAGCTAGAAGTTATTAATGACGGTCCTAACAAATTGGCGGCACGCAGACGCATAATGGCTAAACTCCACGATGTGCAACTTGTCCGTGAAGAAAAAGAAACAAAAACAGCTTTTAAGGCAAGAAGTGCCGACATCAGGCACCCTCTTATCGAAAAGATTTTTAACGATTACGCTCCAAAATACGCAAAGCGTGCAGAGGAAGTAGGCAACCGTGGCGGCTACACTCGTGTACTAAAACTAGGTCCGCGCAGAGGCGACGCCGCCGAACTAGCCATAATCGAATTAGTGTAATTAAAAAAGGATATGCAATGATTGTTACATATCCTTTTTTGCATTGACAGTCTAAAATAAGAGTGCAGTAGAATAGGGTGAGAGGATAAGTAATAAATCAACAAGGCTATTCGAGGGACAAAAAATAATGTCTACTAAAAAAACAAAACATAGCAAAACATCAAAATCGACAGCGGTTACATCTGTGACTACATTTTTGAATAAATTTTATCCCAGTATTTTAGAGGAAGCTGAAACTGCGAAAAAGACAGAGAACATAGCAAAAAAAGTATTTAATGCTGTAGGCAGTGTGCCAGCAAACAAATATTTTTTCAGAGGGCATGCCGATGAATCAAGGGATATAGTTCCCTCAGCGCTTAGAAAAGATATGCTTAGTAAGGCAGGTAAGAGTAGAGAACAACAAATTTATTATGAAGCGATGACGCAATATCCTCAAGAATTTGAAGGATTGTCGAGTATTGACAGACTTGCAAAAATGCAACATTATGGATGGCCTACGAGACTATTAGATATTACAACCAATCCGCTTGTAGCGTTATGGTTTGCTTGTTTTAAGCATAATAATAAAAATGGCTCAGTATTAGTACATAAGACTGTGAACATAGAAAACGAGCAGACTAACATATTGGCTTTTGATAGCGTTAGGGCACTTATGCTTGCCTGTTTGCCTCGCTTAAATGCGAAAGAGCAAAGTGATATGTTTAGTATGATCTGTTGGTTTGATAAGGCTGACATAAAGATTGACAATAAATTGATAGAAATGATGAAAAATGGCAATTTGCCACCCGAAGTTAAAACAAAGATAACTGAGCAGTTGGATAAACTAGGAGATGCAACTGACAAGAAAAAGCTAGAGTCGCTCTTAAAAGAAAAATCAGAAAAAGTGAAAACGGCATCAAAAGCATTTGATCGTTTTATATACGAAGTAGTTTGTGAGAGGCAAGCGTTTCAGAATCATCACATTGTGCCTAGTGATTTGCTTAATTCTTTTGTTGTAATGCCTAAAGTGTCAAATATACGAATGAGACTACAAAAAGGAGCCTTTATAATTTTTGGTTTAAGAAAACTAAACTTAGAGTTTGACAAGATACTTATTGATAAGGATAGCAAACCAAACATTTTGCGTGAACTTGATATGTTTGGGGTAAATAAAGCGACGATATTTGAGGATTTAGCAAGTGGTGCTGAATATTTCAAAAGCAAATGGAAGTAAAACGATATTAAATAAAAAACAAATGCAAGATTTCATTTCTAACCCACAAAGGGCATTGTTCAAAAGGTATGGAAAACAATCCTTGTAGGAAATACTCATAAAACAAATTATATCCCCAAAAAACAAGGTGTCATTTCGACCGAAGCGGAGAAATCTCCTCAAAAGCTGTACAAAAACACGACCAATGAGGAGATTTCTCCGCTTCGGTCGAAATACCTTCGGTGCTTCGTAGGACACCCTTATTAACTTCCTCATATAAACTCACATAATACAAACACTTTGAATAACCCCACAATGAAGGAAAGTGTGTTTTGTAAGCGATGCAAGTTATATATAAGCCGACAAATGTCAATAATGACAGGTGTCGGTTTTTTTACATCTATAAAAAACGGATAATTACTATTCGGGCGGTCAATAGACTTGTTGCGTAATTGATTTTTAGTTGCGGGCGGCAGAATGCCGCCCCTACAACTTGTATAAACAACTGTACTAGAAAAATCCGCTGTAGGAGCTGGCGTCGCAGACCAAGCGAAGCGTCTTGCCTGCCCGAATAGTAATTATCCTTATCATAGCAAGCTGTATTATTAAAAAAATATGGCAGTGCTAAATACAGGTGAAATCATTAAGTGTAAGTATATAGAAATGGTGACAGCAAATAGTAGGGGCGAATATTATGAGTCCGATACTTAAACATTATATTTAGATACGGATTATTGTTATTCGGGCTCATGATATTCGCCCCTACTATTTGCTAGTCCATTACATCTCTATTCACCGATATAATACTTGCTACAAAATCACCTGCTTTTAGCCTCGAAAATATATATGAGAAAAAATAGTGTATGGATAGCCCGTTTTATGTGCTTGATGGGTGTTATGCTAGTTCTTGTGGGAGCGAGGATTGGTTATACGGGGTTGTTTTGGAATAGTGGGCTTGAGGGGCTGAGTGTGCCTAACGGGGCTGTTTTTGAGACAACGGAATTTGGGGATAGACTTGATTTTGATGGGGATATGGGCGATGTGGATAATGTTATGAGGCAGTTAAGGGCGATAGAGGTACGGCGGGAGAATTTGGATGACGGACTTGTTATTATTTATGCTGTTAGTAATAGATTAAATGATAGGACTCAAGAGAGGTGGGGGGAGTTTAATGTTATGATAGCGGTAAGAGGTGACAGAATTGCGGTAGGGTATCCTGTGCTTAATGGAAGTTTTTAGGTGGGAGTGGGTATTATGTTATAGGATAATTGTTGTTCGGGACGCCGAGGGCGGCGTCCCCTAACTTGGGTTGTCTTGTGTAGTTGATACCCCATATGTAGGGGACGCCCGCCTTCGGCGTCCCGAATAGTAATCAACAATATTATAATAAAGATAATTACCATTTGGGCGGTCGGGCGAAGACCAAGCGAAGCGTCTGCCCGCCCCTACAACAGACAGGATAATCTGCATACGAATCATCTTAATAGTCCATATGGCACACCCAAAAAAATATTTTTGATTATTGTGTATAAGAAAATAACAATAGGCAATAATCAAAGTCAGTGGAGGAAAAAAACAAAAAATAATGAGTAAAACTTATCAAAAAACAAGCAAAAAGCATCCTAACTTTTTTAAGCGTAATATCTATGCGATTTTGTTAGCTATTTCGGTGTTAGTTATAGCGGTTATCGTTACTATAACATTGATTTTGGGGACACGCAATGTTGCGCCTCCCGGTGAGGTAGAGCCACCGCCTTATATTCCGACGGTAACGGCACCTGAGTGGGTTATGCCTGTATCAAATGTCGTAATCGGTCAAGAAGCAAAAATTGACGGACTTATTTGGTGCAGAACTTTGCGTCAATGGCGTAGTCAAGACGGAATTGACTTCTTAGGTGCGGCAGGAGCAGAGGTCTATGCGATTATGGACGGTACTGTTGCAAGCGTGCAAAATACTATTATGCACGGAACAGTTATCACCATCAATCACAAAGACGGACTTGTCAGTCGCTACAAATCACTTGATGCAACAACTTTTGTACAAGTAGGTCAAACCGTAAAAAGCGGTGACAGAATCGGAACAATGAGCGATAGCAAAATTGTCAATGCCGAACAAGGGATTCACTTGCATTTGCAAATGACCCAAAACGGCAGACTTGTTGACCCTATGCAATTTTTGCCTAACGGCGACAAGTAATTAAATGTTGGAAAAAAAGGACTCACGGCAACAAAAGCCGTGAGTTTTTTTGTGTTAATTAGTATAGGTAAAAATTAGATTGCAAAAACAGCACTAATTTTTCTAGAATTATTTTTGAAAAAGACTTGAAAAATAGTTGACAGGTCTTTTTTTGTGTGATATAATGCCGATATGAAAAATTGTTATTGTCCAAGATGCGGAGCAAAGCAGAGGTATAAGGTGGATGACCCTTGCCGGATATTACAAGCCTGTATTGAATGCGGTAGGTCGCTTCTTGTTAAGATGAATAATGACGAGATGATTATTAAAGTTAGAGCAGTTTCAAAGTTATCTATTCGTTAAGATGTGGTTACAACTAAATATAATGCGCCTTTATCTACGACAAGACTTCATGCAATAGCTGCATCCTAAGTCACTCATAAGGATAAAGGAATAGAGTTTGTTACAAGCAGACGGATTATCTTAGCAAGGCTAAGGAGCGATTTGTACCCTGACAAAAATAACCGATTACGGTTGTTTTTGCCGGGGTTTTTTTGACTCAAAAATCCTTGACCAGAACTTCGTTTTCGGATTTTATATAAATAACAAATATAAGAACTGGAGGAAAAGAGTATGAAAAAAACAACTGTGTACATTGTGGACGGAGAGGGTAAGCGGATTGCTGTTGAGGTGACTTATGAGGTTGCCGAGGCTATGGCGGAGTGTCGCAAAGCTGAGTGGCGGAATGATGCTAAGGAGAAGTATTATCGGGATAAAGAACTTGGGAGTTTGAGCGATATGGATGACCAAATTGCTTGTCGGGGTGCCTTGGGAGAGGATAGTGAGAGGGATTTGCGTAATTTAGGGATTAGGCAGGTTTTTAGGTCGCTTACGGCACGGCAAAATGAGATCGCACGCTTGTTGTATAAGGGTAAGATGGTTAAAGAGGTAGCGGAGATTTTGGGTGTAACACATCAAAGTGTTAGTGATATAAAAAAAGCTATCTCAAAAAAGTTGAAAGAATTTTTGAAATAGTGCCTGCTAAAGAGGGTGTTTTTCTCTGTATTATGTAATAGGATGTAGGGAGTAGTTGGGATAACAATAATATACGGATAATTGTTGTTCGGGCGGTCGAGGACGCCCGCCCCTACTATTGTGACGGCTCGCAAAGACGATAATGGGTTAAGCTTTTATTTCAGCACCTGCTGACCAATGCCCTACGATTTTGGGTATGAGTTGCCATTGAAAAGCAAGTGTAGCAAGAATACAAGTTGTAGGGGCTGGCGTCGCGGACCAAGCGAAGCGTCTTGCCTGCCCGAATGGAAATTATTAATGTTTTTTATAAGGACAAGTGTTCGGGCGGTCGGGGACGCCCGCCCCTACGGTTACCCCAACCAACTAATCCCTAACCACTAATCCCTAATATAGCCACTAGTTTTTGTGGCGGGGGGTTCGGTTTGCGGCGGAAACTATAGGGCGGTAGAGTGCGAGTATGACAAAAATGGCGGCGATTACAAGGCAAGCGATTATAATCCATTGACGGATATCATCCAGTTCAAACGGGTCACGGTAGGTTTGGTTGGTGGTATTGTTGCCGTCGTTTACCGCCTCTATAACATTGGGCGGAATAGGTGTTATGACTTCGACAAGACCGCCGTAGACATAGCCAAAAAAAGTCCGCGCGCCGTCAAAGTAACGGACAAAATACCAAGTTGTACCGAGTAGGGGGTGTGCGAGTGTCCCCTCAATAGTTCCGTAAAAATGCAGATTAGTGTTGGGCGGCACAAGAAAAAGCGGAGTAAGGGTGTGGTCTGGGGTTGAATGGAGATAGACCCGCAACGCTCCCGTAAAGGGGCGTAAAGTTCCGACAGCGGATTTGGTAACTGGTTCGAAATCAACAAAAACTACATTTGACCGTCTGACAAAACCAAAAAGGTCATGATAAGCTACAGCAAAAAAGTCGGGGTCAGTGCGGTCCGTGACAAGGACAAAGTAATCTATTGGCAGAGAGGTCATCGGTGTAAAAGTACCGTTGTTACGGGAGTAAAGATTGGTGTCGGGGAGTATTCGTGCGTATTGTGCCCGTGTAGATGCGTGAGCGGTAGGGGTGGTGTGGGTGGTGTACACAACAAAAAAACCTAGCCCAAAAGTTAGGATAAAAAAAATGAATAATGAATAGCGAATAATGAATAACGATAGACGAAGTAAGTTGTTTTGTTTATGACAATTTGGCACGATATCATTATAGCACAGTTAGGCGGTGGGATTTTTGGAAGAATTGTGGAAATATGAGAGAAAATGAAGATTAGGGGATTAGTGATTAGTGGTTAGTTATTGACGAGTGTTATAGCTAGTAGATAATCCATCATAATACTAAGTCCTTAACTAACCACTAATCACTAATCCCCTAAAAAATATGACAGAAGTTGAGATAATTACTGCTTTGCATCGGCTTGACACAGAGCTTGCTTGTCGGCGAAAAAAAGAGCGGCTTAGGTATTATAATGCAGGTGAGCCTATTCATCATAAGCAGGTGATGTTTCATCAGAGCCTCAAGCGTAATCGGTGGGTGCTGGGCGGTAATAGGAGCGGCAAAACCGAATGCGGTGCAGCGGAGGTTGTTTGGATGGCTCGTGGGACAAGTCCGTATCGCCCTAACCGTAAGGAAACTAACGGCTGGGTGGTTAGCTTATCCAGAGAGGTGCAACGAGATGTGGCACAGGCAAAAGTGCTTGACTACCTTAATCCCGATTGGATAGCCAATATTGTGATGGTCAGCGGACGGTCGGACGACCCTAGAGGCGGCGTGATAGATTATATCGCTGTCAAGAGCGTGTCGGGTGGCATAAGCAAAATCAGCTTTAAGAGTTGTGACCAAGGGCGAGAAAAATTCCAAGGTACTAGCCTAGATTATGTATGGTTTGACGAAGAGCCACCCGAGGATATCTACAAAGAATGCCGTATGCGTGTGCTTGACCGCAAGGGCGACATATTCGGAACTATGACACCGCTCAAGGGGCTGACCTTTGTCTATAATAAGATTTGGCTCAACGAAGACGGCGACCCTGAGGTTGAGTGTATCTGTATGGAGTGGGCGGATAATCCGTATTTGGATAAAGACGAGGTAGCCTCACTTACGGCGACTATGAGTGACGAAGAGCTAAAGAGTCGGCGATACGGAAAATTTGCGGCATCTAAGGGTCTTGTGTATCACGAGTTTGACCCTAAGATTCATATCATCAAACCTTTTGATGTGCCGATAGAGTGGTATGACAATATGTCGATTGACCCCGGACTTAACAATCCGCTTAGTTGTCATTGGTATGCGGTGGACGGGGACGGCAATGTGTTCGTAGTAGCTGAGCATTATGAGGCAGGTAAGGATATCGGGCACCATATTAAGGCTATCAAGTCTATATCGGAGAGTTTGGGGTGGTATACGGATTTTTGCGGGCGGTATAGTGCTTTGATTGATAGTGCGGCGGGGCAGCGGACATTAGCGTCAAGCAAGAGCGTTGCGGAGCTATTTTTGGACGGAGGCATAAGTGTTAATACCAAGGTCAATAAGGATTTGTTTGTCGGAATCGCTAGGGTCAAAAGTTATCTCAAGGATAGTAACGGCAAGCCGAGAATTTTTGTTTTTGAGAATTGTGTCAACTTAATTAGGGAGTTTAAGACATATTACTGGGGCGAGGGCGATGTTCCTAAGAAAAAAGACGACCACGCACTAGACGAACTTAGGTACTATATAATGTCAAGACCCGAAGCGGCATATGTGAGGGAAAAGCCTAAGGGGATTGTGGAGATTGATAAAGAGCGACAGATTAGACGGTTAAGAAAAAAATGATGGTCGAGCATGGGAGGGACTGCGTGGATATTGCTGATAACGACATAAAAAAAATTGAGTCGGCACTACTAAAAAAAGCTCAAGGATATACGACAGAAGAGACGGTAGAGGAGTATTCGGGTGACCAGTCACTTATCAAGCGTAAGATTACCGAAAAGTATGTGCCGGCGGATTTGTCTGCTATTAAGCTAGTGCTAGAGGCAAGTAATGCAGGCAAGGGGGAGTTAGAGGAGTTGAGTGATGAGGAGATTATGAAACTTAGGGGGAAGTACCTTAGAGAACTGGGGAAGATGGTGGTTAGTGATTAGTGGATAGTGGTTAGTTGCGGTCTTAGTATTTTGGTTATGTAATGTAGGTGTAGGGGCGGGCGTCCCCGACCGCCTAAATACTTCTCGCTTTAGCGTTGGTAGTAGGGGTAGGGCAATATAAGGGTGTATCAAGTGCAGTTGTATTGTAGGGGACGATGGCGATCGTCCCGAAATGTTAGGTATCAGGTATCGTTCGGGTGGAATAATACCGTTTCCGTTCAAAGTCATTGCGAGGAGCATTAGCGACCCATTCGACAAGCTCAGGGCAGGCTCCGCAATCCCATGAGGAGGGTTCTATTCGTGGGATTGCTTCGTCGCTAACGCTCCTCGCAATGACTTTTGGTAAAATGTTTTTTATAAGGAGGGTGTTCGGGCGGTCGATGCCCGCCCCTACGGAAAATAAGGACAAGTATTCGGGCGGTCTGGGACGCCCGCCCCTACGACTGTCGTATCAAGTGCAATTGTATTTCCAAGTGTAGGGGCGACATTCTGTCGCCCGAATAACAATTTATCAATATTTTATTTTATGGCAATAAGGAGAACCAAACAAAAATGGAACTAATCAAATCAAGGTATCAAATCAAGTGTGAAATGGGTGGGTGCCGCAATATTAGCGAATACACGATAAAAACCGCTAGAGTGGGTATCCGTGCACACTTGCACATATGTACACCGTGTATGGGCGCACTCTATAATCTTCTCGCAAAAGAAATTGTGCCTAAACCGATTGAGAATGCTATAGGCGGTAGGAGAAAAGGGGAGAGATAGAATAAAGATAGTAACAATCAATATTTTGTAATAAGGACAAGTATTCGGGCGGTCGGGGGCGAACCGCCCTTTGGGTGTCATTTCGACCGAAGCGGAGAAATCTCCTCATTTGGTGGTATATTAGTATAGTTTTTGAAGAGATCTCTCCGCTTCGGTCGAGATGACACCCAGTTTTTACGGGGTATAAATTTTGTTTAGGACTTAATCGTGCTACGATAATAAAGGTGAGCATTCGGGAGGTCGGGGACGCCCGCCCCTACGACTAGGGTTAGGAAAACCAACCAACTAGCCACTACTCCCTAACTACCAAAACTAATCCCTAACCACTATTCCCCTAATAATAGATTATGAATAAAACGATAAAAAAGATAAAAGAGAAACAGGCGGAGAGAAAGTCAATTCGATACGCTGATGAGATTGCTCAAGAGGTTATGGCGGATTTTGAGGAGAGGCGGAGGACACGCAGGCATTTTGAGGCACAATGGCAGTTGACGGCTAATTTTGTTATGGGTAATCAGCATTGTGTTATTTCGCCTACTGCCACCTTGGAGGATACGGAGCGAGATTACTTTTGGCAAGAGCGAGAGGTCTACAATCATATGGCACCTATACTTGAGACACGACTTGCAAAGCTTGGGCGGGTGCGTCCTGTTATGAGCGTGGTATCGGCGAGTGACAATGAGAATGACATTAAGTCTGCCATAGTGGGGACTAAGGTGCTTAACTCTTGCTACAATCGGCTTGCGGTGAGTGAGATTATTTCTCGTGCTACTATGTGGAGCGAGATAACGGGGACGGTTTTTTATAAGGTCACTTGGGACCACGGGGCAGGCAAGGTGCTTGGGCAAGTGGGGGGCAAAAAGGTGACAGGCGGAGATGTTTGGATTGATGTGTGTCCGCCGTATGAGATTTTTCCTAGTAGTTTGACGGCGGAGACTGTGGAGGAGTGTCCGAGTATTATCCACGCTAAGGCTGTGCCTGTTGCCGAGATTAAGAGACTTTGGAATATCGACATAGAGGGCGAAAACCTTGACCTATACAACTATCAGAGCAGTTATAATGCAGGCGGGTTGGGATTATCAAGTAGCGGTATTGCCACAGGTCCTGAAAGACGGCGAGACCACGCTATTGTGATTGAGCGGTATACTTTGCCCGATGACAAGAGTCCAAACGGTGAGCTTGTGATAGTTAGTGGCAGTAAGCTACTCTATAGCGGGGAGTTGCCTTATCTTAACGGCAGAGACGGCGAGCGAGGATATCCTTTTATACGGCAACAATGTCTTGCTATGACGGGGATGTTTTTTGGAACGAGTATACTTGAGCGTGTTATTCCTATTCAGAGGGCATATAACGCTGTCAAAAATCGTAAGCACGAATACCTCAACCGCATAGCAATGGGTGTGCTTGCTGTGGAGGACGGTAGTGTTGATGTGAATAATCTGGAGGACGAGGGACTTAGCCCTGGTAAGATTTTGTTGTATCGTCAGGGCAGTCAACCGCCGTCTATGCTGTCGCTTGGGAGAGTTCCGCCTGAGTTTAATGCCGAAGAAGACAGGTTATTTGGTGAGTTTGTGTCTATTAGCGGTGTGAGTGAGGTTATGCGTAATTCTATCACACCTACAGGGGTGGTTAGCGGTGTTGCGTTACGGCTGCTTATAGAGCAGGACGAAACAAGGTTGTCGATGGTGGCGGATAATATCAGGGGTGCGATTAGACGAATGGGTCAGCATATTATTAGGCTCTTTAGGCAATTTGCTTGCGAAAAAAGACTTGATAAGACAGCTGGCGAAAACGGTCAGATTGAGCTGCTTGCGTGGAGCAAAAGTGACCTAACTAGTGACGAGATTATTTTTGAAACAGATGCGGAACTTAGCAATACGCCGGCGGCAAGGCAGAGTATGATTTTTGACCTGCTTAGCACAGGACTACTCAATGATGAGACGGGTAAATTGACTAACAGTATGAGGCGTAAGATATTGGACAACTTGGGGTTTAATGCGTTTAGTGAGGAGTTTAAGGATTGCGGGGGAGATGAAAAAAGTATGGGAGAGATGTTAAAAGAAATGTTGACGCCGACAAATGCCGAGTTTTAGGTGTCATTAGAGTTGTTGGAAAATGCTTGCCTCGTAATAAACACCCCGTCACTTCGTGCCACCCCTCTTTTAAGAGGGGTGGCACGAAGTGACGGGGTGTTTATCCCAATTGATATTTTCGAATAACTCTATTGCGAGGAGGACACATATGGACAAATGTACAAATAAGGACGATACAAGCATACTTTTAGGTAAATTCGACAGCGTTGATGCACTCTTAGAGGCTTATGGGAATCTTGAAAGAGAATTTACAAGAAAAAGTCAGCGGCTTGCGGAGTTAGAGGATAACAAGGGCAAAATGGCAAAAGAGGATAATGCAAGTTTGGATAATTGTGATGAGGTAGCGGAGCGGTCTGATGAGGGTAACCGTGAAACCGTGGAGGCACAACCCAAAGAGGAAAAAGAACAGGATGAGATGCGCACGGCGGCGAGCCGCAATGAGAGTGAGGCGCTAGGGGACAGTCCGTCTATTCCGAATAACAGTCCTGCTCAAAATCAAGTAGAGGATTTGACGGGAGAGCAACGTGAGGCTACAGGCACAGATACACCGCAAGATTTGAGCGAGGATATGTTGTTAGAACTGGCACTAAGTACCGACAGCATTAGGGATAAGATAATTGATGATTATCTGCATAGCCTTGCCGCTAATAACGGTGTAAGGATTTTGAGCGGGAGAATCGGGGCAATGCCTTTGACTCCTCTGGAAAGACCAAAGACGCTGAGGGAGGCGAAGGTGGTTGCGGACAAGTTGCTTCGCCGTTAGCTGTTGTAGGGGCGGTCGCCCTCGACCGCCTGAACACATAAGTCCGTATTATTTTGATAAGGATAATTGTTATTCGGGCGGTCGAGGGCGACTGCCCCTACGACTTGGTGTCCGTGTGTAGAACACTTCAAAGTAGAGAACAAGAACAAAAACAATAGGAGAGAAACCAACAAAATGGTTACATTACAAAGAGCAGAGGACGCACTCAAGTCCGTGTATTTGGGGACGGTGACAGAATTACTTAACACCAAAATCAATCCCCTTTTGGCAAAAATTGAGCAAACAAGTCAAGATGTTTGGGGTAAGGAAATCCGTAAGGCGGCAAAGTTCGGCATTAACGGCGGTATCGGAGCAGGTGACGAGGCAGGCGAATTGCCGTCCGCCGCACCTAACAACTATCTACAATTTGTCACCACTCTCAAAAACCTCTACGGTCAAATTGAGATAAGTGACAAGGCTATAAGGGCAAGTTCTGACGAGAGGGGAGCTTTTACCGATCTTCTTAACGCCGAGCTTGAAGGACTTTTGGAGGCTTCGAGGTTTAACTTAGGGCGAATGCTCTATGGTGACGGCACAGGGATTTTGGGCAGAGTTACGGCGATGGGAAGCAACCCGCAGGTTGACAAGCCACATAATTTTATTGAGGGAATGGTCGTTGACTTGTACAGTCCCGACGGTAACTTTATAAGAAGCGGACTTAGGGTAGCGCATGTTAATCGTGATACAAACAGGATAAGATTTGAATGCAACAGTATAATAGCTAACAATCATCAGCTGTGTGTGCAGGGCAGTCGTGGCAAAGAGATTACGGGCTTAGGGGCGTTGTTTGACCCTACAAGGGATATTTATGGTATCTCTAGGGATAGACACCCTTTCCTTGTTCCGCATATCGCCGAGCCGACAGCAATGAGCGAAATAGCCATACAAAAAGCTATCGACAGGCTCGAGACACACGCTAATAGCGTAGTTGATTTTATTGCGGTGTCGGCTGATGTCAAGTATGAGTATCAAGAATTTTTGGGGACTTTTAAGCGTAATATCGACATTATGGAACTCGAAGGTGGCTTTAGAACACTTTCTTATAACGGGATTCCTGTTGTGTATGACCGCTTTGTAGACCCAAAAACTATGTATTTGCTCAATACTAAGGCTTTTAAGTTGCATCAGTTGAGCGATTGGCGATACCTAGAAACCGAAAACGGCAAGATTTTGCGTCAAACACAAGGTAAGCCGACCTACAGCGCAACACTTGTTAAGTACTGCGACTTGATTTGCGACAGACCTAACGGGCAAGCGAAATTGACAGGATTTGGACTGTAAGGGATAATGCAAAACGCATAATGTCGGATAAGAAAGCAATCGAGTGTATTATCAAGTTAAAACACTCATCATTCATTTTGCGTTATGCGTTATGCGTTTGGCATTACTCTTGTCAAATCATTCCTAATTTTGTTTTTGGAGTAAAAATGGATAAGGTACAACTAACAGGTGACCTGCACGATATTTGCGGACGGCTCAAAGAGATTGATGCCGGATATTATGTTATGTTTGACGGCAAACAAAAGAGGTTTGAGGTGCATCACAAGGGGCAAAAAGGTAATACCTTGTGTGTGACTTTGCCGTATGACAGACTTGATGCCCGCGCGGTGACTTATGTAAGACAAACAAGAGCCGAGAGGTTGCGGCAAGTTATAGCCGAAATGGATAGAGAAAATGAGAGGGCGGAGAGAGAGGCGAAGGATAAGGCGGTGAGGAAAATAAGTAAGGAGTATAAGTAAAAGGTAAAAAGTAAGAAGTAAAAAGTATTGACGAGGAGCGAAGCACCTGTTTCCTATGCTCCTCGTAATAGAGTTGTAACGAAACGCCAAAGTGGAGTCTGTCATCCTGAGCGTAGCGAAGGATCTAGCGAAGCGGAAAATGCAGGAAATTGCGATTTTTTATGGACTTTTTATTCGCTAACGCTAGATCCTTCGCTACGCTCAGGATGACAGACTAACAATGTTTCATCGTCTAAATATAGGGTTTCGTTACAACCCTAATGACGGTAGCCCTACAGGGGTGGCTCACTTTGCTCCCCCATAAGGCAAATCTCTTGTCCGCACTTTTTACTTATTACCTTTTACTTTCACTTCCGACTTTAGGAGGAATAGTGAAAGAAATCATACAATATGTGTCTGCATTACTACAGATGGAGGAGCTACACGAGGATATTGTTAGCGGTAAGGCTCAGACGGTGGACGGAGCTGCTGTAGTTACTGACAAACCGCACCTTAACGGGGCTTTACGACAGTTGCTCATATGTGCAAATCTGGTAATTACAGAGGTGGCGAGCTACTACTTGCCCCTTAGAGCAAGGCAGACTCTCAAGACAACAGCAAATGGCAGTATAACCTTTGCTCGTTTTAGGCATAGGCGAGTGGTCGACCTAATTAGGGTGACAAAAGGCGGTAGTAGTGTCAGGTACGAAAGACGCCCCGATAGGATAGTTTTGCCTAGAGGGACTTATGAGATAGAGTATACTTATTTGCCCCCGACTCTAAGGCTTGAAGACAGACAACCCTTCGCACACAAAATTGGTGCAAGGATTTTGGCACTTGGCACAGTCTGTGAATATTGTATCATCAATAGTATGCTGGACGAGGCAGTTATGTGGGACAAGCGATATAGAGATGCAGTAATTGCGGCGGCTATGCCAAAACGGGAAATACGGTTGCCAAGACGAAGATGGGGATAGGGATAATTAGGAATTAGGAATTGCGGTCTGGGGGGGGGGAGTTGGGTTATCAAGTCGTAGGGGCGGGCGTCCTCGACCGCCTAAATACTTCTATCCTTATTATTCTCTCGTCCTATTATCAAGAACCACCCCGTCACTTCGTGCCACCCCTCCGTAGAGGGGAATTTTGAGTGGTCAAATTATTACTAAGTCCGTTAAAAAATTCCCCTCAATGGACGCATTGTTCAAAAGGTATGGAATTGAACCCAAACTTATTTATAGTTAAGAGTAAGTTAATTGGGTGTCATTTCGACCGAAGCGGAGAAATCTCCTCAAAAGCTGTACAAAAACACGACCAATGAGGAGATTTCTCCGCTTCGGTCGAAATGACACCCTTATGACTTTCTTGCATAAACCTCACACAATACACACGCTTTGAATAATGCCCTCAATGGAGGGGTGGCACGAAGTGACGGGGTGGTTCTTGGTAGTTGTACTTATCGCAAAAGTGAGGACACGATTGCATAGCATAGACCGATTATGGTGCTGGCAACAACTAACTAACCACTATAACAGAAATGACAAAAATACGATTATCAGTTGACTTGCTTCCTAAGGGGGCATGGGGAAATAATTTAAGCAAAACACTGCCAAAAAAAGATTGGGACACTCTAAGGCAGGAATGTTACAAGAGAGCAAAATACAATTGTCAGATTTGTGGCAAAGAGACTATAGATTTGGACGCACATGAGGAGTGGGATTTTGATATTAGGACACAGACGCAAACTCTCAAAAATATCATTGCATTATGCTCGGCTTGTCACGGTGTCAAGCATATGAGACACTCACAGCTGATTGGCTACGGCGACAATGCCAAGAGACATTTTTTGAGGGTCAATAACTGTGACGAGATGACTTTTGTTAGGCATTATGCCGATGCTCAAGGATTGTTTGACGAGCACAATAAGGTCTTGAGATGGAAAATGAATGTGGAGTTAGACAAATTCGGTGGCAAAGGAATAAGGCTAAAGCAAAGAGAAATACCGCTAATAATAATCCCAAAAAAATCTGACATCAAATATCTGTCACGACCTAACAATCATAACGGAACACCAAGGGTTAGGTCGGTAGAGGTGGATAATTATCAGGAGGTAATTACTGTTGTTAGCGATGACGCAGATAAGATAGAGTGGATTTTGGACGGCAAAATTATCAAGACAAAATACTGCGTAGTCGGAAGATTTGTGACATCACTAAGCGTCGAGATCCTAAAGGGCAAAGAGTTATTTTTTTGCTTAATAGGCGACGGCGGAATGGCAATCTCTCAAAAATACACATTAGCAGAATTTGACAAAGCGTATCAAGAGGTGATATAATGGGATTTGGACTTAGTGGCGGAGTAATAAGGGTAACAGAAGAAAGTAAGTTGCCAAAACCTAAAGAGCCTGGTGTAGCTAATGCGAGATACGAGTATTACAAAAAAGGTGTTTTGGATAAAGTTAGGTATACAGATGCATCAGGCAAGCCAACATGGGATAAGCATTATACAGACCATGGTAATTCTAAGTTGCATCCTGAAGTGCCACATTATCAAAAGTGGTCAGATGGGAGGCTACAGACAAAAAAAACACCTGTCGAGCAGGTGCCTGAGTATATTAGGTAAATAACTGGAGGACAAAATGAGAATTCTTGAAAGAAATGTAAGCGCAAATTGCGAGTTATGTAAAAAATCAATTCTTGTGACTGAATTTGGTTCGGGGAAATGTCCATATTGTGATTGGGTGCAAAATAATACTAGTGAGACGGACGAGGATTTAGATGTTATACACTACCCTAATCCAGTGTCTTTTAATAGAGCTAAGGAGCTATTAGCACAAGGTAAGCCACTTGAGCCTAACCTTGAAGAGTTTGTTATAGGACTAGAAATCTACGCACATATGGAGTTTTTGTATGAGGGGCGTCGTTATGGCGTGTTGGGGGTAGAGCATGGGGTTGATTTTTATGAGTGGGATGTGCTGGAAGGATTTCAGGAATATGGTTCGCCAGAGGAGTTTTATCAAAAAGCAAACATAGGCGGTGTATTACTCAAAGACTTATGGCATAAAGTCAAAAAGGCAAACTTTATGGATGGGTAGTTAGGTGTGCCACATTATCAAAAGTGGGTGGATGGGGAATTGCAGACAAAAGCGTCAGAGTATTTAGGTAAATAAGCCTAGTAGATAAAAACATAGGAGAATAATTTTTTTATGCGACAACAGGATGATTTGATGTCACAGGATTTTTTGGTGCAAAAAAAATCTAACGACCACGAAAAAACTCTCAAAAAACAAAGAATAGTCCGCAACGAATTTGAGACCGTGGGCAAATATGATATTCCGCTTGTACGAAAACAGAGTATAGACCTAGACAAAATTGAGCCGTGGTGTTTTACAAAAACTAAGCTAGACGATACCGAAAATCAGCATAAGACAATACACTTTTTTACTTATGATTGGCTATACGAAACTGTGTACTCTAAGCCGGAAGTCGCATTAGAAAAACTTGACCAATATTATGCTCTGATGACCCCTGATTTTAGCTGTTATTTTGGGATGCCTAAGGCACTGCAAATCCATAGTATTTTTAGGAATCGTTGGTGTGGGGCTTTTTGGCAAAAACAAGGTTTTAGAGTAATTCCGACAATTGAGTGGAGTGACCCAAGTAGCTTTGAGTTTGCTTTTGACGGGGTAGAGCAGGGGGCGGTGGTTGCCGTGTCAACATATGGGCGAGAAGACTACGAGAGAGAGTTTTTGCTTGGATATGACAAGATGCTAGAAGTTATTAAGCCATCGGCGGTGATTTGCTACGGTGAGCCTTTTGCTAAGATGTCAGGCAATGTCAGAGCCTTTAGCCCCTTTAATCAAAAAGAGTTAATAGACCAGTTAGGACTAGACGAGTATATGAGACGATATAGCGAGGGCAAACTGTATCCGAGTTATTAGGGGATAATTAGGGATTAGGAATTTAGGAATGATTGTCGGGATATAGGTGTAGGGGCGGTCACCCTTGACCGCCCGAATAGGTAAAAATCCGATTGTTTTATGCCGATGTGCCACAGTTGTCGGGTTATGATATGTAGTTAGGTTGTCAAGGTGTAGGGGCGAATATTATGAGCCCGAACTTTCAAACTACAAAAAAAGCCGTACCCCGCTTGTGGAAAAACGGTTTACGGCTTATGTGTGCAAATTAAAAAATGGTACCAAAATATGTTTAGGCAAGTGCCGATAGGGGCGACAGTTACTCCGATTGGTACACAGGCGGTGACGGGCGGACATAACCTGCGTTTTGCGACAGGGGACAACAATCCGAATTTTGAGCTGATTTTGTGTCATAACAGAATCCCGCAAGCCCGCATCAACTTTAGGTCGCATACGCTTGGACTTGCTCCGGGGCAGCTTGTTTGTGCCGTGCCTAATGCGTTGGAGGTGTCGCTCGAAGGACAAATTTTTGAGAGGGTGTCAAGTCTGACCCGTGCAGGGGTGGGTGTACCTTTTGCGGCGAGTAGGTTTTCGTATAATCTTGATGAGGTTGATACGCTCAATATGCCTGTGAGGTTTGCGAGGGATTGCAGAGTGACGGCGGATTTTAGCGGTAGATACTTAGCTGTGATGTCGGATAAGGATTGTAAGGTTTTTGACTGTCTAGATACTTTTAGACCTATCGCTAGCCAAAATATCGAAGTCGATAGTGGTTCGGTTATGGGGATTGCTACGGACGGGACGGTTTTTGTGAGCGGGGGCGGTCGCATTACGGCATACAGGCTGACGGACGGCGGATATTTTGAGGCAGGGCAGATTGAGGCTAACGGGGTGCGCCGTATATTGGTGTCTTCGCTTAATCCTATAGTCGTGTGTGTGGAGGCAGAGGATAGCGTGAGTTTTTTTGGATATACGGCTAGTGGATTTTCGTCCTTGCTTACGATTAGCAGCCCTAATCGTACTTTTTTTAATCAGGCGGACGGCAATATTATCCAGTTTTTTACCCCTAACGGTGCAAGCGGAGAATTTGTCGGGGCGACACATCGAGTGCTGATGCCCGAATTTGCGAGTGTACTGACCAATCAAGAGCTTAATGTCGGCAGACTAGCTAAGGTTAGAGTTTCTAGAGGTGTATTATTAGCCGAAAGAACTGACGGAAGTCGATTTTTGGTGTCGGCTCGTGGGACAACCCCGATTCCGTTGCCGTCACTAGTGGGGGCAGTCGATGTAAGGATTTTTGGACAGTATCTGCTGGTAGAATACAGCGACCGATACGAAATCTTTGTGATAAGCATAGCGACTAACAGATGCGTGAGGGTACAGACACTGGACAAGGGTTCGGGAGTGCGAGGGGTAGTACAAAACGGTCAATGGGTTGTCGTGTTATATGCGGACGGTTCTACAAGACTGTTTGCATCCCGCTTCGACAGTCTGGCTCTTATAGGCAGTTTTGGTGTAGGGCAAGTTTTTATCGCCAATGCCTTCGCCAGACAAAATTTCAGAAATAATGAAAATGTGGAAATAAAGTTAGTGATTAGTGGATAGTGGCTAGTTATTGACGAGTGTTATAGCTAGTGATAGCCCATTGGGACACTAAGTCTATAACTAACCACTAATCACTAACCACTATCCACTAATCAAAAAGGAGCAATACAATGTGGGAAGAAATAATGCAAATCGTCATCTCCAGCGGTATTTGGGCAATACTTTTTTGCTCACTGCTGGCTTATCAGCTCAAAGACGGACAAAAAAGAGAGCTGCAATATCAGGAGACAATAGAGCGCCTAAGCAAAGGTCTTGAGGAGCTTACCCGTGCGTGGGACGGCATTAAGCGGGGCATAGAGGAGATTAACCGAGATATCGAAATGCTCAAAAATCAAAGGGTAATAGGGAGTAGGGGTTAGGGAGTAGGGAATAGGTCGTAGGGGCGGGCGTCCCCGACCGCCCGAATAACAATTATCCGTTTTTTCCAAAACAAGGGAGTAAAATACACAATGACATTCAGACGCAATTCGATAATACTCGGCACAGGACGGGTAAGCAGTGCAGTCGCGGACGGAGAGGGCAATATAAGTTTTTTTGTGAACGAGGGCGGCGGAATTGAGGAGCGGCAACTTGATACGGACAAAAACCATATAAGGAGTAATGCCCCTATCGTATCCTATGCGGACGATGTCGCACGAGTAAACGGCGGACTGCTTGAGGTGAGAGGCGGACGGGTAGTGTTTAGAGAGGTGTAGGGATAGGGTGAAAAATTAAAGTCGAAAATAAGAATTGCAGTCGATGTATCAAGTCGTAGGGGCGGATGCCCTCAGCCGCCTAACAACAATTATCATTATTAAAAAATTACGGATAGAAATATTCGGGCGGCTGAGGGCATCCGCCCCTACGACTTGGTGCACAATTACAATACTTGCCTCTAGTTTTAGGAATAACAATTATGCCACAAAAACTTATACAAGCAAGGATTATCCGTCACGCAATAATCAGACAAGCACTTAGTGCAAGCAAGGAGAAAATATGTCAAACACAAACGAGAGAGAATTTGAACGCAAACAAAAATCAACCAAGACCGATGGCCAAATCAGAGAGTTAGCGGGCGCAAATCTAAGCGAGTGGGAGCAGGCTAACCGCAGGCAAATCGACAACGCAAGAGAGGAGGCGGAGCGGTTACTTAGTAGCAACCGTGAGGCGGAGCAAAGGCGGGGCGAGGAGCAGTTGCGGGAGATTGAGTCGGCTTTTGCACAGGCGCAACAGCGTGCCGACAATGATGCATTGAGAAGAGGACTTGCCAGAAGCAGTATTGCTGTTAATCGCACGGCGGATATTCAGACAGCGTCAGCAGAGGCAGAGAGTAATGCTAGGGGTGAAAATTCGGTGAGGCTTGCTGATATTGATGCACAACTAGCAAGGCTGGACAGCCAAAGAGAGCAAGCCCTTAATGATTTTAACATAGCGCACGCCGCAAGGATTACGCAAGAAATCAACCGCCTGACAGGGGAGCGAACCGCCCAAAACGATGCGGCGATACAATTTAATAACAATGTACTTAATCAAGAAATGCAAAGAGAACTTAATGCCGTCCAACTAGCACAGCGCACCGATGACCTCAACGCCTCAAGAGCCTCCGCCGAAAGAGCAAGACATCAAGAAGCACTTTTTACAAGCACCTTTAGGGAACTAGAAGCAATGAGCGCAAGAGACGCCCGCAACGAAATCCGCAACAATGTACTGCTAAGAGAGCAGTTGACACCATCACAATTTTTTAGACTGTACGATAGATTCGGGCGATGATATGTAACACAATTCCTAATCTCATAATATAATGTATTACACCAAAATTAGGAGATACATAATATTATGGGATTAGGATATTTAACCGTTACGGCGCATATGGGAGACCACGCCTTGCCGATTGTTGATGCACTTGTTACTGTCAAGGACAAACAAGGCAATGTGCTTTTTGAGGTGCATACGGATGCTAACGGCAATACGGGGACTTTTAGCCTGCCGTGTCCCGACAAATATCTGTCGCTTGATTCGGGGTATTCGCAACCCGCATATGCTGTGTATGATGTGGAGATAAGCAAGGACGGTTATCAGCCGATGGTTGTGCATGATGTGCAGGTTATGGACACGGTTGAGGGTGTTCAGCCTTTTGATATGGTTCCTGTGCCCGAAGGGGAAGCACCTGCCTATGACCATATTTATATTCCGACACTTTCTGTTCTTACTGATGAGCAATCGGCACAAGTCGGATATATGGGTGTTACCCGTAACAGCCGTTTTACATTGCAACCAGAAGTTATTATACCGGACTATATTAGAGTCAAATTAGGCCGTCCGACTTCTCCCGCCCGCACCGCCCGTGTGAGCTTTGCCGATTACATAAAAAATGTCGCCTCGTCCGAAATCTACCCCACATGGCCGGTTGCTTCTCTTATCGCTAATATCCATTCGATTGTCACCTTTACGCTCAACCGTGTATACAGCGAATGGTATCCGTCACGAGGATTTAGTTTTGATATAACCAACACGACACAATACGACCAAGCTTTTGTCTACGGGCGGACGATTTTTAGAAACATAAGCGACTTGGTTGACCAGTATTTTAATGTGTACGCAAGACGCTTCGGTTTCCGCAATCCGTACTTTACATCATATTGCAACGGAACAACCGCACGGTGCGGCGGTCTGTCGCAATGGGGAACGGTAACGCTTGCCAATAGAGGTTTTTCTCCGCTTCAAATCCTGCATTATTTTTATCCTCGTGATTTGGAACTTATTAGTTCTCATAATATCGGACCTATTACTGATTCTTTTTCGGGAGTCAACTTGAGAGAGGGCAGTACGGGTGACTCGGTAAGACGCCTGCAATTTATGCTTAACCGTATCCGCCAAAACTTTCCGCTAATACCTGAGATAGCTAATGCGGACGGAGTATTCGGGGCTGACACGGCGATGGCAGTAAGAGCTTTTCAGCGGAGCTTTAACTTGACGCAAGACGGCGTTGTCGGTAGGCAGACATGGAATAACATTACGAGGATTTATACGGCGGTTATCAGGCTGTCGGAGTTGGAGGGCGAAGGTGAGCGAATAACTGTGGGGCAGAGTCCGCCTGATGTGGTTTTGCGTAAAGGTAGCAGCGGTAACTATGTTAGAGAACTTCAGTTTATACTTAATATGGTTTCGGCGTATTATCCGAGTGTGCCGAGCGTAACAATAGACGGGCGTTTTGGGACAGGGACAGAGAATGCTGTGAAGGAGTTTCAAAGAACTTTTGGATTGACAGCTGACGGAGTGGTCGGACCTGTTACATGGAATAAGCTGTATTCTGTCTATAGGAGCCTTGCCAGTGCGGGGGGCGGAGGAACAGTGCCGCCACAGATACAACCCCCGATAATACTCCCGCCACCGCCAGAATTGCCGACACCTCCGCCACCGCCGACTATGCCGATTAGTCCTCCGTATCCCAATGTGCTTACAAGGCAAGGCGACCGAGGCGACAATGTGCGGACGATACAAACTCTAATCAATCGTGTAGCCGACAGAGTGGCAGAGATACCCAGACTTAATGTAGACGGGATATTCGGACCGCTCACAGATACCGCCGCAAGAGCTTTTCAGACAGTTTTTGGACTAACAGCAGACGGCATAGTAGGACCGCTCACATGGGACGCACTTATTAGAGAGGCAAATATATCAGAATAAATGTAGTAGGGGGAGCGGGCAGATGTTGTCCGCTTCCTTTTTTTTGTAGTAGATAAGGATAATTGCCATTCGGGCGGTCGGGGACGCCCGCCCCTACGACTATTGTCTATTACAGGATGATGGATAAAACAACGACAAAAGATGTAGGGGCGGGCATAGACCGCCCGAATAAGTATCAACTTTTTTAACATCTATAAGTAAAATCATAAAAATTACACGCAAAGGCTTATAGCTAATTGACACAAGTATCTGGGAGTGATATACTTGACTTATTACAACAAGTAAGTCAATTTTGCATATGAAAATCAGTCAATTATACAAACAGAACAGAACGGTAATTTCTTTTGAGGTTTTTCCGCCTAAGAAAGATGATGACATTAGGACGCTTTATGATGCGCTTAGTGGGCTTAGTGTATTTGAGCCTGATTTTATATCGGTTACTTTTGGTGCGGGTGGCGGTCGTAAGGGGACATCTGCTACGGCAGAGATTGTCAGGCACATCAAGGACAAGCACGGTATAGAGGCACTTGCTCACATAACTTGCTCGGGGATGAAGCATAGCGATGTCGCACCGATAGTCAAGGATTTTAGGCAAAAAGGTATCTCTAATCTTCTTGCGCTTAGGGGTGACGAGATTGCGGACGGCGGTTTTGTATATGCTAAGGACTTTATTGCCGAGTTAAAAAACCACGATTTTTGTATAGGGGCGGCGGCGTATCCCGAGGGGCATATTACTTGCTCTGACCTAAATAAGGACATTAGTCATCTTAAACAAAAACAAGATGCAGGTGCGGACTTTTTTATTACGCAACTGTTTTTTGACAATGATTGTTTTTATCGTTTTTTGGATAAGGCACGGGCGGTCGGTGTCAGCAAGCCGATTTCGGCAGGCATAATGCCTATGCTTAGTAAGGCACAAATTCAACGGATGATATTTATGTGCGGAGCGTCCTTGCCTGCACCTATTATCAAAATCATCGGCAAGTACGGCGACGAGGGCGAGAGCCTAGTCAAGGCAGGGATGGAATACGCCTATAACCAAATGCAAGACCTATGCGACAATGGCGTGGACGGCATTCATATGTATATTATGAACAAGCCTTCTATAGCCGAATATTGCCTAAGCCGTCTAAAGGTCAAAAGGGTATGATTAGAGACAAGGCAACCCCAAGATTTGCGTACAAAGAGTATGCTATGAGTATAGACGGCGACAAGGTGGTCATAGACGGCAGGACGACCTTTGTTAGTGCTGACCTTAGTCGGCATCTTAAGGGGTGTAGGCAATGTGTCATACTAGCAGCAACACTAGGACATACCGTAGACCGTATTTTGAAAAAGCTACAATACACCGATATGGCTAAGGCACTAGAGACGGATATACAAGCTAACTTACTCATAGAAGAAATATGCGACAACCTACAAGAGCAAATCGCTAAGCAAGCCTTAGACAAGGGTCACCAAATAACAAATCGCTACGGTGTAGGGTACGGTGACTTCTTGCTAGAGAATCAAAGTACACTACTAAGACTAAGCGGTATCAAAGGAATAACGGTAACGGATAGCAATTTGTTGTTGCCGCAAAAATCAGTAACAGCTATAGTAGGGGTTAGGGAATAGGGAGTAGGGAATAGTTGGGAGTAAAGGTCATCACATTACTACTCCCTAATCCCTATTCCTAAGCAAGGTGATAACATTGAAAAACGACATTAAAACACAACTAGGTCAAGCTCTCACAATTTTTGACGGAGCTATGGGGACAATGCTCCAAGAGGTCTGTCAGAAGGGCGAGCAACCGGACCTTCTTAATATTACGCATCCTGAGCTTATAACTAAGGTTCACACTCAATATGTAGAGGCAGGCAGTCATATCATTACGGCTAATACCTTTGGGGCTAATGCACTCAAGCTAAAAGGCTCTAGTTATAGCGTAGACGAGATTATCGGGTCGGCGATTAGTAATGCCCGCAAAGCTAATGCCCCTTTTGTCGCTCTTGATATAGGACCGTTAGGACAGCTTGTAGAGCCGTTGGGCACACTTGCTTTTGAGAGTGCTGTTGAGCTTTTTGCCGAGCAAGTCAGAGCAGGGGACAAGTACGGTGCTGATGTGGTCTTGATAGAAACCATGTCAGACCTATTAGAGATTAAGTCTGCCATAATTGCCGTCAAAGAAAATAGCAATTTACCCATTATCGTGTCGCTAACCTTTGAAGAGAATAACCGCACCTTTATGGGGGTGGATGCACTTACTGCGGTGACTTTTCTCAATGCTATCGGGGTAGACGCTATCGGCATCAACTGCTCCCGAAATCCATTTGATATTGCCCCTATCGTTGATACCTTTATGCGTTATAGCCGTATGCCTGTTATGGTAATGCCTAATGCGGGCTTGCCCTTGCCTACAGGTAAGTATAGCGTCAGTCCTAAGGATTTGGGGCGGGCACTTGTCGGCTATTACAAAAAAGGTGCAAGGATTTTTGGCGGTTGCTGTGGTACAAGACCCGAATACATCGCCGAACTCAAAAAACTCCTAAACGGCAAAAAGCCACTCAAAAAGAAACCCCTAGAAGTAACAGCGATAACATCAGGGACACGCACAGAGATTTTTGATGACAAGATAACTATCATCGGCGAAAGAATCAACCCGACAGGCAAGCCTAAGCTAAAGGATGCTATCAAAAATAATGATATGGGTTTTGTGGTAGGTGAGGCGATAGCACAGCAAGAAAACGGTGCAACTGTGCTGGATGTCAATTGCGGATTACCTGATATTGACGAGCCGAGTACCTTAGCAAGTATGGTCAAAGAGCTTCAGAGCGTGATAAGTCTACCGTTGCAAATCGATAGCGCTAACCCTATGGCAATTGAGAAGGCTGTGAGAGTGTATAACGGTAAGCCCCTTATCAACTCCGTCACGGGCGAGCAGTCGAGTATGGATAGGATTTTCCCTATAGTTAAGAAGTACGGGGCGGCGGTTATCGGTTTGACTTTAGACCAAAACGGGATTCCCAAAAAGGCAGCTGAGCGATTGCAAATTGCAAAGAGGATTGTCCAAACCGCCCAAAGTTACGGCATCCCAAAAAAAGACATTTTTATTGATTGCTTAGTGCTTACAGCATCTGCACAGCAAGAGCAGGTTTTTGAAACGGTCAAAGCAATACAGTTAGTCAAGCAAAAGTTAGGAGTCAAGACGGTTTTGGGAGTTAGCAATGTTTCGTTTGGGCTACCTAACCGTGCGTATCTCAACAGTATATTTTTGACTAGTGCTATGACAGCAGGATTGGACGCAGGTATAGTCAACCCTATGAGCGATGAGATTATGTCGGCGGTCAAGGCTTTTAGGGTGCTTAACGGCTATGACAAAGGGGCAGAAGTGTATATAGAGGCTTTTAGGCAAACCATAGAGCCGAGTGTAGCCCAAGCAGCTCAAAGCTCAGACCTAATAGAGCTGATTGCGACAGGGCAAAAGAAAGCAGCGGTGAGTGTCGTGACGGGACTGTTGGGCAGTCTTAAACCACTAGAGATTATTAACAAATACCTTGTCAAGGCACTTGATATAGCAGGCAGGGATTACGAGTCAGGCAAGATTTTTTTGCCTAGACTTATTAAGGTTGCCGAGACAGCTAAGGCTTGCTTTGAGATTGTCAAACAAGACATAAAGTTAGATGACCAAACTCTAGTTAAGGGCAAAATTATTTTGGCTACAGTCAAGGGCGATATTCATGACATAGGCAAAAACATTGTCAAGGTACTCTTGCAAAGTTACGGCTATAGCGTAATTGACCTAGGCAAAGATGTAGACGGTGAGCTTGTCGCCGGTGAAGTAGTAAGGCACAATGTCAAGCTAGTAGGACTATCCGCACTTATGACAACCACCATCCCCGCTATGAAAGACACCATAGAAAAGATTAGAAAAGTCAGCCCCACTTGCAAAATAATGGTTGGCGGAGCAGTCCTAAATCAAGAGTACGCAAAGTATGTAGGTGCAGACCATTACGCACAAGACGCAATGGCAGGGATAAAAATAGCAGAATTAGAAAGCAAAGGGTAGTGAGTAGTGGCTAGTTGCGGACTTAGTATTCGGGACACCGAAGACGGGCGTTCCGAATAACAATTATCCGTTAAAAAATTCCCCTCAACGGAGGGGTGGCACGCTTGCGTGACGGGGTGGTTTGGTAGTAGGGCGAGGGAATAATAAGGATAATTATTATTTGGACTCATAGTCGAAGACCAAGCGAAGCGTCTATTCGCCCCTACGATTGGGAAAACAACTGTAGTCTAAATTCCAAATGTAGGGGACGCCGCCTTCGGCGTCCCGAATACTCTTATCCTTTTTCTATCTATTTTCTTCTTATTATATCAAAAAAACATTCAAACTTATTTTGAAGTTTTGAGATGAAGATAATTGACAATAATTATCTTTTGAGTGTATACTGTGACTATAGTAAGAAAATCCGCATAAATAAGTAATACATAGGAAAGTGTATTACATATGACGGCAAGAAAGAAAAGCAAATTTTTAGGTTTTGGGGTCAAGGAGATTGGGCTAATTTTTGTCGGTTCGTCGCTTATGGCTTTAGCTATTACTTGGTTTAGTGCCAGTATAGATATGGTTGTCGGGGGTGCGGCGGGACTGGCTATTATTATAAGGCATTTTAGCAGACTTGCTTTACCTTTCGAAATCCCTGTTTTTGCATCATTTGTGATACTCAATATTCCGCTTTTTATTATCGGAGCGGCACAGCGAGGCTTTGGGTTTGTCAAAAAAACAGGACTTGCCGTTATTGTGGTGACAGGTGTGCAGGCGATATTAGAGCAGTTTGCGGTGCCATTTGACCTTAGAGATGACTTGCTTATCAACGCACTGATATTTGGGGTGCTTAGCGGTGCGGGGGTAGGATTGGTTTTTGGAGTGCAGGCGACTACGGGCGGCTCGGATATGCTTGCGGCGATTATCAAGCACAAATTCCCGAGGACATCAACCGCAAAAACTTTGCTGATAATAGATGCTGTGATAATTCTTGCAGGTATGATTGTTTTTGGATTTAGACTCAGCATATACGCTATAATCGCCGCCTTTGTGGCAAGCAGGGTAATCACATATATTTTAGAGGGGTTAAGGTTTAGTAAGGCGGCTTTTGTGATTAGTGCCAAGCATGAGGAGATAGCGGCGTTGATTAGTCAAAAAATGGGGCGGGGCAGTACGGCGTGGGCATCGCAAGGAATGTATACGGGCAATAAGGTGGATATGCTTTTTGTGGTGATTGGGAGTAAAGAGGCGGCGGATTTGAGGAGTATAGTGTACGAGACCGACCCGAGTGCTTTTGTGGCAATTGCTGATGTGCGAGAGGTATTGGGTGAAGGGTTTGTCACTTATGACAGTCAGCAACTATAGTTGCTGACTGTCATAAGTGACAATTGTATTTGCCCTATGGGCAAGTGGAATTTATTAAAAAATAAAAAAGGGAGATATATACAATGACAAAAAAACTAAAAGGCTCTAAGACGGAGCAAAACCTGATGAATGCTTTTGCGGGCGAGAGCATGGCACGCAATAAGTATACTTATTACGCCTCTAAGGCAAAGAGCGACGGCTATGTCCAAATCTCGCAAATTTTTGAAGAGACGGCGGCTAACGAAAAAGAACACGCCAAGCTATGGTTTAAGCTCTTGCATGACGGAGTACCCGATACGCTTACCAATCTTGAGGATGCGGCTAACGGCGAGAATTTTGAATGGACCGATATGTACAAGAATTACGCTAAGGTGGCAAGGGAAGAGGGCTTTGAGGATATTGCGAGAGAGTTTGAGCTAACCGCAAGCGTAGAAAAAAACCACGAGGAGCGTTACCGCACCTTGCACCAAAATATCAAAGACGGCAGAGTCTTCGCCCGCGAAAAAGCCGTAACATGGGAATGCCTCAACTGCGGCTACGAATATACCCAAAAAGACGCCCTCAAAACCTGTCCCCTCTGCAATCACCCTCAATCTTTCATGGCAGTCAAGTGCGACACTTGGAAATAGTGCCAATAGTATACGCTGCTTGCAATAACAAAACATCAATTAAGTGTTAAGTTAGCTAGGTATCATTTCGACCGAAGCGGAGAAATCTCCCTCAAAGACTGTGTTAAAATATAGCAAATCAGGAGATTTCTCCGCTTCGGTCGAAATGATACCTAGCTTACCGACATTTTAGGGGATATGCAAGTATTGCGATTTATTTTGCACACAAGGGACTATTCGCTTGACAACACTATTTTTAAGTAGTATAATGACAAAGCTATAGTCAGCCGTGTGCAAATATCGCGGGGTGGAGCAATGGCAGCTCGTCGGGCTCCTCAGCCGAGTGGGCAATATTGACTCCATACCTAATACTAAACGCTACAAAAGAAGTAGCTCTAAAGTGCCCACGACCGCCGAGCCCCACTATACTAGTAAAAACAACTTAAGCCAATACCCATATATCGCGGGGTGGAGCAATGGCAGCTCGTCGGGCTCATAACCCGAAGGTTGTAGGTTCGAGTCCTGCCCCCGCAACCAAAGAAGTACGCCCAAGAGGTGTTAAACAACAAAAAACACAACATATGTTGTGTTTTTTGTTGTTTAACACCTTCGAGCATTATGTCCCACAAACAAATTAGTTTGTTTCAATTAACAAAAGCACTCTCAATCATTTTGAGAGTGCTTTTCTGCGATATAAGCCATCAAGTTAATTATCAAAAAAGTTATTAAAAAATCCTTGCATTGAAAAACTATTTAAGGAATTAGGTTGTTGGATATTTTGAATTTCATTATTAAGCGCTATACACTTGCGTTCAAATTTATTCATTAATACAAATGGCGGAATAGCAAAAATCATCAAAATGACCCCTAAAGGAACAGTTATTCTCCAATCGAGTAAAATTGATAGAAATAGAGTGACCATTCCTCCTGCACCGAAAATCAAACAAAGAGCAATCATTAGAATCATAAGCTTCTTAGATTTTTTCTTTTGCAATAATTTTTCATTAACCATTGATATGGTTTTTTCTTGTTGCCCTTTTCTATGTGCTTCGCTTAATTTTATAAACTCATTACAAAGATTTTCAATAAGTAATTTTTCATCGTCGTTAGCAACGGCAAGAGCATTATTGTAATATTCTAGATGTTCCGTATCGTCCAAGTCCGTGAAACTTTCTGTATAACTTCGTACTAGACCAAGCCAACACTTGTAATTATCAGGGTCTAATTCGGCAGCGTCCTCAAATGCGTCAATAGCTCTTTCCCAATCTTTAAGTTTAATAAATGTTTCGCCTCGAGTAAGATTTTTGTGTACTTTGTCTTTTTCATTGTCCTTTGTTATATTTACAACTTTTTGTGTGACAAAAGTTGTTCCGCAAAAACGACAAGTTCCTGTTTTTTTACAATCATCAATTTCAATTTTGGCTGCACACTCGGTGCATTTTGCAGCAACTAAAGCCATTAGACAAATACTCCTTATATAACAGTATAACATAGTTTAAGAATATTTGTCAAGGTTGTGGTGGCGGAATAGAGAATTTTAGGAATCTTGTCAATATTGTGCAAAATATCGACTTGTCAGGTTAAAATGCTTGACAAAGGTCTTTTGTTTGTGGTATAGTGGAGGGGTGAAAACGATTGAGGCGGCGATATTGCTTGATTATTACGGTCCGCTACTTACTGATAAGCAGAGGCGGATAATGGAATTGTTTTGCAATTTTGATTTGACGCCGAGTGAGATTGGGGAAGAACTTGGAATGACGAGACAGGCGGCACACGAGGTTTTTGTTAAGTGTTGTGCGGTGCTTGAGGAGTATGAGAAGAAACTAGGATTTATAGAAAAAATAAGTAGGTTAAGTAAAAGGTAAGAAGTAAAAAGTGTTGTCGGGGAGTTAATATATATATAAGTCTGCACTTTTTACTCTTTACCTATTACTTTTATTTTCGGGGGTCTAATGGCTTTATTTAGTAGTTTGTCAGAAAGACTGGGGCATGTCTTTAGCAAGATAACACAGCGGGGTAAGCTGAGTGAGCTGGAGATAAAGAGTGCCATGCGTGAGATTCGTGTCGCCTTGTTAGAGGCAGATGTTAATTTTGGTGTTGTTAAAGATTTTGTTAATAAAGTTAGCGAGCAAGCGGTCGGGGAAAAGATTATCAACAGCTTGACACCCGGTCAACAGGTTGTCAAGATAGTCAACGACGAGCTTGTCGCACTTATGGGGACGGCTCATACCAAACTTGCTGTAGCATCTAAGCCGCCCACTGTCATAATGATGTGCGGGTTGCAGGGTGCGGGTAAGACGACAATGTGCGGTAAGCTTGCGAGATTGCTTAGTAAGGACGGCAAAAAACCTCTCTTAGTAGCGTGCGACATCTACAGACCTGCGGCGATTAAGCAGTTGCAAGTTGTGGGCAAAAATGTCAATATCCCTGTATTTGAGATGGGCATAGCTAAGCCCAAAAAGATTGTTGCCGAGGGGCTAAAGCACGCAGAGAAAAACGGTTTTGATACGGTTATTATAGATACGGCGGGACGGCTACACATCAATGAGGAATTGATGTCCGAGCTTATCGAGGTCAAAAAAGAAACCAATCCGACCGAGATTTTGCTTGTTGTAGACAGTATGACGGGGCAGGACGCTGTTACTGCGGCATCGAGCTTTGATGCTAAACTTGATTTGTCGGGTGTAATACTGACTAAGCTTGACGGTGATACGAGGGGCGGTGCGGCATTATCTATAAGGGCGGTGACGGGTAAGCCGATTAAGTATTGCGGAACAGGCGAAAAGCCGACTGACATAGAGGCTTTCTATCCGGACCGTATGGCATCTAGGATACTCGGTATGGGCGATGTCTTGACGCTTATTGATAAAGCCGAGGCGGCAATGTCCGAAGCCGATATGAAGAAGATGGAGAAGAAGCTCCGTGAGAATAGCTTTACTCTTGAGGACTTCTTGGTTCAGTTTGAAAGTATCGGCAAAATGGGTAATATTGAGGAACTTTTGAGTATGATGCCCGGTATGGGTAAGCAAAAGATTTCGGCTAAGGATATTGATGAGGAGCGTATGCAGAGGTTTAAGGCGATTATCCAAAGTATGACCCCGATGGAAAGAGAAAAGCCCGAGATTATCAAGGCATCAAGACGCAAAAGGATAGCGGCGGGTAGCGGTACGACAATACAAGATATCAACCAACTGCTTAAGCAATTTGAGCAAGCCAAACAACTTATGAAGAGTATGGGCGGCGGTGCAATGGCGGGAATGGGAAAAAAGAAACTGGTAAGCAAGAAGTTGATGAAGAAGAGCAAAAAAAGAAGGTAAGAATATAATGCAAAAGACGCTTTGCTTGGTCTAGACGCATAACGCATTAATGCAAAATGTCGGATAAGGAAGTAATCTAGTTGCATTATCAATTAAAATACTAAGTCAATCATTATGCGTTATGCGATTTGCATTATGCATTAAAAACATAAAGCACAAACACAAGGAGTTTAACAAAAACAAAATGGCAGTCAAAATCAGACTAACCCGTATGGGTGACAAAAAAAGACCTTTTTATAGGGTTGTGGTAGCGGATTCAAGAAGTCCGAGAGACGGTAAGTTTATTGAGGTGTTGGGAACTTATGACCCGCTCAAAAATCCCGCCGAAATCAAAATTGATACCGAAAAAACAAAAAAATGGTTGGCTAACGGTGCGCAACCTACCGATACGGCTAAGTCTATACTTATAACAGCCGGAGCTATTCCTGCACCTAAAAAGAGACCTCCGGCAAAAACTTACAAAAAAGCTGAAGAGCCGGTAGTAGAGGCAAAGCCGGAAGTTAAACCGGAGCCTAAGGTAGAAGCACCTCCTGTAGTAGAGGAAAAGGTCGAAGCTCCGGTAGAAGTAGTAGCCGAGCCTGTTGCCGAGCCTGTAGCCGAAGAAGCCCCAGCAGAAGAAGTAGTGGCAGAAGCTGTAGCAGAAACCCCTGCAGAAGAAGCAAAAGCAGAAGAGCCAACAACAGAAGCAACCGAAGTTGCAGAAGAAAAGACAGAGAGTTAAAAGCAATCTGAGTATAAAATGTCATTGCGAGGAGCGAAAGCGACGAAGCAATCCCATGTAAAGTGTTCTATTCGTGGGATTGCTTCGTCGCTTTCGCTCCTCGCAATGACTACAATGTTTTGCGGAGGATTTCTGCCTCTCGCAAAGACATCATAGGAGTATAACGCCATGGAACAAATGGTTGAATTAGTCAAATATTTGGCTCAAAATTTGGTAGACAAACCTGAAGGAGTTAAAGTTACTCTTGACGGGGACAAAATAAGCCTAACGGTTGACCCTAGCGATATGGGTAAGGTTATCGGCAAGCAAGGCCGTATAGCTAAGGCTATCAGAAGCATTGTGCGTTCTGCCGCAATTAAGGCTAATGTCAGAGTAACGCTTGATATTGTAGACGCAGAGTAATGGTTGCAATCGGTAAAATTGTCAAAGCGCAAGGAATAAGAGGCGAAGTTAAAGTTATGTCTCTTACCCGAGATGTCACTCATTTTGCCGTGCTTAAAAATGTCTATATAGACGGTGTTTTGTATGACATCAAAGCGGTCAGAATTAGCGGTGATTTTGCGTATTTGCTATTAGACGGGATTAGTGACCGCAATACTGCCGAAAGTCTTAGGAACAAACAAATCAGTATAGAGCGTGACAAAGTTAAACCTTTGGACACGGACGAATATTATATTTCGGACCTTATTGGTTGCCGTGTGGTGACTACTGACGGGTTAGAAATCGGGACACTTGCCGAGGTTATTGAGACGGGTACGGCAGATGTTTTTGTGGTCAAAAGCACAGACGGTAAGGATGTGCTTTTTCCGCATTTGACGAGAGTTGTTGTCGGAGTTGACCTAGGGAGTAGAGTTGTAACGGTTGATAAGACGGAACTGGATAAGGTGATTGTTATCAATTAGGAATTATTGCTAAAATTATTAGTTTAATAAGTCAGCAATTCCTAATTAAAATTTCTATGAAATTTTCCATACTTACATTACATCCCGCAATGTTTGCCCCCCTAGAGACCAGTATTATAGGGCGGGCACGCAAGGCGGGGCATATAAATATCGAGATAGTCGATATCAGGGATTTTTCTAAGGATAGGCACAAGAAGTGTGACGACTATCCTTTTGGCGGCGGGGCAGGAATGGTGATGACCGTTCAGCCGATTTATGATGCTATCCAAAGTGTTGACCCTAAGCACAAAGCCTTGCGGATTTATATGTCGCCTAAAGGGGCAAAACTTACTCACGCTATGGCAGGTGAACTTGCGGCAAAGTATGAGCATATTGTTATTCTTTGCGGACATTATGAGGGAGTGGACCAAAGGGCGATTGACCTATGCATAGATAGAGAAGTCAGTATCGGCGATTATGTTGTGACAGGTGGCGAATTGCCTGCAATGGTTCTTGTGGATTCTACGGTGAGATTTGTTAAGGGCGTAATAGACGAGGAGAGCATAAAAACAGAAACCTTTGTTGACGGACTGCTAGAATATCCTCAATACACCCGTCCGCAAGATTTTATGGGATACACCGTCCCCGAAGTGCTTGTCTCGGGCGACCACGCCAAAGTAGACAAGTGGCGTAGGGAACAAAGTAAAAAAATATAACAGTCCATATTATAATGGACTTTACATAAAAAATCTATTTAACTGCCAAAAAACAGGGGCAAAATATACTTTGCGGCTTTATCTAATGCGTGCAAATATGCTTATGAATATACTCATAAAGCAAGCATTATTCGGCATATATTTCATAGAATATAGCTATGGATATTACATCAAGTCAAATATTTTTGGCTAATATTCATAAAATATAATAATGAATATTCCTTTTGGAGAAAGACTCAAAGAATTGCGTCAAGAGCGAAATTTGAGCACTACAGAACTTGGAGAAATTATTGGGGTAACTAACGGCACTGTTAGTCGTTGGGAAAATAATAAGACAGAAATAATATCTCAACATATAATCACTTTGGCAAAATTTTTTGAAGTGACAACCGATTATTTATTAGGACTTACGGATTATTAAAAAATCTAAGTAGTGAGAAATAGCGGTAAAAATGTTGACAAAAAGTCTGTTATATGTTATAATATTAAGTATCAGTGCGTGTATTCGGAAGTAATTATAACGATGAGAATATTTAATCTGATTACAAAAAGACCCTCAATAGTGCTGTTGGAAGTTATTAATGACCGATGTTGCTATAAACCCAATGTTAAACAATATGGTATAGTTTTTTAGTGGCTTTTTGTCGGCTTTTTATCCGGTAAGAAGTTTTTTTATATATGTAAAAACAAGTCTAATAAATTGTTGGCAAAAAACACATCTTTAGTACCGAATTTATCAGATGCCTGAGAAGGTAGGAAAATCATAGATATAAAAGATTTGAATGTAAAAGAATGGCTTAATCAAACAAGACACTTTAATAAGCAGATTGAGCTAATCAAAATAAGGCAATCAAATTATTACGAACATAGGGATTTATTGATGGAAGTATCGTGTGAGTTTACAGACGGTATTAATTTGTGCATGAATACAATAGAGTCGCGCATAAATAGTCTTTTTAATGTAAGGGGGCAAATAGAACAAATGATGGCTCAAGTAACAGATATTAATAAAAGAATAGCACTTGAAAGTTATTTTTTGAATGATAAATCAATTGCCGAAATAGCACAAGAAGAATATTATTCAAAGCGACATGTTGAAAGGCTTTTGGAAGACGGAATAAAAGAAATTGAAATGATGCTAACGGAAATGAAGATTCCTGATATTTAGGTTGCGGGAAAAGTCTATAATATTTTTGGTAGTGCTAAATACCGGTGAAACTTCATTAAGTGTAAGTATATAGAAATGGTGACAGCAAATAGTAGGGGCGAATAGACGCTTCGCTTGGTCTTCGACTATGAGCCCGAATACTTAAACATTATATTAGATACGGATT
>Ga0123355_10001260_pt1 | contig 35359 bp, 28 predicted proteins | sample TergutEmb28metaG_3_FD_89872 | JGI IMG/M metagenome (GOLD analysis project Ga0123355, IMG submission 89872) | Embiratermes neotenicus P1 segment gut microbial communities from Petit-Saut dam, French Guiana - Emb289 P1 | ecosystem: Host-associated > Arthropoda: Insects > Digestive system > Gut ...
TGACAACCGGAGGTTTTTATATGGTGTCTTTGTGCTACGACTCACCAATTGGCCCGCTGTTAGTAGTTGAAGAAGATGGGCATATCGTAGAAATTTCTTTTATGGAGGCAGATACGCGCCAAAAATTCCGCCAAACAGAGCGGCCTCAGGGGCAGCAAAGTGGCGCGACGGTAGCTGCTGCCTGCGTCAAAGAGCTAGAGTCCTATTTCTCAGGCAAGCTGCAAAAATTCACCGTCCCCATCAAGCTAACCGGCACAGACTTCCGTAAGCGGGTATGGGCCGCACTTGTTAACATCCCATATGGGCAAACTATCAGCTATAAGCAGCTGGCCGAAAACATAGGTCAGCCCGGCGCATCAAGGGCAGTAGGAGGCGCCAACAACAATAACCCCATAAGCATAATAGTGCCGTGCCATAGGGTAATAGGCGCAGACGGCTCCTTAACCGGATATGGCGGTGGGCTTGATAATAAGACTTTTTTGTTGGAGCTTGAGAAGAAATATATTTAGAGGGCACGAAAAAAGGCCGCAGCAGGTTTATCCAAGCGCGAACTTAAACTTCAAAAAAGCGCAAAATTCTGCGTTGAACCATCGCAGATTTTTGCGCAAAGATGTAGTTTAAGTTCGCTCCCGCAACGGCCTTTACATTTGCGCATATTACCTACCGCCTGTTATATCCTCTCGCGCTTGGCATGTATGATATAAGCCATACTTATTACCATAGCCAGCACCAAAAACCCAATTCCGGAGTGCATATAAAGCTCTGCACCGCGCCCGCCTGCAAGAGGAAGATAAAAATCTATCCTGTTGCCTACATAGAAGTAACCTCCCAGATGAACTAAATCTGGGATCAAAGTACCAATCGAAGTAATAGTAAACCCGCCGGGGACAGCCGGAGTAACGGTTATGCGCCACTGCCCCATAGGTATCATGTAGCCAGCGGGGGCCAGGAGTTCCACCAGATGATATGTGGCTTCCGGCGTTAGGTTCATAACTATAGGGGTTAAAATATTGCCGGTACTGCGTGCGTTTGCAACCACTACCTCCCAAACAGGTGACCCTACATAAGCATGATCCGGCACAGGCCCTGTGCCTATAAAGCGGAACAATGTGAAGTACGCACCCTCCAATAGATAGGGCGCAATCTGCCCTATAGCTGTAAAGCTGGTGTTGCCTATAAGATATTGGTTACCTTTATGGAGCCTTAACGGCACACCGGCCCCGCGCCGCCAGTTAATATCATAGTTGTTTATCGGGTGGTTGTGTATGCTTACATCGATACCTTGGGCCACGCCCGGTATCCCTGTCCAGGCAAATGCATTGGCAGGTGGCGTGAAGGCACCTTGGCCGGCAGTATTGTCATCAAAAAAGGTAGAATTAGCAATCGTGAGGTTGCTATAGGCTAAGAGGTCAGTAAGGTTTACCACCGCGTATTGATGAAGCTCAGTAAAAATACCGCCGCCCATCTGGTTAGCGTGGTTGCCTATTATCTCCACATCTTCGGTGCTTAGCAGGCCGTCTTCTGTTACATAAATGCCGCCACCGCTGCCATAAAACGGCCCTGTGTTGGCAACATATGCGCCACCTGTATTGGTTGCGGTGTTATCAGATATTTCGCCGCCGGTTATCTCTGCCTCGGCATATCCTATAAATATGCCGCCGCCGCGCCTGCCAGCGGTATTTTCTGTTATTGCGCCGTCGCTCATTTCTAGTACGCTTGTTGCCGGGCTGGAGAATATGGCTTCTATTTTGCCAATCCAAATGCCCCCGCCGTCATGGGTTGCCGTGTTATCGATTATTAGCGCATCATCATCCAGGAAGATAAGGAAGCCATTGGCTGCATGTACTCCGCCGCCATTGGTGGCTGCCGTGTTATCTTCAATGCTGCCGCCTTCCATAATAAAACGGCTGCGATCTGACGAAAGTGGTGTTATGCCAGTATAACGTGCCATAGCAACATCTATTAAATTTTGGAACCATGGGCTATATTCCAGGTTGTGTGGGGCTATGTTTATATCCCCGCCATCCAGGAGATTGCCATAGATTGGGACAGGAAAACCGCTGCCGGTACCATCACTACCATACCCAAACACGCCACCGCCTCTTCTTGCGCTGTTATCTATTATATAGCCGCCCTCCATCGTGAAGGTGCTGACGCCTTCGAAATGATGCCCGCTAAATACGGATGTTAATACTTCGCCTGCCCATACGCCACCGCCATCGTCTAAGTTGGTCCTTAGAGTATGCTCGGTTATGGTGCCGCCGCGCATTATTGCATTAGACTCAGATACTACCGCGAGGCCGCCTCCCCCTAAGTTGCCACCAGGGTTGCCGCCTGTGCCGCCGCGCACTATGTTGTTGGTTATAAGCCCATATTCCAAGACAAATGTGCCGCGGTTATAGGTTAATACCCCGCCGCCAATTATGCCGGCATTACCGCTTATTGTGCCATCCTCCATCGTAAAGGTTGCATTATGGCGTACTGCAACGCCGCCGCCGCCGGCTGTTCTGGATGTATTATCGGTTATAACCCCGCCGGTCATTAGGAAGTCTGCCTCGCCCATTACGGTTACACCGCCACCGCTCCATTGTAAGCTGGCGTTATCGTCTATGATGCCACCTGTCATGTTAAAGCTTGCGTTTTCGCCTGCTACCAGTACGCCGCCGCCGCTTACTATGCTTGGTTGTATGCCGCTGCCAAGGCCGGTAGTTAGATTTCCTTCGATTATTCCTGCCTGTAAAGTGAAAATAACATCGTCATCATCGCTGTCTATTACCGCAACACCGCCGCCGCCAAGAGTCGCATGGTTGCCGCGGATATAGCCCCGGGTTGCAGTTGGTGTGCCGGATATAACGGCAGTGCCTGGCGCCATCGTAAATGTTGCTCCGCTGCTAAGGTATACGCCTGCGCCACGCTGAGCGGTATTGGCTTGGGCAGATATGGTAGTTGCGTTGGAGATATCCGGGTTGGTTATAAAACTGCGCCCGCCGCCTATTACGCCACCTACCATTGTAAACTCGGCATAACTTGATACAAATACTCCGCCTCCGTTGCGGTCGGCGTCATTACTATGGATGGTTGTGCCGTGAATCATATTAAAGTTTACACCGTCATATAGAAATATCCCGCCACCGTCTAAGGATGCGTAGTTATTGGCTACAACACCACCATATGCAAGCACAAATGTGGAGCTAAAATGGACGGGATTATTACCGGCATCAAGGAAGTATCCGCCGCCTACAAATACGCCGCCGCCACGTGTGGCATCGTTATCGTTTATTGTCCAGGTGCCGTGGGTTGTAAGACTCCCTGGGATAAATGTTGGCGTGCCACCAACTATCGTGAACATACCGCCACCGATATATATGCCGCCACCGTCCTCCGCGGCTTCATTGCCAACAAACTCAACGGTACTTGTATTGTCAGATGTGTACCAATAGCCAGTTACCCATCGCACGCCGCCGCCGCTGTTTTCGGCGGTATTGCCGCTTACACTTTTCGGATCGCTGCCTTCAAATATAAGATAGCCAGTTGATGTAATAAAAATGCCGCCGCCATCCCCGTCAAATTCGAGGTCGGCCGGGCCGTAAGGGTTATTATTGCTGTCCATAAATCTGCTTACGATGGCGGTATTATCATTAACTTCGCCGCCAAGCATCGTGAAATAAGACAATATACCAGGCATTGAGCTAGCGCTATGGGATAAATATACCCCGCCTCCAACACGGCCGGTATTGCCGTTAATTTGGCCATCCTCGTGTAAATAAAGGCGAGAAGTACAGCAAACCATTACACCGCCGCCGCCGCCATGGCGATTGGAAGGATGCGAACCCGCACCAATACCCGCGGTGTTATCGCTAATACTACCCTCATATACAGTGAGAATGCCGTGCATCAGCCATACCCCGCCACCATGGGAAGAAACATTGCAGATGATTTCGCCGCCGGTCATAATCCCATAGGTATCATTAGAGCCAGAGACCCCTATGGTTATCCCTCCGCCACCATTTTCAGAACTATTATTGTTGATGCTGCCGCCTTCCATCGTGAATGCGACCCCAGCGGCAGCCAAGTCTCTTTGGGCCATTACTCCACCACCCATGGCGCTTGCGGTATTATGGCTTATTTCGCCATCTATCATATTTAAAACCGCGCCGCCAAAAACATGCACACCGCCCCCGAGGCCACCATTAGAAAAACCTGAGCTGCAAATTGCATCGTTTTGGGTTATAACACCGCCATTAACCGTTAAGACGGTATTTGTGCCGCCCATCCATACTCCGCCACCGCCAGAAGAAGGGCCCCAACCAGTGGATTGGTTCCCGCTAATCATCCATCTATTGCAGATAGTAAGCACTCTGCCGCCGGACATGTGAATGCCGCCACCCTGGCCGCCTTGGCTTAACGCGCTGTTATTTGAGATGCTTATGTTACCTGTATTGCCAGCGACATTCCATGTGCCTTGTGACCAATGTACCCCGCCCCCATGACGGGTTGCGCTATTACCATTGATATTCTTATTTGCAGCCCCAGACATAGTCAGCGTAGCAGTAGGAGTTCCAAAATATATCCCTCCTCCAATGCCGGCAGTCACAGCGGTGCCCGTTGCCGAGTTGCCAATAATACTACCCGCCTGCATATTCATAGCGCCCTCAAGATGCACGCCGCCGCCGCGTAAAGCGGAATTGCCCAAAGCAGGAGTTGCATGGCCAATGGTAACAGTAGGGCTGCCCATGACAAGAGTAGAGCCGTTATCTACAAACACACCGCCGCCGCTTTGAGTTGCGGTATTATCAAATATATGGAAAACACCTGTCAACGTAAGGGAGGTGTTGCCATCCACCATTATCCCGCCGCCGTTTATGGCCGTATTGCCATTTATCTCTATTAAATTGCCCAATGATATGGGGGCAGAGCTGGTAACCCATATGCCGCCACCGTTGGCTGAAGCGCTATTGCCGCTAATAGCTGCACCGGAGGATACATTCCAAGCGCCCTGCCCCCAGTGCACGCCGCCGCCATAAACAGCGGTATTGCCGCTAATAACTTTAGCACCAGCACTTTGCATATCAAACAATGCCCCTGCCGCGCCCATGTATACCCCACCGCCGTTAACAGTAGCGGTATTGCCAAGAATATTACCAGCTTGCATTGTAAGAGTGCCCTGCAGGTACACTCCGCCGCCTCTTGTTGCTGTATTGCCAAGGAGTGGACTAGAATGGCCGACTCTCGCGGTTGTGCTATTCATGACTAGATGGCCTGTTGGGGCCACAAACACGCCGCCGCCATTGCCTGCTGCGGTGTTGTTATACACATTCATGTTAGCGGTTATAGGCATTGGCCCATCGCCGCCTATCCACACGCCTGCACCGTCTGTGGCATTGTTATTCCTGATATTTATAGGGCCTGTGTTAAGGGCTACATTAAGCTCCCCGTCCAGCCAATATACGCCGCCGCCAAGGCGGGCAAAATTGTTTTCGATATTAATTGTACCGCTGCCTTCAAAGTTAAGGATAGCCGTTGTATCGGACACATGTATGCCACCGCCAAGGCCTGCGCTGGCATTGGCCGCATCTGAGGCGATGTTGTGCCTAATATTACCGGCTTCTAATGTGAGCCCGCCTACAGTGTTAATGCCGCCACCAATGGGGGCATAGTTCCCTATTATATTGCCTACGGTGTCTACATTGTTGCCGCCAACATCTACAACACCAGGCCTCATCGTAAAGTCCGCATTGGGGCCTACATACATACCGCCGCCGCTTATCCCAGCGGTGTTGCCGTGGCCGGTGGCTGTGCCACCAATGGTGCCGCCTTCCATGATAATACTAGGTATGTTATCTTCCGTTTCTCCTGTTACGTATATGCCACCACCGTGTTGGTAGGCGTGGTTGCTCATGATTATTGTAGTTTCGGGGGTGCCTCTCATCTCAAGTCTTACGCCGGCAGGTAACATAACCCCGCCGCCACGCTCGGCCCAGTTGGGAGCCGGTACAAGATTGCCGCCTTGCCATCTCCCCCCAATAACTCCCCCGTTAAATACAAATGTACCGTATGCAGCCGGGTATACGCCGCCGCCGCCTTGGACAGGATTGTCACCCCAGGCCCGGTTGTGATAGATTGCGCCGCTAAACATATAAAAAACTCTGTCATTTGCGGGTGCTAATACCCCGCCGCCGGACGCACTGGCTTCGTTGCCAAGGGCGGGGTTTGAATGGCCTATAGAGCCGCCGTGCATATACAGGCGGTTGGTTGTGCTATGTTCCCAAATCCCCAGGTGGACGCCGCCACCTCCGCCTTGCGTAAAATGAGTACCTACGCCGCTTGCGGTGTTGTTGTAAATTGCACCATTTTTTAATACGACTTCGACATTGCAGCACATCCCAATGCCGCCACCGCCCCTTAGTGCGGTATTGCCGCTTATTCGACCGTTTTCTATTGTTATTACTACTCTAAATGCGGGATGAATTGAGTTTAGCGCGTTGGCAAAAATGCCGCCGCCATGGCCTGTATTAAAATTATTAATGATATTGCCATCTTCTATCGTGACCATTGCACCGTACGCAACGCCAATACCGCCACCTCCATGGACGCCTTCGGCTGTGCTACCTACGGCATTGGTGCGGTTGTATGATATTGTGGCATTAGGATGATTAAGGATTAAATGACTCCGTATTCCGGTTAATGTCGCACCTTGAACGCCAACACCGCCCGAGCCTGATGTAGAGTATAAGACACGAAAACTTGCAGACCTTGAAAGGGTAACATTACGTAGTTCCAGACTCCCGACATTATCAAGATCATCATAAACAAATGCTCTCCCTAGCATAAAATGACGGCCACCTGTTTGATCCCGGTACCATACCTGATTATTTGAGTTGGCGCTGTCAAGGATTATACGTCTGTTCCCTTGTATCAAAATGGTGGGTACATTGTTTGTTGAGATTGTGTTACCAGGGAAGTTTAAAAGAATTGTACGGTAACCATTTTCAGACATAGCATCGACATAGCCCTGTATCTGGTTAGGATGGGTTACGGTTACCGTACCATATGGGACAAATCCAGTGGGTGCAATGCCAATAAAGCTGCTTGCTTCGGAAAGCGTTTCGTACCAGCCTTCTACATGACAAAAGCACGCTCTTGGACATTCGCAGTCATTATGTTGCATCCCATGTCTTAGGAAGTCGAGTCTGCTACTCATAAACGTATGACCATACTCGTCGCAACAATCGTATCCATCACACTCTTCAAACTCATAATCATAGGTTGGCCCGGTAGCATAACTATAATCTTGGCTATCGCTATGCTCCTGCCCATGATAATAAGGCAACTGTGGCGCATAGCCATACTCGCCTTCATCCTCATAATAATATGATGGAGGCGCTGCATAGCTATATTCGTTGTAATCTTGCGGTACTGTGGTTATGTAATCACTAGCGTAACCACCGCTATCATTGTCTCGGATATAAGGACTGTCACCATCATCCAGCGCAAACACGATAACACCCGAAATAAAGATGATGGAGATAATCAATGCCATCATACGCTTATAATTTGCAGTTTTTTTTCTTCTCAACATGGCTCCACTCTCAATCTTTTATTTTTGCTGATAGACCACTTTTTTGTTGAAAATTGCCGCAAAAGACAATTATTAATTAATGATGATTTTAACTAATAGAACATGCATATCAAAAAGTATAGGGTTTGCCCTAGCTAAAAGCATGTGTCAATGTAACTTGGGCGCTATTGTGCGCAACTTAGTCGTGGTTACAATATATGGGTATCAAGATGATATGTCTAGCAAAAATTCGAAAAGTGTAACATATTGTTCCAATTAACATTGATTGCATAAAATATGCATAAAAATGCAGAATATTATTTCGTATTGCGTTAAACCGTATATGTAGCATATTTTAATAAAAAAAGCGTATCCCTCAGGCAATAGAAAGCTATAGCCTAAGGGATACGCCTTTATGAATGCTGCAGTAAAATCAATGAGAAACAGTCCCCGCCAGAGCCGAAATTGTGAGCGCTTTGCCGCGATTTTGATGACAGACGGGATTGTTCCTTATTGATTTTGTTATAATGGATCGTTACTTTTGTGAAATACTAAGGGTCGCTACTTTAATGTTACGACTGTAACCCCGGTCTCTCCTTCGCCATACTTACCCAAGCGGTACTCCTTAACATGGGGGTGCCTCTTTAGTATCGCATGTACGGCGTTGCGTACAGCTCCTGTACCTTTGCCGTGAATAAGCGTGCAAGTAGAAAGGCCACCAAGGAATGCATCATCCAGATACTTGTTAGCAACACCTGTAGCCTCTTCGGGCAACATCCCTCTTAAGTCTACTTCGGATGATATATGCATGGCCTTGCCTATGCCCCCGCTGCGAGACTTGCCGCCGGCTGGTGCAAATTTCTCTTTCACTTCCTCTTCGGCCAAGCTTAGGTCATTGATATGGGATTTTATTTTCATTATGCCGGCCTGGATGTGAACCTCTCCGGTATCATTTGGCGGTGAAGACACAGTGCCATGCTGATTTAAAGAGTGTACAAAAACCCTGTCGCCTCGGCGTAGGTTTTCTGGAGGTTTGCGGGTGGGCTTTTCTGCTATAGGACCGATAGTGGTTTCCATTTCGCTTAGCGTCTCGCGCATTTGACGGCGGGCTTCTTCCAGCTCCTTGGTTTGTTGCATACCTTTTAATAGGGCTTCCGCTTCTTTGCGGGCTTGCTGTACGGTGTACATGGCATCCTCACGGGCTTTTTCTAAGATTTTATCCTTTTGTGCCTGGAGTTTTTCTTGGGTACGAGCCAGGTCTTGGCGCAGGGCTTCGGCTTCCCTTCTATACACCGCTGCGCGTTCTTGCTCTATGACTACCATTTTTTTGCCGGCTTCTAGGTCTGTTATTACATCTTCGAAGCGCACGTCTTCGGAGCTTAGTACTGCTTTGGCTTGGTCTATTATGTCAGAAGGTAGGCCCAGACGTGCGGCTATTGCGAAAGCGTTACTTTTTCCCGGTACGCCTATCAGCAGGCGATAGGTGGGGCGCAACGTTTCTACGTCAAACTCGCAGCTGGCGTTTTCTACTCCCGGGGTTGATAGGGCGTAAAGCTTTAGCTCGCTGTAGTGGGTAGTAATGGCCGCCCGGGCGCCGCTTGCTTGCAGGTATTGTAGGATTGCTATTGCAAGCGCCGCGCCCTCGGTCGGGTCGGTACCGGCACCTAGTTCGTCTAGTAGCACAAGCGCCTGGCCTCCCAATTGCCCCAATATCCCAACAATATTGCTCATATGGGAAGAAAAAGTAGACAGGCTTTGCTCTATGCTTTGCTCGTCGCCTATATCGGCAAAGACATCGTCAAAAACCGCTAGTTGGGAATGCTCTGCCGCTGGGATATGAAGCCCTGCCTGGCCCATACATGTTAGCAAGCCGATGGTTTTTAGGGCAACGGTTTTGCCGCCGGTGTTTGGGCCTGTGATTAACAGCATAGAAAACTCACCACCCAGCCAGATATCTGTCGGAACAACAGTGTCAGTTTTTAGGAGAGGGTGCCGTCCCTTTGTGATATTTATATATCCGCGGTCATTAAATACCGGGGCAGTAGCTTCTTGTGCCAGAGAAAGCTCACCTTTAGCAAACACAAAGTCTAGATAAGTCAGGTTATTTATGCTTGCGCTTAAGATATCGGCCTCGTCGGCTACCTGGGCGCTTAGCTTCATTAGTATACGTTCTTCTTCCCGCTTCTCGTCGAAATGTAGTTCCTTGATTTTATTGTTAAGCTGGACTACGGCCAGCGGTTCCATAAACACCGTAGCTCCCGTAGATGATTGGTCGTGTACCATGCCGGGGAAATTAGCTCGTTGGTCGGCCTTTACCGGTACGCAAAACCTGTCGCCCCTTAGAGTGACTATCGTGTCTTGAAGCATATCTTTATACGTGCCATTACGGATTATGCTTTGTAGCTGGTCACGTACCTTGTCATGGGCTTGGCGGATATTGCGTCTTATATCTCCCAGTTTTGGACTGGCATTGTCGGCAATTTCCGTAGAGCTTTTTATGCAGCGGTTGATTTCGGCTTCCAGGTCTGGGGCGGTTAATATACCATCGAAGTATGGCGTCAGGCTTGTGGGTTCGACATTACGCTCTTGCCGGCCATAGGTCATGGCCTTGCCGCATACATATAAGAAGTCGCTTACTCCAAGCAAATCTTCGATATATAGCATCCCCCCTGCCAATGCGCGGGATAAAAAAGGGTGAATGTCTTTAATCCCGCCAAGAGGTAGGCTGCCTTTACGCAAGATATAGCCGGTTGCGGCTGTAGTCTCTTCCTGTGCGCGGCTGATTTCAACCATGTCGGTCATAGGGGTTAGGGCCGCGGCCTGTGCTTTGCCCATTGGTGAGATTGCGCGGGATGATAGCATTTCTATGATTTTGGGGTATTCTAAGGTTGTTAGAGCTTTTATGTTCATGGGGCCTCCTTGGTTAGATTTTCGACTGCGTATATTTGTAAGATTGGGGTATTGTAACAAAAGATGGTGTGTGATGGTATAACAGCTAGGATTGCCGCAAGATAATTTTTAACTATAAAAATTATTTTACCGAAGCTAAGTCAGAACCATTACTTTTGTAACTACTAATGAAGGACGCTATGCTCTATAATCGAATAAAAACAAGAAAAAAGAAAGAGGCAGAGAAATGAAACTTCTATCATTTGACGCGTACACATTGAAATGGTTTGCTGTTATTGCCATGATTGCCAACCACGTCGCCATTGCATGGCACACGATTTTACCCTTTGGGGTGCTGCTGCCTTTATATGCCATTGGCGGCTTGACTTATACGATAATGGCATACTTTGTTGTTGAAGGCTATCGTTATACCTCCAACCTAAAAAAGTATATTTCACGATTATTAATTTTTGGTTTGATAGCTCAGGCTGCTCATCCGATGGTGCTTGGTGTTACATCACTTCTTGGGGGCATATTCCTAAACATTATGTTTACGATTATTCTGGCCCTAATTGTTTTGCTTATGTACGATAAAATCAAAATTCGCTTCTTGTTCTGGCTTTTATTTATCGTCGCGTGTGCAATTTCTTTGTTTATGGATCTCTATTTTGTGGGTGTCCTTGTGCCGCTTTTGTACTACGCCATAAAAAAAGAAGGCGTGAGGCGTACATTGCCGGGTATTATTGCGGGCATTATCTTTGGCCTGCTTAGTACAGCCCCTTTACTGGGATATATGGCATTGCGAAATGCCCCTGGCAGAGAGCAGGACGCATATAACTTCTTGTACCATTCAGGCTTTACCAGGGAATTTCTAATGGTTATGCCATTCTTTGGTTTGGGCTGCTTCTTGGGCGCAATTCTTATAAAGAATTATAATGGCGACAGAGGTAAACCGGCCAAATGGTTATTCTATATAGCATACCCATTGCACCTTGCGATTATTGCCGGTATTTCTTTGGCCCTTGGGCTTACTACGTTTAGCTTGTTTGGGTTTTAAGCTCATCTCCTTCTTTCAAAATGATGATAATCCCGTGGCCGAGTCCAATATCCGCCCCATATCCACCCACGGCTGATAAAGGCATTGTAAACCACATCGCCCGGCACAATCATGCCGGGCCGTACATAAGAACGGTCCACATATTCTGCCCCGGCGGCGGGCCAGATAGTCTCGCCCCGGATATACGGGTTTTGTATAGGGTTAATGTCTATGGCCACACCAAAACCATGCCGTGATATAACATTTGTACCCGCTATGTAGCGGAAATTAAAGGCGTGACTATTATTAGCCGCCATTGATAAATAGTCGCTTGCATCAAAATAATCTATTAACTTTATACTGTGGATTGGGAAACCGCCTTCGTATATTTCCCGGAAAATATCCAGAACTTCATATCCTATATCTGCCGCAACTATTAGATGCCCCAGCACGCTTTCCCCATAAAAATTTACGTGAGTTACTGTTAGGTATGTTAGATAGTCAAAGCCGAATGGTGTGGTGTCGTGGAAGGTTACGCCTGTGATTAGCTGGATGATATGCTCCGGAAGCGGCTCGCTTGTGAATATAGGGGTGAAAACATAATCATAGCCCCCGTTATAGTCGTATGGGTATTCTTCGTCATCGTATTCATAGAATGGCGGATCCACCCCCTCATAACCTGGAGTGGTATAGTCAATATTGTCATCAAGGATATAATCTGGCGTAGCCGGGTCAGTTTCGTCAGCAAGGGTAATGTCATCGTATGGCTCATCCGGTGTTTCGTCTTGTGCAAGTGGGTAGACTTCCGGAGTATTGTCATTTTCATACACGTATCCTATATTGCCTGTATTTGGCAGGCCGGTGCTTAACCAAGCAATCGTTATAGTCATGGCAATCACAGCTATCACTGTCACTATAATGGTGAGATGGGTGGCTTTTTTTGTGTCCATTATTCTCCTTTAATGCAAGCTTCATTTGAGATGGCTATGAAGATAGTTGCCCGGCAAATTATTGCCAATTGCACTGTATAAGTCAAGGAAATATTCATTTTACGGCAAAGTATTCATATATTTTACAGCAATCCACTGTAATTTTCTAAAACCATCATTTTTCCTTGAAGAAAAAACAGGTAATTTTACTATGGAAATTGCTGGCAATATTAGGAAATGCATGGTAATATTCCCCGCATAAGATAATGCTTGTACACATCTGTGCAAGCACTCACATAGGAGGAATATATGCAAAAGAGGAAACGCACAAGAAGAGTCGCGGCAGTATTGATTGCAGTCGCAATGATACTTACAACTCTTACTACATCTGGGACAGCGTTTGCAGCAGAAGAATCGCCGTATCGGCTACAGGGCGATAACTCCTGTGAGGAGTTATCTGGGCAAGCATGTGACTCACATAACTCAGAAGACTCATCTTACCAGTCATATGATGACTTAAATATTGCGGAGGAAATAACTGGCCAGCCATATGCCGGCGGCTATTACACGGAAGAAGCACCCACGCAGCCCTATGAAGCAGATGAGTTGTCATATACTCAGTATACAGACGAATGGCAGCTGCAAGTAACAGGCAACATGTACAGCCTACGCCTGCTTTCGATAGATTATGGCCTTGCTACGGCACTGATACTACAAAGTGCAGTATGCAACGGATTTTACGCCATCTCAGATAATTTTACAAATTGGGAAATCATAGGCCCTGCCACCGAACAAGACGAATACACAAACGTGCCACCGCATATGGATCTATCCAAAGCCGGTATATTAAGGATTGAGCGCCTACCCTATCACGTTGATAATAACATTAAATGGATAGGCTTTGCTATATTAGAAAACACAGTTGGCGACATATGGCGTGAGCAAATACGCATTTTTGTAGACGGTGTATGGCTAAACCCCCTCCCTCTTGAGCCCGGGCCACCGGTAATAACGGGACTAAATGGCTTTAGCTGGGCACGGGAAGCTGTTGAATTTGTAGTAGCCCGAGACCTTATGAATATGTACTTATGTAACGAAACTAATGAATATATAGGCTTTAACCCAACCGGTAGCGCAACAAGAGGCGATGTGCTTGCCGCCGCAGTTAAAGCATTAGGTCTTACCGCGCCGGATTTTGAGGAAACAAGTCACGTACAATTTTACGACGTACCCCTGACAGGACGCGGTATTTATATAGACATAGCAAAACAGCTTGGCTTGGTTGTAGGTGTTGGACACAATAATTTTGCCCCAGACAGCACTATCACCCGCCAAGATATGATGACAATGCTTTACAATATAATGATGGCCATGGGTCAAATCCAACCCGACACAGGCCTTACAGCCTTGGGCCGCTTTAGCGATCTTAACCAGATATCCAGTTACGCTAGGCTTCCTATTTCGTCACTTGCAAGGGCGGGGATTATCGCCGGGGATGGGGTAAGTATCAACCCCAGAGGAGATATAAACCGGGTAGAAGCGGCTATGTTTGTGCGGAATTTGTATCGGGTTGGGGAAGCCCACATATAAAGCTGTAGACCTTTTCCGCCCAATCCAGAAGACTAAGACCATCCTGCTCCAGGAAATATACCCTGCTCGCCAATTTGGCAGGAATATATTTTGCTAGCTCTTCTTTACGGTGCGCCGGTGCTATGCAAGCATATAGATAATCGTGCAGTACAAGTTCATCTTTTATCTTGGCCGGGTGATAGCCGTCAAACACATATCCCGGATGGTGGAGAATGTCGTTATATCTGAAATAGTAGCGCACACCGGGTTCAAGTGCATTTTCCAAATCATTGGCGGTTGGCAGCCTATTAAACTTACGCAGCATCTCCCGCTGCATAACAAGGTTGTCTACCGCCGGGCAATTGCCCCAAGCAAGCATTATATGCTCGAAATAATCGGCAGGGTCTTGGGGGTCGTAGGTTGCGCTTAGTTGGCTTGCGGCAATTTCTGCCCCTGTCTTTCCGCGCAATTTGACTGCGGACAGAAGTCTCCCGCCGGATAAGATTGATTTTGCGTTCTCTATTGTAGATGCATGGCAAAGGAAGTTTGTCATGCAGCCGCGTTGTTTGCAATGGGTGCATTCTATGAGTTTTTCCGGTAGGGTAGCATCTTTTACCGTTTCCGGAAAAACAAGAGCATCATTTATCGCATTCATAATAGTACTGTCTTCACATATAAATTCAGTTTCTCTGCCATGTTGTTTCTCGTAATCTACAAAGGCCAGCAACTTTTTTAGTTCCCATGGGGTTATACGGGGATAGTTGCTTAAGGGATAATAGTACACGCCATCCCAGATAATCATGCCATAGTGTTTAGCAATGTTTACTTTCATAATCTACTCTGCCGTATAATCGTCAAAATACCCCCGAACCAATACCACAGGTGTACCTTTGTCACCGCTACCGCCCATTAGATCACATAGGCTACCCAGTAAATCCGCATATACGCGGGGGGTTGTACCTTCCCTGAAAGCGTCGGGGTTATCGGCTTTACTTTTAATCATCTGTGTTACGGCCTCGCGCTTTTCTTCGCTTGTTAGGCCGTCTGCTACTGTGTCTGCTACAAGCTTAATCTTCATTTCATGGGGCCGGTCGGCTAGGCGCGGGGTATGCCCCGGCGAAACAACCGGGTCAGCCAGTTCCCATATGCCGCAAACGGGGTCTTTAAAGGCGCCGTCTCCATAAACCATTACTTCCGGCCTTGTGCCGGTTTTTTCGTATAAGCGGGCTTGCAGGTTTGCCACAAACTCCGGCGCGCGAGCCGGAAATAGCTTTAGCACATCCTCTGTTGAAAGGTTGGAACCAAGCACCCCATGCTCCGGGTTGTAACCGCTGCCGTTAATACTTTGGCTTAAGATATCAGAGAGGGTGTATACGGTTTTGGCCCCCGCCTTTTCAAGTCTTGCCTTTGTTATAAAACGGTTATGAATCTCCCCTACCAGTACATGGGGGGTGAGTTTTAATATATCACGAGGGTTATTGGACAAGTAGATACTGATATTATCCCCGGCTTCTTCGTACATTTTTAGATAGTCCACACCTGTAAAAGGGTGGGCAAAGTCGCCGGCTACCGCTCTAAATTGGGTGGCAGTTACCATGCCCGGTGGTAGGGCGTCTGTTATTTCGTCTAACCGGTTTATATCAAGTATTGGATTACCTACTTCATCATGGGGGTAACTTAATAGCACATGCAGCTTTTTGACCCCGGCGGCTACCCCTTTGAGGATGTTAATAAAACGGTTACGGGAAAACATGGGGTATACCAGCGCTACTTCGGCATCACCAAACTTTGCGCGCACATCGGCGGCGATGTCTTGAATCGAAGCAAAATTACCTTCAGCCTTGGCTACTATTGCTTCCGTAACCGCTATTACATCTGACGATGTAAGTGGGATGGATTTTGTTACCGCTAATATATGATCGGCTACTATTTCTACTAAGTCATCCCCGGGGCTGATTATTGGTAGTCTAACGCCCATGGCGGTTGTGCCTATCAAACGCATGTTTATGCCTCCTTTTAAATAAGCGCCTATTTTAGGCCGCGACTACAATTATAGGTTATTAAGGTTTGCCTGCGCAAGTGCGGTACCACAGCAAATGAACTCGCTTTATTTTGCACTTTACAGCAAGCCAAGGCAATAACCTTGTATTTGAACTTTTGTATCATTTCAACCGAAGCTCGAAAGTCAGAAAATCACAATGTCTCAAACTATTTTTGGAATGCATCTTGTGAGTGCCCAACGCGTTATTATGGTAGAATCAAGCCCAAGGGATGCAAAACAAGGAGGCTCCTGCCATGAAAATAGTATTAGGTATTGACGGCGGCGGAACGCACACCCGTGTTGCGATAACGGACACGGAAGGGAGTTTGCTTTCCTATGTAAACTGGAAAGGCGGCGCTAACGCACACAAAGACCCGGCAGCCAAAGAAAATGTTTGTCGCGCAATAAACCAAGCACTAAACATAGCGGGTTGCAGGCATAACAATATCATCGGGTTAGCAGCCGGTATTGCCGGATACGATAAAGAAAGCGATTTGACTTGGGTAAGAGAATTGACAAATATCGATGGGCTGCACTGCCCAATAAGACATGTGAACGATGCCATTGTCGCTAATGCCGGTGCGTTTTTGTTTAAGCCTGGTATTATTGCCATTTCTGGCACGGGCTCCATTGTCTATGGTATAACAGAAAAAGCGCGACATATAAGGAATTATGACTTTGGCCCTTACTTATCCACAGCGGCAAGGTTTTTATCATTTGAGGCTGTACAAAGGATTATTATTGGTGAAATAAATCACACAGATACTAATCTAATGAACACGGTTTTTAAATATTTTGGCGTAACAGATGTACCAAGCCTGGCTGATGCTTACTTAAAAAGTTGCGCAGAAACAAAAGTGAGGCGGGATAAAATATTTGGGGACCTAGCCCCAGAAATCACAAATGTCATAGCCCAAGGAAGCCAGCTTGCGGAAAAAATCTGTGTAATTACTGCAGCAAACATTGTCTCAGGTATCAAGCTGGTAGGCGCGTTTTTCGAATCCGATTCGGTTTTGGTGGCCTTGGTAGGTGCGGTGGCCAACAGTGATTTTATTGCAAATAAAGTTGCGGAACTTTTGCTTGAAGAGGGAAATAACCGGCAGTACATCCTTGTAAAACCCGCAGTGCCGCCTGTCCTTGGGGCTGCAATTATTGCAATGCGTGTAGCCGGGCTTGAGTTGGATGGTAGAGTTCTTGCAAACATATGTAATGGTATAATAAGTTAATCAGCTATAGTCTCTTGCCGGGTATAAATTTGAGAGGGGCGGCACTATGCACATCCTAGCGTTTTTGCTTATATCGGTGCTTGTACTTAATATTAGTTTTATGTTTATAGTAATTTTTGCGCAAAGGCGTAACACCGCCGCTACCTGGGCATGGATGGTAGCGGTGGCTATATTGCCTATAGCCGGGTTTGTGGTGTATATGATAATCGGGCAGGATAGCCGAAAACAGAAGGTTTTCCTAGAAAAATCTGACCATGATAATGAGTTGCATCGCATCTACGAAGAAAATGGCCTAGGCGCTGGTGAAGGCGATACCACAGAAGACAATCAAATAACCTTGTACCACAACGGCAACGCGAAATTTGACGCGATTTTAGAGGATATCGCCAATGCTAGGGAGTATATTTTTATACAATATTATATCTTGCGTGGCGACGAAACAGGGCGGCACTTGGTGCGCCAGTTAGCCCAAAAAGCAATGGAAGGCGTAGAAGTACGGCTGCTTTTGGATGGCATGGGTTGCGCGTTTACTCCTAAGGACACATACCAGCCATTATTAGACGCAGGCGGCAAGCTCGGATTATTTTTACCTCCCGTACCGGTTAGGATAAATTTCCGTAATCACCGCAAGCTCGCGGTTATTGATGGAACGGTGGCCTATATAGGCGGGTCAAACATCGGCAAGGAATACTTGGGTATGGGCGAGCTTGGAAATTGGCGTGATTCTCATATGCGGCTTACGGGAGGCGCGGTCAACCCTATACTTTTGCGCTTTATTATGGATTGGAATTTTGCTTCGGAAGATAAAATGTCTGTCCTGCCATCATATTTTATGGCCGGCAGTGCGGATACAGAAAAACCTCAAAAAGAGGCCAACCCGGGATTGGGTAGCCGCGTGACTATCCTTTCCAGTGGCCCGGACACTCTCTATCCAAATGTGCTTCACGCTTTTTGCCAAATAATCATGGGCGCCAAAAAGTCTGTTTACATCCAGACACCATACTTTGTGCCGGACGACGCGTTATTTACCTGTATAAGGATAGCGGCCCTGTCCGGTATAGATGTGCGCATTATGTATCCTGCCAACCCGGACCATCCATTTGTGTATTGGGCCAGCTCATCTTTTATTGGGGAGCTTATGTGTGCCGGGGTTAAGGGTTATGCGTATACAAAAGGGTTTTTGCATAGCAAAATCGTGACCGTGGATTCAAAAATTTGCGCCGTTGGCACAGCCAATATGGATGTAAGGAGCTTTAAGATTAACTTTGAGACTCACGCCTTTATAGAGGACGAGGCTGTTACAAAGGAATTGGAAGATGCGTTTTTTAAAGATGTAGCAGACTCGCGGGAGTTGACGCTAGATGGATATAATAAGCGGCCACGGCGGATAAAAGTGCGTGAGTCTATTTCGAGGTTGTTTTCACCGCTGCTATAAACTGAGGCCGGCAATCATTAATAAATGCTACAGGGAGATGACTCACATGGAGAAGGAAAAAGAATCTAATTTACTTAAAAAGAGAAAAGTAGGGAAAATTGTACTTATCGCAGTCTTATCGTTTATGGCAGTAATATTGGTTGCCGCATTAATAATATGGAACCATTTCGGCAGGCCAAGTTTTCATTCCGCAGATGTTTCCGAGATACGGACGATGGATTTTGCTGGCGTAGTAATGTGCCCGCAAAGTTTTGCGACGGATGCCCTATACTTGGTACGATTAATAGAGCAAACTCACCCAACTTTTATTGTTAACGGTTGGCTTCCTGACTATTATGAAGAAATCCGTGATGAGTTTTTGGAATATACTCAAAATGAAAACCTTACAAAGCTGGATTTTGCTTTTGCTGCCGCAAGATTTATCACTGTCTTGCGCGACGGACATACATCCGGACAAAATGTGCTAATCGGGCAAGGAGAAGATGGCTTATGGCGGCCGGCTATATTCGGCAACTTGCTGGATGAACGGTGGGCAGAAGCCGATAATAATTTGTATCTGCGAAACGAAGACGGAGAACTTACCGAAACAATTGTTACAGAAATAGGCGGTGTGCCTACAGTCCATATTTTTACAGTAATCGACCGATATTTTTATGCGGAAAATGATGCCGACCGCCAGCATAATTACGCCGCCTTCTCAAGGTTTGGTGACATAATTGCAAGGGCCGGAGGCGTAATTGCAGATGATGTGGTAATGCTCACCTTGTATAACGATGGTGCGGTAAGCGAAAAGGCCGTTCGGCTCGAGCCGCCAGAACCTTGGGGAGGTCTAGACTATATTATCCGTCACGAGATGAAGGATGATGTTTTTTTTATAGATTTGCGCGTTTTTATTGACGGTTCACATATTACGGAAGTTGTGCAGGCAATTGAGCAAGCTGTAGATGATGGCACGCGCAAGTTTATTATAGATTTAAGGGGAAATGGCGGTGGCGCCTCTATAGTAGGGCAAAGGCTGCTGGAAGCTATGGGTATCACTATCCCGTCATATGGTTCTTTACGCCGTATTAGCAATCATCTAATTTCATATACCGGCATGTTTCCTTTGCATGTGCTTAGGTGGTTTGGTGTCGATTATGTACGAATCGAGCCTTATATCCCGGTAAACAATAACCCCAATAATGTATTTGTATCTGTGCTTACCAATAGCAGCTCGTACAGTTCCGCGACTATGATGGGTGTGTGGGTACAAGACGGCGATTTTGGTAATATTGTTGGCGGAGCAAGCAGGAACGCGCCAACCTCCTTTGGGGATATCCTTGGTTTTACTTTACCCTACTCTGGGTTTATTGGCAGGGTTTCGCATGTCCTTTGGCTCCGCCCGGATGTAGATGGCGAGCCATCGATATTAATGCCTGATATCTTGGTTGACCCAAATGATGCCCTGGAGGCTGCGCTTATGTATTTGCGCAATAAGGAGTAGAAAAGGGAGGACAACATGTTAATACCAATATTACATTTTTGCGGCGACTGTGCGGATGCGATGGCTTTATATGAAAAGGCTTTTAACACAAAGGTGGAGTATACCGAACATAGAGATGACGGAAAAATCCGCCATGCTGAAATGACCATTCATGGCCAAAAGGTCTTCCTAAATGACAGATTCGGCAATAGGGATAAATCCCTTGACTGTGCCGTACACTTGGCACTTACGTTTAGTTCTGTAGATGAATTTCTGGCCTGCTATGAAAATTTAAAAGAAGGCGGCGATATTATCGACCCATTTGTAGAAACATCGTATAGCAAGCTGGTTGGGAATTTCATGGATAGATACGGTGTCTTGTGGGGCTTTATGGTTGTGGAGATGCCATGAAAAGCAACTTTAATTTTGTATGTATAAGTACTTCCTATGCTATAATTAAATGGATAAGAGTTTAAGGCATTATGATTAGGGAGAGAAATAAATATGAAATGTACAATTGTCTTAGAATGGGACAGCGATTTAGACCGTTGGTACATTGATTCAAGTGATGTACCTGGATTATGGATGGAGTCAGGTTCTTTTGACGCATTATTGCAAAGGATCCGCATGACTGCCCCAGAATTAATAGCATATAACTGTGATTATACCGGCCCTGTAGAGCTTTCTTTTAAAGTTAACAGGACTGATATGTTGAAAGCAGAAAAACCCATAGATTTGGTGTCATAATGGCTGACTTCACCAAAGATGTTAAAAAAATTTTATCTGATAACGGCTGTTATTTTGTACGGCATGGTAAAGGCGACCATGATATATGGTTTAGCCCTATCACAAATCGCATTGTGATTATTGACAATAAAATGAATAAACGGCACACAGCAAACGGAATATTAAAAGATGCTGGTATCAAACATAAAATATGAGTCAGAGGTCGATACCTGATGAAAAACCCCCTCGGCCATGCAATATGGATTAAAATTGTTATAACGGTTCTTTTTTTCGTTCCCGCCTATGCTCAGGTGGCATATGACCCGGCCCAAATCCCTGATATTATTGCCTATGTACTGTCAGACCCCTTTATTGTGCAGGTGGCATGGCTGCTTCCGATATTTAAATTGCTTCTGTTAGCTGCTGTTGTACTGCCAATTATTGGGGCCAGTCGGCTGAAATACTTAAGTAGAACTGCAATGGGATACTACACTTTCATTTTGCTGGTGGTGGGCATATTTCAAAATATGGCTACCACAGCGGAATATGGCTTTGTCTTCCTTATAGGCAATGCGCTGGTGCAGCTTATTGTGCTGGCGTTTTGTGCTTATGATTTTGTTAAAGGCAAGACAATAATCGAAAATAAAAACTTTAATGGCAATCGCATTTGGGTTATCCCGCTTATGCTATTAGCGTTTTTTATGCCTTATGCTACTGATTGTATATGCAATATATATCCGGATATATCCCTTAGCGTGTTTTACAATGAGGCAGGGGTAACATATTGCATGATAACCCCTGTAGTTATTGGGCTGCTTCTGCTTTACTCTAAGGGCGTGGATAAGGCTACGCTTTCGGTTATGTCGTATGCCGGGTTGCTATTTGGGTTGATTAATATGGTTACATGGTTTGGCTTAAACAGCGATAATTGGTGGATGGGTGTGCTGCATTTGCCTTTGATGATTATTTCTTTATATGGGTTGGTGGTTGCGTATAATGAGAAACATTTTATCTGAAAAAATGCTTATACGATTTTGTGTTTATATTCAATTATTTTTTTGCTCAAATCCATGGCTTTGAGTGCCATTTTCATCTTCTCTACGCCAAAAAATCCCGTATCTTTGTTTTTACGCAATTTTTCTGGATAACTTATGAATGCCAAACGGCAGTTTTTGCATACATTATCAATTTTTTTTCCTAAGAATATAAATTCATCAGGTTCCTTGCAGTGCGTACAATTTGAACCGCATATCCAGTTTGGTTTTACTTGTCTGCGCATAAACTCGGCTAACTCGTCGTCGTACGGAAATTTTTCATGTTCGAAATATTCGTGGTTTAAATAAATGCAAAATTCGTCTTTTCCATAACTATGGATTAAACCAACGCTCTCCCCGTCTGCCTTGAAATAATCAAGGTATCCGAAGCATTCGCCAAAATCAGTAAATCCGTTTTCGTACATATAATTGATAAAGATCATTAAAACTTCTGCTGATTCAGTATTTAAGTTTTCTTTAACCCATTTGCTTTTTTCTTGGTATGTCATGTTATTTTCTCCCGTCCATATTACTAATTATGTTAATCCAATACTCCCATGCTATAATGATTGTAACATGGGTATAGCGACTGTCAACCAATGCGAGGACTAAATAAATGCGTATAATTATCCAAAGCCCACCCCAAGGCGAAGAAGAAAGCGTAACCATAAGCGTCCGCAATATGACGGAAAACGTAAACCGGGCCATCAACATACTAAAAAGCCCAGATGGCCTAACCGTGTATGCCGACGAGCAAGCTTTGGTGTTGCCGCTAAGGGAGATATTTTATCTGGAGAGTGTAGATCTTAAAACCTTTGTCTATGCCGAAAAAACCGTATACCGCAGCAAACTAAAGCTGTATGAGGCGGAGGCTTCGCTTGTAAACGGCGACTTTTTAAGGATTAGCAAACAGGCCATTGTAAATATCCGCAAAATCTATAGCGTGGCTCCGGCAGGGGCGGGATGCTTCCTGGCCAACCTTACAAATGGGGAGAAAATAGTCATATCCCGCCAATATGCCCCCGCCCTGAAAGAGAGGTTTGGACTATGAAGATACGAAAAACCCATAAGATGCAGGTGTTAAAATCCATACTGCCTCATATTTTTAGGAGTTTCTGTTTAATAACCACGTTTGTGGTAGTCTTCAATGGGCTGCTTGCACTGTTTTTTGACCGGGGAGCTGCTATGTATGCATGGGGGATGCTTATTTACCCATTTGTGGTGTTGATAGTCGCATCTGCTAATGGGTTGGCGTATGTCATATTCGAAGCTACGTCCAGGGCAGGTGAGATCGCATTGCATGTACTGCAGCTGGTGCTGTCGGCGGTGATAGTGTTTGGTACGATTTTTATGCTAGGTGGAAGCGGATTGAGCAACTTGTTGACCAACGCACTGATATTTATATTGTTGTACCAGATAAATATTTGGTCAAGCGTCGCCCACCAACGGCAGTTTGCGAATACTATTAATGAGCGCCTAAAGCGACTGCGCGAAGAAGAAGCAACTCACGAGGGGTAAATTGCAACTCACAACCTGTTCTCTTGAAATACGAAAATCACCCCTTTATAGTGGCCACGCAAGTCATTATAAAGGGGTGATTTTTATGTTCATAAAAGTAGAAAACCTGGTTAAAAACTATCAAGACGTACAGGCGGTAAGGGATATCAGCTTCGCGGTTGGCGAGGGGATGCTGTTCTCATTTTTAGGGGTCAACGGTGCCGGCAAATCTACAACCATCAATATCCTTACGACGCTGCTGGGCAAGACCTCCGGCAAAGTAGAAATTGGTGGGTACGACTTGGATCGTGACGGTCACAAAATCCGTGATCTGATAGGCGTGGTATTCCAGGATAGCGTATTGGATGGCACTCTAACCGTAAGAGAAAACTTGCAAATAAGGGGCAGCCTGTACGGCATGTCAGGCACCAAGCTATCCAAAGCTGTAGAAAGCGCCATTACCAAAACAGGTATGACCGAGTACGCCCACCGCCGCTACGACAAGCTATCCGGCGGGCAGCGGCGGCGGGCAGATATTGCCCGGGCATTAATACATCTGCCGCGGCTGTTGTTTTTGGACGAACCCACAACGGGTCTTGACCCAAAAACCCGCCGGGATATATGGCAGCTAATCCGCGGCCTGCAAGAAGAACGGGGCATGACCGTATTCCTTACGACTCATTACATGGAAGAAGCCGCGGAAAGCGATGATATAGCCATAATACACAAGGGGGAGATAGTAGCCCGTGGCACCCCCGCCCAAATGAAAGCCGAGTACGCGTATGACACAGTAAAGCTTACTTTGCGCGACGGTACCCATATACAAGAGCGGCTGAAGCTCACAACCGAGGCAATACCGATAATAGACAAGCACCGTGCCGATATAACTCATATGGAAGTTACAAGCGGCACCTTGGATGAAGTATTCGTAAACCTGACAGAAGAACTAGAAGGAGGGCAATACAATGCTGGTTAAGCGCAATATTCTTTTGTACTTCAGGGACAGGCGCAACGTGATTTTTTCCCTGTACGCAGTGTTTTTTATGATAGGGATATACTTGCTGTTCTTGGGCCGCAATATGGAAGCGGCTCTTAGGAATATGCTTGAGGTAGACGCTTCCTTCAATGTAGGCCCGGTTATGACAGCCATTGTACTTGCCGGGATGGTGGCCTCGACCGCTGTCACCAGCGGGCAAATTGGTATATTTCGCTTTGTGGCAGATAAAGAAGGTGCTGCTCGTGACTTTTTTACAACGCCTATTACTCGCCGTAAAATTCTTGCAAGCTATGTAATTGGCGCGGCTATAATTGGCTTGATTATGACCGTGGCCACGTTGATGATAAGCTTGGTATACCTGGCCGCAAATGGCGGGATAGTTATCGGGGTAAGCATGTTGGCAAGGTTATCCCTTACCGCAATACTTACAGCCCTGTGTGCCAATGCTATGGTGTTTTTGTTTACGACATTTGCTAAAACACGTGAATCATATAACGCTATGGCCAACCTAATAAGCAGTATGATTGGGTTCATATTGGGTGTGTTTATCCCTATCGGCCAATTGCCCGGTACTGTAGGCTGGGTAATACGGCTGTTTCCATTAACCCATGGCGCCAGTATGTTTAGGCAGGTACTGGCGGATGAGGCCCTTTATGGCTTGTTTTACGCGGTGCACGCCCCGCCAGAGTATCTTGAAGCATTCCGCGAGTTTTTTGGTGTGGCCCTTAGGTATGGCGATTTTGTTAGCAGCTTTTGGTTTTCTGCCGGTGTGCTTGCGGTTAGCGCTATAATTTTTTATGGGGTTGGGCTTTGGATGATTTCCCATAAGAAGGTGGTTATATCGTAGTGGGGAACGTAAAGTGCAACCAAGCCTAAAGCATGAAAAGCAGATGATATAATGTATTGACAGTATGCTATACCACCAATATAATGATACTCGATATATCGAGACTCGACTTTTAAAAAGGGAGACTGACATGGCACGAGAGCAGCTGCAGACGCTGTCTGAGCCGATGTATTTTATACTGCTTGCATTAACACATCCTATGCATGGGTACGAAATAATGCAAAAAGTTTCTGCGATTTCAAATGAGCGTGTAAAGGTGGGTGCGGGTACGCTGTACGCATTGCTTACACGTTTTGAGAATGAAGGCATTATACTTCGGATAAAAGATGATGGACGCAGAAAGACATATAAGATAACAGAAAAAGGGCGCGAATTTTTAGAACGCGAATATACTCGGCTTAAAGAATCTATAAAGGCTTATGACAATTATATACTAGAGGGGATTAAGACATGAAAACCGTTTATATGCGCCAGTTATATTTAGGCACAATAGGCGATACAAAAAATTTAGAAACCCATTTTGCACTAATGGCAGAACAAGGATGGATGGTCGATAACGTTGGCGCTATGATCCACCGCTACCGTGCTATCGAGCCTTGTAAGAGAAGCTTTATCGTTGATTTTTTGCCGCAAATCACTGCTTTCGATTATCCTGATAATGAGGATGCGCAGGATTATCGCCGCATTTGTGAAGAATCGGGTTGGACTTTTGTTACTGCGAGAAAACAGCTCCATATTTTTTACGCAGATGAAAAATCATCGAAACCAATCCCTATTCATACAGATAATAAAATACAAGCACAAATCTATCTGAAGATGTGTAGAAAGTACGAATTGCTAAAATATGTTTCTGCCTTGCTAATGCTTGGCTTTTTTGTGCTGCCTCAATTGATTTACGATGGTGCGGAAATATTTTTATCTAATATGTTAATTGCCGTGTTAGTTGGATGTCCGCTTCTTATTATAGGATACATATGGAATTTTGGTTTTATACTAAACTGGTATCGACGAACAAGACAATCAGCCAAACACAATTTGCAATTACCAGCTGTAAACTATCGTCTGTCATTAATTCGCAGAAGAGTACTTACGGCAGGTGTGCTGGTAGGCGCATTATGTCTACTTGTTGGGGTTGCCTTGGAAGCTCTTGGTGGCACGCCCATTTGGTTATTGATAATTGTCATTATTCCGCTCTTATTCTTATGTGTTGGGTTTTGGATGAGAAGGCAGATTGACACAAAGAGGCGAAGCCGAAGAGCTAATACAATGCTGGCATCAGCGGCCCTTGCGATGATACTAATAATTATGACTAATGTGCTGATATCTGTTATCTTGCAGTCAATCCCAAACCGAGATATGTCGGTTACGATTGGCAACCACCCTGCGCTTACTTTATACAGCATCGGTATTTTACAAGAGCCGGAAGTCATGGGCTCACGTGTTAGGGGAAGCATTGCAGTCCCTATCCATTATAGTTATTGGGAGATGAATCGGCAGGGCAATGTTCATACAGAAGTATATCGCCCAATTAGTATCTTAATAACAAGAGGGTTATACAACCGCTTTGCAAGCGAATTGAAAGAAGGACATAGTTTAGCAGAAATAAGGGGTATAAGGAGCGAAGTTGCTTTATTGACTGTTGATGAAGCCGCATTTTGGGGTGCAGATGAGGGGATAGTAGCCATTAGCCTAAACATTGAATCGTTAGAGCCTATTCTGCATTCTGGCAGTGCAATCGAGTTGATTCTGTTGAGTGGCAATACCATACTGCGGCTTTCAGTTTTTGGAGAAAATATTGAAAAAGAAACCCTTACGCAGGCCGTGCGAGAGTTGATGAGGGATTGAAATAAAATTAAGTGACGCATAGCATCGGCTCTGCCGGTGTGTAGGTGTGCACGGGTTATTTTTGAACCACAACAACGCGCCCCTTGATAAACGACCTTTCCGGTTATATAATACTCACGCAAGGCATGGAAAGGATGGAGAGCGATGTTCGTATAGTTATGACATGTAAACGCAGCACCCTGGGGATAACCGTCCGGGAGCTAGGTTTGGATTGTCATAGCTGTATGAGAGCTACCCGTCTTTGATGCTAAAATAAAGATGATAGTTCCCTATGGCTGTGGCATACCCACAGCCTATTTTTATGTAAATATTCAAAAGGAGGTGAAAACCTTGAGAGTAAGGCCAATGCGTCCTGTCATGGAAGCATAAGGCATATTGCGAGACGAGACATCAATATAAAGGGGAATACCTTATGTCTGCAATATGCCTAATACAATTGAAGATTAACAAATATATAAAAGCATACAGCAAGATCAAATTCATTCACAGACCGTGGATTCCTCTAAAAAACGGAGGTTTCCACATTGCGATATGCTTATGTAACTTTTATGATGCGCGGCGATGGGTATCTGCCCGGGGCATTGGTACTTGCCTACGCGCTTAAACTGCACAATAAATATGATTGTATATGCCTTGTAACTGATGATGTATCACACCCGGCGCGGCAAGCTCTGGGTCTGGTCTATGATAAAGTAATACAAATTGATGAGCTTCGCATTAAAAGCGGAGTCGGCACCGGAAGAAGCGACCGCAATCTTCTAATGACTAGATTTGAGGCGCTAAGGCTGGGGCCGAGCGGTGGGTTAAACCAGCAATACGACAAGATTATACTTCTGGACGCGGATATATTGCCCCTTTGGGGGTATGACGAGCTGTTTTCGTTGCCGGCACCCGCTGGGGTACTCATGGAGAAAAAGAACGAATGTTACTCAGGTGCTCTTGAAGATTCATATAATTGGAGCTGGCATAACTTGTACAACCCTATTTGCCCGCACGGGACAGGTATCCCTAAAAAGATAACAGACCGTGTGCGCCATGACCCAACAAACATGGGTGTAAACGCGGGGCTATGGGTTTTGCAACCGTCTCTTGTGGAGTACAATGCCGTACGCGCCGCATTGCAAAATCAGGAGGTTATGTCGCTTGTAAAGGACTTTCCCTGGCCTGAAATGCAGCTCGCGACACTTCTATGGTCTGGCCGCTGGACAAATATAGACATCCGCTACTGCTCGATAGGTGGCTATCCAAGGCCTGAAGCGCTGTATGGTATACACTTTGCGGGGCTTAAGCCTTGGCAGGCAAACAGCCGCTCTGCTACGCACTATGCAGGATTCCAGGATTTTACGCTGTGGCGGCAGTACTATGCCGCATTGTACTGGGGTAACCCGATATTGCAGGGGTATCCTATGCTTAAACGGTTGTGGGAGTTTTGTAGGAAGGTGATTAAGTAAAACAAAATTAAAACGCCATCATTGCTATAAAAGCAAAGGTGGCGTTTTGAGTTTTTATACTGTTTAAGTTAGTTTCCCTCAAACTCCATATGAAATTGAATGTGGCTATGCCCAAAGAGGTATATACCATCAGGCAGAGACTTCAACCTATCAACTCTTGATGGGTCAGATAAAACCGAATCATGTGCAATACGCAAAAAATCGTTATGTGAAACAGGCGATTCTTCAAACATTTCACGAAAAATGACACTGTGCATTGGCTTAATGAAATTCGGGAATGTAAAGAAAACATCCTTAATCTGGTGAAGATGGTGATTTAGGTAGATATTCAAGCCGTTTTCTGAAACAACAGCCGTGTCGGGCAAGCCCAGTAAATAATTCATGTTATCAGGCTTTAGGTTTTTACTGCTCCACACCGCTAAACCTGAATGGTCGACAAAATCGGTCGGATTATTCTTCAACCAATGCAAAAATCCTTCGTGGTTCCCAGAAATCACTACAGCATTATAAAGCCCACGGATAGCTTCTGTAACTTCGTTGCCGAAGATGCTTCCGTTTGCATAATCTCCAAGGAACAAATATTTTGTTGCTCCTTGAGTTTTCGCATCTGCAAGAACGGCTGATAGAGCGGGAAATTCCCATGTATATCAGATATAATTGCGTATCTTTCATTTATCATGTATTCGCCACCTTTTGCATCGTCATTAAACAATTCGTTCCAAAATCAAACGGAGAAGTTGCTCATAGTCCATTTGCCCATCAGCCAATTCAAGCCCAATGCGGATAATGTCATCATCAGTAAAATCAGTTTCAATGTAATTCAATTCCAAAAGCACCAACATAACATAAGTACCGATACGTTTATTTCCGTCCACAAAAGGGTGGTTGCAAACAAGGCTATATGTAATGCGGGCGATTTTAGCAATATCAGTCGGGTATAATTCCACGTTGTCAAATGTTTGAAATGCCGAAGCTAAGGCGGAATTAAGAAGGTGTTCGTTTCGCACGCCGTCAGGCCCGCCGGTAGCTTCAATCATTTTAACATGTAGTCGCTTTACTTGCTCTTTGGAAAGAGTAATCACTTAGCCAGTTCCTCAAATGCTTTGATATGCTTGGTAAGCACTCGTGAAGCGATATTATCAACGTTCATATCATCTGCGGCTGTGTTGCCTTGCCGAAGCAAGCTGTAATCAATCAACACATAGCGGGGGGCATTGTTTCGGAGAATTATTGCTGTTCCTCTCTCGTCAACAAGTCGGGCTACTTTTGAAAAATTTTGGTTTGCTTCCGAAATGGAAACAAGGTTATCAATGTTTATATTCATCATCCTCAACTCCTGTCTAATCATAGTGTATCACGCACTTAGGAGAAATACAACCTAAATATTTAATTCAAGTGCCTGGTTAATCTTTGAAATTGTTATGTGTAGATATGTTTATCAAAAGCTACCCTGACAACACACGCCCTACCTTCTATACCATATAAAACGCCCCGCGCAAGCCAAAACAAACGCGAGGCATATTTATATAGAAATCCGGTTTTGATCCTACCGACAAAAGCGGTCATATCGGTTTTGGCCCTAATGGTAAAGGCGATTACAGCCGCATCCCGGTTTTGGCCCTAATGACGAAGGCTTTCGACCCTTTATTAAGTTGAAAGCACTTAGGATTAAGCTGGCGCCCGTTGGTACGCCATCCTCTCGTCCCCATTCTCCAGCCATACTATCCCGCAGTACATATACCCCAGTTTCTCCAGCAGCTTAAGCATCGCGGCGTTGTCGCGGTGGGTATCTATTCTAATGTTTGGATGCTCGGCCGCGCACCATTCTAAGCAAGCAGCTCCGGTGCCCTTTGCGCCCGGCCCTCTGGCTATACGATGCACCACACCATATGGCTCATCGTTAAGCCACTTGCCATCTATTTTATCGTAGGTTGGCTCGCGCTCAATATTAAAATAAAACACTGCGGCCACTTTATCTTCATTTTCGCATACATAACTTAGTCCGGCTTCAATATCGTTCTCAATTAGCTCCCTAGGAGGATGGTTGTCATGCCACTGGTTGGGGTTGCCGCTTTCTTGCATATAGGCGCGGGCGTACGCGTATATCTCCATTACTGCCTCTAAGTCGGCTAAGGTGGTTTTTCTTATGTTCATTAGCTTGCCTCCCGATGAATTTACGTGAATTAAACAAGACATGTAGATGGCGCGTTTGTCATGTTATAGTCAAAGACGGATTGCTGTATATATGCATCATGCTCAAAGATATTTCCTAACAAACTCCACAGGGTGCTGAGTCCTTTCGGCTACCTCATCAATGTTCATGCCTTGGTCATAAGTTTGATGGATGTAAATAATACTGTCAATTTTGATTTAAGACATCTTCGTAAAACTTTCGTGAAATATTAATATCTTTTACCGCAATAAGAGGACAAGCAAATCTCATTGTACAGCACCCCGCATATGAATTTTAAGCTATAATATATAATAGCACATAATAAGACGAGATGATGTGCATAAACGAAAGAGGCATAACGATGGATTTACAACAAAGCAATATATTCGCGGCCCCCACAACAAGATGGTTCGAGCGTACTTTGGGCAAGCCCACATATATACAGCAAGAGGCCTGGCCTGCAATTGCGTCGGGCAAACATGTGCTGGCTTCCGCCCCTACCGGGACGGGAAAAACCCTCTCAGCCTTTTTGGTATTTATCGACCAGATGATGACTCAAGCCCGTGAAGGCGTTTTAACCCCCGAACTACATCTAATCTATATCTCCCCATTAAAGGCCCTGGCAGGTGACATCCGCGAAAACCTTTTCCGCCCGCTAAGCGGCATTGCGCGTGAGACCGGAGACGATTCCCCTATAACCGTAGCAATCCGCACCGGCGACACCCCTGCCGCAGAGCGTACCAAAATGGCCAAAAAGCCGCCTCATATCCTTATAACAACCCCAGAATCCTTATACCTGCTCCTAACCGCAAAATCCGGCCAAAGTATGTTAAAGACCGCAAAGGCTATAATCATAGACGAGCTCCACGCGATGATTGACACCAAACGCGGCGCACATTTGATGCTTTCCCTGGCAAGGCTGGACGCCTTATGCGACAAGCCTTTACAGCGCGTAGGTCTATCCGCCACTATCCAGCCTCTTTCTCTGTCGGCAGACTATCTCTCCAACGGCAAAGCCCCTGTCCAAATAATAGCACCCCCTATGCATAAAGATTTCGAGATAAAAATTATTAATCCATTCCCCAAAGGCGCACTCCCGGAAGGCACAATATGGCCGGAAATTGCCCGCGAGGTAGCAGAAGCCTGTCGCGGCCAAAGGAGCGTAATAGCCTTTACCGAAGGCCGCCTAATGTCAGAAAAATTGGCCTACTATGTAAATGAGCTGGAAGGCGAAGGCTTTGCGCGTACCCATCATGGCAGTGTATCCAAAGAGCAACGTTTCGAAGCCGAAAACGATTTGCGGGCAGGTAAACTTCGCCTGCTTTGCGCAACATCCTCTATGGAGCTTGGCATAGATGTAGGCGAAATTGACAGGGTACTGCAAGTGGCATGCCCGTCTTCGATTGCAAGCGTAATGCAAAGGCTTGGCCGTGCAGGGCATAACCCCGGCCGGGTAAGCACAATGTATATGTTCCCGCGTACCGTTTCAGAAAATTTGTACTGCGCCCTAACCGCCAACGCTGCCCGTATGGGGGGCATAGAGCATTCCCGCCCGCCTCGCAGGTGTTTGGATGTATTGGCTCAGCATCTTGTTTCCATGGCAACGGCAGGGGGATATACTGTTGATGATGTAATGGCGTTGCTGCCGGGCGCGTACCCCTTCCGCGAAATATCACGTGATGATGTGCGCGGCATTTTGCGGATGCTGGCCGGGGATTACGAACACGAGCGCGACATTCCCGTACGCCCGCGGGTAAATTATGATCGTATCCATGAGCGGGTAGAGGGTGATGCCTATAGCCGTATGCTAGCCGCTTCTTCGCCCGGTACTATCCCGGACACAGGCATGTTTGCCGCCAAGACCCAAAGCGGCGTAAAAATTGGTGACCTTGACGAAGAATTTGTAGCTGAGTCACGTAACGGGTTCAAGTTCCTGCTAGGTTCATTTGCGTGGCGTATTACGTCCATATCCAAGGACACTGTTACCGTAGCCCCGGACTCACCTATAGGCGCAAGGCCGCCTTTTTGGCGGCATAACCAGTTTAGCCGCAGGGCGCAAACAGGCCTGATGTTTGGCGACCAGTTGCGAAAGCTGACAGAGGCGGCATATGCAGGCAGTATTCTTGCGGAGCTGCAAGCTTTGGGCTTGGACGAAAACGCAGCCCAAGACACCGCGGATTTTATCGGCCGCCAACTGGAAGCCACAGGCCTGCTACCCAACGACCGTAATCTAATTGCCGAGCATTTCTATGACGACGCAGGTCTACAGCAGATAATGATACACTCTATTTATGGGAGGCAAATAAATGCTCCGCTTGCCCTTCTTCTGACTCTTACGGCCAAGAGCCTTACAGGCTATGATGTAGACAGCTACGACGATGACGATGGTATACTGCTAATGTCTCGCACCGACAAAAACATCCCGGAAGAGCTGCTTCAAGCCATAAAACCTCACACCGCAAAAGAAATCTTGGAGGCCGCCCTACCAGGCACGCCGCTGTTTAACATAAGCTTCCGCCACAATGCGGGCCGTGCCCTGATGATGGGCGTGCGCAACAACAAGCGTACCCCCCTATGGGTGCAGCGTTTCCGCGCAAGCGAAATGCTTGATAACGCAATCCATCACCCGGAACACCCCTTGATGCGTGAGACAAAGCGCGAATGTCTGGAGGATTACTGGGACTTGCCCGGCCTGATACAACTATTGACAGACATACAAAGCGGTGATGTAAAAGTACGCGAGTTGCTGGTCGAAGAGCCATCACCTATGTCTCTTCCGCTGCGTCAAAAAGCGGAGTTCGACTTGGTATATAGGTATACCCCCACTACTGAGAATGTATTGGCCATAGCCGCCAAAACAGCTAAGGACGCGGTCAAAGGTATAGAAAACAAACTTAAGCCCAACCCCAAGCAGTTGGAGATTGTCTCTGAGCGTCAAAAACTTCCCGAAGATATAAACGGGCTGCATAGTCTGCTAATGATTGAAGGCGATTTAATTGCCGGGGAAATACCCGTACCTTTGGAATGGTTTGAAGCCTTGGCTCACGCAAACCGCTTCCTGTATATCGAGCCGGGGCTGTGGATAGCGGCAGAGCATGACGAAACATACCGGGCCGCGTTAGAAAACGGAGATGAAGAATCCCGCCAAAACATTGTACGCCGCGCGCTAAGATATCGCGGCACAATGGACATAGCCCAGTTGGCCGAGAGATATTTCTGGCCGGAAAAAGTTGCGCATGTTGTCTTGGAGGCACTATGCAAACAAGGCAACGTAATAATGGAAGATGGTATGTATTACCATGCCGAGCTTTATGAGCGTGCCATACGCGCCACGATAACCGAAAGGCGCCAGGTGCGCACAATGCCGGGTTCCCATTACGCGGCGCTTGTAGCCGGGCAGATAAGAAATCTTGCGCCACCAACAGAGCAATTGAAGCAGGCTATAGAAAAGCTGGCTGACCGGCCATTCCAGGCGGGCCAATGGGAGGCTAATTTGCTGCCCGCAAGGGTGACGGCATACCGCCCTGAGTTATTGGACAAACTGCTTGCAAATGGCGAGGTGTTTTGGCGTTTAACGGGCGATGCATTATCTTTTCACGCTTACGCGGACATAGACTGGGATGTGGGCATAGATACACAGTTAGATAGTGCAGTCTTAGACGAAGATGAGCAAATAATCATAGATTTTTTGTGTAAGCGCGGAGCGTCTTTCATCACCGCCTTGCCATCGGAAACATCACTCACCGCAAGGCCGCGGCAAGAAATCTTGTTTTCGTTAATGGAGAAGGGTTTGATACACGCCGATAGCTTTACCCCCATCCGCCTATGGCTGGGTGCGGATAAAATCGGCAAATCGTCTGTCCGCCAAAGAGCGAAGGCTCGTGTGGCGGCTACAACTTCAGGCCGCTGGGATATATTACGCCCGCTTAAGTCTCGAAGTATAGACGAACGGATTAACCGCGCTTTTGATAAGACCGGCGTACTTTGCCGCGAAACCGCCGTCCCGTTATTGGGTATACCCTGGGCTACAGCCTTAGAAGCCCTGCGCGTATGGGAATACACAGGCCGTGCAAGGCGCGGTTACTTTGTAGAAGGGCTCTCCGGTGCGCAATACATCCGCGAAGATGCTTATTCTCAAACAATTCAAAGCTTAGAAAGCCCCGCAGATAAAATTATATGGCTACCTGCGCCCGACCCAAACCAGGCTTGGGGCAAAACATTGCCCTATGGCACAGACAGGCAGTTTACAAGTGTGCATGGCACAGTTGTTGCGTTAAAGCAAGGCATCCCCGTGGCTGTTTTCGAGCGGAAGGGGCAAGCCTTGCGTGTATTTGACGAAAATGCACTAGCGGAGGCATTAGCCGCTTTCGCGGAAGCGGTTAACAAGCGCTATATCTTCCCGGCAACCAGCACTGTTACTGTGAAGGATTACCCACAAGAAGCAGCCGAATCACTAGCCAATGCCGGGTTTACACGGGTTATGATGGACTATGTATTCTACCGCAAGATTGGAGCCGGCGCTTAGAACCTGTATTCAATATAAGAAATGCTGACAGGGAATGGCGATTTTTCGCCAATCAAGGCGGTGCTGACGCGGCTTGCCAAGAAGGCAAGCAAGGAAGTGCCAACGAAGAGTGGCGGAAA
>Ga0123355_10001261_pt1 | contig 35356 bp, 43 predicted proteins | sample TergutEmb28metaG_3_FD_89872 | JGI IMG/M metagenome (GOLD analysis project Ga0123355, IMG submission 89872) | Embiratermes neotenicus P1 segment gut microbial communities from Petit-Saut dam, French Guiana - Emb289 P1 | ecosystem: Host-associated > Arthropoda: Insects > Digestive system > Gut ...
AAATCAAAAGCGTCCTCATCGGACAGCATGCCAGATGCGGCAAGAGCGGTGATTTCGCCTAAGCTAAAGCCTGCGGCCATGTCGGCTTTGACACCCTTTTCTTCTAATGCCCTATATGAGGCAAGCCCTACACAGAAAAGTGCAGGTTGCGCGTTAATAGTCTTGGCTAATTGGTCTTTAGTCCCCTCAAAGCAAAGCGCCGTTATGCCTTTGCGCTTGTTTTCGCACATGCCAAAAACCTTTCTCGCCGCTTCTGACGATTTGTATAAATCTTTGCCCATGCCGGAAAACTGGGAACCCTGACCGGAGAATATGACAGCTGTTTTTTTCTTCATTAAGCCTTTGCTTTTAAGTTCTCATTGACAATATTAACCAGTTCCCCCACCGTCCTTATCTCTCCCCAATCTACTGTATCAGGGTCAAAACCAAACTCTTCACCGACCTCGATAATTAAGTCAAACTTGTCAAGCGAATCCATTTTGAGGTCATCCGCAAAAGTAGTCTCCGCAGTAATTGTGTCGGTCGGAATGCCGAGATTGGCGGATAGTAGATTGATTAGCTTTTGTTGTGTTGACATAGAACTCCTTTTTACTGGTTTTTTATCCACTTAACCGCCAGTCCGAACCAACTTGCCACATGCGGATTTCTGTGATCGGGATTATCTCCGTCAGCGGTAATTTCGGCGGCTAAACTCAGACCGTGTACTCCTTGCGGATATAGGTGCGCCTCAAATGGAATGTTTTTTTGTCTTAACGCACTGATTAGCAGAAGCGAGTTTTCGACGGGAACAACAGTATCGTCAAGCGTATGCCAAATGAATATAGGGGGACAGTTATAAGTAACACACTTTTCCAAAGACACCGAGTCCAGTCGAGTCAAATCACCGCCTAAAAGATTGTCAAAAGACCCTCTGTGAGCGTATGCGCCGCCGGTGATAACGGGATAGCATAAAATAGCCGAATTAGGCCGATAGTCCGCCGCGCTACACTGCATAAGGTCATACAAATAATCCTGTTGCCACTGCGTAGCCAGCGTTGCCGCCAAATGACCGCCGGCGCTAAAACCCATGAGAGTAATTTTTTTAGAATTGATATTATATGCCCCCGCGTTATCTCTGATATGCTTAACCGCCGAAGCAAGCTGAAACACCTGCTTAGGATAACGTACGGGCGTAACGGAATATTCTAATACAAAGGCCGAAATGCCCTTTTTGTTAAGTTCTTCCGCAACGGGCGCTCCCTCACGCGAACTGATAAACCCATATCCTCCTCCGGGGCAAATAATTACGGCGCGCGCCGGCTTATTACCAGACACAGCAAGATACGCCGTAAGCGTACAGCCATCCTTAGACATAATTATTTTTCCGTTGTTTTCCATTGTAATAACCTCTCCTAAGGTTGTTTTATATAGTATAACACAATTATTTTGATAAAGTCAATAAATTAAGCGGGCATGTTGCGGACAAGTTTTTTATAAAATTGAGTACAACGTCTCGCCGTTCAACTTATTGTAAAGCAGTTTTATTTTTCAAACGTTTGACATAGAATATAAAAGGATTATTGCAGGAGGAAATTTCTATGATTGAGGACAAAAAAAATGCGGGGCATCCGCCTGTCATGCGCCCGCATACAATAAGTATCGATAACCGTAAGAGAGCCCACCTTACGGGGGTAACTAAGGTAGTGTCGGCTACAACGACACGGCTATCTTTAGAAACGGCTCTCGGCGGACTGGTCATTGAAGGAATCGACCTTAATATCGGAAAATATAGCGACACTGAAGGAACGCTTGGCTTTGAGGGTAATGTGTCGGGTTTAAGGTACACCAAAGGCGCAACCAGTCTGGTTAAGAAAATATTTAAATAAACGATATGAACGGTTTTATCCTAATTCTATTATGTCTTGGCATAGGCGCGATATCGCGCCTATGCTTTTATCTGACTAACGCTATAGGTAAACGGACTACAAGACTTGGGCGGTTTTTTTTGGATTTTGTTTGGGCAGGGGTTGCTCCGTTGCTTTTATTTTTGATTGTATTCTTTTTTAACAGAGGTGTTTTTGTTGTTCATTTTCCGCTGTTTATGGCGGGCGGTTTTTTTATCATACACATAATAATGCAAAGTGCAAAAAGCAAAAAGCTTAATGATTGACGGGTGTTTAATTTCTACACAGCTCCGCATTAAGCGCTGTGTTATTTTACGCCCCTTCCAAAAGCATCTTGTCCGCAAGCAATGCTATAAATTCTCCGTTAGTCGGTCTGTCGTGTTGATTGTATACTTTGATGCCGAACAGAGTGTTAATGTTTTCTATCTTGCCACGATTCCAACTGACCTCAATAGCATGACGGATACTTCGTTCTACCTTAGCGGCAGAAGTAGTATATTTTTCGGCGATTGACGGATAAAGTTTTTTAGTAATCGCGCCGATAATATCAGGAGTCTCAATAGCCAGCCGTATTGCTTCCCGTAAATATTGATAGCCTCTGATATGCGGAGGGATTCCTACAGAGATAAAAATATTTGAGATTTTTTCATCTATTGAGCGGTTGCGGTAAGTGCGGGAAACGGGGGGCGCAGAAACCGTGACTGGCGGAGGTATCTCCCCCGTCGCACTATCCTTGATACGCTCGGTAAGCGACCCGAAATCAAAAGGCTTAACCATGTAATTACTCGCGCCCAGTCTCATTGCTTTATTAATAAAGTTTTCCTGACATAACGCCGATATTACAACAATCCTCGTCGCTCCTTTATCCATGCGTTCCATAACTCCAAAGCCGTCAAGATTAGGCATGACAACATCAAGCACCATAACATCCGGTTTTGTTCGGTTAAGCATTTCAAGCGCCTCAATCCCGTCAAACGCCACTCCGACCACCTCAATTTGGGGGTGTTTCTCGTAATACTTTTGTGCTTCCTCTATAAGCTCCGCATTGTCGTCGACAAATAAAACTTTTATTTTGGTAATTTTGTCCATTGTTTTGCTACGCCTGCCTCTGCTATTAGGAACCGGCGTTTCCTCCTGACTAAAATCTACCACAAAATATGACAAAATTCAAGTGTTTTCGCTTGAGAGTTTTTGACAAAATATGTCAAAAATTATATATAATGTTCGGTATATGTAGTTTTTTGTCGCTTTGTATCACCATATTGTAAAATGTTAACAGAAAAAACTTCTCAAATTTAGATTAGTCTCTGAGAGGTTTTTAATTTAATTCTACATTTGACAACTGCGTAAAAAGGGCGAAATAGCGTGTTTTTAGGGGTGTGTGGGTTTCACACACATTTCACTCATAACTTCACACATATTGCTTATGTGGTGGAAAAATTAAAAGGAGTTTGAAAATTTAATCGCTGTTGTTAAAAAATCGAGTGTCGGGCGCGTAATTGCTTGGTACTCGTTTTTTATGCAGAGCACAATACGTGAACAAAACAAACCACACAACAGTCATTACTCCGCTTGTCCTATAATAAAAAACTCTCACATATATTTATAGTGTGAGAAAATCTATTGCTATTATTTTGTCAATGACATTTGCTACTATAGGATTTACCGCTTGCGATAATGCGAGAACAACGGCATCGGAAAGAGAACAAGTTGTTTTTAATTTTTATATTGTTTCATTAATGAGTACAACACGAGAGGAAATATATTTTGGCACACAGATAATAAGTAGCGTGTTAGAACTTAAAAATTTTGCACATGACAATCAAGTCAATTTTAAGTTTTTTCATAATTCAGATTTTAGTAGTAGCAATTTTGCAAGTATATTTGTGAGATATTACGCTGGATTTTTTGAGAATAACATTTTGGTTGTTTACGGAGCAGTTACAAATCTCACGCATGGTTTTAGGTATAGATTAGCACAAAATTATTTGTCCGATAATGTTATGAACATTGAAATAGAAAGATACAGCGTAGGGCAATTTGCGGCACAAGCCTTTCAGCATTTTATTTTTTTAGTTGAAATCTGTACACAAGATACTATTGTTAATGATGTTAATATTGTAGTTATAGAACCTAACTAAATTAATGAAATTGATAATCAACATAAATTTGATAATTGCCATACTTTTTAGTGTGGCTAAATTAATACTTATATTATTTATATCGAGAGTTAGCTTTGAATTTTTTATTATGTCACAGATTGTCATAATATGGAGTTCTCTTTTTATGGCTCTTGTTACAATACTATTAACAATCAAAAAACCTTGTATTCAAAATTTTGTTGCTTTTACATTATATATTTGGAATGGTGTTGTCCCTATTATTCAAGCATATTTTTTATTTGGCTTTTAATACTTCAACAACTTATAACGGATAGTCTAATTTTCATAAGCAAGATTGATTTGCGGTTTATTTATTTTCTTTGCGTATAACATAGCGACAAAGGCATCGCCTACAAAGTTTTTGACATAGAAACAGCAGTAATCGGAATTATCTATAATATAGCGATTGCGCTGACTTATGGTATTTTTTGGTATGTAGGGAATGATTACCTCGTCATAAGCTTTTTGCAGTTGCGCTATATTGTCATTTTGGTTTGCGATATACTTAGTCGTTATAGTTGAGTTTCTTATTCTATGAGATATAACGGCTATGCGGGCGGCACTCTCATAATCGCTGTTACCGCTAAAAATAAAATTGGTGTGACCCTCTTTTATTAGTTTTTCAACCTCGTTATATAATAATTGAAATACATTGTCCCGCTGTCTATAACTTAGTTGTTTTGAGTTGCCAAGAAAGCAACAAGTTTTGTTTGACATAATCTACTCCCCAAAAGGCATTGAAAAATTGAGCAAATAAATTGTTTTACCTTGCCTCTTGTTTGTTGATTTTTATTCTCTCTTTATGGTATAATAAAATTTGCTACTTGTTTATACAAATAGCGAGATAGGTGTACACAATTATAGTATAGTCGTATTTTGCGAGAATGTCAAGCGTTTTCTCGTTATTTACGAGAATATTCACAAAAACTTTTTTCACACAAAAAAGGATACCCTATGAAAACCATTGATAAAATCATTGACTTAATGAATAAGAAAGGTATAAACAAAAGAACCCTTGCCAAAGATTTGGGAATATCAACGGGACATTTTGCCGATTGGGAATCAGGCAAAAGCAAACCGACTGCCGATAGGATAGTTACAATCGCAAAATATTTTAATGTATCAGCCGATTATTTATTAGGTCTAACCGACAACCCAAGACCGCACTATGAATAAAAAATAACCTCACTCAAAATAAAGCGGGGTTATTTTTTAATAATTTCCTAATAACAGTAACTGCCTATTTGTCCTCATATTCTTGAATAGTATTGAATAATTTTTGAGTATTCTTTATACTCTCACTTAAAATATATTTTAGCATATCGTTTTCGGTTGCGCTGTCCATACTTGATTTACACGGGTTTTGGCACAGGTACGCAGTTGTCAAATGTAATTCTACTAAAAAACTTATTTATTTGCTTAATGCGCCCTAAATATTTCGTAAGAATTTTTCTAATTTGTCTAAACCCTTTTCTATATCTTCGGGACTTAAGGCATAGCTTAGTCTGATATAGTCTCCCGCACCGAAGGCTTCACCCGGAATTACAGCTATTTCGGCTTGTGTCAAAAGAATTTCGGCAACATCTTGCGCACCGTTAATTTTTATTCCGCCGATGGTTTTTCCCTTTAACATGCCTATGTTTACCATAAAATAGAACGCCCCGTTTGGGGTTATATAACTGATAACCGGCATTTTTGACAATCTTTCCGCCATTACTTTCCGTCTCTCATTAAAAGTCTTTGTAAGCTTGGTAAGAAATTTATCTCCCTCCGCCGAGGTAAGGGCTTCAAGCGCGGCGTACTGAGCTATAGAATTAGGGTTAGATGTAGTATGGCTTTGCATATTATCTATCGCCGTCGCAAGAGAGACATTTGATGCCGTGTACCCTATGCGCCAGCCTGTCATTGAATAGGCTTTACTCATACCGTTTACGACAATGGTACGGTCATATAAATCTTTGCTTGCGTTAGCTATAGAAAAATGTTTTTTGCCGTCGTATACAAGCTTTTCGTAAATCTCGTCAGAAATAACATACACGCCGGGGTGTCTTTCCAAAACTCTTGCCAAATCACGCAAATCATTCTCGCTATACACCCCGCCTGTCGGATTGGACGGGCTATTGATAATCACTGCTTTGGTTTTTTTTGTAATAGCCTTTTCAAGCTGCATAGGGGTCATAATAAAACCGCTATCTGCGGTCGTCTCGACAAAAACAGGCTTGCCGCCCGCTATTTGAACAAGTTCGGGATAGGTAAGCCAATACGGCGCAGAAATAATAACCTCGTCGCCATCTTCTAAAATGGCTTGACACACATTATGGAGACTGTGCTTAGCGCCGTTACTCACAACAATTTGGTCGGGAGTATAGCCTAAGCCGTTGTCCTTATTAAGCTTAGCGCATATGGCTTGCCGCAACGTAAAAATACCGGCCGACGGCGTGTATTTGGTATGACCTTCATCAAGCGCCTTTTTAGCGGCGGCGATGATAAAATCGGGAGTATTAAAATCAGGCTCACCCGCGCCGAAGCCAATAACTTTAATTCCGTCAGCCTGCATTTTTTTTGCTTTGGCGGTAATAGCGAGAGTAAGCGACGGCGCGATATTCGCGGTTCTTTTTGCTATGGTTAATTTATCATAGCTTTTTGACATAAACATTTCTCCTTAATCGTGCATTTTACCCAAACAGCACCGTCGACAAATACCTTTCCCCCGTATCCGGCAAAATAACAACAATCAGTTTATCTGCGTTTTCCTTACGTTTAGCCGTTTCAACCGCCGCCCAAAGAGCAGCTCCCGACGATATTCCGCATAGGATACCGTCAGTTTTCGGAAGCTGTCGCCCCATGTCGAACGCGTCCTCGTTACTCACAGTAATTATCTCATCATAAATTTTCGTGTCGAGCGTTTGGGGGACAAATCCCGCCCCTATTCCTTGTATCTTATGCGGACCGAAAGTCCCTTTACTAAGTACGGGGCTATCCAAAGGCTCTACGGCAATTATTTTGATTTTTGGATTTTTAGATTTTAAGTACCCTCCCGCACCGCTTATTGTTCCGCCTGTGCCCACTCCGCTAACAAAAATATCAATCTTACCGTCCGTGTCTTCCCATATTTCCGGCCCCGTTGTAGCCCTGTGAATAGCCGGATTGGCTGGATTTACAAACTGTCCTATGAGCAGGCTGTTAGGTGTCGCTTCCGCAATCTCATCAGCCTTTGCGATTGCCCCCCGCATACCTAAAGCACCATCGGTCAAAACTAATTCCGCACCGTACGCTTTAAGTAAATTCCGTCTCTCAATACTCATGGTTTCGGGCATAGTAAGTATCAATCTATACCCTCTGGCCGCCGCCGCCGCCGCAAGCCCAACGCCCGTATTTCCGCTGGTAGGCTCGATAATAACCGTCTTTTTTTTGAGCCGCCCGCCCCTTTCGGCGTCCTCAATCATAGCGTAAGCAATCCTATCCTTAACACTTCCCGCAGGATTAAAGTACTCCAGTTTCCCCGCAATTTTGGCACCAAGCCCAAATTTCTTAACTATGCCACCAAGCTCCAAAAGCGGCGTTTTTCCGATGAGTTCCGTTACACTTTGATAAATTTTCATATTTTCATCTCACAGCCACAGCTGCCGGCTCCTTATCTAATATATATGCTGACTATCCGTCGATATCGCATCACACCATATTTATTAACTATAACAGATATCTCCTGCTCGTCCGATGAAAGAACTGTCATAGCATCTTTATCACTTATTATAAATTATTTAATTTCAAAAGTCAAACGAAAAACACCGCAAGTGAAACATCAACCTCCGAATATATATTGCCTTTCGGTGGTGACAGGGTATAAGAGTTGAGAGCTGTTGTCAACTTGATTTTTATTCATTTTAGAGTCTCTTGTCACCCATATATTAAAAACCATGCTTTTGCGAGATTGAGAGCTTCACGTGAGTAACCGTGAGGCAAATGCTTAAAGAGCGTGTAAGACTTTGAGTTGTTTAGCTGAACAAACAGACTTTCTATCGTATCGGGCGGACATGTATCGTCTTTGCCGCCCGCGCTTAGAAGTATCGGGAAATTGAAGCGGTGAAGATGGTACATTGTATCGTAATTAAACAAAGCATCATTTATCTCCGCTTGGGTCTTGTCATGTTTTCCGATTAGACTACCATACGCTCCGCGACCCGCCGCTTTTTCAAAATTTGTTAAAAACGGTTGATCAGCGGCAACACAAACCGTTCCGCGACCGCTAAAAATCGAACCCATAAGAAGAGCCGCTCCTCCTCCTTGACTTGTCCCAAAAAAACCGACTCGATCAGGAATTACATTATCTTGTCCCCATGCCCACTTGACGGCCATCGCGACGCAAGAGAGCCAATCAAAATATCCCCCCTTACCGTCCGTACTGATAGTATCAGGCAGCACAGGACTCATGCCCCCAAAAGTCATTTTGGATTTGTCCCACCCGTCCAGGGTACATAGTCCTAAAGGATTAACATGTAATACATTGAAACTATCGGTAAGCTCGGGATGCATACTCATCTCAGAACCGTACGCCGGAGTATGAATAAGGAGCGGGGCTTGCTTTCGAAAACTTGGTTGCCAATATCCATAGAATGGCACTCTTCCATCCGCCTCAAACTTAACATATCTATCTTGCCCCAAATTTTGAAAGGGGTATATAAACGGCTCAAAAGGGTCTGGTCTCGTAACAGTCGTTTTGCAGTCAACTTGTCCCGACGCGAATACCGCATCGCAAAAGTTATCAATCCTGTCTTGTTCTGCTTTAGTTAGTTTTTTCATAATAAAACCTCTCATAATGAAACTCGTTAGCCGTCCTCATTCGGTCATGTGCAAGTTGCGTTCGCCCTTGACGCTCATTTCGTAGGCTATTTAAAAAGAAACGGGGTATCGAAATTATCTTCGACTGCCCCGCTTCATTATATTGAGAATTAACCTCTTTTCTTAAATACAAACAACGCAACACCGCCAAGAGCAAGCAAGGCAACCAATCCTGCGGCTATGTTAGCACTTCCGCAGCCACTACAACCGCTTTCACCATTGCCGCCTGCGGCAAGAGTACTGATTGTAAATTGCGCTGTAGCAGGCGAAGCATTATCAGAAACGGTCTGTCTTAATCTTGCTTCGACTCTAAACGATATACCTGCATCAAGGTTATTAAAGACATTGCTTTCTTGCCAATCACGCACAACCGTTGTTCCGTCCGCAGCAAGCAACCTCCACTCAAGAATGTTCGCATAGCCTGCCGGAACTGTCATTGTAACGGCACTGATAGTCGCTGTACCTGCTAGTGTAATGCCGGGAGTCGCAACATCACGACGACCCATCGTTATATTAGTAGTTACAGGAAGCGAAACTGCATATTCATCAGTTTGTGCCGTCCGCATGGCCACAACATAGATTGCTCCATATGAACGACCTTCAAAAGTACCGCTACCTTGCCAATTAACAATAGGAGCTTCTGTAAGACCTGCCGCAGGGAACAAAGCAAACTCAACTAACCCTACATATCCGGCAGGAGCTGTAGCGTTAATTGTTGTCCCAACAGTAGCAACCGTCGGCGGAACAGTAGGGGCTTCTGCAGAAAGTCGATCTTCAGTACTAATAGCAGTAGCATCAGATATGGGTGAAACTTGCCAAAGCGAAGCAAATCTTGCCTCAACTCTATATTCTGTACCACGAGCAAGTCCTGCAAATACATTGCTGGTCTGCCACGGACGCAATTCTGTTGTACCATCTGCCGCTAATACTCTAAATTCCATCCAGCCTGCCATGCCTGAAGGCACTGTAACCGTAAGAGTATTACCGCTAGCAGTAACCGTTGGAGCTTCAGGCGCCTCATTATCTTCTCTTAGCGTCCTTACAGGAAAAAGCGTTGATGTCAAATTACGATCACCCTCAGCATTAACCCAAGCGTGCGATAAGGCATTCCATCTAGCCTGTAAAAAGTATTCCGTGTCGGAAGTAAGACCATCAATAATTCTATCGGTAAGCGCGGTAGCGGTATTTGTCCAACCATTAACATCCATACCCGGAATTGTCACTATGGTGTAATGCGCACCGTCAACTTCTATAGCGCCTATATCGGTCGACTCCGCCGCCTGAAGCAGTCTATGACGACTATTATTTACATTAACAAGACCTGTCATCAGTCCGGTTGAAACTACACCGCTCAAATCAAGATAATCATTACCTACAGTTATGCTTGTCGTCGTAACTTCGGCCGCATATGCTGACATCCTAAAGAGATTTCTAACAGTATAATGCTCTTTGCCGTCAATTTGCACGTCAAAAGTCGAAACTATTTGCTCATAGACTATACTGTCATGCATACCAAAGTCCTCTAACCCCGCTAGCTCTTGGTCAAAAACATCTTCGTCATTAAATATAGCGGCTGTTGCCCACCAAATTGCTCTTCTTTTCCAAGACGCATCTTGCGTAAAGATAATCTCTTCTTCTTCACTATCAATTACAAATGACGCTTGATAAAAATTACGCCGTGCCCACTCACTATCAGTCATATTATAACCGACTTTGTTACGCATTATAGCGTTATATTCAGCCATATTATCAAACTCTAGCGTCCAACTAAAGATGTAAAAATTCACATCCGAAGTATCATCCAAGGTGACTTCAATACCTGCTGCCGTTAGCCTCTCATTTTCAGCGACAACATCGTTAAGAAACTCCGTCAACTCTTGAGGTGTCAGTTTAATAGTGGAATCGGTAGGGTCTCCATTTACATCAATAGCTCCCGGCCAGTTAAGCGAAGGATCGTCTCCTTCTAACCCATATGACGGATCTCCGTCATTACGCATTATATACATATTAAGGGTTTGACTTCCGCCTCCGTCCTCATTTGTAAATACTGTATGTGTACGAAACTCTCCTGCCGAGCAAGCTACGATAAAAAGCATGATAGCTAATGCTATTGCACACACAATAAGCATTTTGCGTTTTCTTGTTTTCATTATAATAATGTTCTCCTTTTTGTTTTTTGAATATTTATATTTTTGCGACATAAAACTGCCGATTATTTTAGCGATACAATGTTGCTAAATTAGCTACTTCTGCTGACGAAAGCGCACGGGTATAAATACGCATATCATCAAGTGAATATAGTCCGCCCCTTCTTACGAACCCATTATCGTCGACCCATCCACCGATTGTTGTACGCGCCGCATATTGCGGGGTTTGATCAGTATTGCCAATAATTTTGTCTCCTCCCCATGATTCAAAAATCACTTCTTGCCTATGATTGTTAGTGCGTCCATTAAGATAAATAGCAACTGTCCCCTCCACATCGTCACTTGCATCATCAATTACTACGGCTACATGAATCCATTGATTCCGAACTTCGTTTATATTGATATCTTCTGTAGCATTCGTCAATATTGAATCTGAACTATCCATTGGTCCAGTAGGTCCGCCTAAGGCGGCACTAAGGGAAACATTGTTAGGCGTGCGGACATCCCATATAAACCTTATTACAAGCAGATTGGGTGTCCCTGCGGCAGCAAGAAAGCCTTCCACATCGATTATAGTATTTTGCCACAGGTTAAACCCAATATTAGCTCCCTCATAAGGCGGAGTAAAACCTGCTATATTAACCCAAAAGCTAACACTCATACTACGGCTTGAAATATATGATGCAGGTGCCATTGTCAAAGCTGTATTGCCGTCAAATCTCATAGCATTCCCGCTAACGCCGGGAACAAAATCGGCGCTACCTACAACGGATAAATCCCTATCATTACCTGACAAGTCACGAATAACTCCGCCTTGTAATGCCTCAAATTGCCAGTGAGCAACAAGCCCTTCCGTGCTTATCTCCGAGCCTGTACCCGACGGGAATGGCAGCAAGTCGTTATTACCGCACCCTGCCGCTAAGAATACAACAGCAAGCATGAGCGAACTAATTATGACTGCTAATAGTTTTGTTTTTTTCATTATATTTAATCCTCCTTTGGATTTTGATTACTGGTCACACACCTTTTAATCTTATAAATCTCGGTCTATAGACATCACAATTGTTCATGTTAGATTGATAACAGGATGTGTTGATGTTATATGATATTAAGAGCTCATCGTGGGGCGAGATGTGGTAATGAGCTTTTGCGTTGTATAGATATACACCCTTACAGTTACCATCACTCATAAGCTCGTAATCATCATCGGCGGTATATACGGGAATATCCTCATCAAAGGGTCCTGTAAGACTGTCGGCAAAACTCACTGCCACTACCCTATCAATTCCGTTACGCATATGTGTGTACATATACTTACCCTTGTACTTGCCTTTTGTTACCGGAGTCACCGAACATTCTGACCCCCCATCGTCCGATATTGGTTTAGCATCGCTTATGTCGCTACTCCAATTCTTACCATCCCAAAATGTGTACTTTGTCGAATCCTCAAAATCTTCTTCCCGTACTCGTGATACTAATAGCGTCTGTCCGACTTCTTTTTTACCAAGCCCGTATACATAAATATATCCATCGGGATTAGGCAGTCCGCTCGCCGCTGTATTAGGATACACCGAACACCCGAAAAAGCCTTTTGGCGAATGAAGCTTGGTGTTAATAACGGTATACTTATCTGTTTGAGCTTTGCCCCTAACAATAGGGATTTTGATTAAATCGACACCTATTACATCAAACTTAAATCCGGGAGGTCCTTCGGGAAACGGTATTACATTATCAGTAAAAGCATACACATGACCATTATGAGTGACGGCATCTTGTAGCCAATAATAATGAGGACTGCCTTTAGGCGGAGTAATAAGTGACATGTTTTGTCCGTCTTTGTCCTTACCGACAACAAACTTTAACTCCCTCTTGCTGTATCCTTTATTAGTCAAATACGCAATCGTGTTATTAAGCATATCCATGCTTTTGCGTACTTTTGTTTCGGGATTACATTCACCCACAAAAGTATCGCTGAATAATATTAGGCTCTTTTTTGTGCCGCCGCGTCTTTCATTGCCGTCTAACGGAACGCTGAATATTCCGTCCGCCCCTGCCCAGCCGCTCATTCTTGAGAATTCGCCGTCCCATTCGTATGCGGGCACAGCTTCTAGCTTCCCGCCTTTAACCTTTCGGGCTTCTTCGTATATCCGTACCTTACCTAAACCGTACGCGCTTATATCCTCTGCATATATTCCATAGTTGCCTTCGCCCGCTCCGCCGATGGGAGTAATACGAACAAATGCCGCTTTAGCTCCGTCAAAATCAATAGGACTATTATTACCGTCATCCAAGTTTGATGCCGTACGGTCATCATTGGCTTTAGCTAACACATACGGATGACCCGCACCCTTAAACTCCTCAAACAATTCTCCGTCAATCGATATATAGATACGGACTTTGCGCATTCCCGCATTTTGATAAAACGGCAACATAGCAAAATTCCATACATACATATACGATATTTTTTTTATCCCGCCTAAATCAAAAGTCACATGCGCCTTGTCGGGCGACTCAAGAGTCAAAAAGCAATTTTCCCCGCATGGAGAATATTTGTCTTTAGTAGAGAGCGAACCGCTCATATTACTGTTAGTACAAAGGTGATGGGGGCTTCTGATATAGCTACCTCCCGAAACAACCGTTGTCTTAATTAGCTTTCCTATTTTTTTCATTTCTTAATGCCCTTATGCTCCGTCCATATAAAAGACTACTTTTTTGCTAAGTTTTTGGAGTAGTAGTGCAGTTGTCAGCATTATTGTCATAACAATCCAACCTATAGCGTTAGCAAATCCAAAATTATTTTGAACAAATGCTTGCTCGTATATTAATTGACCTAAGAAAAATGACGCTTGATTGGGTCCGCCGTTAGTAAGCAGGAACGCACTTATAAAGAAACCCAATCCCTGCACCATTCCGATAATAATATTAAACATTAGTACGCTTGATATAGACGGAATTGTAATGTTCCAAAATCTTCTTAATCTGCCTGCACCGTCAACTTCAGCCGCTTCATGAAGTTCTTGCGGAACACCTTGAAGCGCGGCAAGATATATTAGCAGTACCGCACCGACACCCCAAATGCTCATGCTCATTAGAGACGGTCCAACCCATCTTTCACTAGTGAGCCAGCCTATAGGACGTATTCCGACAAGACCCAAAAGGCCATTAAGAGGACCATTACCGGCGAATATCCATGTCCACATAAATACAACAGCTACACCGTTAAGCACATTAGGCAAGTAATAGATTGTACGGAATGTTTTCATTCCGGGGATACGTGGCTTGACTAAAATTGCCATTAAAAGCCCAAAAACTGTTGTCAATGTTACGCTTGCTAGAGTCCACCAAATTGAGTTGCGGAGTGCGATTCTAAAAGCCGAGCTTGCAAATGCCGCCGTATAATTGCGAATACCGACAAAATCCATGATTACTCCGCCGTTGTAATTAGTCAAACTGTATACAAGACTGCTTCCCATGGGATACACAAATAAAACCAAAAAACCAATTATCCACGGCAAACAAAATATTACGCCGAGTATCGCCTCTCTTTTTCTGCTTTTGCTAAGTGATGATATCGCCATAAACTAATGTCCTCCTTTAGAATCAGTCTTTTGGGCTATTTTATTTTTTCGTCGCTTGAGTAGCATATCGCCAATATACAAGACGATTACAGTTGCTAACAGGACGGCTACAAGAATAATAGCAAACCAATCCATATTAGCACAAGAAATAATTCCAAAGTGTCTATTTATAGAATTTTGCAAATCCGCCTCTCCTAACTGCATAGCTTCACTTACGCTTATTCTGCCCGCGGTAGCATTTTGGATAGGACCGCTAAGATAAAATCCCCATTCGGGAACGGCCTCATTATGATCCATGTGCCGTCTTATCTCATATTTTTCAAGAATATATCTTTGCTGCGGGCTCGTATCGGGGTCAGCTAACACTCTCTCTATTGCCGACCTTGTACCCGGCTTCCATCCAAACATGTCAAGTATATGGTTCTGCACCGTATCACTTATCAAAAACTGCATTACTCTTACAGCTTTTGCTTCTCTTTCGGAAGATAATCCGGCGGCAACCTCAGTTGTAAACACTCCGCTCCATGATGTCTCAAAAGAAACCCCTGTCTCATCACATGTAGCATACGGTATGGTTATGACCCCCCAGTCAAAAACTCTATCAGGATGCTGCTCAAAAAATGTTTCAATTTCCCATGCTAGCGGGTCATTTTCGACTATCATTGATACTGCGCCGGTAAAAAAAGGATTTACACCTTGCATAAATTTATCGCTTCTACCGTTGAATTGATTTATATGCGGTTGAGGTACTATGCGCGATGTCTCAACCCACCAGCGCATTGTCGCGTAATTAATCGGATTATACCAGTCCACCGTAGCATCGTCGGCAAAAATTCCTCCGCCTTGAGCCCATGCAAACTGTGCAATATGATTATTCCCCCATTCAGGATGAAAACCTAATTGATAAAGCCTGTTGCTTCGGTCTTGCGTGTCAATATTAAGCGGCAGTCCGCCTGCTGTATTATTCTCATATAGGGTTAAAAGACGAGCGGTCGCTTGTAATTCCTCAAGTGTCGTAGGCGGATTATAAGGGTCTAGACCCGCTGCACGAAAATGGTCTTTGTTGAAAAACAAGAATCTCGCATCTATCGAAAACGGCACGGCATACAGAGAGCCACGATAACTTAGTCTTTCAATATCAGCTTCAAAATAATTATCAATGTCAATATATCCGCTCTCAATAAAAGGGTCTAGATTAAGCACATGTCTATTTTGCGCTCTAAATGGCAAGGTGACAATGTCATTGATAGACACATCGGGACCCACACCGCCACTTTGAGCCGTACGAATTTTTCCAAAATAGTCAAAAAATGTTATTGCTAAAAATTCTATCTCAATATCGTCTTGTGTATCCGCCCAGTCCATTAATAGTTGCTCGAAAGAATTAGTAAATTCATGTTGCGGCGAAAAAGGAACCCAAACGGTAATCGCATTGGGATTACGGTTAATAGCAATTCGAATCTCGTCAAAAATTCGATAACCGTATATGCCTACCGCCATAGCGATAAGCAAGCAGATTGTAACAATTCTTTTAACCATATTACCCTTTGAGTCCGCTTGAGATTTGGATTCCCTCCATAAAATATTTTTGGAATGCAAAGAATATCGCAAGCGTAGGCACAGTAGAAAGCAAGCCGCCCGCCATTAAAAGATTCCATGTAGTGCCCGTTTGGTGCTGAAAACCTCTAAGCCCGAGAGCCAATGTAAAGCGGCGTTCGGTATTAAGATAAATCAGCGGATTATAAAAGTCGTTCCAGCTGTTAAGAAACGCGAATATACCGATAGCAAGCACCATTGGCATAACCATACGCAACATAATTCCCCACCAAATGTATAGCTCCGACGCTCCGTCAATTTTTGCTGATTCTGAAAGCTCTTTAGGTACACCCCTATAAAACTGTCTTATCAAGAAGATATTAAACGCACTTCCACCCATAAGTGCGGGAGCGATAAGCGGCACATAGCTATCTATTTGATTAAGCTGCGCAAACATTATAAACTGACTGATTTGGATAATTTGCGCCGGAAGCATCATTGTCATCAGACATAATGTAAAACAAATTTCGCGTCCCGGCCAGCGGAATTTAGCAAATGAATATCCAATTATAGCTGATGTAATTGCTGTCGCTATAGCTACGGTAAAGCCTAAGAACAAAGAGTTCATTACAAAGGTAAAAAACGGTATCGCCGAAAACAAGTCGACATAATTACGCCATATAAATGTTTCGGGTATAAGTCTAAACGGGTCAGCCTCAATAGCTTCCGTTGTCCTTAGTGACATAGCAAGCGACATAAGAAGCGGATAAATATACAAGAGCGATACTAATATAAGTCCAACATAAAGAATAACACGCCGTACAATTTTACCTGTTGTAAGCGTTTTATTATCTTTAATAAGCCATGGAGTTGTTGATGTGGTTGTTTGCATTGTAATAATTATTAAGAATCTTTATAATTCGACTCTGAAGTCGAATTAAATCAAAAGGGATATCCCTTTTGATTGCGATATTACTATTGTGCGTTAGTATGATAATATAATATTAACACATTACAGAACTAAAATCAATACCAACTTGCAACAAACTTGGTATATTGAGCTAAATTTGATTGGCTTTTTTGATTTGATTCTAAGTACAACAGTCAAATCAATTAAGACAATCCGTCATCCGACAACAACTCCCGCCAAAATACTTGTTCCGCCTAAATCTGTTCCGATTTTTTCTATAAATTACGGATTAGTCCTGACAAACGCCTTGATAGTCTTTAGTGTCTGCCCTACCGACTTACCATAAGGACTTATGGTATAGCTTTTTACACTTTCGGGAATAACAAATGTTTCCGCGTAATGCACAACAAATGGTTCAAACTCTCCGCTAGGGCTTTCGACAATTGCTTCCGCACCTTCGACAAGGTTAAGCATATTAACACTATTATGTGTAATATGCTTGACTTTTTTGTCAAAGGTGTGACGGCGGGTTTCGATAAATTGTCTCTCGTGCAAACCCGTTTTCTCCTCCAAAACTCCGTCGTCGTTGCTTATCGTTTCAAACGAATTAACCAAATTCTTTTTGACCCACTCGGTTGTTCTGTCCCATTGAATATTAGCCTCACCATGCTCAATATGGATAGGACGCGGCAATCCGTCAAGACCCACTCTGTCCCAGTCGAAAAGCTTAAAAGTAAAAATGTACGGCGTTGCGCTAATCTCAAGCACCATAGTGTCCCTCGCCGAGCAGTGTATCGTTCCTGCGGGGATCAAATAGTGATCGTGTTTTTTGGCGGGGAATTTGTTAGTGTATTTGTCTGCATCAAATTTAATTTTGTTATCTTGTGCGGCTCTAAGGTCACGCATAAAGGCTTGCTTATCAACCCCCTCTTTCAGACCCAAATAAATATACTCGTCCTCTACGCAATCCAGTAGATAGTAGCTCTCGTCTTGCGTGTAATGCATTCCGAAAGTGCTTTGAATATACTCTGTAAGAGGATGAACTTGAAGAGAAAGATTACCGCCGCCCATCGTATCCAAAAAGTCAAAACGAATAGGAAATTCATCACCGAATCTCGCATGCACCCTGTCACCAAGCAGCTTACGGGGATTGCAGAACACCGCGTTGATTGCCGGAATTTCTATTCTAGCGTTACCTATCTTAAAGCAAATACTATTTTCTTCAATAACACCGTCAAAAGCCCATGCATAATTTTTGGCGGATTTATCAAGTCCGCAGACTTCTTTCATCCACTGTCCGCCCCAAACCTCGGGAGCAAAATACGGCACAGTACGGAAAGGTTCGGTCGCGAATTTTTTAAGTGCTTCCAGATACGCTTCACCCGTTATCATTTTAGGCTCATTCTTGATATTCGTATCAAGAAGATAATCTATCTTGTCAAACAATTTGCGTTTTAGTCTATCGGCGATACGCCACTCAAAGAAGAAACCCTGCTTGAATTTAGCAAGATGCGGAGCGGCGGAATTATCTGTTTTAAAATTAGGCATTCCCGCCTTAAAACGCGTTTGAATCTCCCACCTTGCAAGATCGCAATATATTAAGATATCACCCTCTGCGACAAGACTCGCCCCAACGCCGTATACAAGAACTATACCCTCTTTGACAGCATCGATTTTTTTACGCGCGGAAAATACCTTGCTTGAAATATAATACTCCGACAGCTTTTGTGTCGTAAGTAATCCAAATACCCTGTCATCGGTCACATATTGCTTAATCCGCTTATTATATACGGCATCACTAACCATACACGATTCGGCGTCAAACAAAACAGCGTTAAGTCCCGCAAGTCCCGCAAGAACTTCCTTTTTATCCACTCCCGGATAAAGCTCCACGGTTATAACCGTCTTTTTCTTATCGATAACTTTTCTTTTGATTTCCGAAAGGATGTCACCATACCCAACAAAAGCGTCGGAATCATATCCCTTGACCTCTTTACACGGGTGTTTGTCGTAATTGTTGTAACTTTTGTACATTATAATATTGCTCCCTTATAATTTTATAAATTTGTATTGACCAATTTCAAAAACGCTTTCATGAATTCGGGTAAATCTTTTTCCGTTTGAGCAGACACAAGATTTTTATCAACTACCACAGGTTTATCCACCCACTCGGCTCCCGCGTTAATCAAATCGTCCTTAATGGCAAAGAAGCTCGTTGCTCGTCTGCCTTTTAGAATTTTAGCACTTACACACACCCAACCCGCATGGCATATCTGCCCGATAGGTTTTTTAGCATCATCAAAGTATTTTACAATTTTAAGAACACTCTCGTACCGCCTAAGCTTATCCGGAGCATAACCGCCGGGAATTATTAACCCGTCATAGCTTTTATAGTCAATTACATCAAACCCCTTAGTCGCTTTGACAGGATAACCGAATTTACCATAATAAACCTGTCCCTCTTTCTCCCCCGCTACATCCACCTCAAATCCCGCCTCAATAAGTCTAAAGCACGGATAATTAAGCTCCATGTCCTCAAATTTATCATGTATCAAAATTAATACTTTTTTCATAATTCCGTATCTCCGATTTGCATATAACTTGATAGTCCTCTATCCGCCGTTAGTCAGCCATTGCTTTACCACTTTCTTTCATGTTAAGTTAACACTCCACATTTATAACATATAAAAACTTATTTTTCAATTCAAAATTATATCAATTTGCATTTCACTTGATATAAAAAGTGCTACTTAAGTTGAGCCTGCTCCTTTTTTTAGTTAACAAATTCGGGGGCAGAAAGTCAGTAATTTGGAATATAAAATTTGCACGAAATCTGCCAAAATGGTCGTTCTCGTGAGAATTTTGCATATAAAAAAAGACCCCTATGCCAAGTTGTGGGGCTTGGTATAGGGGGTGGATTTTATGTTGTAAAAAATTGCTTTCTCTAAACTCGTAATGATGGCGAATTAGCCGTAATTAAAAAGGTCAACTGGCTACAAATTGTAGTCGTTTGACCTCATATATTACTAACTAAACAACTTTAAGTCGATTGCCTCCATCAATGCTTTCTTGGCTGTGTCGTATGGGACTTTCTCAAACAGCAAGGCGGCAAATGTTCCGTCATAATCTGCTTTGTATGCGTCTTTGTCCGCTATCTCGGTTAGGAGTTTTTGCATAGCTACTCCGTCTTGGGCGGAACGTCAATATTTGCTTTCTTTGCGAACTTCTCGCACCTCTTTGACTAAGGCTCTAAAATTGTCGTCTATTTTTACTAATGGCATTAGTTTGTAAATATCATAAATATGACGCGAATGCCCTGCCTCTTGGCTTGTTAGATAATAGTCGCCTAGTGCAAACAGTTTATCTATTAGCGTGCGGTCTAAACCTTGCGTTCGAACTGGAAATGCCTCTAAATTATACTTTTTTCTCAAATTTTTAATATCGTATCGTGCTAAATTTTGACCCTCCGAAAATTCTTGTATCATACTTCTGACTTGCCGCACCTCTGTAGGGAATGAGCGAACAGAAACGGAAGTTTCCACAAACAAAAATTGTTTCATGCCCAACAACGAGAATTCAGCAGGATAAGCAATTTTGTATTGATTGAAATCGCGCCTTGAACGAGTGTCCTCCAAATTCAAAATTTCCAAATCTAATGCTTTTACAACATCAACAACGGCTTGCTTAATTTCTTTATATTGCCTTTGCGTTAAACTGTCTTCAAAATCAACTGTAATGTCTATATCTTCTGAAAATCTCTTAATAACATTGTAGCATAGTGAAAGTGATGTGCCACCCTTGAAAATCATTGAAGGCAATCTTTTAGTAAGCTTTTGCAAAAACATTGTTACGAAATAATCTTTTTCAATGATAGCAGCATCAATGCCCGCAATAGCCTCGATATGCTCTATAATAATCTTAAAAACCTCTTTATCTTTATGCAATGTCATATAGCACCTCGCTTGCGTTTTTTATGGCTTTGGCTGGATAATATTTGGCATACGCCATTAAGTCTCGCATGGTGACTCCATTATCCTTTGCGAATGTTGCAATCGCCTCTCTCGCCTCTTCGTCCCAAATGTATTTGTTGCACAGCTCAAGCACTTGCAAAATAATTTTGTTATCGCAAGTTATTTCACAGCGAGGTCGGCGCAGTATTACTCTGCTTTTACCAAGCGAAACTTCCCTCACTCTTGACCGCTCTGCATTGGTTACAATCTCTTGCGCAAAAGGCATTTGTCTTGTACCTCCGATTGCGTTTAGCAAGCCTATTCCAGAATAAAAACCTATTGTCTTGCCCTCTCGGTTGATGTACTTCTTTTCCATTACCTTTCTTGGATTTAGTGATGACCTGCCTAAAAAACTTGTTGTAGGGATATAATAAACCGATTCGTCATAACGAATTAGCTCCTCGCTTTCTATCGCACTTTTGATAAACCGAAAAACATGAGGCGTAGAATAATCACTCATAACCGCCTTTACTTCTTCTAGCAGAATGGGCTGATCTGCCCCGTATGCACTTTTTAGTCTTGTTACAATTTCCATAAGAATTACCCTCCTTTAGCATAGTATGCCCTTTGGGTAATTATATGATACTAAAATTGACACAATAAGTCAAACAAAATATTAGGTGTTTTATAAACTTTTTTGTCCTGATATGGTCGAGGTAACAGGAGCAAAGCATAGTATGTTTTTTACTGTTTTTTGGTGTTGTTTGTACCATTTTTGCTATGCCATGTTACGTAGTTTAGGTGTTCAGTACCCAAATTGCCCCCGCTATTCAAGTTTGATGTTAAGACTTGACATAAGCTCCTTTTGCTTGTTCGGGAATAAATGGCTATATGTGTTAAGTGTCTGGTTAATATCTGAGTGTCCGAGCCGTTGAGCTACTAACAAGATATTTTGCTCTTTGTTAATCAATAGGCTTGCGTGGGAGTGTCTAAAATCGTGTATGCGTATTTCCTTGACATTTGCCAGCTTGCAATATTCTTGCTTTTTGCGCGTAACGGTTGTAGTCGGCAATGGACGGCTGAATCCGAATACAAAGCACTTATCGGTATACCCCTCATATTGTTGATGCTCGGCCTGCAATCGCTGTAATATATCTATGAGGTTACGAGGCGCTAACACTTGACGTATACTGCTCTTTGTCTTTGGTGTAGTAATTTTGTAACCACCGCCAAAAACTTTGTCCGTATACGATTTTGTAATGCTTATTGTGTCAGTAGTAAAATTAATATCATGCCATGTTAGCGCCATAGCCTCGCCTTTTCTTGCGCCCGTTAGATACAATGTACTAAAAAACGCCTTATATGTCAAGTCTTTTATCACGCTTATAAACTGCTCAAACTCTTTTTCCGTCCAAAATTTCATATCTGGCTTTAGTTCGTTGTTCTTAAAATTGCCGGCTTTAGATACGGGATTAATCGGCATATTGTAAAAATCAACGGCATAATTCATTAGACTAATAAAAGTTGCGAAAATACGCTCTTTAGTTCTAAACTTAATCGGCAGCTTATCAATGGTTGTTTGCCAATCGATTATTTGTGCCGGTGTTATGTCTGTTATTTTCTTTTTTGCAAAGTGCGGTAAAACATAGTCTCGGATAGTTTGAACAAAGGACATGAATGTACTTTCCTTTTGCCGTAGCTTCTTGTAGTCCTTAAACAACTCAAAAAGTATTTCTAACGTCATATCGCTAGAAGCTTTATTTACCACTGTTTTTGCTTTGATATACGCCTGCTCGGCGCCCCTCTTGGTGTAATATCCCGACAGTCTTTTGTTTTTACCGTCTAATCGGAATCGGACAGACCATTTGTCATTGCGTTTTTCGTAGCTTGGCATTTTGTTTAATCCCCTTATTTTCTAACATAAATCAAAAGGGCAGTACCTTGACAAGTACCGCCCTTTTGTGCAATAATATACTCCCCCTAAGACCAATAACAGCCTTAAATATATTGAGTGCATTATATACCACGCAAGCAAGCATTGTCAATAGACATTGTTAGATTTTAATACATTTTTTTAAAGTTTTTTTTTACACTGTGACTCTGTGAGACAGAATGTAATCAGGATTATTTCTTTTCGGGGGGAAAGAGCTTAAACTCTTTGACCTTTATATAATCGTAGCGCTTATTTTCATTCTTTACCCGGCGCCAGATTCCCTTGATGTATATGCCCCATCCGGCGCACGCTTTAGTTTGTTCGAGTTCAGCGACTGTGTCCTCATAAAATCTAATATCAAAAAATTCATAGTCTACGCCGACCTTAAGGTCGACCCGTTGCGACTTAATATCAAAGAAACAATAAGATTTGCCGTTTTTATCTTTCTTTATCTCCGGCGTTTCCATGATATAACCAGAAATCATAACGCTGTTCTTGTTTTCAAATATCATTTTTTACCTCCAAAATAACCATTTTTAGCAAAATATGGCGCATTTTGCTTTTGATTATGTAAACATAAAGCGCAATTGCTTTTATTATGTTTGCATAATTTTTTATTCTTTTTCATTATTTTTATAACCGAATACCTACACAGTCCTATACCTGTAATCTGCAGGGCATACTCCGCCAACCCTGCAGATTACAGGTATAGGACTATGTAGGTTTTTCGTTTATTTTGATTTATTATAATCAAAATTGTTGTCTTTTGTGCACTGCAGAGTGGCACGGTACATATTTAGAATTGTCCCACCGGTGGGAATGGCACGGCTAGCCGTGCGGTGTGTGTTTGTCACTTTTTACGTTTAAATAAGTTCACTATACCGATAACAAAGAATTTTAACACCTTAATTGACGATACGGCAACAAATAAAAGTCCCTTGACAACAGCGAAAAATAAGGCGAATACGCCCTTAAGTATAAATATTACTAATTTATAAATAATAAAAAGGCACATTACAATTTACCGCCTAGATATTTAGGCACTTCGTCTTTTGACTTTAATACAAGATTACCGTAATCGTCTTTATCGTAATAATCAAGAACGCAAACACAAGGCTTACAATGAACGGGAAACAATCGAATGCAAGAAGCACCATCTACGGGGTGAGGATTGACATAATAAACACAACGCTTTCTATTGCATATAGTGCATTTGTGGTCTCCGTAAATACCCTCCGGAGGCTTGTTGTTTCTGCGCCCCGCCTCGTCAATAGCTTGCTGTTTCCAGAAGTTAATATTTTCAAGCTGGGTCATATTAGACATGCGCTGCTCTACTTCTTGAAGTTCGGGAGTTTGCGCCCAGCCCATCAAGTCACCTATTTTTTTCATTCTTCGTCCTCCGTTATTCGTACCATTACACCGTGTAGTTTTTTGATATACTCGGCTAACGGTCGAGAGTATGAACAGTTTTCAATATTAAACTGTGTAGGTTTTTTATACTCATAGGAGGGGTAAGGTTCGCCGGTACGTGGGTTAATAGGTACATCAGAGGCGGCCGCCTCTGATGATGGCTCGTAAGTATCGAGCCAAAGCTCCTCAATTAACCAGTTTGACGGGAGCTTAATATATTTTACTTCGGTTTTATTGGATGACCAATAATTTACCGCAAGTTTAAGTCCGTCAAGTATTTTACTTGACAATGTGATTATCTCTTGCTCTGTTTTGAGCTTAGTAAATAATTTGATGTATTCCTTTTCCGCTTTAGGCTTTCCGTGCTTGCGCGGGTATAGGTTAAAAAATTCGTTGAATCTAGTTTTTATAAATTCAATCGGAATAAAATCACCGCTCAAATCAAGATTTGAGCCTGTATTATTTATATCTTTTATAGATATATCTTCTTTCTTATTATTCTTTCTTTATTGGGACTACATTGTAACGCTATATCCGTTACATTTTTGTTACAATGTAACGGTATATCTTTACGCTTTCGATACGCTCTAACTCGTGACGCGCTCTCACTTTCTTTGCCTGTCATTTCGGGAACGTCCGGCAAAAATATTGTGCCATTTTCTAGGATTTGTAATAATCCTAATTGCGAAAAAACTTTAATTGCGCTACGGACAATATCAATATTAGTATCGGTAATAGTAGACAGCATTTTTTCGTCATATGGCACAAACTCATTAAATCTTAAATGCCCGACAGTCTCCGCGCTCTCAAGCATAACAGCAAGATAAAATAAGATATACTCAGCGCCATTTCCATTGTTTTTATTATTTTAATATGGCTACTTTTTAGAAAGTTCTTTTCAAGCTTTATCCAGTATCGTTTTTTTTCATTCATTTAATTACTCCTCTAGCTCGCCTAAATCGTTGAAATTAATATTTTCAAAAGGGCGTTGCGACAACCTTTTAGGGGAAGAGTCAAGCCGTATATTCACGCGTGGGGATTTGGCGATAGCGTCAACGACATGCTTAATACATGCTCTAATCTCGGCGGTGTCTTTGAAGTTACGACCGAAGTAGCTCTCGTACGCCGCCAGTATCTCATTTAATGCTTGGCTCTTCTTTCCGTAATTAGGATTAAACTTACTATTTCGGGACATCTGCACCCTCCTTTAATTCATCCTCCGGGAATGTCATTGCAATACAAGGATAGAAATTTTTATCTTTTAAGTTTCTTCCGCATTGCGGGCAATAATTTGCCGGAAGATTACAAGCTATCCCGCCTAAATTTATATCATCCTCCGTATGCCAACGGAATGTACAAGTTGCTGTGCATGTAAAAAATATACATCTGCAAAGCCGGCAGTATTTAATTCTTGGTGGTTTCACTGTCTGCACCCTCCTTTAATTTAGCTAGTTTGCTTTTTTGGTATTTTCTATCTTGGTATACTTTGCGTTCGGCTCTGATACGCTCGGCATACTCTGGGTCATTCTGCATTCGCTCGACGTGTCTACGCTCGGAGGCTTTTTTTGCCGCTTCTACTTTCTTCGCGTATTCGGGGTCGGTTGCGATTCTCTCAAGACGTTTTGCGCGGGCTTCTTTTTGCTGTGCTTTGTATTTCTCGGCGTATTCTGGGTCATTAGCCATACGTTCTCTTCTTAAATCGTAATAGCTCATGGCATACTTTTCAACCTTGCCGACCTTATCGCCTTTTTTGCGGAGCTGGCGTTCTAGCCGTTCGGCTTTGTCTACTGCGTATATGATTTGCGCCTTAAGCAATTTATTTTCTTCTGTTAAGAGTAGAAACTCGTCAACGCTGAACATGTCAGGCTTTATATTGGCAAAGTAGCTTTTTGCGTCTATAGATACGCAGTGTAACAGGCTTGTAATGCGTTTGACCTTGCTTAATATCTCCTCGTATGTCATGTTGCGCCCTCCTTCTTACCGCCGGAAGAACCGAATAGCCCAACCGGAAACTTATAAATTTTACAGCCGTCGGTGGTAATATACGAAGTTAAAACGGTAACATCAATTACAAAACTGTGCCACTCGTCGGCTTCTTCTTTTGGTGTTTTTTGATTAGTATAGGCGCTGTCATTAGACACTTTTCTATATACCAAATCCTTAATTGATTTGTAAAATTCTTCATCTGTCATGTTGCGCCCTCCGTAAGTAGCTTTTTGGCGGCTGTCCATTTTTTTTTATACTCTTTGCGGTATTCCGATTGCTCGTAGCCGCTTTCCTTACGGTGCGCTTTAGACGCGACACTTTCATTTGCGCCTTTCTTTGTACGCCATAGCCGCCGTGTCTCATTACGCCTTACTCGTTGTTCGGGCGTCATGCTCTTAAAGCGTTGTTTGCCGGCTTCGTTGCGTTTGGTGCGTTGTTCGGCGCTTTGGTTAGCAAGGTAGTATTTTCGATTGCGTTCGGCTATTTTAAGCTTCTTTAGCTCGGTATCTGTGAGTGTTGCGGTATTGTACGGCTCGTAGTTGAGGTATTGCTCCAGCTTTTTCTTTAAGACCAGAAAAGTTTTTGTATTTTCTTTAAACGGTTCACGCCGCTGGATGGGTATCTATTAGCTCGTTTTCTTTGTCTGTAAAAACTGACCAATCGAGACCGTCATTAAAATACTTGTCATATACGGCTAAAAACTCAATATATGTGGTGTCGCTATTGTCATTAAGCGATGCATTTAGCGAGAGGTGACGTCTGTATCTTTCACGCATTTTGAAGCTGTCTAATATTAGGCTGTATGATTTTTTTAGATAGGCACTTATATGAACCGGTTTACCCATTGCGAAGATATACATACAGCGGATACTGCATTCTTGCCAAATATCTTCACGGCTTACAGGCTCTTTATGATACACAAACATCAACCAGTCAAAGATTTTACGGCTAAATTGTAAAAGCTCGTCAAAATTTAAGTTGATTGTCTTGCCTTTATACATAAATGCCCGGCGTTCCGTCCAGTCTATATTGCGTGTGTCCACTTGCTCAATCTTGTTTTTTGATTTCATTAACCGTGCCCTCCCGCTGTTACAGAGCCTACCGTTCCGCAAGTCGGGCATGGCTTTGTATTTGGTATATACCGCATTGTTAAATAGAACGGAGTTTTTGTAAAAATATGGTCCTCTATGAGTAGTGTAATTGTCCGCAGATTATTTGATTTAGACACTATACCGCCAGTCACAAGCGTAATTTCTAGTTCATTATTCATTTTGTGTCTCCTTTGCCCTCGTAGAGGCGTGCCAGACAAAAAGCAATTTTATTAGCGTTTTCACTAAGTTGGTCAAGGCGGGTATACGCTACGCCTAATACGCTTACTAATGCCTCTAACGGGTCATCATTGAATATTGGGTAATCGTGCGCCATTTTTAATAGGTCGCTTACTTGATTTATTGCAAGCTGTATATCGTCTATTTCTTGATGGCGTTCTTTTAATGTGTCTATCATGCGCTTTGTCCTCCCTTCCCGCAACACGGGCATTTGTCCGATTTGATATAGCAACTGACACATAGTTCACCTTTGCAGTGATTGCATACTCTCGCCGTATCGTTAAACTTGCTTGTTTTTGGCGCGCCTTTCGAGCCGCCAAAGTCTGTAATATATTCTCCGATTGCGATACCGCAATTCTCACATTTTATCATTTCTTGTTACCCTCCATTATCTAATTGCCTGCTATATGCTTTTAAGACCGCCGTTTAAGCCACAAGGCGCAAAGTACACCATGTCCGATACTCGGGGTTAGTCCTCAAAAATATGCTGTAAAAAGGCTGTTTAATCAACTCAAATGTATTTAGGGTCATATACCCTCAAAATAACCGGCTGTACCTGTACAGTCCGTAAGTAACCGTCCGCACCTGTGCGGTCCGTAAAGTAACCCGGCTAATATCTAAAAAGCCGTAAAGTAAGTAAGCGCGGGACTATGCCCCGTCTTTGGCGGATGCGCCGCCGTTAATCGATTGCACATCCAAATTCATAAGCTCGATAAATAGCTTTGTCGGGATGTCATTCGTTGCCAGCTCCCGCCCTTGCTCTTTTAGTTTAGCTTTGACAATACGCTTAATGCGGCTTACCTTGCTATCGCTGCAGCTCATAAGCTCCGCAATGTCTCGGTTTGTCAAAAACGGTTTTTCTAATACTTTGTTTGTCATTTATTTTTATCTCCTATAATAATTATGGCATTTTGCAATAATCGCATATTTGCATTATATGGCATTTTGCAATATAATGTCAAGCAAATTATGGCATTTTGCAATATTTTTTTTAAAAACTTTTTTATTGTTTATCAACTGTAAATAATTGCTTTTTTATTTAAATTCTGTTATATTGTTTTAATGGCATTAATGAAAAAAAATTTTGATATTTATAAGTCAATATTTCCATTAAGATTGACGTTTGTACGAGAAACAGCCTCACTAACTCAAAATGAACTAGCGAAGTTGTTGGGGATTAAACAAAGCACTCTAAGTAATTGGGAATCAGGAAGACAAGAGCCCTCATTTAAAAAATTGTTTAAATTATCTGTGATACTAAAAGTATCAATGGACTATTTACTTGGGCATGATACAAAAACTCTTACAATTTTTGAAGAAAATAAAAGTCTAATCATTGAAAACATTAAAAAGTCAACCGCGAAAATTGAAACCTATTTAAAATTATCAAACAACGTACGTGAAGCAAATAAACAATTTAGAAGAATAGAAAAAGAAGGTAAGGACAGGCACCTCGATAAAGCTATTGACAAATTGTTAATAGCAAATTACGAATTAAATCTATTTTTGTTTGAAAGTGATTTAGCGAGATTTGTAAAAATTGAACCCGACCATAAACATGACGCCCCATATATAAACATTTTCACTAAGTTTCACGTTGATTTCCTACGAAATAATACAAAATAACACCCTATAGCAACTATGAAAATAAAAAAAGTGTACCCACGCCGTACCCACAAAAAAGCACAACCCTATATATTGTGCCAAAACGGTCATAAATTGCAAAGAACACCACAATATGTTGTGGTGTTCTTTTTATGGTCGAGGTAACAGGATTCGAACCTGCGGCCTCATGGTCCCGAACCATGCGCGCTACCAAACTGCGCTATACCTCGATGGCTAATTTGTTAAAAGATAATTTTTGTTTGACATTAGAATTTTAAGCTTTCATTGCTACCACTTCTATCTCTACGTCTACTCCTTTGGGAAGAGCCGAGACGGCTACGGTAGAACGGGCGGGTTTTGATATAAAGTGCTTTGAGTACACCTCGTTAAATTCAGCGAAATCATCCATTGAGGTTAGAAAACAGGTGGTTTTGACTATATTATCAAAGCCTATTCCCGCCGCCTTTAGAAGAGCCGAAATGTTAGCAATTACCTGCTCGGTTTGTTTTGTGATACTACCGCATACCACCTCACCGCTTTTGGGGCAGAGCGGAATTGAACCAGAAAAAAAGATTAAATCGCCCGCCATAACGCCTTGCGAATATGGTCCTATCGCTTTCGGCGCATTATTTGTATTAATTGTGGGTATCCGCATAAAATACAGTATATCAAAACTTTGAAGAAAACGCAAGTAAAAAAATGGGTGATTTTATATGTGTTTGATTGTTTTGTATCAAGCCGGCATATATAAAAAACGGTTGACGCGCATAATTCTCGTCAACCGTTTTTTCTTCCTTTAACTGCCTTTTACACTCTCATTCTTACAATTTGTCTTACTCCGTCACCTACGGGAGTCAGAGAAATATAGCGGCTGTATATATTTGAAGTTACTGCTGGTTGAATCCCTCCGGTAGCGGCAACATCGCCTACAATTGTAAAATTAGCCAAATCGATTGTCGCTACGACTGTTCCTTCGTAATTGCGGTACACTCTTGATTGATTACCCGCCTCTCCTGCAGTCATGTGATATATGCCGTTAATATGGAGCCAGGTTACAGCAGGAGCGTCGGCTCTAGTAGACGTAATCACTGCTCCGACTCGCGCTCCCGTACGGGCGTTAAGCATAACCGTTTCAATGTATTGGGTTTCATCGACAGTTACCTCAACACGCGCCGGCACAAGACCTCCGCGCGCGTTACTCCATTCTACCGCGACAAAATCATTACTATCAACAACCCGCCTGCCATTGGCGTCATAAGCATTATCGTTATTAGTTACGAGCACACCGGCACCGTTATTAAAAGAAACTGCTCCCGCGGGAAAATGTCTTAATATATTCCCGTTGTTGTCAATAAGGCGGTGACCGCTAATCTCAGGATGAACCACCAAGAAACGGTTTCTCGCAAGCACATGAGAAGCGGTAAAATTAGCGTTGATATTCTCACTTACTCTTAAACGGTCATTAGTAATAAGAAATGCTCTCTGCTCAGTAAGTACGCGGGATTCTATAACTCTCGCGTTACTCACAAGAACACTGCCTTCCATTCTGTCGGTGATTTGGTATCTTTGCGCGGATGTCCACCCCTGTGTGGCTACCCACCTATCTCCGACTCTAAAGGTAGTGTCGGTAAGGATAGCGTAGTTAAAATTAACACTGGATCTGTTGCCGCTACGGAAATTAACCGTCTCTACCGTTTGACGGATTTTGAGACCGTCTCCCCAACTGTCAGACATATAGAAATCAAAGCGGCTCGCATCCCAAGGCGCGACAACATTAGTTACATATAATCCTCGATCGCCGCTAAGCACAACGAATCTATTGGAAGGAGCTCCCGGATGATTAAAACTGGCAACGTTTCTCGCAACGTATAGTACTTCGCCGTTAAGGTCATAGACAATATTGGCGGCACTGTTAAACAGGCTATTGCCGATACGCTCCACGCTGTTAACGCCTTGGATAACGCGTTGCGGATTATTTCCGCTCACCCTCCAAATATCACCGCCCATTGAAATATGGTCGCTTCCGATTATAGTAAAGGCGGGCGGACTCGTACCGGGCGCGTCAAAATCAAAATTGTTAAACCCAAACACCGTGCGTCCCTCTCTGTCAAATAGTGCCCAATTATCATTCACGTCGCGTACAGCTATATAAATCGCCGTATAACGACTGCTGCCAGACGCAATTACTGCAATATGATTGCCACCGCTAAAATCGGCTCCCGTAGCTCCGCCTAAATTAGGTAAGGCTCGCCAATCAATTAAGCACCAAACAGCATTCCTATGAGTCATATTTCCGTCTGCCGTAACACTAAAGCTAATAAGATCATGCCCCAAAAATGCAGGCTCACTAGCTCCGGACGGCAAAGATACCGTATCCGAACTTCTGACAAATCTATAACTGTCGCGCACCCCCGACTCGGCTCTGTAACGCCTCAGTCCTGATCCGTTAAAGCCGCCGCCTCCGCAAGCGCTAAGAGCAAATACCACCGTCAGCAAAAGCGTAACAAGAGTAATAAGTTTTACTTTTTTCATGATTTTTATGTCCTCCTAAAGACATTGTTTGAATGAATAAATGATTTTTAATAGGTCGATTTTTTGCTTTATGCCGCCAATCTTACCACACTAATACCGCCGCCCGTTAATGAGAGTACTACATACGCCGAGCCTGCTCCCGACACTTCCCGTCCGCCCATAACGCTCGTTATTGAGCCTTGCTCCGGCGCATGGACAAAAGTTCCGGCAAAATTATAAATGCGACGCACCTGCTCGCCATCGCGCATAAAACTTACAATGTATATTCCCGCATTGGCACGAATATCTACACTAACCGCGTCTCCACTCCCTCCAGCGGCAAAGTTCTCCGCTTGACGCGTACCGACTCCTCTATTATTGATTGAGTACCAACCCGTGCCGTACTGTGTCACTCCGTCCGCTGCTTCTCTAATGATCTCTCTGCTCGCTATAGCATAACCGCCAAAAAAACGACTGACAGTATTATAATCATTTCTCGTAATAACACGCCTGCCGTTAAAGTCATAATAATTATCGTTCAAAGTCCTAATCAAGCCTGCCTCTATGCAAGTAGGTTCATCCAAATCAACGGTTCCGTCAAAGACTCTAAGTATATCACCGCTACGATTAGTAATCATCCCGAGAGTGTGGCTGTCCATACGACTTACAAAATACCTGTTACGGGCAAGCGGTATCTTAACGTCCTCTCCAAGCCTGTGACGCACACTAAGGCTATCGTTAAAAATAACCATTTCCGCACGGTCGGGTATTAATACGTCGTTTTTGATTATGCCAAGAGCGCCTAGTACACGGTCGTAAGCGTCGTCTCTCATAAAGCGCAAATCCTCGTCGTATTCGTAAGCCATAAATGCCAGCCACTGTGCGCTAAACAAAGCCCCCGAAACATTAGTACGGCTACGGTTGCCGTCTCTAAAGTCGACCAAATAGACAACCTGCTTAAATTTTCTTCCCATATAAGAAAAATCCCAATCACGGCTTCTTGTATCTCTGGGCATTCGGATGTTATTTACATATACTCCGCGCCTCTCACTAAGTATCATAAACTGTCCGAGATCCGTTCTTGAGACATACAACACATCACCGTTCAAATTATATATTACATAGGTGTTCCAGTTCCAGTTCCAGTTCCAAACATGCTCTACTATAATTCTTCCGGCAACTGACACATCGCCGGTATTTTCAATAATACGAATAGCCGTATTTCCCGATACACGCCAAATATCGTTGCCAATCCTAAGAATATTGCTGCTAAGGACATCAATATTCGACCAGTCCCCTGCGCTTATGTCGTTATTGTAAGGGATAAGAATTGTTCCCGCCCTGCTTCTAAGCGCCCTCTCATTATCGGCATTCTCGGTAACAATAAAAAGACCTGTGCGGTAATTGCCGACAGTAAAAGCCGAAACAACCCCCGAAACAAGGCTTCTGTTTGCTATTAAATCAAAAACAGTAACAGGGGAAAAGCTACCCCCCGAAACAGCAACAGCAGCCAAATCGTCACCAAGAAAAACAACATCGGTAGCGCTCTCCGGAAGCGACATAACCGATCCGCTCCTAACAAGAGGTGATGCCGGAACGCGGTCGGCTTGCACAACCAATCTGCGAAACCCGCTATGATAATTACTTCCCACGCAAGCGCTAAAAGAAAAAATCACAGATAACAAAACTGTCACAATAACCGATAGTTTAATTGCCTTTTTCATTTCAAAAACCCCTAATTTTTACATTTGAATACAGCGATATTATATAATATCGCTTTTGATAAACTTTGTCAAGCGTTTTCTTAATGAAATTTACTCTATTTGTAAAAATTGTGTTTTTAATAAACGGTCTGTTTTTTGTTTGCTCCATCTTTAAGGGCGTGGAAACTGCGTATTATCGCCTTAAACCTTAAGTGCGACATTAGTATAAAAACGGTCATCTTCTTTATTGTTAGAATATATGACTCCAAACCATTAAATCCCTCCTCTTACAAGAAAAACACCTAAATTATTTTGTTTGTTAGCTCTATTTCCTTGACTTGTATAGTGGTAAAATGTTATTATATCTAGTGCAGACAAGAATATTTGTCAAAACTTTTTCTTTTTGGTTTTTTGTTGCCTAAGATACTTGCGCTCAATACGGTAAAAACAACATTTTAGTTCTATAAGCAACAAAAATATTCATTAAGAAGAAAGAAAAAAATACTTACAAAATGGAGGAAAAAAAGTGTCAAATGTTGTAGAAATACGGTGGCATGGAAGAGGCGGTCAGGGTACTAAGACAGCTTCGGAATTGCTGGCGGAAGTCGCGTTTAACACAGGGAAATTCATTCAAGGATTTCCTGAGTACGGTCCTGAGAGAATGGGCGCGCCTATCGCGGCCTTTAACAGAATCTCGGACAAGCCTATTCGTGTTCATAGTAATATCTATGAGCCCGATTTCGTGGTTGTTGTGGACGAGACTCTGCTTGAGTGCGTTGATGTAACGGCGGGACTTAAGAGTAACGGTGCTATCGTCATCAATTCGGCTAAGTCCCCTAACGAACTAAAAGGCTTACTAGGCGACTTTAAGGGAAAGGTTTGCACTATCGACGCCCGCACAATTTCGATTGATTGCTTAGGCAGGTACTTCCCTAACACACCTATGCTCGCGGCGATTGTTAAGGTATCGGGTGTTATGGATGATAAGACTTTTCTTGGCGACATGCAAAGCGCGTTTTCAAAAAAATTCGCGACTAAGCCTCATGTTATCGAAGGTAATATGAAGGCCGTCAATCGCGCAATCTCGGAGGTGAAAGGACTATGAATATAGGAAAAACCAAAGCCACCGTTTCGTGGCAAAAAATCAATCACGGCAGCAATGTCTTTGAAGCGGGCAACGCGGCTCAGTTCCATACAGGCGACTGGAGAAGCGAAAAACCCGCGTTCCATGCGGATAAATGCAAGCAATGTATGCTTTGCTTCCCTGTTTGCCCCGATTCTTCTATTCTTGTAGATGATAAGGGTGCGGTTAGCGGAATAAATTTTGATTTCTGCAAGGGCTGCTTGGTCTGCGTAAAGGCTTGTCCTTTCGGGGCAATCACAAAGGAGGAGATGTAATATGGGTATCAGAAGTAAGTATAGCGGAAACGAGGCTGTTTCTATAGCTATAAAACAAATTGAGCCTGACGTCGTAGCGGCGTATCCTATTACTCCGTCTACCGAAGTTCCGCAGTATTTTTCTCAATATTGCGCGAACGGCTTAGTAAAAACAGAATTCGTCGCGGTAGAATCCGAGCATAGCGCTATGAGCGCATGTATCGGAGCGCAAGCGGCGGGCGGGCGTTCTATGACGGCTACAAGCGCGCAAGGACTTGCTCTAATGTGGGAAATGCTTTATATAGCGTCTTCTTACAGACTGCCTATCATAATGGCTACTATCAACCGCGCTTTGTCGGGACCTATCAATATTCACTGCGACCACTCAGACTCTATGGGTGCGAGGGACAGCGGCTGGATTCAAATTTATTCAGAAAATAACCAAGAAGCGTATGACAACTTTATCCAAGCGGTAAAAATCGGTGAGCATCCCGATGT
>Ga0123355_10001262_pt1 | contig 35349 bp, 34 predicted proteins | sample TergutEmb28metaG_3_FD_89872 | JGI IMG/M metagenome (GOLD analysis project Ga0123355, IMG submission 89872) | Embiratermes neotenicus P1 segment gut microbial communities from Petit-Saut dam, French Guiana - Emb289 P1 | ecosystem: Host-associated > Arthropoda: Insects > Digestive system > Gut ...
GATGTTGATGGCGAAAACCCTGCCGCCAACCTTTTTAAGCACCTTGTAGCGGCCTATTATCACGCCAATGCCGGAAGAATCCATGAAACTGACATGGGCAAAATCGAAGATCATGTTTTTAGCACCAGATTTGAAATATTCCCTCTCTGCGGTGCTGCGTATTTCGTCTGCGCTGTGGTGGTCAATTTCGCCCATAATTTTAACAACCAAATTGCCGTTACGCTCTATGCATTTGATATTCATAGCTTAGGTTGCTCCCTTCATAAGTGATTACCAATATTATACAATGATACCAAATTTTTAGGAAGATGGCAAGCACATTTTTTGGATTGACAAAATGCCGTGGGCTGTGCAATAATACTTCTATAACGCAATGCATTTCGGGGGGATGTTTATGAAAAGGCTAATGCTTATTATATTTGTGTTTGTGGGGCTGTTTACTTTTTCTGCCTGTCGCTCTATACTTAATAATGTGCTAAGCGACATAGAGGCGGAAGTTGGCAGGGCATTAAACGAATTAGCCGATGAGCTAATTGACGCCATCAATGAGATGGACGCCATGGACGATGGAAATATGGTGTCACATACATATGGAAGGCTTTCGTTTTTGGTGCCTGCAAGCTTTACAGAAGAGGCCCCCGGTGCATTTGTTGGCCGTAGGATGATGGTTGCAATTAATTTAATAGAATATCATCAAGTCTTTGACCGCACAGCCTTTGGAAACACCATAATTGCCCATTATACGCAAGAGCTTGGGTTTGAGCTGCTAAACAGCGACCAAGAAACAATAGAGATTTTTGATACGGTTTTTGAAACATCGCTTTTTGACAATGTCACCATAAACAACGTTGTTTGGGGAAGGATAGACATGATAAGAAGCGAGGGCAATGGCGAAACCCTTTTTGTTTATTTTATGACCAGCGGAGACCAAGCCTATTTTATAGACATATTTTTAGGCCCGGCACCTACAGCGCAAGACATGGAAATGGTTGATGGCATCATCAATTCTGTAACCTTTGACGATTCTCATCACAAAGCAGAGGTGCAAGGGGTGTGGAGAGGGATAGGCGCCGAAAGCGGCTATATTGTTTTTGACGGAGATACATTTTATTGGTATAGGGCCTATGGGGACAGGGACAATGTTTTTATAGGCAATTATCACATAAGAAAGGGCTTTACCGGGGGTGGCAACATCCTTATAGGCCGGCCCGGCAGGTTTGAACCAAACGCCTTTGTGGCCACTGTGCTTTACACCGATGCCATCATGAATGGCGAAAGCGCAATAGAAGATTTTTGGGAAGGCCAAAGCTTCATATTTTTTCCGCGAGAAGATAACCCGCATATATTTGACGTAGAAGTGCAGCCGGGATATTTGGAAATGGCCTTTGAAAGGCTGGATGCAAACCCATAGGCCACAATACACGGCAATTTATCCTTGACAAAATATATTTGTTGTGGCATAATAATGGATGTATTTAAAAAAACTTACAAAAGGGGCGATGTTTTATGAGAAAATTTATAGCTGTTGCAAGCCCGAAGGCTTTAAATTAAATATTGCTAAACCTTTTGTGATACTATAGGATTTTTTTGGTAGCACACTTAGGTGTGCTATTTTATTGCGTTTTTTAAAAAAAGGAGACTAAAATTTGATAAATATTAAAACAAGAATAAGCGGCGTATACGGAAATAGGTATAAGGTTATTTTGGAAAATGAGGAAATATCTGTGATGACGGCAAAGCATCTTGAGGAAACCTTGGCCGTGGGGGATTATGTAATTTTAGATGAAAATGGCGACATTGCCAAGGCCTTGCCCCGCAAAAACGAGATGGTACGCAGGGCTGCGGGAAAGACGCCAAAAGAGCAGATAATGGCGGCGAATATAGACCATGCCTTTATCGTTACATCAATGAACGAAGAATTTAACCCAAGGCGGCTTGAAAGGTATATGGCCTTCTTGGAGATGCAAAACATTGCGTATTACCTTGTGCTGACGAAGGAAGACTTGTGTGAAGATGTAGAATTTTACATGGCGCAGGCAAAGCAGCTGGGTTTTAGCGATAATGTTATTTTAACAAGCTCTGTAACCGGCATTGGGCTGGATGAAATAGCTGGCCTGACGGGTGCCGGCAAAACTTCGGTTTTCATAGGCTCGTCCGGCGTTGGCAAATCTTCTATTATTAATTATTTGATGGGCGGCAATGTGCAAGCCGTTAGCGAAATAAGCCAGATGGGCGATAAAGGCCGCCACACCACCACCCACAGAGAGCTTTTTGTGCTGCCAAACGGCGGCGCCATCATCGACACGCCGGGTATGCGCGAGATACAATTTTGGAGCGGTGCTGACACGATAAATGTCTTTGATGACATTGATGTGCTGGCCGAGGGCTGCAAATTTAGGGATTGCAGCCACGACAAAGAGCCCGGATGCGCCGTGAAAGAGGCCATAGAGCGCGGGCAAATGCCAGCCGAGCGGCTAAAGAGCTATAACAAGCTAAAGAGAGAGGCGAAAAACGCGGAGATGCGCAGTGCCTTGAAGGACAAGAGGAAGATGAAAGGAAGGGGATGGAGCTACCCCCCGTACAACCCTTGAACATCTTGAACATCCTTCTATAAACGCCGGTATCATGGGGTTTAGAAGGATGCTCATGGGGTGTTCAATGAGCATCCTTCTTTGTAAAATCGCTATTAAAGCGCAGCAGGGCCATGATGGAAAGCGTCATGCCGGTGGCGGCTGTCAAACCAAATGCGACAGCCAGATACGCTTCAATTAAAGAGCCGTACATGCCATATGGCCCGCTTTGGGGTAAAATCCAATGAGGCAAGGCCGGCATGGAAGATATTTCTAAAATAAGGTCGTGTACCATATGGGTAAGAGAAAACAATGTGTTTAATATTGCAAAGCCTGAAACAATATCAAGTACAAAAATGCTAATACCGATAAAAGACATAACTATAAAACGTACCATGCTGCGCGGCCTGTTAAAGCAGCCAAATAGCACGTTGTTTTCAATATCTTTTAGGGCTTTCAGCATTGGAACTACATAAAGGGTTATATAAAGTATGGTTGCGGCTGCGATAAGCGGCAATACTATGAGAACCGTAAAAGCAAGCGTAAAGGCAACAATTGCGCCTATCGCCTCTCCCATGCCTTTGCCCGGGCCGGTAATTGCGGCATTAAACAGGTTTACACCTGCTGTAACTGATACAACTGAAATGGCAATTGTTATAACATACGCAATTTTTGCCCCAACGCCTGACATTATTAAGCTGATAACCCCATAAACCCTAAACAGCCTTAGAGCCTGTATAGCATCTCGCTTTCGTCGATTTTTCGAGCGTTTTTTTGCTAGGCAAGGAAAGCCCGACGACGCAAAGCCAGAGCTTTTGCTAGGAGGGCTTGACGCAGTCCTAGCGGAAAATAAGCCGAAAAAGCGGCGGAATGGAGATGCTATACAGGCTCTTATAGACAGCAGGGCTTTTTGTGGCGGGCCCTGGGCTTTTGCGGCAGCAAAAAGCATCCAAAATCCCGTTAGAGGCAAAATCAGCATTGCAAAATAAAGCAGGGATATGACATTTATGCTTATCAGAAAATTGGCAAAGCTTCCTATTGTGAAAAGGGCCATGCCTATCAGCAACAATGGGTGGGTGACGTGTTTATACAGATAATCAATAAAAATGGGCGCGCCTTCTGTTGCTTCCGGGCTATTTTGATACATTGTTAACATCATTTCCTTTCTTTTTTAGCCGATATTCTCTAAACTTAGCGGACATTATCTTTGTCCTCTTTATGTCTTTAAAGAGGTGGTTGGTTAGCTTAGAAGAGATAGTTTCTCTTTGTTATTACAAGGTCTCTAGATTGCATCTCTGCATTTACAATAGCATTTAGCAACAGCACCACAATGATGAAAGCCATATTCCAGAGATATGCAATAGGATGTTCAAGGATGTTAAATGAACATCCTATGAGCATCTTTCTAAAGCCCATGATGACGGCGTTTGTAGAAGGGTGTTCAAGATGTTCAAGGGTTGTACGGGACAATGAACTTCCTTCATGATATATTTTCTAACCACGGAAGGCACGGAAGGACACGGAAAAGTGCGTAAGGTCAAGGTCCTTCCGTGTCCTTCCGTGCCTTCCGTGGTTAGGATTTTCAAGAAGCTCATAGCTAAACAACAGCCGCTTCTAACAGCCTAAGAGACTTGTTGTCGCTATTTATCTCAGCCATCACGCCATAGGGCAAGATGCAAATTGGGGCGGTGTGGCCGAAGTTTACATTATAAAGGATGGGCATATCATGTCGGCCACTTTCTTTGCCAACCACTTGAAGGAGCACCTGTTTATATTCTTCATAATATTTTTCGTGCTGTGGCTTGCCAAAGAGGATGCCGCCAAGGCGGCTGATAATGCCTTGGGCGGCAAGGCCGCGCAGGATGTATTTCACATCGTGTGGGGCGGGATATTCTTGTGATGTTTCCAGAAAAAGGATGGCGTTGTCCCATTCGTCCGGGTTGGGCCATATCTTTGTGCCAATTATCATGGGGAAGACGTCAATGCAGCCGCCCAGCAGGCGGCCTTGGGCAATGCCTTCTCCTTGCAGCAGCTCGTAGCCCTTATCGTCTTTTGTCATGGTGCGGGCTATTTTGTTGTTTGTAGGGTCTGCCCATTCCAGAAATTCGGAAGTCCAGGCGGGGCTTGGGTTTATAGCAAGCTCGTCAGATGGCTGAAACAGCACATTTTGTATGTAATGCTTTGTGTACTCATGCATTGCGACATTTTCGGCAAATTCTGCTAGGATGCAGGGGCCGTAAAAGGAGACGAGGCCCGCCTTTTGCATCATAAAGTGGTTTGAGGTGGTGTCAGAATAGCCCATAAATATTTTGGGATTTTGCCTGATGGTGTCAAAATTGATATAATTAAGCAGGCGGACGGTGTCATTGCCGCCTATCATGCAGATAATGGCCTTTATCGTGTCATCTTTAAAGGCATCCATTAAATCCGCAGCGCGGGCTTGGGGATTGTTATCCAGATATTCGATGCCCTTGAGGGCGTTGGGCATTGTTATCACATTTAGGCCAAATTCTGTTTCCAGGCGGCTTTTGCCTATTTCGTAGCGATGGGTAAAGGCGGGATGACCGCCCAGCCCTGATGAAAGGGACACAATGGCAACTGTATCACCCTTCTTTAATCTATGAGGTTTTATCAACATAGTTATCCACCTTTCTTATAGCCACAGGCACGTATTTTTTTGCAAGCTTGCCGCTTTTTTCCAGAATTTTTATGGCTACATAGGCCAATATCATAAAGACGATGCCGATGGTGAAGGCGGCAAATTCGCCGGCTATGAGATAGCCTGCGGCAAAGCCCATGATGAGGGCAGCAAAGGGGATGCCATAGGCCATGGCCACGGCTTTTATCAGGGCGCCTTCTTGAAGCTCTACCTCTACAAAGTCGCCAACAGTAGCCTCACAGGCGTTGCGGGCGCGCATTATCATTTCGTTTTCATCCTGGCCGCGGGCGCATATCTTGCAGCTTACGCAAGCGCCTGTGCGCTGGTGTTTTACAAATATTTCTTCGCCGTTTACTTCGATAACTTCTCCTACCTCGCCCATACTGCACCTCGCTTTTGTGACATATGTTTTGCATAGTATATCACATTTTCAAATTAATGTTAAGGATTTATTTGCAAAAAAGGTTTTGGATGTGTTATAATATTGTACAAATAAATTTGAGAGCCTGTTTACTATCTCGCTTTCGGCGAATTTTCGAGCGTTTTTTCACAGGGCAAGGCGCGCGCGACGACGCATATAACGGGACTATCTGCTAGGAGCGCGCAACGCGGCCATGGGGAAAATAAGCCGAAAAGGCGTCGGAATGGAGATAGTAAACAGGTTCTAAGGGGACAAGCCGCATTGTTTATTACATTTGAGGGCCAAGAGGGCGCGGGAAAATCTACACAGATAGCATTGCTTTACAACTACCTTTTGGCGCGAGATGCCAATGTTGTTTTAACCAGAGACCCCGGCGGCACGGAAATTGCCGAGAAGATACGGGAGATAGTGAAAGATGTGCAAAACGCCGCCATGTCTAAGAGGGCAGAGGCCTTGCTGTATATTGCGGCTCGGGCCCAGTTGGTTGAAGAGGTGATAATGCCTCAGCTGACGGGCGGCGGCATCGTGTTGTGCGATAGATTTGCAGATTCTACCATGGCGTATCAAGGCTTTGGCAATGGCCTTGATGTGGACGATTTGGGCACCATCGGCAGCTTTGCAACAAGCGGCCTTGTGCCCGATATCACATTTTATCTGCGGATAGATGCCAAAGAGGGCCTTGCGCGGAAGCTGGCCCAGGATAAGCTGGACCGTATAGAGCAAAAGGACATCTCGTATCATATGGACGTGGGGCTTGGATATGAATATCTTGCGAAGACGCAGCCCCGGCGTATAATTGTGATAGATGGGGCATTGCCCCAAGATGAGGTACATCAGCTAATAACAAAACATATAGAAAACCTTATGAATTGAAGGAGGAAATATCATGAAACTTATTATGGCCATCATCCACGATGAGGATGCTTTCCAAATTATTGACGTGTTAAGCGAAGAGGGCTTTAAAGTGACGAAGCTGGCTTCTACAGGCGGCTTTTTGCGCGCGGGCAACACCACGCTGATATGCGGCGTGGAAGATAACCGCGTTAACGAGCTTGCCCACATCATTGAAAAGAAATGTAAATCCAGAAAGCAAATTACATCTGTAAATTCTGCGCATCTTTCTACTGCTGAAAACTATGTGCCGTATCCTGTGGAAGTTACCGTGGGCGGTGCTACCATTTTTGTGCTGGATGTGGCAGAATTTAGAAGGGTGTAACATGTGAAGCTTGATTTTGGCAGCATTGTCGGCAATAAAAACATTGTAAAATCTATGCAGGCGGCTATACGCCACGGCCATGTGGGACATGCTTATATAATTGACGGCGGGGCAGGCAGCGGCAAAAGCCTTTTGGCCACAACCTTTGCCGCGGCCATCCTTTGTGAAACAACTTCGGAAAATGGTGCCTGCGGCGGGTGTGTATCTTGCATCACTTTGCTATCGGGCAATCATCCCGATGTTGTTTTTGTGCGCACACAAAAAAAATCTATAGGCATTGATGATGTGCGAGAGCAAATTGTAGAGAATATTTCGGTTTTGCCGTATTCTTCTGAAAGGCGCGTTTATATTATTGAAAATGCGCAGACATTGACGGTGCCGGCGCAAAACGCCCTTCTTAAAACCTTGGAAGATGGGCCTAAGTATGCTGTTTTTCTCTTGTTGTCGGAAAACCATAAGGCTTTTTTGCCTACGGTGCTTTCGCGATGTGTGCTTTACAAAATACCGCCGCTGGGGGATGCTGAGGTGCTGGCTTATTTGAAAAGCCAAGGGGTTGATGCGACCCTTGCGCAAGGGGCTGTGCCTTATGCCGGGGGCTCTTTGGGGCGCGGGATGACGCTTGTGGGCGATGAGGATTTTATGGCCTTTCGCAAAGAAATTTTGGATATGGCCCGTGAAATGGAAGGAAAAGATATTGTAGAGATATTTGCTATGGCGAAGGCCTTGGAAGGCCATAAAGAGCGTGTAGGCCAAGCCTTGGATATACTAACCATGCATTTTCGTGACGATTTATTATCGGGGCAAGCCGGCAATGCGCTGGATGCCGCAAAAAAAATCCGCATAATTGAAGATATAAAGCAAAAATTAAATCAAAACAGCAATTTCTTGTTGACGATGGAAGTGATGTTGCTAAAATTGTCAGGAATTGGAATTGCGTAGGAGAAAGTTATGATAGAGATAATTGGCTTGCGCTTTAAAACCGCGGGCAAGATATATTATTTTGACCCTAATGGGAAAAAAATACAAAGGGGCACGGGTGTTATTGTGGACACTGTGCGCGGCATGGAATATGGCATATGCGAGCTTTCTAACAGGATGGTGGAAGAGGACCAGGCCTTTATGCCCGTGCGCAAAATTATACGCATCGCCAATGATAGAGACCTGGAAACCCTCAAGAAAAACAAGGAAAAAGAGCAGGAAGCCTTTGACACCTGCCTTGAGAAAATTAAAAAGCATAACCTGGGCATGAAGCTTATTGATGTGGAGCTTACCTTTGATAACACCAAGATAATTTTTTATTTTACCGCCGAAGGGCGCGTGGATTTTCGCGAGCTTGTAAAAGAGCTTGCGGGGGTTTTTCGTATGCGCATAGAGCTGCGCCAGATAGGCGTGCGGGATGAATCTAAATTTCTTAACGGCATTGGCATGTGCGGCAGGACGCTGTGTTGCGCCACCTTTTTATCAGAATTTCAGCCCGTGTCCATGAAGATGGCTAAGGACCAAAGCCTTTCCCTTAACCCATCGAAGATATCGGGGATATGCGGCCGCTTGATGTGCTGCTTGAAATATGAGGAAGAGACCTATGAAGAGCTAAACAAAGGGATGCCGGGCATTGGTGATGTTATACAAACCCCGGATGGCCAAGGCGAGGTGCTTTCTGTAAGCACCCTGCGCCGCACTATAAGGGCCGTCATACGAAAAAATCCCCATGACCCACCAAATATAAATTCTTATTCTGCTGACGACGTTAATATTGTCAAAAAAGCTGAGATTTCCGCCGAGCCGGAGAATTTTAAACGGGGAAGGTCATGAGGCCTGACGAGCTTAAAGACGGCGAGCGTCTGGACTATCTCCACCGTGAAGATTTTAAGATAATTCAAAATCCGGCGTATTTTATGTTTAGCATGGATGCTGTGCTGCTTTCAGCTTTTGCTACGGTGCATAAAAGCGAAACCCATATGGATTTGTGCTGCGGCAATGGCATAATACCCATTTTGCTGGCGGCTAAAAACAAGGGGATTTCTTACGCGGGCGCGGAGATTAATGAAAAGCTGGTGGATATGGCCATGCGCTCTGTGGCCTTAAACGGCCTTGAAGAAAAAATTGCCATACACAATATGGATATACGGAAGATGGATGGCTTTGGAGCAGATTTTGACGTTGTTACGGCCAATCCGCCCTATATGGCGGCGCAAACGGGTGCCAAAAATGAAAATTATGATATGGCTATAGCCCGCCATGAGATATTGTGTAGCTTGGAAGATGTGGTGCGGGCGGCGGCGCGGCTTTTGCGCTTTGGCGGCCGTTTTTATATGGTGCATCGCCCGGGACGCCTTGGGGATATAGTGGCGTCTTTGCGACAATATAATTTGGAACCAAAGATCCTTCGTTTTGTGCAACCCAAGGTTGACTCGCCCCCAAATATACTGCTTATTGCGGCGGCAAAGGGCGCGAAGCCGCATCTGGATGTGAAGCCGCCCCTTATCGTCTATGATGAAAAGGGCCAATATACAGAGGAAATACGCAGGATTTATTATGAATGAAAACAAAGGGCAATTATATATTTGCGCCACGCCCATAGGCAATTTGGAAGACATAACTTTGCGGGTGCTTCGTGTTTTAAAAGAGGTTGACCTTATTGCGGCAGAAGATACGCGGCATACGTTGAAGCTGCTTAACCACTATGACATCAAAACCCCCATGACCAGCTATCATGAACATAATGAGGCAGGTAAGGCCGTGCAGCTTGTGGACAAGCTTTTGGGCGGTGCGTCTATTGCCTTGGTGTCGGATTGTGGGATGCCTGGCATTTCAGACCCTGGGCATGAGCTTATCAAGGGTTGCCATGAGGCGCAAATACCTGTGACTGTTTGCCCCGGTGCCTCTGCGGGTATATCTGCTTTGGTGATGTCGGGCATTTCGGCTCGGCGCTATGCTTTTGAGGGGTTTTTGCCTCGGGAAAAGAAGAAGCGCAAAGATATATTAGGAAGTCTTGCTTCAGAGCATCGTACAATTATCCTTTACGAAGCCCCGCACAGGCTTTTGGTTACATTGAGGGAGCTATATGAACATCTGGGAGAAAGGCAAGTTTCTATTGTGCGTGAAATTACGAAGAAATTTGAAGAAGTGAGGCAAGGGAGCCTTGCTGAAATGATTGAATATTATGACGAAAACCCTGTAAAGGGTGAATTTGTCTTGATTATAGAAGGTGCCGCGAAGGTGCCGCAAGATTGGCCGGAGAACATAATGCTCCACGTAGAACATTATGTCGAAGCAGGGCTGAGTGAGATGGATGCTATGAAGAAGGCCGCGAAAGACAGAGGAGTGGCTAAGAGTGAGGTTTATCGGGCGTACAAGGGTGGGGGTGCAGGGTAAACCCTGCTGAAGTAACGACTACAAGTCGTGATGCCCGGCGGACTTTAGTCCGCAAGCCGCAGCAGGGTTTACCCTGCAAGGCATACCAAGCGAAGACAATACTACATGGGGTGATACGATATGGAAAATTGCGTAAGGAGAGTTTATGTTGAGAAGAAGGTAGGCTTTGACATTGAGGCGCGCCAAATGCTTGACGATATTAAGAAAAATCTGCTTATCGAAAATGTGGAAGGCGTGCGCATTGTAAACTGCTATGATGTACAGGGGTTGTCTGAGGCCGATTTTGAAATTTGCTGCAATGATATTTTTGCAGAGCGTGCTGTGGATAGCATAGCATATGAGCTAGCAGTCGAAGACGATGATTTTGTTTTTGGCAAGCAGCTTTTGCCTGGACAGTTTGACCAGCGGGCAGATTCTGCTGTGCAGTGCATACAAATTATGACGGGACAGCTTCCTGTTGTGCAATATACGAAGATACACATTTTTGCTGGCAGCCTAACCGAAGCGGACAAGGCCGCCATACTGAAATATTGTATAAATCCCATAGAATCTATGCAGGTGGGGCTGGAGAGGCCGGATACGCTGGAAATGGAATTTGAGGTGCCGGGCGATATTGAAGATGTTAAAATTATTGGTGCAAACGACGAAGAGATAGTGCAAATCCATAGCAAATTGGGCTTGGCTATGAATGTTGCCGACCTTATTTTTATACGCAACTATTTCAGAGACAGCGAAAAGCGTGAACCAACCGCCACTGAAATTGCTGTGATAGACACGTATTGGTCTGACCACTGCCGTCATACTACATTTCATACGGAAATTACGGATGTGGCCTTTGAGGATGGGAAATTTAAGCCTTTGTTTGAAAAGACTTACAATGATTATTTGCAGACGCGAGAAAAGGTGTATGGCAGGGATACTGATAGGCCTGTATCGTTGATGGATATGGCGGTTTTGGGCATGAAGGCCTTGAGGAAAGAGGGCAAGCTTGCTGATTTGGATGAATCTGAAGAAGTTAACGCCGCAAGCATTGTCATCACGGTGGATGTAGATGGTGTGGACGAAGAATGGCTGTTGATGTTTAAAAACGAGACCCACAACCACCCCACGGAAATGGAGCCTTTTGGCGGTGCGTCCACATGCCTAGGCGGTGCCATACGCGACCCCCTTTCGGGCCGAAGCTATGTGTATCAGGCCATGCGCGTTACAGGCAGCGGCGACCCGCGAAGGCCTATTGGCGAAACCTTGCCCGGCAAGCTGCCCCAGCGTGTTATAACGACGCTGGCGGCTGATGGATATTCGTCTTACGGCAACCAAATTGGCTTGGCGGCGGGCTTGATAAGCGAAATTTATCACGAAGGATATATTGCAAAGCGCATGGAGCTTGGTGCCCTTGTTGGTGCCGCGAAAAAAGACCATGTGATACGTCAGCGGCCGAAAAGCGGCGACGTTGTGTTGCTTGTGGGCGGCAGAACGGGCCGTGACGGCATTGGTGGCGCTACGGGCTCTTCAAAAGAGCATGGCGAGGATTCGTTGGCTACTTGTGGCGCGGAAGTGCAAAAGGGCAATCCTGTAATTGAGAGAAAAATACAGAGGCTTTTCCGTGACCCTGCCGCATCAAAGCTTATTTTGCGCTGTAATGATTTTGGCGCGGGTGGTGTATGTGTGGCCATTGGAGAGCTGGCGGATTCGCTGGAAGTAAACCTGGATGCTGTGCGCAAGAAGTACGAAGGTCTAAATGGCACAGAGCTTGCAATTTCAGAATCTCAAGAGCGTATGGCGGTGGTTGTGGCCGCCGAAAATGCGCAGAAGTTTATAAATTTGGCGGCGGAAGAAAATTTGGAAGCCTATGAAGTGGCGAAAATTACGGATACGGGCCGCCTAAAGATGAAGTGGCGCGGCAAGGAAATTGTAAATATCTCGCGGGAATTTTTGAATACATCGGGGGTTAGGCAGCAGGCTGTTGTTGAGGTTGCAATGCCCAGTGAAAGGCCCGAGGCACCGAAGATGACATGGCTGGAAAACCTGGCGCAGCTTAATGTGGCTTCGCAAAAGGGTATGGTGGAGATGTTTGATTCTACCGTTGGCGCGGGTACTGTGCTGGCACCTTTTGGCGGCAAATATCAGCTTACGCCTACGCAGGTTATGGCGGCCAAAATACCTGTGCCATATGGAACAACCAACACGGCCAGTCTGATGGCTTATGGGTTTGACCCTTATCTGTCGGAAGTTAGCCCTTATCATGGTGCGCTTAGTGCCGTGGTGGAATCTGTATCGCGCATTGTGGCGGCCGGTGGGGACTATCGCACCGTGCGCCTTAGCTTTCAGGAATATTTTGAGAGGCTGCGTAGCGCGAAAAGCTGGGGCAAGCCTTTTGCGGCGTTGCTTGGGGCTTTTAGGGCCCAGATGGAGCTGCAAATACCTGCTATTGGTGGAAAGGATTCTATGAGCGGCACTTTTGGCGACATTCATGTGCCGCCGACATTGGTATCATTTGCGGTAACGGCGGCTAAGGCGGACAATATAATTTCGCCGGAATTTAAAGCGGCGGGCAACTATATTGCGCTGCTAAAGACCGACCACGATGAATATGATTTGCCTAATTTTGACAGCTTGCGCAGAAACTTTGAGACGCTGCAAAAACTGATAGGGGAGAAGAAAGTGGTTTCAGCTTACGTGCTGGGCACTGGTGGTGTTGGGGCGGCTGTTTCTAGAATGTCTTTTGGTAACAAAATTGGTGCTGAGATAGAGCATGGCAATTTGTATCAAGGGGCGGCGGGATGCTTTGTGCTGGAGATGACAGAGGAAATTTCGGTGGAAGGCCTGAAAATTATTGGTAGGACGACGGATGAAAAAGTTTTGCGGGCAAATGGCGAAGAATTTTGTATAGAGGACTGCATTGAGGCGTGGATGGCGCCGTTGGAAGATGTTTTTCCAACGAAGGCGGCAAGTGCGCAGAAAATGGGCTTTGTGCCGCCTGTTTACAAGGCGAAAAGTGTGATGGTGGCGAAAAACAAAGTTGCTAGGCCTAAAGTGCTTATCCCTGTATTTCCCGGCAGCAATTGCGAATGGGATATGGGACGCAGGTTTGAGGCGGCGGGCGCGGATGTTGATATTTTTGTGATTAATAATCTTACATCGGTGGCGCTGGGCGAATCTGCATTGCGGATGGCTAAGAAAATAGAGCAGTCGCAGATTATTGCCATACCCGGCGGCTTTAGCGCAGGGGATGAGCCCGGCGGAAGCGGCAAGTTTATAGCGGCTATTTTTAAAAACCCTGCTATAAGCGAGGCTGTGACGGGGTTGATACAACAGCGTGAAGGTCTTATGATAGGTATATGCAATGGCTTCCAAGCTTTGGTGAAGCTTGGGCTTGTGACGCACGGGGAAATTAGGGCCATGGAAGATGGCAGCCCTACGCTGACATATAATGATATTGGGCGCCACATCTCCGGCTTGGTTTTGACGAAGGTGGTTTCGGATAAGTCTCCTTGGTTTAGCGGCGTTAATGTGGGGGATATCCATCGCGTGGCGGCATCCCATGGGCAGGGCCGTTTTGTGGCCGATGCGGGCTATGTGAAGCAGCTTTTTGAGAATGGGCAAGTGCCGACGGTGTATGTGGATGATAATGGGGAAATTGCGGCGGACATGCCGTATAACCCCAATGGCTCTATGTTTGGCATAGAGGCTATAACAAGCCCTGATGGGCGCATTTTGGGTAAGATGTGCCATAGCGAGCGCATTGGCGACAGCCTTTACAAAAATGTGCCTGGGGACTATGACCAGAAGATTTTTGAGGCTGGGGTGGGGTATTTTGTGTAATGAACCAACATCCTTGCGGAATATTGGAAAAGAGATGGATGCAAAGCTGAAATCTGTTGATATTATAGCGATTTTTAAGTTAAATTGATATACTACTGCGGAAGAATTAAAGAGGGTTGGAAGCGAGGAAGCTTTCATCAGACTGAAGTTTCGCTATCCAAGCGTGTGTCTTGTGCATCTATATACTCTTGAAGGAGCGATTTCTGATACAGATTATAATCGATTGCCGGAAGATTTAAAGCAACGATTAAAAGTTTTTAGTGATAATTTGAAATAGAATCATAATATAGCCTTTTGCTATACCAATAATAATTTACGGGATTGCGCATACTAAAACCATGTAAAGGAGTGGTTATGGTATGCGCAAAAGTTTTTATTATGGTGGCGGGGCGCTATGTTTGGTGATGGCGGCTATGTTGCTGCTTAGCACAAGCATTGTGCCTGTTAATATTGGAAACGATGTGTCCCGTGTGAAAATTGACAATAGATATAGGGAATATTATGATATTAGCTTTGTTATGCCGAAAAACAGCTTGAAGCAGGGCACGGTGTGGCTTCCTGTGTATTCTGTGCGGGAAAGAGAGCATCTGTGGCAGGTGATATTGCCATTTGCTATGGGTGATGCGGAAATTGTGGAGCATGATGAATATTTTGAGGCCGTAGCTGATGGAGAGACGCTGCGGATTTATAGGTTTATAGATTTGTTGGAATATGAGAATTTGCAAGGGGAGAAAGCAGGTAAACTGATAGATGATGGAGCGGCGCGCAAAATTGCCGAGGAATTTTTGGAAGAATTTTTGCCGAGGAAGCAGCCCTATGATGTGTCGGTTGGGCATAAAGGTGACAATTGGGTTGTGAGGTTTGAGGGGCATTTGTCAAGCTTACCTAACGCCGCCTTCCCGACTGAAATTACACTGGATGCATATGGCAATATTATAGAGGTATCGCATTTCTTTTTTGAATATGAGGCCTTGGGGACGGCTGATGTGATAACGGTGAAGGCGGCGTTGGCGCAGCTGCCGCGAGAGCATGAAGGCAAGGTGGATTTGAAGAGATTTGACCTTATGTATTGTTTTGAGGACAGCGTGCTTGTGCCTGTTTATCGGTTTTATGGGGAATATGGATGTGGGGCGTGTTTTGAGGAGTGTGTTAAAGCATTGAGGTTTTATTGAATGGTTGCTTGGGGTGCCTCGTCGGCTAAAGCCGACAGCGGCTTGCGGGCTAAAGCCCGCCGAGCGAGCGGCTGAAAGCCGCTCGATAGCCTTATATACCAATATCCCACCAAAACAGTAACAAAAAAACGCAAGATTTTTGCATCAAGGCAAGGAAGCGACGACGACGCGTGCCTAAAGGCACGCTAGGAGAAGCTGACGATGTCCTTGGTGCAAAAAGACAAGTTTTTGTTACTGTTTTGGTGGGATATTGGTATAGAGCTAATGCTTTCCCGGAAGATGAGAAAGTCGCCAGATGATGGCGGCTTTTGTGCTGCGGTGGTTAATCGAACCTAAGTGACCTCGAGTTTAGTCGAAATCTTTAGCCGACTTTAGTCGGCATTTCCTTTTTTATCAAAATAGGCTTGCATATGTATGGTGAAATCTGCTAAACTAGATAAGGTGAATTAAATTACAAAAGAATCGAAAGATAGAGGTGCAAAATGAGTGTTTTGAACAAGATATTTAAATCCTACAGCGATAAAGAGATTTCGCGGTTATTGCCTATTGTGAACAAAATTGAGGCTATGAGGCCCACCATGAAGGCCATGAGTGACGAGGCTTTGACGGCCAAGACGGCGGAATTTAAAGAGAGGCTTGCAAATGGCGAGACTTTGAATGACATAATGCCAGAAGCTTTTGCGGTGGTGCGTGAGGCTATGTGGCGATGCCACGGCTTTGAGCATCATAGGGTGCAGCTTATTGGCGGCGTTGTGTTGCATCAGGGGCGTATTGCGGAGATGCGGACAGGCGAGGGCAAGACCCATACGTCGCTTTTGCCGGCGTATCTTAATGCGCTAACTGGCAAGGGTGTGCATGTTGTGACGGTGAATGAGTATCTTGCCAGCCGTGACAGCGAGTGGATGGGGCAGATACACCGCTTTTTAGGCCTTACCGTTGGCTGTATTGTGCATGAACAAAAGCCTGACGAGAGGCGCGAGGCCTATAATTGTGACATTACGTATGCTACAAATAACGAGCTGGGTTTTGACTATCTTCGTGACAACATGGTTGTTTATGAAAGTGACATGGTGCAGCGTGAACTTTCCTATGCCATCATTGATGAGATAGATTCTATTTTGATTGACGAGGCTAGAACGCCCCTTATAATTTCCGGTGCCTCCGGCAAGTCTACAGACCTTTACAAAGTGGCGGATAGATTTGTGCGCACATTAAAGAAGGGCCGCTTGTTAAATGAAGATGAGGCCTTAAACCCTCTTATGAAGACAGAGCTTCAAGAAGAAGGGGATTTTGTTGTGGACGAGAAGCGCAAGACGGTTACGTTGACGCAAGAGGGCATTGATAAGGCGGAGCGCTTTTTTGCGGTGGATAATCTATCCGACCCTGATAATCTTGAGATACAGCATCACGTAAATAATGCCCTCAAGGCCAATTATAACATGCATCTGGACAAGGATTATGTTGTGAAAGAGGGCGAAATTGTTATTGTTGATGAATTTACGGGGCGTATGATGCCTGGCCGTCGTTATTCTGATGGTTTGCATCAAGCTATAGAGGCTAAGGAAAATTTGAATGTACAAAGAGAATCTAAAACCCTGGCGACAATTACTTTCCAAAATTTCTTTAACAAATATGAGAAAAAATCGGGCATGACGGGTACGGCATTGACGGAAGAAGGCGAATTTAGAGATATTTATAAGATGGACGTTGTGGCTGTGCCTACAAATGTGCCTATAGCGCGTATTGACCAGCCGGATTTGGTATATAAAACCGAGGCGGCTAAATATAAGGCTGTTATTGCTGATATCAAGGAATGTTTTGGCCGCGGCCAGCCTGTGCTTGTTGGTACGGTAAGCATTGAAAAATCCGAGGAGCTTGCTGTTTTGCTAAAGCGCGCGGGTGTAAAATGTAATGTGCTTAACGCAAAATATCATGAAAAAGAGGCTGAAATTGTGGCGGATGCCGGCCTTAAAGGCGCCATTACCATTGCTACCAACATGGCGGGTCGTGGTACGGATATTAAGTTGGGCGAGGGCGTTGTGGCCTTGGGTGGCTTGAAAATTATAGGTACTGAAAGACATGAATCTCGTCGTATTGACAACCAGTTGCGCGGCCGTGCTGGTAGACAGGGCGATCCTGGAGAATCTCGTTTTTATATCTCATTAGAGGACGATTTGATGCGTCTTTTTGCATCGGACCGCATAATGACTACGATGAATGCCTTAAAGATGCCTGATGATGAGGCCATAGAGAGCAAAATGCTGACAAAGGCCATCGAAGGCGCGCAAAAGAAGGTGGAGGGCAACCATTTCTCCACGCGTAAGCATCTTTTGGACTATGACCGTATAATGAATGAGCAGCGCGAGATTATTTACGGCGAGCGTTATAAAATTTTGTCAGGCGAGGATATGAAGGAAAATGTGCTTACGATGACGAGGGAATCTATAGGGCGAGCCGTGGATTTATATACCGATGACGATACTGAAATTCTTGATGTTGATGCTCTTAATAAGTATCTAGAGCCTAATTTGCGCTTAAAGCCATATAAAAAGGGTGAAAATGAAAGCAATAAAGATTTGAAAGCAAGAATTGTGGAAGATGCCATAAAGCTTTATAATAGGCGTGAAGCGGAATTTACAGCAGAGCGAACAAGGGAAATAGAGCGCATAATTATGCTGCGTGTGGTGGACCAAAAATGGATGGACCATATAGATGCTATGGACCAAATGCGCCAGGGCATATCCCTGCATAGCTTTGCACAGCGGGACCCGCTTACAGAATACCGCTTTTTAAGCTATGATATGTTTGACGAGCTTGGGCGTAATATACAAGATGATACCGTGAAGCATATGTTTAATGTGCAGGTTGGCACCCAGCCCCATCAGCGCGAGCAGGTGGCTAAGCCCCTTGCTTACAACAAGGATGGAAACGCGGCGAGGAAGCCGGTGCAGCGCAAGACGGATAAAGTAGGGCGTAATGACCCTTGCCCATGTGGTAGCGGCAAGAAGCATAAGAATTGCTGCATACACAAGCAGGCGGTTAGTTGACTTGGGATGGGAGTGCCGAGTAAACTCGGCTAAAGATTCCGACTGAAGTCGGGTAAACAACGGCGGACTTTAGTCCGCAAGCCGCTGTCGGCTTTAGCCGACGAGGCACCCCCAATGCGCAGGGAGAGATGTATGGGTAACGCAATAGATAAGCGCGGCATACTGGACGAAGAAGTCTTCGCATACAAAATCACCAAGGACAAAAAGGTTTTCATTTTGTACCACGGCAAACAAGTGACTACTTTAAGCGGAAGCAAAGCCGAAAAGTTTATTGCTGATATTTCTGATGTTGATGGAAAAGAAGCACAGTTGATTATGGCGAAGGTGACAGGAAATTTTAAGCGAGGCAACGAGAAAGGCCGTTAGGGAGATATTATGAAATCTGCTTTGAGCAGCAAAAGCACTAAAATAATTGTTGATGTATGCATGATTGTTTTCCTGGTTCTTTCTTTTGTGAGATGGGAAGGTGATCCAACCTTTCACTTTGTCGTAGGCGCTGGATGCACATTGTTTTTTGCCGCACATGTTTTTATACATCGTAAGTGGATAAAAGCCGTGACAAAATCATGCATGGCTGGGAAATTAAATAAATCGTTAAAATGGAAGTATGTAATTGATATGCTTTTACTTGTGATGTGGGGGATTGCTATTGCCACAGGCTTTCTTGCTATTGGCTCTTATGTTGGTGGTATAGACTGGATGTTTGTGTTTAGCAGAATTCATGGGATTACATCCAGAATTGGCCTGGTTCTTATTGTTATCCATGTTATACAACATTGGCCGCAAATTAAATCATATTTTCCGAGAAAAAAGGTGGCGTGAGGAGATGGGGCATGATTAGGGCTATGAAGACATCAGATGTCCCACGCGTGGCCGAAATTCATATTTTTGGGCAACGCACAGCCTATAGAGGGCTTGTTTCGGAGGAATTTTTGTTTGGGAAAATGACTGTTGAAAAACGCATGGACTATTTCAAAAGTAATGGGGCCGAGGGATATGTATTTGATGATGGTGTTGTCAAAGGCTTTATAACCCTTGGGCCTTGTGAAGATGAAGATGGAGCAGCTTTCTTCGAGCTTTATAGAATTTTTGTAGACCCATTTATGCTTGGTGACGGCATAGGTGTTAAGTTGGCTGCGTATTTTGAGGATATTGCCACGGAGAGGGGCTATAATGAAATTTGCCTATGGGTGCTGGAAGGTAATGTAAAAGCAAGGGCATTTTATGAAAAGTTGGGATACATAGAAGATGGCGCCAAAAGAATCTCTGGATATTTTAAGGTTTATGAGGTGCGATATATAAAAAGGATGTGATGAAATGTTAGAGCAATTTAGGGCAGAACTGGCCCCATACCGCGATAAACTAATTGAAATGGGGAGATCTCTTTGACGTTGCCGGCTTAGAAGCAAGGGCAGATAAATTGTTGGAGCAATCAGGGGCAGATGGCTTTTGGAATGACGCTGAAAATGCGCAAAAGGTCTTGAAAGAAGAAAAGGACTTGCGAAAAAAGGCGGAAAATTTTCGTGGCTTGGAAGAGGCTTATGATGAGGCTCTTGTTTTGATAGAGCTGGCAGAAGAAGAGGGTGATGACACCCTTTTGTCGGATATAAAAAAAGCGGTAGCGGATTTTACGGCGGCTTATGAAAATTTGCGCACGGCTACGCTGCTTTCCGGAGAATATGATAAAAACAATGCTATATTGTCGCTTCACGCGGGGGCCGGTGGCACCGAGGCCTGCGATTGGGTTAGTATGCTGCTGCGCATGTATACCCGCTGGGCTGATGCGCGCGGATATTCTACTCAAATTTTGGATTATCTGCCCGGTGATGAGGCAGGCGTAAAGTCTGTTACCATGGAAGTTGTGGGCGACAGCGCGTATGGTTATCTCAAGAGCGAGAAGGGTATACATCGTCTTGTGCGGCTTTCGCCTTTTGATACAGCGGGCAAACGCCACACCTCTTTTGCGTCTTGCGATATTATGCCCGAAATTGAGGATGATGCGACAGTTGAAATAAACCCCGACGAATTGCGCGTAGATACCTTTCGCTCTTCCGGGGCAGGCGGCCAGCATGTTAATACTACGGATTCTGCCATACGCATAACCCATATTCCATCGGGCATTATTGTGCAATGCCAAAACGAGCGCAGCCAGCATAAAAACCGTGATGTGGCTATGAAGATGCTGCGGGCCAAGTTGCTGGAGCTTAAAAATGCGGAAAAAACCGAGCTTCTTTCAGGTGTGCGCGGCGAGGTGAAGGATATTGGATGGTCCAATCAAATACGTTCCTATGTATTTCATCCGTATAATATGGTGAAGGATCATCGTACAAATGCCGAAATGGGTAATATAGGTGCTGTTATGGATGGTAGCATTGATATGTTTATCAATGCCTATCTTCTTTGGGCGACAGGCTCAAATAAAGGGAGCGATTAAATGAGTAATTTTGAAAGTGTAGTCCAAGTGCATTTGAAAGCTATAGCTGAAAGAGACCTTGCAGCCTTTGCGGAATTTCTGCATCCGGCGCATAACTGCATAGTCATTCTCCCTAATGGCAGCGTGGTTGAGGGTTATGAAAATGTGCTTGATTTTCATAAGAATTGGTTTCAAGATTTGGATTGGCGGATGGATGTTGAAATTTTAGATAAGTTTGATGCTGATAATGTAGGGTATGCTTTGCTGGATGTTGCCTATCACGATTTGGACGAAGACAGAAATCCTTATGAAATGAAGTATTTTCTTAGTTTATTGTTTAGAAAAGTGGATGATAAATGGATTTTGATACGTGACCAAAACACGCTGAAATAAAATTGGTGTATAGATGCAAGAAATTATCATAACACAAGATATAGCCGGGCAGCGCGCGGATAAGTTTCTTGCGCGCTATTTGGGTGCCGCGCCTAAGGCGTTTATACACAAGATGCTGCGTAAGAAAAACATTGTGGTTAATGGCAAACGGGCAGAGGGCGCACGAATATTGCTTGTAGGCGATGTGGTGACGCTGTATCTTGCAGATGAAACCATTGCAAAATTTACAAAGGTAAAGGTGGCGCATGAAGGGCCACTTGATGTTATCTTTGATGATGAAAGCATCATAATTGTAAACAAGCCTGCGAATTTGCTGACACAGCCTGATAGTGCTGATGGAGATTCGTTAACAGGTCGCTTGCGCTATCTTTACGCGAATGCAGACTTTGACCCTGTGGCTATAAACCGCTTAGACCGTAACACCACAGGCATTGTTTTGTGCGCTAGAAATCTATCTGCTGCACAAACTTTTTCTAAACTTGTCCATGACAGGCAAATTGAGAAGAATTATCTGGCCGTGGCACATGGAGAGATATCGCGGGAAATGCTGCTTGAAGGGCTTCACACTAAGGATGAGGCAAAAAATTTGGTGAAAATTGTTCCACGTGGAACATTGGGGAGCAAAGTTGTTACAAAAGTGACGCCCATGAAATATGACGGCGGGCGAGATGTGACTGTGCTGAAAATTGGCCTTGAAACGGGGCGTAGCCATCAGATACGGGCGCATTTGGCTAGCATTGGACATCCCCTTGTAGGCGATTGGAAGTATGGGGGATATGGCGAATCGCGGCAGATGTTACATGCGTACGAGATTGTTTTTGGTGAAGTTGAGGGTGGGTTGAATTATCTTTCCGGGATGGGATTTGCGGCACCACCGCCGGATGATATGAAAAAGTATATTGTTTGATAACGGGCGACCACAGGTCGCCCCTACATTTTGGTATAATTTGCTATAAAATGGGGGATGATATTGATGGGTTTTTCAAATAGGGGGTTGAGGGGCTCTACATTTGAAGAAATGATAAATTTTACCAATGAGAGATATAGAAGTAATTCGTTGGCTATTGTGACGAAGGTGCCTACGCCCATTACGCCTGTTGCGATTGACAAGGAAAACAGGACGATAACGTTGGGGTATTTTGAAAAAAAGAGCACGGTGGATTATATTGGGGTGGTGCAGGGCATTGCGATATGTTTTGATGCCAAAGAGACGCGGCAAAAGAACTTTCCTATAAACAACATACATCGCCATCAAATTGAATTTATGGAAGAATTTACGAAACAGAAGGGCATAGCTTTTATGTTGGTTAATTTTGTGCTGTATGACCAATATTTCTTTTTGCCTTTTGTGCAGCTGAAGGGGCTTTGGGATGCGGCGCAGGCCGGTGGCAGAAAGTCTATGCCGTATGACAGCTTTGATAAAAAGTATATGGTGGAATATCGCGGGGGATATTTGCACTATTTGGAAGCGATTAATGTATATCTGGATGATATTGATACTAATCTCATTTAAAATCATAGACTGACTGCGCTTCCGCCAAAGCCGCACGCTTGGAGCGTTGCATGCGTTTTGGCTCCAGCTTGTCACTCCATGTTTTAAATTGAGATTAGTATGAGTAGGGGTGTCGGGTAAACCCGACTAGAAGTAACGACTACAAGTCGGGATATTGGTTTGTAACCGTTACTTTTAGCCGGGTTTACCCGGCACGGCTTACCAAACAAAAGGGGGAGAAGGAGCATGAGACATGTCCAAACTTACCCTTTTTTTGGTGGTTCTTTTGGTGGGCTTATCACTTGTGGCGTGTGGCGGGCAAAATGTCGCGTCTACGCCAATGCCGCTTCAAAGCGATGTTGCGGTAGCGGCTGTTACGCCTGTAAGAGATGAAATAGTGTCGCTTAATTTGCAAATTGAAATTGCTGATCATATACCTGCTATGTACGAGCCGCCTGAGGGGGCCTTTTTGGGGGCATATATCAAGAGGGACGCAACATTTGATAGCATAAGGGCCTTTGAAGATGATGTGGGTGTTGCCCATGCAATTTTTGCCTATACGATGGCTTTGGATGATGAATATCCTTTGCGGTGGGTTTTAGAAAATGTTGCCTTTAGCAAGGCGCCTTTTATTGTGGTTAATCCGCCGAAAGATGGCAGCATTTATGATATAGAACCTCTTGTTAATTTTGCTATGGAAGCCGGACGCTTTCATGCACCCATGTTTGTAAATTTGTTTCCCCTTGTGGATAACCATGGGTTTATACCTTCGGAATACATTGCATTTTTTCGCGAGGCGCGAGGTATTTTTGCGGAGTATGCACCAAATGTTGCCTTTGTGTGGGGCTTTGATGCACAAAACATGACACAAGCGGCACAATTTTACCCCGGCAGAGATGTGGTGGATTGGGTGCATCTTATAATTTACAATGATGTGGATGCAAACGGCGGATTTAAGGACTTTTTCACCTATATCAACTTTTTTTATTTTGCTTTTCAGCAAGAGGGGCCGTTGGCTGTGAGCGTGGCGGTGTCCCATTATACCTTGGAAAATAACAGCTATTTTACGCGGGAGGCTGCTGAGGAAATAGAGTATATTTATGGGCGCCTGCAAGATTATCCGCGCATAAAGGCTATAATATATCGAAATTATAATGATTTGCAGGGCCGCGGCAATAAATATACGATAAACAGCGTGCGTGATATTAGTGAGGCCTATGCGCAAGCAGTATCGGTGCCGCATTTTCTCAATTATGTTAGCGACATAAGGCAGCCTGAGGCTACGACGATAAGGATACATTCTCCCTTTAGGGCTATCATGCGAAATTCTTATTTTTATATACCCTTGCGTGCGCTGGTGTATGATGCGCGCTTTCCGTATCTTGAGATGCTTGAAGGCAGGGAAGTTGAGATTAACGGAGAGATGTTTTTTAAAATCGCGGATATCCATAGGGCTTCAGGGGCAGATTTTTTTGTAGATATGAGACAGTATCTGCTGGTTTTGCGATAGATTTCGCTAAAACGTAAGGCGGCTGTAATGAAAACGTAAAGCTGCTTTGTTATAATTTATATCATGAAGATACCCATTATCAAAAATATTATAATTTGCGCATTGGCCATAACATGTGCGCTTCTTACCGCGAGGCTGTGGTTTGGCAATTTTTTTGACTATAGCCTTTTTTCTGAGATGCCTATTGTGGCGGCCAGCATGGCGGACCACAGGATGTCGCCTGGGATGGTGGAATCTGCGAAGATGGCGGTGAGCTTGGATGGGCAAAGATATGAGGTTGTGTACGGCAGCTTGTCCCAGCAGCCCGGGTGGCAGCTATCTGGGCGCGCTATTTCTGCACTGATAAACGAAGGGACGGCGGGCACTTCCGGGACGGTAGACGAGGACAGCCTAGCGGAAATTTTTGATGGGCAAAATGTAGTGATACAATATAACTTTTCTATGCCGGCCGGCTTTTTCAGAGAGCATTTTGGCCAAAGGCCCGGCTTTTTATCTTCTGTTTTTAGCAATTTTGAAACCTTGGTTATTTCTCCGGATGAGGATAATATAAACTTTTTCTTTATCAACAGCGCGGCCGGGGCTTTTCATATGTTTTCTCTTCAAGATGCACAAACTTATTACGACCTTCGTGGGTTTTTTGCCGAGAAGGCAGAAAATGAGAATGGGATGCATCATATTAGGTGCGGTGTGGATTTTGTGCCCGCAAGGGAAGAATATTTAGAAATTGAAGGGCAAAATCCAATAGGAAATCAGTTGCTGTTGGCCGATGTAAGGCCTTTTGTAGAATTTTTCTTTCCCAACCCCGCTGCCATGGACGAAGTTACGATAGATGGCATTTACACCTATCAAGACAATTTTCGTATTGTAAAGTTTTATCCAAGTAACATTGTGGAATACAACGCTCTTTTGGGCGCAAGTTCTTCAAGTGCCGCAAGTTTTGCCTCCTCCTTTCTTGCGGCGCTTGACATGCTTGACAGAGACATGGCTAATATGCAGGCCAGAGAAACGGCTATGAATGACGTTTTTTTAGTGGGGCATAGCGTAGGCCCAAGGGATGGGCAGTGGAATTTTTATTTTGATTATGTTGCGTCAGGCAGGCTTGTGCCTATAGGCGATGACGTAGGCATTTTGAGCCACGCTGTTGAAGTGCGCGTGGTAGGCAACACCGTTATGCAATACAGACGCCTTATGATGTATTTTTTTGAAAGTGCAGGTTTTTGATGAACACAGAAAGAGTTAAAAATGTATTGATAGTTCTTTTAAGCGTAATTGCCATATCTCTTGCGTCATTAATTTTTGTGACGGAGGAAGGGCACACGCTGTCTGCGGCACAGGAAGAGGCTATTATTGCCATATTGGAAAGGGACGATGTGCATTTTACGGGCGAAATGATGCGAGACTTTCGCCCCGTAAGGCAAATGGAAATGCACAGATATGACTATGACATCGAGAGCCTTGCCGGACGCTTTTTTGGTGATGAAAAATTTAGTGACGATGAAGATTATCCAGAACGTATATTTATGGCAGAGGACGGAAGCAAAATTATGGCTTATTCGTCCTGGACAAATGTTGTCACATTTATCATGGGGGACGGCATAAGCAATGCGGCTTTTAATGCGGCACCAAGCGCTGCGACAGCGGGGCTTTTGGCTATGGAATATATTGAAGGCCTTATGGGTATGCCGTCAGATATGCAGGCTTTTCCTACAGTTGTTGGAGAGCGGGGCAATTGGGTGGTAAACTTTTTTACGACATACAGGGGCCATGTCCTGCATAATGACCATATTAGGGTTAATGTAACAGAAAATGGCATAACAAATATCATGTATTCGAGGGTGTATTTTAATGGGTTTGTGGGTGAAAACCGCAATATCTTTCCGCCTAACGAGGCTTTGATGGCCCTTGTAAACCATATGCGGCGGGCAGAGCAAGTGACGGGCAGAATTTTTATTGATGATATGCGCCTTTCCTATCTCCTGATGGAAGAAGGAGAGCAAAGCGTGGGAATACCCGTATATGTCTTTTCTGTACATCTGGGGGGAGATTTGCGTTGGGACTATATCTTCAATGCGTATACCAATGAATTTATAAGAGATGAAAGGTCGTTATAACTCACATAACAAAAGGAAAACCACCATGGCGAATGGGCCGTGGTGGTTTTTTGCTGCAAAGCATTTTTTAAAACTTGCCGCCTGAAAACATCATACAAAACAGCAACATCATCATCATATTGTCGCCAAACATGTTGGAACCGCCGCCCATCATCATCATAATTAGCAAAAGCATCATTGTGTTGTCATTTGAAGGGCCTGCAAAGGGCATATGTGCGCCCGCCATAGGATTGTTCATAAAATACCTCCCGGGAAAATACTTATACACAACATCCTATGAAAATGGCGGCAAATATTGCCTGTCAGTACAAAATAGTACAAATACGGCATGTCACGAGAGGCCTAAAGTTATGCCAACGGGGCAATGGTCAGAGCCGTGGATGTCGGCATAAATCTTGGCTTCTTCAATTTTGTCGGCCAAGCGTGAGGAAACAACGAAATAATCTATACGCCAGCCGGCATTTCTTTCCCTGGCGCGGCTTACCATAGACCACCATGTGTATGCGCCTTCTAAATTGGGATAAAGATGGCGGAAGGTATCGGTAAAGCCGGCATCCAAAAGGGCTGTAAACTTGCCTCTTTCATCGTCCGTAAAACCTGCGCTTTTGCGGTTTGTCTTGGGGTTTTTCAGGTCTATTTCTTTATGGGCCACGTTGAGGTCGCCGCAGAGGATGAGGGGTTTTTTAGCATCTAGGGCAAGAAGATATTGTAAAAAGGCGTCTTCCCATATCATGCGATAGGGCAGGCGTAGCAGTTCGTTTTTAGAATTTGGTGTGTAAACATTTACGAGGTAAAAATTGTTATATTCCAGGGTAACAACGCGGCCTTCTTTGTCGTGCTCTTCTATGCCTATGCCGTAGGATACAGACAGTGGAGATGTTTTTGCGAAAATGGCTGTGCCGGAATAGCCTTTCTTTTCGGCATCGCAAAAAAAGTATTGATAGCCTGGAAATTCAAATTCAAGCTGGTGTTGCTGCATTTTGGTTTCTTGTATGCAGAAAAAATCGGCATCAGCCTCTGTAAAAAAGTCCATAAAACCCTTTTTCATACAGGCTCTAAAGCCGTTTACATTCCATGATATAAATTTCATAACAATCTCCTTTGTAAAACGAGCATTTTTTGCCATTATACCACAGATTTGCTCCCTTGCGAAGTGCCAAAAAATATTGTATAATACTAAAGGACAAAGGAGGTTTTGCAAATGTTATGCGATAAATGTCATACGGCTATGGACGCCACTGATACAATATGTAAAAGCTGTGGCCACGCTGTGCAGAAATTGAATAGAAATTGGTCCAGATTTGCTAAAATTTCAATTATAACCTTGATTATTGCTGCGTTTGGGGCATATATTGCGCTGTATAACCTTGGCATGATAAATTTAAACTCTATTACAGACTTTTTTGGAAGCGCATCTGTTGTGGAAGAGATGCCTGTTGCAGATGTAGGCCATGTTGTGCAGGTGCCCGAGGGCGAAGTAAATGTTGGCGGCGAAATTGTGCCGCTAAGGCGGGATGAAGAAGAGCAAATTGCCACTTTGTCCACTATTTTGGAAACGGTGGATGCTTATATATGGGACTTTTCTGCTTTTAACCCCATTATTTCCAACATGGGCTATCTTTACAACGCGGCATCAAATGAATTTGTGACAATGGAACTTTTGGCAAACCATGGATTGGATTATGAATACCTTGCGGAAGATGTGTTTATTTTGTATTTGCGGCCTATGGACCTTGCTTTGTTTGATGAAATTTCTTTTGATGGGGTATCTGCTGCGCAAATGGGTTTTTTGACAGTGTTTTTGGGATACGAGCTTCCTGCGGGGATAGGGTTGTTTTCAAGGTTTGGAACCCAGATGATTTTTAGAGAAAACCTTAACCATCTCCTCATAAACAACTACGGCTCTAATAATGGCGAAATTTTTCGACCGACAATGCAAGATGATATATATCATGCTACGGTGGGAATGATATCGGGGGCCAACCCTGATGAGGATGTTTTTATACGCTATCTTGCGGTGGATGATGTACATGGCTTTGTGGCTTTTTCTTTAAGTGGGGACAAGCAGGTAATAACAAACTACATCTTTGTGCTTGAGCACGAGAATGATACCCTTGTAGGCGTGCGTGTGCTGGCAACGGGGTTTGAGGCCACACAGCACCCGAAAGTTGCGGTAAATGGGGCGGTACCTAATTTCAATTTTGGGCTTATGCCGAATTATGATATAGCCAATGTGAGCTTGCTGTCAGGAGATTCGCCGGTTTTTCAGGACATAATTTATGCAATGGAAGAAAATGGGCTTATTGAGGAAGGAGATTTGCCTGCCTTCATATCAGCCACAGCTGGCTTTGCCTATGCTGTAAGCGTCCTGGGTGATGGGTTTTTTATCCAGCGAAGCGGGGATAGCTGGAACTTTATGTCGGTGGATGGCTGGCGAGAGTGGGAGCAGCTTATGGTGGAGCATGTGAATAGCCCGCCTTTGTACATAATGTGGCAGCAATAGAAGATTATATCAATTTAACTTAAAAATCGCCTCAGCTCGCGCGCGGACACACACTTGGTCGTCGGCGCTAGCGCCGACATGCTGTCTGTATCCGCGCGCGGCACGTCGGTGCTAGCACCGACAAGTTGTTTTTAAGTAAAATTGCTATAGAAAGTAGGAGAAAAATGCTAGCACTGTCGATATTGGATATACGTGATTTTATGGCAAAGTTGCTGAAAGACGAGGTTTTTGACGATTTTCAGCTTAGAAACGCTGTTGTAAACACTTTTGCGCGCTTTGAGATATATGGGACCAATGATGATGGCTGCGCTGCTTGGGGCTTGGTTCGCCCGCATGTTTTTGGTGCCATAAAAGGGGACAAGCCGCCGAAAAGCATCAAAATTATCCTTGGCAAAGATATGGGCGGGGTTGATATGGAAAACCCTGTTTCGGGGTTTGTTAACATACATTTTGAAGAGGGTAAAGCCGGTATAACCACGGGCATTTCCAAAAAGGGTTTTTCGCTGGATAGGTTTGATGATGAAAAATGGGATGCCCAAGTGATGGAATTTTTGGATAACAATAAAATTACATATAAAAACGAAATATAAGAGGTGGAAATTATGGAAAATCATTTTGAAAAAGGAAATTTGTCGATTAATAGTGAAAATATCTTGCCTATTATCAAGAAGTGGCTGTATTCTGACGCGGATATCTTTGTGCGAGAGCTTGTTTCTAATGCGGCGGATGCTATTACGAAGCTTGGCAGGCTGGATAGCCTTGGCGAGGCTAATTTGCCTGAAGATGAGGCCTTTGCCATAAAAATTGTGCTGGATAAAGAGGCGCGCACCATTAAATTTGTTGACAATGGCGTTGGCATGACGGCCGATGAAATTAAGAAATACATAAACCAAATTGCTTTTTCGGGGGCTACTGATTTTATGAACCGTTATAAAGAAAAGATGGATGCCGAAAGTGAAATTATCGGCCACTTTGGGCTGGGCTTTTATTCTGCATTTATGGTGGCGGATAAGGTGGAAATTGATAGCTTGTCATATAGGCCGGAAGCCGAGGCGGCCCATTGGCTTTGTGATGGCGGTATAGAATTTGAGATATCCGCGGGAAGCCGTGATACACGTGGCACGACGGTTACGTTGCATATTGGCGATGATGGTGAGGAATTTTTAGATGACTATACCCTGCGGCGCATTGTCAAGAAATATTGCGGTTTTATCCCTGTTGAGATTTATTTTGAAAATGCCGCCGCGAAAACCAATGACAAAGAGCCTATTAACGACAAAAACCCGCTGTGGCTGAAAAAAGCGTCGGATTGCACCGACGAGGAATATAAAAAGTTTTATCATCAAGTTTTTATGGATTTTAACGAGCCACTGTTTTGGATACATTTAAATATGGATTATCCCTTTAGGCTTAAAGGCATTCTGTATTTCCCGCGGCTAAAGCATGAGCTGGAATCTATTGAAGGCCAGGTAAAGCTGTTTTCAAGCCAGGTTTTTGTGGCGGATAATATCAAAGAGGTTATACCTGAATTTTTGCTGTTGCTAAAGGGTGTTATGGACTGTCCGGATTTGCCTCTTAATGTTTCGCGCAGCTTCTTGCAAAATGATGGATATGTGGAAAAGCTTTCGGGGTATATTGTGCGCAAAGTGGCGGACAAGCTTGTGTCACTTTCGCAAAATGAACGCGAAGAATATAACAAATATTGGGATGACATTAACCAATTTATTAAATATGGCTGCGTGCGCGAGGCGGATTTTTACGAAAAATGCAGGGATGCGGTGTTGTATAAGTCCACCAAAGGCGAATTTTACACCCTTAGCGAATACCTAGAGCGCAACGAAGACAAAATTGGTAAGAAAGTTATTTACGCTAACAGTGCTAAGCGGCAAAGCCAGTATATCCGTATGTTTGAAGAGCAGGGCGTGGACGTTATCCTGCTTACAACCCGCCTTGATGCGCCTTTTACCACCCATGTTGAGGCCCTGGAAGAAGGCGTGGCCTTTGCGCGCATAGATTCTGAGCTAAGCGAGATTATGAAGGGCGAAGACACAGAAAAGGACAAAAAGGCCCACGAAGGCCTTATTGCCATCTTCAAAGAGGCCATAGGCAACAAGAATTTGGCCATAGAGGTGCAAAATTTTAAAAATGAGACAACGCCTGCCATGATTTTTCTATCCGAGGAAAGCCGCCGGGTGCAGGAAATAAGCAAGGTTTATGGCATGAAAATTGGCAAGGGCAAAACCGACGAGAAGCTTGTGCTTAACGGCGCAAACGAGCTGGTGAAGCTGCTTGACGCGGGAAATTTGGATGTGGATGACGCCAAGGTTATCTGCGAGCATATTTGGGATATGGCGTCCCTAAGCCATGGACATCTTTCGCCGGAGAGGATGGAGAAATTTATTGAGCGTAATTCGCTGATATTGCGGGAGTTTGTGAGATGACGCGGCGAAAATGGATATTTATTGCTATTGTGGCATTGGTTATTGCTGTTGCCTTGTTCATAGTCATAAATAACAACTGGCGGTCGCCTTCTGGGGTGGATGCCTCACCTCTTTCACAACTAACTGCGGAACAAGTGGGGCGCATTGATGAAATATGGAAACAGCTGGAGCAGCACGAGAATGTTCGCTGGCTTCATACCAGTGATGAACCCCTTGATCCATTCGACCATGGGCAGCAATATCTGTATACCCTCCGATGGGATAACGGAAATCAGAAGGAGATACCAAATGCCTGGCTGCTTATACAAGCAAGTGTTTTCAGCGGCGAGCAAACGGCGATTAATAGGATGCAATGGTTTATAGAAGACATCAGTGAGGAAGACCGCCACCGACCCAGTGTGGCCGTCATCAATGAGAATAACACTGAAGTGCTGCTGGATTATATGTACTTTGACGCGCTATTTGTGGACAGGCGGCACCCCATCCCCGGATTTAATAGGCATATTTGGAGCCGTATACGTATAGGGCATGTTGAAATAACTCTTACAGAGAGACGGCCGCGGTCTAGTTCCGAGAACTATTCCAGCCAATTTATCGCAACTCTCGTGGAGATGCTGCAGGAGGTGGAGCAGCCATGAAGCTTGTAGTCATAATAGGTGCAGGCGCTGTCGGCAAAATGACAGTTGGACAAGAGCTTGCAAAAATAACGGATTTGAGGCTCTATCATGGCCATATGGACATAGAGCCTGTTGTGGAAATATTCGGTAGGCGCGTTAATAGTGCTGTGGACCGCATACGCACGGCAATTTTTGAGGAGTTTGCGCAAACTGACCTATATGGCATGATTTTTACATATATGTGGGCCTTTGACCAGCAATCTAATTGGGATTATATTGACAGGCTTGTTGATATTTTTCGGCAGGAAGGTGCCGATATTTATTATGTAGAGCTTGTGGCATCGCAAGAGGTAAGGCTTCAGCGAAATACCACAGAAAATAGGCTTCAACACAAGGCTTCTAAAAGAAATGCCGAGACATCAAATGCAAGATTGTTAAATGAGGATGCAAATTATCGCCTTGTAAGCCATGACGGAGAAATTCCTTTTGAAAACTACATGAAAATTGACAATACAAATTTGGCGCCCGATGTGGTAGCCAAGATGATAAAAGACAAGTTTTCGCTTTGACGAAGGAGGAAAATTATGAGGAAAATTATGACGGCGGCTTTGGCCTTTATGCTGGTATGGGCTGCGGCACCTATCGCATTACATGCTAATGAAATTAGCGTAACCATTGATGGCGCGGCTGTAGATTTTGAAGGCCAGCCACCGATAATTGTTGATGGCCGCACGCTGGTGCCTGTGCGGGGCGTGTTTGAGGCATTGGGCTTTGATGTGGGCTGGGAGCAGGAAACCCAAACCGCCACACTGACAAGTGATGATTATGTAGTGGTTATCTCCATTGGCAGTGATGTGTTTACAACTAATGGCGAGGAAATTCCGCTGGATGTGCCGGCGCAAATTATTGAGGACAGGACGCTGCTGCCTATACGGGCGGTGTTGGAGAGCGTGGGCTATGAGGTGGATTGGGATGGCGATACGAGGACGGTGCTTGTTACCACGCCAACAACTATGGAAGAAGTGGCAGAAGAAATTGAGGCAGAGCCCCAAGACACCTTCATTACCATACGCGGCGTTCAATACAGTACAGCTTTAGAATTTCTTAATTTGGGCGACATGGGCTTAAATGATGCTGATATTGTGCCACTGCAACAAATGGTGAATTTGAGACAACTTACTTTGAATAACAATCAAATCAGCAACTTAGAGCCGCTTGCGGGGCTGACAAATTTGCAAGCACTACATATGAATAATAATCGGATAAGTGACATATCGCCTCTTTCCAATCTTGTGGGACTGGAGGTGCTACATTTGGATATAAACCAAATAAGCAACCTATCCCCAATTTCGGGGCTTACTAATTTACGTGTTTTATGGCTGGGGAGCAATCAAATCAGCAACTTGGCGCCCCTTTCAGGCCTTACAAACCTAACAGATCTATGGTTGCAGGATAACCAAATAAGCAGCATTAGCTCTCTTTCAAATCTGACGAGAATGCGGAGACTGCATTTGGGTGATAATGAAATAAGGATTTTGGCGGCACTTAGAAACCTAACGGAATTAACTGACCTAACCCTGAGAAATAATCGCATAAACGACCTATCGCCATTGTCAGGTCTTACCAACTTAGTGTGGCTGGACATGGGATTTGTGTTTGACACTGACGAGCTGTTGGCGGAGATTGGGTTTACCCGGGAAGAGCTAGATAGAATGGGGGTTACTATAGCAGATATAGCGGCTATAGTTGGTGATATTGGGTTTAATCATATAACAGATTGGTCGCCTGTCAGCCATGTGCCGATAGTTATTGGCAGGCCTTAGATTTTTGATGAATTAAGGAGAGATATTGTGGATAAAAAAATTGGTATTATAAAAAAGTTAGGCGAAGAGAAGCTTGTGGCCGTTATACGTGCTGAAAGTGAGGAGCAGGGCTTTAAAATTGTGGAAGCTGTGAAGAAGGGCGGCATAAAGTTTTTGGAAGTGACGCTTACGGTGCCTGGGGCGGTGGATATTATTCGAGAGCTTGTGAAGAGATATAAGGATGAGGATGTTTGCATTGGGGCGGGCACTGTGTTGGACCCGGAGACGGCGCGTATTGCTATTTTGGCGGGTGCGGCGTATATTGTTAGCCCGTGCTTTTGCCCGGAAGTGATGAAGATGTGCAACCGCTATCGGGTGCCTGTTATGCCTGGTGTGCAAACTGTGCGCGAGGTGGTGCAAAGCCTGGAGATGGGCGCGGATGTTATAAAGGTTTTCCCAGGGGATGCTTTTAGCCCTAGCATTATAAAGAGCTTTAAGGGGCCGTTGCCCCAGGGCAATTTTATGCCAACGGGGGGCGTGTCGTTGGCTAATGTGAAAGATTGGCTGGCGGCGGGGGCCTATGCCGTTGGCACGGGCAGTAGTCTTACTGTGGGTGCCAAGACGGGTGATTATGCCGCTGTGGAAGAAGAGGCGAGGAAATTTGTGGCGGAAGTGGCGAAGTATAGCTATTTAACTTGAAAAGACATACAAGAAAACGCAGGATTTTTTCACAAATGCAAGGAAGCGACGACGACGCGTGTCCTAAGACACGCAAGGAGAAGCTGACGTAGCAGTTGTGGAAAAAGACAAGTTTTGTTGTGTGGATTTTTAAGTTAAATAGCTATATAAATAAAAGGTGAATATTATGGATATCAATGGGCAAGGCAGGAAAATGCTGAAGGTTGTTGGCATATTGTACATAGTTTTCAGCGGAATTAATATTTTGGTTGGCTTGTTTGGCATGGGCACTGCGGGGTTGTGGGATACGATAATGCCGCTGCCCAATGTTTCTTGGATGACATATTATGGGATGTTGTTTTTGGTGTATGCTTACACGCTTTTTATGGGCATCATGGGCCTTGTGCATAGCAATAGGCCTGAAAAGGGTGGCTTTTTGCGCGTGCTGGGCCTGGTGAGCATCGTGGCTTATATTGCCTTCTATGTTTTTGGTGGGCTTGAGGCGGCGCGCTTTCTTGGTATGGTGTGGCTTATACCGCTGGACTTTGTTTTGCCTGTTTTGTTTATAATTGGTGCTATGAAGAATATGAAAACGCAGCAATAGCGGCACAAGGGAGGTTTTTCAGGATGAAGAAATTTTTGATGTTTGCGCTTGTGATGGTGCTTACGCTATTTGTGCTTGCTGCTTGCGGTGGTGACAATGACGATACATTGGCGGCGGGTAATGATAATCAGGTTGTGCAGGGCAATCAAATGGCAAATGATTCGCCGGTAAATAGCCCTGAACAGGCTGCTGCGCCCCTTGATGAGCCAGAAGATAATACATATGGAGATTTCGTTTTTTCAGTAGAAGCGGGAGAGGTGACAATAACAAGATACACGGGAAGCGCAACCGATTTAATTATACCTGACACAATTAATGGATTGCCGGTTAGGATAATTGGTGCTAGTGCCTTCTTTAATGCCGCGCCCTTAACGAATATTGTAATACCCGATAGCGTAACACGCATTGAGCGCGGCGCATTTGGGGGCCATTTTCCTATAACAAGCATTGTCCTTAGCAATGAAGTGGTGTATATTGGCGATGGTGCATTTGGCTATCTATCA
>Ga0123355_10001263_pt1 | contig 35338 bp, 33 predicted proteins | sample TergutEmb28metaG_3_FD_89872 | JGI IMG/M metagenome (GOLD analysis project Ga0123355, IMG submission 89872) | Embiratermes neotenicus P1 segment gut microbial communities from Petit-Saut dam, French Guiana - Emb289 P1 | ecosystem: Host-associated > Arthropoda: Insects > Digestive system > Gut ...
TGTCCAGGATGTTCTACGTTTATTGGCCTTGGTCTTGTTTCCTCACTTGGATTAAATGAATATCTGTCAAACTCATCCTGCCGCAGAATTTGCAGAAGGATTATTGGGCTACCTTGTCCTTCGTCTTGAAAACTAAAGCGCATACTTAGATTATGTGTATCTACATTACGCCCCTCTTTGCCAAAAATAAAATCCGAATAAACATCCAAACGACCAAATTGAGTGTCTATACGCAAAAACTGCTCGTGGCTTTCCAAAAATCGGCTAATGTTAACTGTAAAATCTTGCGCATCCATTAAGTCTGGCGGCAGACGAAAATTATCTAAAGCAGAAAAATTTCTTTCAACCACTGTCAAGCGGTTAGTTCGCGTATACATCATAGCGATATCAGAGTATAAATCTTCAATATGGTCATCTAATTGGTCTCTAGCATTAAAAAAGTCATAGTAATGGAGGTCACGAACAAGCCTATTGAAATCTATTATGACTTCAACAGATGTAAAACCTCTTTCTTCGGAGTACCTTAACTCACCCAAAGTGCGGGTTATGCCATCAGCTCTAACCTCTATGTCGTTGATAGCGCGTCTTATCCGTTCGCTAGAAGGAGGTTCTGGAGGAGTAGTGCTACAGGAGGCAAGAAAGAGCGTAACTCCAATAAAAACAAGTAAGCCAGCAAATTTTTTTAACTTAATCATAGCAAGGGTCCTTCCCTATAAATTTACATTAGCTAAAACCACCCAAACAGCGCGAATGTCCGCATGTGTGAGTCATTCAAATATATCCGCAACGTATATTCAGAACCTGCTACAAAGTAGTGTGTGAATAACTGTACTGTTTGGTGGTTAGCCATACCACTTGAAAGTAATACATTCGTACTACCTTGTTCAATTATCGCTCCGTCGGACGAGCGTAGTGTAAATGAGATTTCTTGCCGACCTAAGCTAAGTCCATCCCGGGAAACATGTAAGCCTATAGCAACGGTTTCATGACCTGACAGGCGATTTGGATTAGGAGATATTGTAGTCGCTTCTACATAGTTTATAGCAGTCGAGTTATAATTGTCTAAAAGAGCAAAGAATGCAATCACACCTATCACAAAGAGTAGCATTACAGCCGCAATAGACACTACAACTATTTTATTCTCAATCAAATTCTTAACAATCACTAAAAATGATTGCAAAGAATTTTTGCCTGGTGGTGGTGCTGGTGGCAAGACCAGAACTGGAGCAGGTATTTCATAATGGGAGGACGCAACAGGAGGCTCCTCTCTTATTGTTTCAATTTGTGGGGATGCTGTATCAAATATTCCTACTGTTCTGCCCGAACTGGCTCTTTTGCGACCAAACATTCCTACCGTCCCACCGTCTTCTTCCCATGTTCCATATGAGCGACTATCCTCTGGCTCGCTATATGTTACAGGTGCTGGTGTAGGTGGTGTTACTATGCCCAATGGGCTTGCAAGGGCTTCCAATTCCTGACGCATTTGTGAAGGGCTAGAATATCTATGTTTAGGCTCATAAGCACATGCTTTCAGGATGATTTCGGATAGCACACTGTCTGCGTTTTTGGGAGGCGGAAGTGGTACCCCATTAAAACGCTTTGCTCGCGCAGCTTCTTGGTCAATATAAGTAATCGGTATTGGATATTCAGGAAGAAATGGAGTTCGATTATCGTTTAACATCCTATACAGAACAAGCCCTAATGAATAGATATCAACGCTCGAACCATACGCCTCATTGCGGTAAACTTCTGGAGCCATATATGTATATGTCCCTTTTTTGGAAAGCGAACTGGTTGTCTTTTCTACTGTTCGGGCTATTCCGAAGTCTCCTAATTTGAAATTATCCGACTCTGATACAAAAATATTCTCAGGTTTTATATCCCTGTGAACGATGTTAAATTTTTGACACATTTCAAGCGCGCGGCAGATGTCCATGCCCAGCTTGATTGCTGTTGTTTGTGTAATATCGTTGTTATTTGCATAATCCAACAACGGAGTTAGTAGCTCCATACGGATGATTATGTCCCAACCGATTGCCCCTCCACCATGTTCTATGACTGTATGGTCATGATAATTAACCACATTTGCTGTACCTTCGAGCCTTGACATGAGGGCGAACTCCCGTACAATTTCCTCAACAAAGCTATGAAAATAGTCGGTTAGGCTTCTGTTGTCCATGCCACTGGCGCGCACACTTTTTATTTCTGAAGGGTTTTGCGGAATGGTTATAATTTTAATTGCTGATTTATATAGAGTTCCGTAATCCTCGCGTGTGGCTTCAAATACTCGCCCGAAATTGCCTTCGCCAAGCAAATGAACGAGAGTCCAATGGTCAAGGACTACATCACCAACTTGATATTGATTTCTCATTAATCCATCTCCTAAGATGCGGCTACAATCATGATAGTGATATTGTCTGTCCCACCGTTTTTTAGTGCTTCCGCGAAAAGATTCTCTGCCTTTTCTTCAACAGTGTTGCTTGTGCTTAGAACACGCTGTATATCGCTATCAGTTAACATATCCGTTAAACCATCGCTACAAAGCAAAAAAATATCATTGGCAAGCAAGTTAATCTGTTTATTATGTGGCTCAATAAGCATTTCTGATGGAAATATCCCCAAATGCTGGGTTAGTCTATGTCGGTCAGGATGAGTACGGGCTACGTCTTCTGTTATTAACCCAAGTTCAACCATTTGGCGGATTGCGGTGTGGTCAATGCTAAGTTGCAATAATTCATTATCACGAAAAAGGTAGATTCTGCTGTCACCAATATTGGTGACAGCGGCAATCTCGCAATCAATGCAAAGCCCAACAAATGTTGAACCCATGCGCCCACTCTTATTTTCATTTATCAATTCACAGATTCTTTCATTGCACTGAAGTAAGAAATGCGACATCGAGTTATGGTCGTAATAAAAGTATTTATCTTGCATTTCCTGAACCGTAACAAGCGAAGCCAATCCACCATAAGAACTTCCGCCCATGCCATCCGCTACGGCATACAGCCCTCGAAATTCCGACACATTGGAGTGGCGAAATACCAATATATCCTCTGCGTGCTTACGTATTGTTCCGTTAATGAATAGATTGTCTTGGTTCTCGTCACGTATAAGACCTATATCACAGATGGCATAGCTTGTGAGTGTCATGTTTGTCACCTCTTTGTTGGTTACAATCCTATCTTCCTGCTCTTCTTAATAAATTGCCTGCAAAATTATGAACATCTGCTTGTGTAGTTTCGTACAAATTAGCACAAGCACGAAGTTTATTTGCATAATTTTCCAAAGATTCGCGAAAGTGTTTAGTATGTGAACTACTTTCATTTAGTCTTCCCCATGCTCGACGAAACTCGTCAGCATCATGCCCATTCCAATAACTCAATAGCATTGTAGTCACTGCTATATCAGCAGACCCCATTTCACTATCAAATATGCTACAAAATGCATCTATTCTGTTGGCCGCTGCAATCAAATCATTACGGTTTACGTCAATTAAGCGTCCCGTCACCACTGCTATAGGTCTAGACGCAGCCAAAGTGGCTGATGTAATTCTTCCTGCAGTAGACATTTATATTCACCTCACCTAAAATTATCTGCTAAACTGATATTTACTCGTTCTGCCTCTTTGTAGTTAGGATTAACACATAGTTTCAAAGTATCAATGTAGTCTTTCATTTCGCTTGAACGATTTGGATTGAGATTAAAAAGTTCATACATTTTCGTTTCGGCAGTAGCTCCTGCAGAGCTTTGCCAGCTTTCTATAAATGGCTTTAATACGTTTTGTAATATTGTGAAATCATTGGTTATATTCTCATTTACAGAAGAAAGTGTACTGTAGGTAGCAGTTATTCCATTCGTGTCCACTTGTATAGCCTGATTCAAATTGATTGGACCCAAGCTAGGTGTCCACCCAGGAGGAGGGACGAATATTCTTTCCATTATCTCACCTCAAGTTCTAATTATTAAATATTTCTGTTATTACTTGTACTGGCCAGTTATTCTCCATATTATTTAATCGAGACAATACCTCAATTTGGTAATGTGTCGCAACTGTTTGTATGGCATTAGCGCACATGTCTTGTCCTATTCCATTAAACTCAGTTCGGAGACCAGATTCAATAAGTTGAAGTTCACTAATAATTGAACCCATCTCAGTCCGTGCGTGAGTAAGTTTATTTCTAAAGTTAATACTAAGATTCCAATCAAAATTAATATCAAAATCAAACATGCAAATTCACCCTTCCATTATTTGTCGTGCAAAGTTGTCTGCATGGTTAAATTGAGTTGCTGCATTTTCTAAATAATTTACTATTTCTGTAAGTGTTGAACATTCTGATATAATATTAGTAACAGCACGAGCATCCCTCTGGTCTGTAAATCGCACATGAGTCCGTAATAAACTAAGGTCATTTTCAAGCGTATTTAATCTTGAATTAATGACTTTTATACGAGCAGTATAATTTTGAAGTAGGTTTGTGTTTACACGAAGATGTGGATTATTTTGTGCATATTGGTCGCTTAATGCTCGTTCTGCTACTTCCTTTAAATGATTTTTTGAAGGAGGATCATACAGCCATCCTTCAATAAACCCTTGAAACGTAGCCGCTCCACCTGACGCAAGATACCCCAAAAGCACCCTCAATATAACTTCAATCTCGTTTGTGTCAAAAGGAAGGTCTCCAAGAAGCTCAAGCAATAAGTTTTGAAGCTCAGGAAGAAGAAGTTCAATGAGTTCAAAAAATTCTTCAGATGAAAATTCTGCACCTGAGAATCGATTTTCAATAAATTTCATTGCTAAATATGCAATTCTATCCTGTTGTTCTTGTGGTAGCCCAATAAGCATGTCATTTATTTCCTGCGCCAGCAAACTTAAATTTCTTGGGTTACCAATTCTCAACTCTCCATTTTCATCGAACAGAGTAATATTGCCACGTTCATCTCTATTAAGTCTGCCTTTTATGTGATGGGCTTCATAGCCATCTAGCGCGCGGGATGTACATTCAAGAAATATAACTTGATTAGAAGGCACAATCTGTTCTTGCCCTAAGCGATTTGTATAATCATTTTCGCCATTAAATGCCCATATTTTATTTGCATTTCCCATCTGTCCATTAGCCCTACTCTCTTGAACAAATTCATCCGAGAAACCAGGCGCATCCATAGATATAGTATTTGAGATGCTATCAGCATTATCAGAACGTAGCGTTACAAACTTTGCATTATTGCCTCCTTGAGAGTGTCCAGTTACAAATAGTTGCTCACCATTTCGTGTACCTTGGATATATCTCTCATATATTCTATCAAAATAGTCCAGTGCAAATTGCTGTATAGCTGAAGGAGGTCCACCATATGCTGCTGTATTGTATCCCCAATTTCCATCCCCTGTTCCATTGAAATGAACGAAAATATTTCCATCAGGGCATCTAACTGTTATAACTTTAGGGTTGTCTGGGCGTTCATGAGAACCTACATGAATTAATTCAAACTCAAGCCCATTAATGCGTATATCACCTGGTACTCGTTCGGCTATAGTGCCAAAATAGTACTCAAGTATAGCCGCAAAATTCGCTGCGCTTGCAACATCGTCAGGTATTGCTGTTCCCATATGCTATTCACCTCCACGCCAAATACATTCAATAGAATCATTCTCTTTGATAAAAAGTGCGTAATGCATAAATTTTTTCAATGCAATATGTTCTCCTAGTGATTTTTGGTTAAATGTTCCGTACAAATTATCAGAAACTACTGCAATTGTGAGATAGAAATGTGTTCCGTTTTCTGCAATAAGTTCTGCTACTTTTTGGGCTTGCTCTTTATTTTTGAAATTACTCTCTTTGATTTCAATCAAAATTACAAGTGGTATGGTTGTATCAGCTAGAAACTCATTTAAGGTAGCGTTTCGAGATAAGTTGGGAGATACACCCATTTTTGCAACTGTATAAAATACATTTGCATCACCAAAAACAGAATTTGCACATTTGTTGAAAAAGTCAATCGTTGCATTACGATGAATAACTGCCATAAAATTGCTTGAGATTTCGTTGTCGTCATGGAGGAAATTTTTTATTTGCACATGAAACTCTTCTTGTGGGAAATCCTCACTTGTTACAAGAAACTCATGCGTTCCAGATAAAGTATTTCCCCAAGGTGAACTATATTCAAACTTATGCCCATATTGTTTTTCCATATGATCTAATGCAATTTTTTGTAAGCTTTTGATGGACTGTTCTTGCTCGCTAACCATGTTTTAATCTTCTCCCAACATCACCACTATTTTATGAATCCACAATCTCTCAAAGATAAAAAAGAAAACTGAGGAAAAACACTAGATTAGCTTCCCAGTGTCAGTTTTTTGAAGCTCTCATCAACTATAAAGTCCACAAAGAGACAATTTTTCCTGTAAATCACTATCGACCAACGATTCTCATCAATAAGGTAGCTTGGTTTACAATGTCTTCTTGCGCTCGTTGATACAAAGAAGCACTTTGACGAAGTGCTCCTGCAAACCCCTGTAATGACTCGCGAAACTTTACAGTCGTCGAATCGTTTGCATTGGCATTTGCCCATTTCTCGCCAAATGCGGTCGCATCATATCCATGCCAACCATTGTTTAACATAGCTTGAACGGAATTGTCTGCGGATGTCATCTGGTTATTCTGCGCTGTAACATAAGTGTCAACTTGGTTAGCTACATTACGTAGTTGCACGAGATTAACATTAATGTTGATATTAGTTAACATTGTTTCACCCTCATTTGAAATTGTCAGCTAAACTTTTATTACCCGTTTCTGTCACTTGGTAAACAGGGTCAATTTGTTGAGTAAGTATTCGAAAAAAATTGTCCACAACCTGCGAGCGTCTATCACTGAAATTAAATAACTCTTGTATCATAGACTGAACGGCAGTACCGGCTGGGCCATGCCAACTGTTGCTAAGTTGTTGCATTCCGCTTCGCACACTATTGAAAGAGTTATTTATATTATCGTTTGCAAAGTTTATCGCATTGGCCGCTGTCGAAATTCTTGAAATATCAATCAGTTGTGCCATGTGTACCTCCTTCGAGGTTATATTATACCTCGCTATTCCTCACCATTACGTATTCTTGTTACACGAGCTTGGTCTAAGTTATTTAGGCGGTTCAAAACCGTACCCCGATAGTACCGAGCCACTTCACGAATACAATTGGCGCACCTATCCTGTCCAATGCCGTTATAGCTGTTTCGAACTTCCGTTTCTAATGCTTCTAGTTCAAGTATGATTGAGAGCAACTCGGTACGGCTCTGGTCAATAGTCACTTTTCATCATCCCTCCATTTTGTTCTTAAAAAAGTCCTCTAACCTGATTTTCAGTTGATTCAAGGCGTTCAGCAGCATTGTCAAAATATTGCGCTACTTGATTTAGCGTGAAGCTTTCTGCTGAAAATAAATTAACAACAATGAGACGAAATACATTCCTAATCCGCCCATCATTCAGCAACCAAGCCATTTCACGGTTAAGGACTTCTAGCCGCGCATTAAGATTACTAATCTGAATAGCGTGACTACGCAGCAATGCTGTATTTACCATGAGATGTGGATTATTTGTTGCGTAGTTTCTTGCAGCAGCTAATCGCATGTTTCTGATGTTGTTAAAGAATTCTTCATTAAAACCTATAGTGAAATGTAGGTTAATTCCGATTCCAAGTGCGGCACCAATATCGAAAACGAACTCTCCGTTTTTAAAACCAATATCAACACGGAGGCCTACGCCTACATATACACCTGCACGCGCTCCAAAGTCTACACCACCCACACTAACTGTTCCATACACGTTTACTTCCGCCAATACCGCATTAACTTCCAACGATAAATAAGCATTTAATTCATACTCTTCCGTTAGCTCATTTCTGGAGAAACCTAACGTTCCACCCGCGTTTCCCGCCACCCGGCCAAAAGTAACATCACCGCCAAGTTGCATCCCCAGGTTTCCGTCACCAATGCTGGTGTATCCTCTTGCTTCAGCAACGGAAAAAGCCCCTCCTACACCCATGGATGCCTCAAATCCATTCGGGCCGATATGAATCCCTGCGTGTATATATCCTTCGTGTCGCAACAGATTTACTGAACTCTCGCCCTGAAGCGCACCACTCTGAAAGGAACCGTCCGCATGATATACAGCCCCTCCCGTCTCTCTTCGCCAAGATACGCCCACGCCTATCGATGGTTTAGGTTCATCTATTTCATTCGATGTTTCGCCCGTTCGCAAGTTTCTTTTATTTCGGTATTGTTCCCCTGAATGCCATGATTGACTATGGTTAAAACCTAGTGAAAATCCGTCTCGCCAACTACTCTCGGGGGTTGACCTATTTACTTCGGTAGTTCGTGCTTGTATCGCACCTGTATTTACTCCGCCACTTTCACGGATTGCACTGACTGTCGTGCTTTCAACAGTTCGCGCCTGCATTGCACCTGTATTTACCCTGCCACTATTGTGTATTGTGTTGGTTGTCGTGTTTTCGGTAGCCAAAGTAGAGGCTGTTCTGCCCGATGTAGCCGCCACTGCATTAGAGATGTCTGCAATGGCTCCACCATGAGTGCCGGAAACGTTACTCCCAATCATTCCACCACTTCTGTTTTGGCGTTCTGACAATCCTGACACAATTAATTACCTCCTTCGCTTTTCACATTTGGCGATGGCATTTTACCAGTTTCAAGTAGAGTTCGCGTGAAGAGTAGCCCTTCACCGTCACGGAAGCCCAACATATACAGACTTTCAATATCTTTTTGGTCAAAGAGCACTAGCTCGCGTGAATTTATGATGCCTTCAGGGTAATAGCACCCACAATAATCCCAAGTTTTTCCTGTTGCTACTTCGACCTGTCTTACACCAGCAACCATTACTCGCTTTTCAAAAGCGTATAGACTGATAACCGAACCAATAGGTAAAATATAATCCATTCGACAGCCTCCAATTAAATCTCATCATTGGGTTGAGAATTGAGATTGATCATAAACTGCATACCTTCGCCATCTTGAAACCCGATGAAAAAAAGTGTATCAATTTGTTTGTGGTCAAATAGGAATAAATGATCTGGATCTATTATACCTTCAGGATAAAGGCATCCGCTGTAATCCCAAATTCTCTCGTCATTTGCTTGTCGTTGTTTTAAGCCTACAATCATTACACGCTTTGTGCCATCACGCAACAAAACAACAGAGCCTATCGGCAATAGGTCTTTTGATGTATCCATGTTTTTACACCATGCGCTACAAGTTTCACATATATGTGAAACTTATGCGTTCCTTTCATAAATGATGATTGATTTATAAAACGCGTGAAACATACATTACGCGCTCCCTCGCTACATCCCACAAGGAAGCGCGTCTATCAATTAAATTTACTTAAATGCGTCAGCAAGTTGAGTATTAACAGATTCCGTTTCGGTATACTGCTCTGCCACGTTACGGCGAAGAAACACAACATACTGCTGAAGGATATCTTGGTATTGTTGAAAAAAGCTGTTCGCAAAAGAACCATATGCCTCTTGCGTTGCAGTGGCCGCTTGTCCCTGCCAATAAGAGGTAAGGCTATCAATTCGCGCCTTGCTGTTGTCTAAGAGTTCGCGAAGTCTTAGATTGTCATTTTCGATGGTTGACGCAATAGACAAGACTTCATTAACATCAATTGTAATACCAGTCATTATCGTTTTCCTCCTTTTAATTAACCAATGTTCTCACACTGGCAACATTATGATCCCGCGCAGATTCATAGTTATTAGCTTGCAGAGTCAGTGCTTGCGAAGCCTGTTCTAAATGTTGTACCATTTTTTGCAAGCTATGACAAAAACCATTAATCTGGTCTACGAAAGCCAGGTTGTCTGCCGCTTGCCACGCAGAACCCATAGTACTTGCGGTGTTAAGTAGACTTTGGTATACCTGAGTATAATCTCCAGCAATCTGTTGGAATGCACCAGACGCGGCGTGCAGTTCTGGTGGGTCTACAACGATTCTCATGTTACGTCCTCCTAATTTTTTATTTTTATCTACAACGCCTAAACGTTATATTCATACTAAAATCAATTTGGTTGAATTTCGAATTCCCGCATCATGTATGGTATCGTTTAGATTTAATGGAATCCCATTATGCTCCTTAATCAATATAGAATTTGCCGTCCCTTTGTAGCTCCCATTAGATAAAGACTCAACCATTCTTATAAGTAACTGCGTAGCTTCTCCGATTTGCTTCCTAGTAGGAAGATATACATCATAGTGAATACCTATTGCCGGAACATAAACGTCAACAAGATATTTCTTCATCTTCAATCCCTCCTATCATACAATAGCTTGATGAGGGTTGCTGCCGAGTTGTTCACATTAAAACCAAATTCCGGCTCAATATCAGCAGTAAAGTTTTGAGGTTTTTTGTTTACAGTAAGACGGAATTGTGTGCTGATTCCGCTACCAACCCAAATGCCGTTATTGCCACTTATATGAGTCTTGTACCAACTCTCTACTGTAAATGGTGTAAGAGAATTTATGCTTTCGGCAACTATAAAATGAACATTATAAGCGTTATCGCATTTTGCCATTGCAATTTGCAGTCTATTTAGTGGGGTGTCATCACCAGCTTCTTTAACTTCATCCTCCAAAGGTACATACCGCTCAAGCATTGTTTTTAGCAGTGACATTGACTGAATCATAACAAACACATGCTCATATGTCGGGGCTATCTCGCCAGCGGCGAGTCTATCTTTATATTCATTATTGCGTGTGAGTATGATTGAATAAATATCGCGCACCGCCTTTACACAGCCTTCAATATCATTAAATATCTGTAGCTTATCATCTTTTGATTTAACAGATGATTTTCCAGATGGAGCAAATACGATAGTTTTTATTCCATAGCGTTCAGAAATCATTGGAGCAAATACATCCGTAAATGTCTGCCATTCCTGATTAACTGCCAGCACCAAATTAACCGGGCTAGTGGTAAAGTCATAGAAAGAAATACTCAAAGTTTCTTTTTCAACACCAATCGGTATACAGCTTATATCATCCCGCTTTATATGAGGGGATAAAAACTGCGCATTAACAACCTCTGGTAGTACAGGAACACCAACAGCACCAAAATCAGAGTATTTTTCCGCAAGCATTTTTGCATATTCGCGGATAAATTTATATGACACTTCTTCCGTTGTAATGTTGGCTACTTGAAACTCTAACAAACTGTCTTTATCCCTACGGAAAAATCCTCTGCCCTTGAAAGGTTCTGGAAACAATCCATCTGTTTTTCCCACTATTGAGGAATAATCATCTGTATTGTTCAATTGCAAGCAATAGATGTTTTTGAAATTTTGGAGCAAGCTAAATCTTACATTGTTTGCTCCGGTGCATGTAAACACAAAGTAAATACCGTATTTTGTACCTTCGCGAGTCAGATAGTTAATTTCTGCTGACTTATCCTCATATAGCTCCGTGAATGCCGCATAATTATTAATAACTACAACCAAACTAGGCTCAGGTTTTTCAGCGTTAGCATTATACTGGAGCATATCCCCGCCAAACTCTGCCAGTAACTTTTTGCGGGTTTCTAACTTTCCAATCATTAACTTGAACAAGTTGTTGACTTTCTCTGTTTCAAAAGAAAGCACAACGTCACCGATATACGGCGATTCCGAAAATGATGTCAATGTCTCCGAGCCAAAGTCCAAAATATAAATATTAACTTCTTCCGGACTATGCTCATTCATCAATGAATAGCACATGGCTTCAATAAACATTTCCTTACCGTTACCTGCTGACCCATAAACAATCACATTTCCACCGTTTGTTATTGGTACACGAAGTACCCCTTGGGATTGGTGGGCAGGGTCATCAAATTCTCCAACTATTGGATTGAGTACAAATTTCCGACTTTTAGTACTACTATATCTTTTGGTGAGGTCATCTATATAAATATGTGAAGAAATTGGGTCAAGCCACATTTTCCAACGCTTTACTCCTTCATCTTCGCTGATTTTACTTATATAGTTGGTTATAACGTCAAGCTGTTTCGGCGGGTCTTTAATATGGGCAAACCTATCAACATTTGCTTCTGCAATTACCTGCCCGTTAGTGTTGATTACAGAAACAGCATCGTCACGGTCTTTTATCACCTGCGAAGATGGATAATAAGGTGCGCCTGCCCAAGCAGATTGACCTATTTCAAATATTTCGTTAAAACCGACTTGCAAATAGAATCGCCCTGTATCAATAAGAGAGGCCGCCTCTGGACGCTTGAGCATCTCCATACTATCGCCATTATCCTGCACTTTTAAGCAAACACGGAATCTGCTGTTACTGCGAATCTGGTCATCTACAACACCACCAGGTTTCTGTGTAGCTAGAATCAAGTGAACACCTAAGCTACGCCCAACACGCGCCGTACTTGTTAATTCGGTCATGAAGTCCGGTTGCTCTTTTTTTAGCTCTGCAAATTCGTCCGAGATAATAAATAAATGAGGAAGCGGCTCATGTACTTTTTTATCACGATAAAGCTTTTGGTACTTGTAAATATCAATGTTGCTAACATTGTGTTGCGTAGACGTATCGGCAAATATACGCTCCCGGCGGTGTAGTTCACTCCGCATAGAAGAAAGCGAACGCTTGATTCCGTTGCCATCCAAGTTAGTGATTACACCGGCAGTATGCGGAATGTTTTCAAAAGATTTCGCCATACCGCCGCCCTTATAGTCAATCAATATAAACGCCGCTTCATAGGGGTGAAAATTTACCGCCATTGAAAGAATATAAGCAATAATAAACTCACTTTTACCTGAACCGGTCATGCCAGCAACAAGGCCATGAGGCCCGTGCGCTCTTTCGTGGAGGTCAAGCTTAAACGGTTCGCCATATTTATCAACGCCAATGGTTGCAGCAAGTGATTTGGTTGGGTCATTAGATGCCCAATTATCTACCAAGTTTAGATGCTCAATCATTCCTATATCCAAGAGTTCAAAGAAAGTATATTTCTTAGGAAGCGAGAAATTCGCGCCGCTGATGTCAACGGAAGTATTTGCGAGAACGCTTGTTAAACGCTCAACGGCCAATTGCTGTTGCTGTAGTGTGTCTGCCGTAAATGGAATAGGCATATCACTCACATCACTAATAAATGTGAGCTTCCCTGTGAAATCATTCTTTAACTCAACAACTGCGGTACTTTCTTTAGGTAGGTCTTTTAATCTCTCAAACATAGATAAAACTGAAAACTTCAAGTTTTCCTTATGTTCCTGCACATGCCGAACACACTCAGTTTTAGATGTGAGTTCTTTGTCGAGACATATAATTACGAAATAAGGCGATTCATCTTCTAGTTTATCCGCGCTAAGTGATTTACGATGTTCTATAATCGAATCAAGCGAAGAAGAAAGCTCTTTTGCCTCATCCAGATTGGTTGCAAGATAACGTACTGTGCGTTCGTTATTCATAATATGGGGCAGATAACGCGCAAAAGCGAACTCATCAGAGTCCTTTTCGTCATGTATTAAAACAATTTTCACTTCATCATAGCTATGAAGGGCTACGAGCTGTACAATAAGGCTTTTGGCATACATTAAAAGAATGCTCCTATCCTTACTTGTACTTCTCTCCTTTGTTCGGTCTATGTATACGCTACTGATAAATCGCTCTGTAATCGGTAGACATATTGGAACATTAAAAACCCAACGCTTTTTTTCACCAAACTGATACATTTCTTCCGTTAAGTTATCATGCTCAGGAGTAAACTTGCGTTCTGAGTATTGAATATTCGCATCAAGGGGCAAATTACCATTACCTAGTCTTAAAGATAGGAAATCCTTATGCTTTGGGGTGCGTTCCCAGATTTGTGGGGTATCGCTCAATATTTTTGAAACATAACCAAGCGTGTTGATATCATTTTCTCGCAATAACTGTTCCTGACGCGCTGTTTCACTGGCTACTAGCTCGGTCATTTGCTCCAGATATTCTTTATAAGTTTCTTGCCGCCGTGCTTCTTTTCGCGCCTTCATTCTGCGCTGATATGTTTTTGTAATTAATGGCCACATAAGCGTACCCAACAACATACTTATACTCATTACTAACTGAGGCAGAGCCGCTATTAGGTTGCCGTCGGGACCTAATGCTCTTGAAAGAGCAAATGCACCCATAGCAATAGCGGCCATTCCCATTGTCATGGATGGCCCAATCTGCATGAGAAGTGGAACTTCTTCGTTCACTTGGCTCGTTGGTGGCGCATCAAGTTTTAGCTCAAAAGTTTCAACGCCAAGTTTGAACCGTGGAGCGCGATAGTAAAAATCATCAGGAATATCTTCAAACTCATCTTCTGCATCAGGGTCAGCAGTCTTCTCTTTTGCTGGCGTCACATTATAATCCTTTAAGCCACTGCTTTTAATCGTCACATTTCCATCAGGATTATTAAGGAAAAGATAATTGTTTACTACAATAATCTGCAAACCCATGATGTAAATTGTATCACCAACAGATAATGTCTTTTGAGAAATAGCTTTACCATTTACATAGGTGCCGTTAGCACTTCCTAAATCACGAACAGTTATTGAATTTGAAGAAATCTCTAATTCTGCATGTGTGCTTGATACAAGTTTATTTGAATATGAGATGTCATTGTGAAAATCGCGACCAATTTTCAAGATTGTTGGACGGCTTATGATTTCATACCCGTCATAACTTTTGCGATCATCACTTAGGGGTTCTGCTTGTAACGCAAATTTAATTTTTCCATCAAAACTATTAACCCTATATAATTCATTAGGGCTAACAATAATTCCTTGTATTGCATTATGATTGTTATCAATCAACTTAAATCGTCGGTTAGATTTGATTATCCAATGGGGCGAGGGGTTGCTCTCCGTTGGTCGTACAGCTTCGACAGCAACTATATCAGTCGCTTTCCCAAATTCATTCTTTCCTCGCACCCAATAACGCCCAGCAATTTTTCTGGGCAAAATGAGAGTGCTGAATTCTTGTTGTGAAAAAAGCGTCAGCTTCATAACTCATTCAATCCTTCCTTGCTATGTATGATATTTGCTAAATAACATCTATAACTAAAGCTGTATCTTTGGCGAAAAAACATTCCAACATAATCCATTCTATGCCATGTGTCTGAATGTGTCAAGGAGTAAGTTAAAATAAATTTTACTGGTGTAATGTGTAAAATTATGGGTTTGCTTATTCGACAAATAAAAAAAAATAACCCGAAAGACTTGTAACGTCTTTCGAGTTTGGGTTGTTTTATGGGGGGTACTTGTCCTACAATTGGAAAAACGCTACTAACTGCCGCAACAATTCGGCTTGCGAATTTAGCTCATCAGATGCCATAGCCGTTTCTTCCGATACCGCCGAATTATTTTGTGTCACTTTTGATATTTGTGCAATCCCATCACTGAAACTAGCGATTGCTTCTGCTTGCTCTTTTGATGCTACGGAAATGCGGTTTATAATCTCTAAAACTTCTCTAGCACTTGCAACAATAACGTTTAATGATTCGGAGGTTGCCTCTGCTATGTTTGAACCAGATTCTACACGACTGATAGAATCTTGGATAAGTGCCGTTGTTTCAGTTGCGGCTATTTGGCTTCGCCCAGCAAGGGTACGGACTTCCTCTGCCACAACACTAAATCCTTTGCCGTGTTCACCAGCTCTTGCCGCCTCAACAGAAGCATTAAGTGCAAGTAGATTTGTCTGGAACGCTATGTCTTGAATCGTCCTTACAATATTGGAAATGCCATCGGATGATTCTTTGATTCGCGTCATAGCTTCTACCATTTGCTTCATGGCATCATTGCCTTCCTGAGCGTTAATGGAGGATTTGCTTGACAATTCATTAGCATGTAAAGCGTTAGTGGCGTTTTGTTGTGTCTGTTGGTTAATTAAATCTACGGCAGCATTGAGTTCTTGGACGGAACATGATTGCTCCTGTACACCGTTTGCAAGCGCGGACGCACTGGTAGAAATCTGGTTCGCACCCGCTAACACTTGGTCGGAAGCGGCGGAAATTCCCGACATAGTTTTGTGTAAACTACTACTAATAGTATTTATGGAATCTTTTATTGTAACAAAATCCCCTATATATTCACGTTCTATCTTAACCTGTAGATTACCCGCCGCAACCTGAGCCAACGTGGAAGAGACTTCGCTAATGTAGGAAGAAACTGCTTGAACAGTAGCATCCAAAGCACTTGCCATATTATAAAAGACTCCCTTGTAGCTACTAGCATCTGAATTAAACCCCGCTTCTTGCATTGCTCTATCTATTTTGTTAAGATCAAAATTACCTTTTTGCAATTCTTTCATACATATATCCACACCACCTATGGGTTCTGCTACGGCCTTCTCTATGCGGTTGAGCCCTTCCATAATCCCACGCCATTCACCTTTATATCTATTTGTATTAATTTGGAAATTCAAATTACCTTCGATAGCCACTGCTTTAATCATTCTGTTTAATTCGGTGCCAACTGCCTTTAGATTTTCCATAAGTGACTCAACTTTTTCATTTAATATAATCTTTTGTCCTGGCAATTTTGGTAGTTCCACATCAAAATGACCATCACTAACATTATCCAATACACTTAAAACAGAAAGCATATCTTCGGTAGTGCTTTCATCGAATTTTTGTATTTCTTGAACCAATTCTTTATATGCGCCATTGTATTTATCGGCATTCAGTTTTGCCTCAAGGTTTCCTAACACAATGCCTTCATGGATAAATGCCCTTACATCGACTAAAATGCTTTTTATGGTATTCACAAGTACATAAATGTCTTTAGTCATACGACCGATTTCATCGTTAGAAAGGTCATTTTTGAAATTTACATTAAAATCTCCATCTGAAACATTGTGCAAAACCGTCACAACTTCTTGAATCGGCTTAGAAATCATTTTAGAAACTGCATATAGAACTATAATTGCTGATATAAACAGTACAATAAGAACTACTACCAGCATAATTATCCCAAAAGCATTGCTTGCGGCAAGCATAGAGGTTAAGTCAATGTTCACCCCAACTATTCCAATGGAATTCCCGTTTCTGTCGAATATGGGGGCATAGGCGGCTATTGCATAATTATAATCTACGCCAGTCGTGTCAATATCTGTAAACATTCCCCTGCCTAATCGTTGTGCCTCAAAAAGCTCAGACGGAAAAATACCCGATTCAGCCGGAAAAACATCACCAAGGCTTGCAACGGGTATGTCGGTTGGCAAAAGACCTTCCATAAATATATGAAAATCTCCTCTTTCATCGGCTTGTCCAACGAAAAGGAATAATACATCTAATTCAGCCTTTGCACGATTAAATTGGTTTTGTAAATGATTATAGTGTTCGTTCATTTCGCCTGTTTCAAGAGCCAATAAAAATTCATCGGTGTCTATGGTGAAAGCCATTGATTGTGCAATAGCAACCGCTCTGTAACTGTGTTGAGCTATGACTTCATTACGATATGAAATATAGGCGAATATACCTATTGGTATTGCACAAAACGTAGCGATTAGCAGAGTGATGATTGTGATTTTTGCTGATAGAGATATGTTTCTTTTCATGGCTAATTTCTCCTCTATTGCCTATTGGTAATATGATTTTCAAAGTCTGCCTACTTTTGGGTACAACCTGTCCAACTATATTAACACGCTCCAATAGGCGAATTCAAGACCAATTTTTTTCGTTTGTATCATTTCTTTAGTTTTTTGTCGTTTTTGCTCTCGGGTATAATTAACTAGGGCGTGTTTCCACTATATTTTACATAGCAGAAACACGCCCTATAATAAGACAAGTCCCTCTACTACCATAGACAGACTCTTATACACTTCCTATTCCGCCATTCATCCCATACTGGATTACATGCTTTACGATTTTTTCTTCGTCCAATAAAATTGGTTTATCGCGGATTGCTACTAGTACTACCTTTTCCCAGCCCATTTGGTCAAGGATATGGGCTATTGGTGTTTCTGGATAGGCATAAAGGATTTTGGCGGGCACTGGACTATTTTCAGAAATCCAGGCGGGTTTATCAAGCATGGCCATGTAGAATTCTCCTGTTAACTCCAGCCAAATACTTTTATTGCGCCTCCATAAAAAATAGCCCATAAATAAAAAACTAAAATTGGGAAAAAATAGCGCGGCCTGTACTGTTCCCAATACCATTAAGACCACGCTAAAGACGCGCCCAGTATGTATTAGCAAGCGGTTGGCGCGCATAACTCCTAGGAAATCACCCGCCCATAACTGAAATAAGCGTGCGCCATCCAGAGGGAGAACAGGAAGCAAGTTAAAACAGGCTAGTACCAGATTGTAAAAGCCAAAATTATTTCCTGGAGATATCCATTGTGAAATTCCCCATAAAACAAGGTTGCAAGCTGGCCCAGCGGCTATCACTAAAGCCCGCTTCCATAGCCGTAGCCGTTCCATTTGTGGGACTACGGCAACTTCACCCAAAGCGGAAATACGAAATTGCTTTAATTGACAACCGAAAATTTTGGCAACCAGTACATGTGATAATTCGTGTAAAGTTACTGCTAGAAAGAGAAGAGCAAATGCTTCTCCCATTCCCAGAGCTATAAATAAGCCTGCGGCCAACCAAAAGGAAAAATGTATCTTTATCATGAATTTCTGGCCGCGTATTCAAGTGCGGCATTGTAGGAAAGTGTTAGGTCTACACGGCTTAAAGGGTCAACCATTTGCCCGTCATGGAAAAGTCCGTAATGCAAATGAGGGCCAGTGGATTGTCCTGTATTACCAGAATATGCAATTTTTTGTCCCTGTTCTACTCGTTCATCTACCAATACCATGATTTCATCCAAGTGTGCGAATACGATTTCGTAGCCCGTGTCACAAACCATTCGCAAATACTTTCCGTTTAGATTATTGTTTCCTACATGGAATATTGTAGCATTGCGTACTGCCAATACTGGTGTGCCTACTGGTACAGCTATATCTATTCCATTATGAAATTCTGTAGATTGGGTAACCGGATTAACCCGTTGACCAAATAAAGATGTTATTGGCCCTTCTACAGGGTTTATCCATTCTGGTGTTTCTGGAATCAATACTGGTAATACTAGTGTTTCTGGTATTTCTGGAATCGATACTATGGTATCGTCTACAGCTCCGGTGTTGCTATCGGTTCCGGAGCTGTAGTTTGTAAATCGTCCGTTCCTTCCGATAGTTCGCGTAATAAATTTTCATCTATACGCGTAGTTGCTGGAGGTTGTTCAAATACCTCTTGAACTGGTGTGCCTGTCCCCATAAAAGTTTCTTCGCCAATGGCCAATAGCCGTCGTACTTCGTCGGCTACTTGCTCTGTGGTAACATGGCCTGATAGAGCATTACTTAGGCTTGCTCGAATATCTACCACTTGAGCATGGTCTGTTAAGCGTAAGATTAACACCACCATTAGTATGATTCCGCTAATGATGCCTTGCGCAATCAGTTTTTCTTTGAACCCTTCTTCCTTTTCAGGTTCTTCGGCTACTTCGTGGGTTGGCGGGGCGGCAAATTTAGGCGAAACATCTTGTTCATGAAATGTCTTACGCCGCTCGCGTCCTTCGGGGAATGCAGAAGATTGCGAGAATTTAGGCGGCGTTCGTCGTCTATAATGCACTCGTTCCATAGTATCACCTGCTTTTTTAGTACTTTTCATATGTATATGTTTGTGCCAATTAAAAAATGTAGCAAATGTTAATGAAAGATTGTAGCGAAAATTAATGAAGTCAAGAGAAGGGTGGAGATTTTTTTTTGGCTAACATTCGCTACACTGTTAAATTGTTAAATTGCAAAAAACAACCTGTTATCATTTACAGATAACAGGTGCATTTTTATTCATATTATTCGCTTCGCAAGACAACCTTTTTATGTCAAATTCATTACGCTGATAAAAAAGCCTTTGATAAAGTGCAACAGGACATGTTCTAAAATCGATTTTTATCTCACTTGCCCTTCACCCACTATAATATATTTAGTTGTAGTAAGTTCACGCAAGCCCATTGGGCCGCGGGCGTGAAGTTTTTGGTTGCTGATTCCTATTTCCGCGCCAAACCCAAATTCAAAACCATCTGTAAAACGAGTAGAAGCGTTAACATAAACTGCTGCCGCATCTACCAATTGCAAAAATTTATGGGCGTTGGAATCGTTGCTTGTAACAATACATTCAGAGTGTTTGGAGCCGTATTTGTTAATATGTGCAATTGCCTCATCAAGACCTTCCACTACAGCTACTGAAATAATCAAATCATTAAATTCCACATCATAATCGCCCCATACAATTTTTACTCCCCTTTCTTCAAGGGCGGCCAAAGCTTGAGTAAGAAAGCTTTGCTCTAAGGATTTGTGAACCAAAAGGGTTTCACAAGCATTACAAACAGATGGTCGGGAACATTTTGCATTAATCAGTATATTTAACGCCATTTGGATATCTGCGGATTCGTCAATATATGTATGACAAACTCCAGTACCTGTTTGAATAACAGGGATAGTGGCATTATTTACAACAGTGCTTATTAGCCCCGCCCCACCACGGGGTATTAGCACATCAATATACTGGTTTAACTTCATCATTTCAGTGGCAGTTTCCCGAGAAGTATCTTCAACTAGTTCTATACATTCGGTTGGTAAACCCACTTTTTCCAAGGCTTTTTTCATAATTTGCACGATTGCCTTATTTGAATTGATAGCTTCGCTACCACCGCGCAACATAACAGAATTGCCACTTTTAATACAAAGTGCGGCGGCATCTGCCGTAACATTGGGACGCGCCTCATATATTATGCCAATAAGTCCAAACGGGACGCGCTTTTTTGCAATTTTAAGCCCATTGGGTCGTTGCCATTCTTCGTCAACTACATGAAGAACATCTGGAAGCTCAATTATTTTGCGAACAGCGGCGGCAATATCAAAGATTCGTTCCTTATTAAGCATAAGTCTGTCTAACATTGGACTTTTTTGTGCGTTCTCCATATCAACGGCGTTTGCCTTGATAATTACGTACACTTCATCTTCCAGCCCATCTGCTATGGCAGTAAGGGCTGAATTACGCAACTCAAGTGAAGCACCTGCAAGAATATAACTTGCTTCCTGTGCTTTTCGCGCCTGTAAAATAATGCCAGTCACTTTTGTTATGCCAGCATTATCAGTCGTATTTGCATTACTAACAAAATTAGCAGTTGAAGAATGTTCCAATTTTTTCTCCCTCCAAAACATTATAGATTAGTGATGGTTTTTTGCCATTCATTATGATAGTTTTTGTACCCGCTTCCGTTGCAATTTCTACCGCCATTAGCTTAGTTATCATGCCGCCTACCCCAAGCTTACTACCTGCTCCGCCCACCAAGTTTTTAATGTTTTCTGTAATTTCGGTGACTTCATGAATCGTGTTTTTGTTTTCGTCATATAGTCCATCAACATCGGTAAGTATGATTAATAAATCGGCCTTGGTTATACTTGCAACATGTGCAGAAAGCGTATCATTATCCCCAAATAAGATTTCATCTGTAGAAACGGCATCATTTTCATTTACAATGGGAATAACACCATAGCTTAATAACGCATCAAAGGTATTAATGGCGTTTTCGTGCATTTTTGTGTTCGTAACAACATCTTTTGTAAGTAAAATTTGGCCAGCGGTTTTATTATATCTGCGAAAAAATTCATCATAAATGCACATTAGTTGACACTGACCAACTGCCGCTGTTGCTTGTTTTTGTTTAATAATAGTGGGGCGCGCACTCAACCTAAGCCGCCCAACACCCGCGCCAATCGCACCTGATGTTACTAAAATCACATCCTTACCGGAATTTTTAATATCAGCTATTACTTGAGCCAGTTCTTCTATACGTCGCAAGTTTAGCTCACCATTTTCATATGTTAGCGTGCTAGTTCCCACTTTTATGACTATTTTGTTAATCTCGGTCAATTTTCTCATTTTGTGCCCCTTATATACCTAGATTTGATAAAGCTTATCACCTTGCTTAAAATTATTACAACAGGCATAGCAAGCCATGATGTAATCCACATATCCCAAATTAGTCCCATTGAAATAAGTATGATTGTAAAGATATGATATAGTATATCGTAAATATCATCTTCTGTATGGTTGCCTTGGCGTATTAGACCGATGCCTTCTATCGCAGAAATCACTATCCAGGTAATCGGAAAGGCAATCCATGCCTGTGTTAATACCTCTGCAATTATACCCAAGACAAATATTGACACTAGGCCAACATCTTGCAATATTTGTTTGACACCTTTTTTCGCCTTTTTCGCCATATTGCCAGAAATAATCCACAAGACCATAAATAAAATCCATGTAATAGGTCCAGCTAGCCATGAACTATCCCATGCTCCTGTTAATATGCCTCTAAGTAGTAACGCCACTATTATTGCAATGTAAAGAACGTCCTTAACAAGCTTTTTGCGAGTTCCGTCAGTGTTATTTCTTCCGTCATATAAATCCTTTATGGCCACTACCAATGCTGTAAATATAAAAATTATCCATGAGGAAGATAATAAACTGTTTAGTTCATAGTTATAAATCATATCTTCTAGCCCTAACCTTGATGGTATCAGTCGCGACGCAATAAAAAGGACTACAGCTACTATATAAGCATAATCCTCAAAAATCCATTTTTTGTCTTCATCACTGATTTTATCATGTTCATTTTTACCTATAATTTTATTCACCCTAAACCTCCCTCCTCATTGTAAGTACTTATCAAAATTACTCAGCTCTTATTTTCCGGTTATTTTCATTTTTTTCAATCAAGGTAAACTTCATCACTATACCCAAAAGAAATGTAAACAAGGATATAGAAATTATAACATACGCTAAAGCATAGTAGCTAAATGAAAATTCACTAAAAACATGATACAATTGTCCGAATTAATTGTATATTTATTCAAAGTAGGAGGGCAACTAATGAAAAAAATTGATAAATCATTTTGGAATCGTGATGTACGGGATTTGCTAAATAAAAACCGCAAGACCTCCCCAAAAGAGTTGACAGAGTTATGTCGCCAAATGGCTTTTATGCTAGAAGCAGGTGTCTCTCTTAAAGGTGCTATTGAAGTACTTGTTGAACGTTATAACGGATTGCAGACAGTTTTAGATATGATTATGCGTGGAGAAAGTTTATCGCATTCAATAGAAAACGCGGGGAATTTCCCCGCGTTTATGAGTAATATGTGCCGCATTGGGGAAGTGTCGGATAATCTTCCGCAAGTAATGGCACATTTGGCCGATTACTATGAACAAATCCAGCGCACAAAAGATGAAATTAGCTCAGCTTTACTATATCCGGCGATAGTCACGGCCATAATGCTGATTACAACCATAGTAGCCGTTACATTTGTGTTGCCACAATATGCAGTAATTTTTGCCGCTTCAGGCGTTCCACTTCCAGCCCTTACTCAATGGCTTTTGGATGTAAGCAATTCATTAACAACAGGGTGGTACTGGATACTGCCCACTTTCATATTGATTCTAATTATACCCGTTGCTATCTTTAGGAATTCTACGGGACGCAAGGCATTTGAATATGCCCTCTTATATATGCCAGTGGCACGTGTGGTATATAGGCGAATTGTTAATCTGCATATTGTGCAGGCAATGACTATTCTACTGCAATCTGGTATGCCTCTTGAAACATCGGTTCTTGCGGTATCTAGGATTTCCAATAATTCTATAGTCAAACAGGATTTGCAAAAAGTAGTTGCAGGTTTAGCAGAAGGTGCAGTTTTTTGGACACAATTGGCGGCCATTGCATATATTGACCCCCTTTTGACAAGCATGGCGCGGGTAGGAGATGAAACTGGAGATATGCCCAAAAGCTTCAAATATGCCCATATCTATAGTAGCCATCAATTTAAGCAAATGACGCGCCGTATGAATAAACTGGTTGAACCAATTATTACATTGATTTTGGGACTTGTTCTTGGTGTGGTAATGCTGTCTATTATTTTGCCGACCTTTGCATTAACAGATTTGGCAATTTAGGAATGTCTAAAAAATAACTTTATACTACTTGAGGGAACAAATTGAAAATACAATGTGAGGATTTTTGTGCAAGTGCAAGGAAGTGCCGACGACGCTTGCTGTAGGCAAGCTAGAAGGTACTGACGAAGCAATTGCGCAAAAAGACCACATTGGATTCAATTTGTGACCGAAAGTAGTATAGTAGGGAATTGGTATCACCGTATGACAACTTTTTTTGCAAGGGTTGTCGCAAATTCTAAATTGTTTTCCGATTTAATAAGCATATTGGCCACTTGTTCTGTTAATTCTGGTGCGGGTACACGACCAAACATTTCCCTAACTTTGTACATTGCCTCTCGTTCTAATTGTGTAAGCAACAAATCTTCACGACGAGTACCAGAGCGTAATATATCTATTGCAGGAAAAATCCGTTTTTCTGCCAATCGGCGGTCAAGTACCAATTCCATATTTCCAGTGCCTTTGAATTCTTCAAAAATAACATCATCCATTTTGCTACCTGTTTCCACTAATGCTGTTGCCAAAATGGTTAAGCTCCCACCATTTTCTACAGCGCGCGCCGCACCAAAGAATTTTTTTGGAATATAGAGCGCGGATGGGTCTAAGCCACCTGATAAGGTACGTCCGCCTGCCGGAATTGTTATATTATATGCCCGCGCAAGTCGTGTAATAGAATCCAACAAAATTACTAAATCCTTGCCCTGTTCCACCATGCGTTTTGCACGCTCTAGTACCATTTCGGCAAGGCGTTTATGATGTTCGGGTTGCTCGTCAAAGGTGGAGTAAACTACTTCACAATTCTTGCCCCGAATCGAATGCTGCATGTCGGTTACTTCCTCGGGGCGTTCGTCAATAAGCAATACAATCAAATGCAGGTCTGGATAATTTAGAGTGATTGCATTGGCGATTTGTTTAAGTAGCATAGTTTTGCCGGCCTTGGGCGGGGAAACTATCATGCCACGTTGTCCTCGTCCCATCGGTGAAAGCAGGTCAATTAGACGGGTTGATAGTTCGCGGGGGTTGTTCTCCAGTGAAATCCTTTGATATGGAAAAATAGGGGTCAATTGCTCAAAATGTGGACGACGAAACACTTTTTCAGGTGGGTCACCATTTACCTCTTTTACATAAAGAATACCGCTTTGCTTCTTTTCTCCTTCTTTATCTACGCGGGTACTTCCCATTACCCTATCACCAGTTTTGAGATTGAACCGCCTGATTTGAGATGGAGAAAGATAAATATCTTCCGTACTAGGTAGAAAATTGTGGGTACGTAAAAAACCATAACCGTCCGGCAAAACTTCCAGCACTCCTACTGCCTCTGGACCTTGTGGGGGTTTCTCTTTTCTTTGCAAAATTGGCGAAACTGACAAATTTGATTGATTTGTCAAGTTTGTCAAATTTGCTACAGAAGGCGATCCCGTCAACGGTGATAAAACTGGTGCATTTGACAAAGGAGGTAGAGTAGGCAACGTAGGCGAAGTTAGGGAAGCAGATGGAACTAAAGACATTTGAACATCAGACGAATTATCAGATAAATTGGGCGGACTTGATGAATTTGGTTCTGGAGCGGGTTCCGAAACCGGTTCAACTTTCATATTTTCCGAATTTAACGTACTTTCTGTGTTATCCATATTTGTTAAATCGGTCAAATTGGCCGTATCAGATAAATTAGCTGATTTCGAAACTGTAGCCTGTTTGATAGTTTTTGAAGAAGGTGATTTTGGCGGCGGCAGTGAAACCTCAACTGTCTCTGTTTTGCTTTCTTTTTTGACGATTTTGTCTTTTACTTCTGCCTTTGTTCCCGTTTTTGCTTCTGATTTTATCTCAGATTTTTTGACAGCGGACGGTTGAACTGATTTTGTTATTTTTTTTTTTGCCGTTTCCTCTTTTTTTGACTTGTTGTTTGTATCCTTTGCTTCAGCTATATCTATTGTATCTTTTGTTTCTTCTGCTCCTTTGGTTTCACTTGTCTCTTTTGTTTCTTTTTTACCTGCTTTAGCAGTTTTACTGTTTTTCTTTTTGGCTTCTTCCTCTTCCTCTTGAATCAATTCTTGAAGCAAGGCCACCAAATCAACTTTCCTGTATTTGACGTAATTTTTAACGCCAAAAGTGCTAGCTGTTTTTCGCAGTTCAATAAGCGACATTTCGGTTATATTCATATAATTTTCCTCTTTTTCAATTTTCGTATGGGTTTCTTATCATTTGTATTAATTCTACTGCTATAATACTATGATGTGATTCTGTTGATGTGATTCTACAGAACGATGAAAACATATTTGTAACGCTACCCCGCGCTCGAAAATGTTTTCATCGTCCTGTATCATCGGTAGGTTTGTACCATTTTATGCAGAAAGGAAGGTTTTATGCTGGAGGGGGTGGTATAATAAGTTCCATCCCTAGTTGGAGTTCGTAAGGATAGGGTATATTATTAGCACTTGCAATATGGAGTGCATGTATATGTGCAAGTGCATGGGAAAGCTCTCCATAATGTAGTTCTGCGATCCTACTCAAATTTTGCCCGGCTATAACGATATGTGTTGTAGGGAATGCTGGCGTGGTTGGGGGTATATTCGGGATGTATGGAGTTTCTCCTCCTCCATTATAAGTACCAGTTTGTGGGTTATTATAGTGTCCGCTTTGCCAATTGGCAAGTTCTGTTAAGGCTAACTGCAACTCATAATCACGTGCTAGCAAATCTGTTTCAGCTCGAATAAGACGGTCTTCCATTTCTGCAACAGAAGCAAGCCTTTCATTAGCTTCCTGCAAATCCCTTGCCATGATATTGTTGCGATATACCAAAAACACCATAATCATAAGAAATAGTAAAGAAAGTCCAATGGCTACACTACGTACAGTAGCTGGAGCAACTTCTACATATGCAGGTTCATCATTTTCTTCTTGTCGCGAACGCGGGCGTTGTTTGGGAGCTTTTCGTGGCCGTTCACGCTTTTGTTGATTTGCTAACTCAGTTACATCCTCCCTTTTAGCACGATACGAAGCAGGCTCATACCGTTCATCCTCGTAGTGGTCATATTCAACATGCTCAGGTTCGCGATGTTTTGGTTCGCGTCGCTCAGGTTCTCTGCGTTCAGGTTCACGTCGTTCAGGTTCTCTGCGTTCAGGTTCACGTCGTTCAGGTTCCCTGCGTTCGGGTTCACGTCGTTCACGAAACTTTTGATTGTACCGACGGATAGGGGCATACTCGTCTTCATCCTCCTCGGCATCAATAAAAAGGTAGCGACTTTTTGGTTTTTCACGCCTCTGTTCGTTTACACTGGCGCGGCTTATAGCTGATGCCGCGCTGTTTACCTTTAGTGCTGGTTGCGGTTCAGGCAATGGTTCCGGTTCTTTTTCGCGCTGGTTAATGGTGATAAGTTCTTCTTCTGAAAAAACAGAGATTGCTTCATCATCTTCCTCATAGCTATCCAATGAGTCAATGGTATCGACCATTATATTGCCTACTGCTTTGCGTGCCAGCTCTACAGTGCGGGTGTCCGTTGTGTGGGACATGGTGTTGTCAAGTTTACGACGACTCATTATATATCGCGCTATTTCGCGCTTCCTCCTTTCTGTAAGTAAACTTTTGCAAGAATCATTCCTTGTAACCGTTCCATTGTATTATGTTAACAAGCAAATGTCAATATTTGGAGCAAAATAGGAGTTTAACATGAATCCACAGGGTATTGACGGTACTTTACTTAACAAATGTAGCAAATGGCACAACAAGAGAACGGATTCACCACTATTTCCTCAACGATTTTCACAAAGACTATGTGAAAACTTACCGAAAACACCCAATTTATTGGCTAATGTCGACCGGTGTGGCAAATGTTTTTGACATCTGGTATAGTAGTGTAGCTTTTGGAAGAAGTAAAAAATTGATGGAAGTACACTCATGAACCTGACCGAAGTAAAAATTTCCTTATTCTCAAAGATGAGGAATAAAATGAGAATTGACGAGGTATATGTATGGAGTTTCAAAAGTTATTAACAAATATATCTGAGCGATATAGTCAAATATTAGGCGAAAACTTAATAGGCATATATGTACACGGCTCAATTGCTTTTGGCTGTTTCAATTGGGAAAGAAGCGATATAGACTTTCTAGTTGTGATAGACGAGTCGCTTTCTCATGATGTAAAACAACGATTACTGCAAGTATTAGAAGACTTACGTAACCTATCCCCACCAAATGGATTTGAAATGAGTGCTGTTCTGCGTGAGCATTGCAAAAACTTTATCCACCCAACCCCATATGAACTGCATTTTTCAAATAATTCACCAGATGACTATAACATCAACCACAATAAGGATTTCGACTTGGCCGCTCATTTTACGATTATCAAAAGTGCTGGAATTGTTTTGTACGGTGAACCAATAGATAGAGTTTTTGGAGCTATTCCTAAAAGCGATTATCTGGACAGTATTTGTAAAGATATAGAAAATGCAAGGGAAGATGTGGCTCATAATCCTACTTACATTATTTTGAATTTATGCCGTGTCTATGCGTTTATTAAAGATGAGCTGGTTTTATCAAAGGAGCAGGGTGGGCAGTGGGGGTTAGTTAACCTACCAATTCGATATCACAGTCTTATTACTTCTATGCTGAATAATTATGTTAGCGGGGATGTGTTTATTAAAGATGAGGCTATGCAGAAGGATTTCTGTGATTACATGATTAATTTGATTTATCACACATAAACGGTGAAAATATATATTTTATGAGGATGTTCTTAGCGTTATGGAGAATATCCTTTTTTTTTGTAATTGCATAGAAATTCAACTATATATATAATGACAAAAATGGTATCAAAGGCTCTTGTGAATATGGCAGAATAGTCTAACGAGCCATTGTAATAAAATGACAAAAAAATTTATGGGGTGGTAATGTTGGTTAACTTGATATTCAGTGGTATCTACACGTTTTTGTTTTTACTGGTTGTTGCCGTTTTGATTGCAATTTGGACAAATTACAAAAAAGACGGACGTAATTTTTTGTTTGTGTTACAGTGCATATGTGTGCTAGGTTGGCTTATTACGGACTTTGCTGTGTTACACATTCACAACATTAGCTTGAATATTTTCTTCTGGAATCTTAATTTGGCGTTTTTGGCCTTTTCGCCAGTAATACTCTTTTTGATTACATTTCAAAATTTCGTACCAAATGTAAAGATGCCTATGGTATGCAAAGCACTGCTTATAGGCATACCTTCTATCACTACGCTAATAACCCTCACAGCAAATTTTCATTCCCTATTCAGGGTTGTGGAGAGCCTTGTTGTATGGCCACGCATTACCGAGTACACATTTGGCCCTTGGTTTATGATTCACGCCCCATTTACTTTTGGAATTGCGGCCGCTAGTATCGTTGTAATATTATATGGGATGTCGAAAAATACGACCCCTGACCGTTCTTCAGCGATACTGTTTGTCATTGCTTTGTCGGCAATAATGGCTGGTACTCTGGCGTATATGGTGGATGTTTTACCGTTTGATATCAACCCTACTTCAGTCGGAGCCGCCTTGGCTGTAGTGCCAATTCATATGGCTTTATCTGGCAACAAATATGGTTTCATTTTCTGTATGTTTAACACACTCAAAAGCCGTACTACTTTTCCTGTTTTAATGGCAATGTTTTTAATGATGATTACCGTAACTCTTTTTGTTGCCATTGGTACTAGGGGTCTTACAAGTCACTTTGAGGAAGATAGGGTGTCTGCGACAACTCAGGCGGTTCAAGCCTATCTTAGTGCATTGGAACGTCAAACTTTTATGACTGCCTCTGCTATGGGTTCAAGTTCCGAATTGATTAGGTTGATTAATGATTACGAAGCTGGCCGCTCTACTCGTGAATCCATTTGGCAATATACATTTGACAGAAAACAACATTTTGGAGTGGATGAAATTATTGTAGGTAGTGCTACAGGATTTGCCCTTGCACGGTCGCATTATGATTCATATGGTGATAATATCAGCGAAGTACCGTCAGTTGCTGCTGCTTTGCGTCAAGAACACAGAACCCTATATACTTCAACTCCCACTGCGGATATGGTTATGACTTCTACAGCTCCTATTATGGATGGCAATCGGCTTGTTGGCAGTGTCGTTGTCAATTATGTCATTGGGCATGACGAGTTTGTAGATATGATTAAGGAAATATTTAATGTTGATGCAACGGTTTTTGGTAGCAATGGTCGTTCGATTTCATCCACACTTATTCACCCCAATACCGGCGAACGAGAAGTTGGAGATTTTGCCCAAACGGATGTAATAGAGACGGTTTTGGGGCGTGGACAACATATATCAATAGAACTAGATATGTTCGGGTTTATACCCTATACCTTTTATTACTTCCCACTGCCGGACATATACGGTAGGCCAAATGCTATGTTTTCTATAGGTATTTCTCACGAACTTGGTGAAACAATCATCAGTGCGCATTTTCGTAGAATAATCCTTACATCTCTACTTGGTCTTATCATTGTATCCCTCATAATGTATTTGTTGATTCATAGCGTTTTGAAACCTATGAGTACTCTAGCGCGAAACGTCAATGATGTAGCAAACGGCAAAGTTAACATAAATATCGACCGCTCAAAAATCACTACCGATGAAATAGGTATGTTAACTCAGGATGTCTGTGGCCTTGTAGATGTTATCAAAGATATAGTACATGATTTTACTATAGTAAATCACGAATATAACACGTTAGGCAATAGCAAATATAGGATAGATGCAAGCAAATATCAAAACTCGTTTAGAGAAATGGTCATAAGCGTGAATGAGATTTTCGATGAAGAAGTGCTAAACATTACGTCTATTATTGACACGATTAACCAGATAAATGCAGGTGATTTTAACGCGCAAATTCGTGAAATGCCCGGAGATTTTGAATTCCAATCACAGGCTCTCCAGACCGTTCTGGCAAACCTCAAAGACGTTATCGCTGAAGTAAACAATATGATTGAAGCGGCAACAGTAAAGGGTGACATGCACTTCCATGTTGATGCAGACAAGTTCAAAGGCGATTGGCATAAAATTGTCAAAGGCTTAAACGATATTGCTTATGCCGTGGATGCTCCTATAGTAGAAATAAGAGACGTAATGACCGATTTGGCCAGGGGCGTTTTTGAAAGAAGGGTAAGCTCAGGCTATGTTGGTGATTTTAAGGCTATAAGTGATGCGGTCAACCATACCCAGGATACCCTTGCAGCATATGTATCAGAAATTTCTCAAACCCTTACAGCCATTTCAAATGGCGATTTAACACAAACCATAAATCGCGAATATGTAGGTCGCTTTACAGAAATAAAAGATTCGATAAATTCCATTTCCGAGACCTTGCGTCAGGCTATGGCGGATATTAATATGGCCGCAAAGTTTGTTTTGGAAGGAGCGAATAAAATCACTGCCAGTGCGATGGAGCTTGCAGATGGTTCGTCCAATCAGGCCACTGCTTTAGAAGAACTTAACACCTCTGTTGAACTGATTAACTTACAAACCAGGGAGTTTGCTCAAAATGCGAGCGAGGCCAACACACTATCCAATAAATCCACTGAAAACGCCCAAACAGGTAGCCAGGCCATGAAACAGATGTTAGAGGCCATGACACAAATTAAGGAATCATCCAGCAATATTTCTAAAATTATCAAGGTTATTCAGGACATCACATTCCAAACGAATCTGCTGTCCTTAAATGCAGCCGTCGAGGCCGCCCGTGCAGGCGAACACGGTAAGGGTTTTAGTGTAGTAGCCGAGGAAGTACGCAATCTAGCGACTAGAAGTTCTACTGCCGCCGCCGAGACAACCACCCTTATTGAGGATTCCATTTCTAGGGTGGAAATGGGTGTATCTATAGCTCATACCACGTCGGATTCCTTGGACACCATAGTAACAAACGCAAGTGAAGTTCTTGACCTAATAAATAGCATAAGTGAAGCCGCCAATGCCCAGTCCGAAATGGTTTCCCAGATAAGCCAAACCCTTTTGTATACTGCTACAACTGTACAAGATAACTCAAAATTCGCACATGAATCGGCCGCTACAGCTCAAGAACTTAATTCGCAATCAGAAGCTTTGTTGCAATTGGTTTCATTCTTCAAGGTTTAGTGAGAATTCAATAAAAAATGCACCTGTTATCACTTAATTCAGATAACGGGTGCATTTTTATTCACATTAGGAATGGGCGAAAAATTTGTGAAGTTATTTTTCAGATTTTTCAGACATTCCTTATTCACTTCGCAAGACAGTTTTTAGACTCTGCCTAGGTACTCTCCTGTTTGGGTATCGATTTTGATTTTTTCGCCAGTGGTGATAAATAAAGGAACCTTAACCACGGCTCCAGTTTCCACAGTAGCAGGCTTGGTTACGCCAGTTGCCGTATCTCCTTTGAAACCTGGTTCTGTATCTGTTATTTCTAGTTCTGCAAACATAGGTGGCTCTATCCCAAATACTGACCCATTATGGGACATAATTTTAATCATCTCGTTTTCCTTAACAAATCGTAAGGTATCGCCTATATCAGCAGAATTAATTGCCATTTGCTCGTAGGATTCTATATCCATAAAATGAAATAATTCCCCGTCACTGTATAAGTATTGCATGTCACGGCGGTCGATATGTGCGCGGGGCATTTTTTCCGTTGGGCGGAAGGTTCTTTCTACAATGCCGCCATTGATTAGGTTTTTTAGTTTACTACGCACAAAGGCCGCACCTTTGCCTGGTTTAACATGTTGAAAATCCATGATTACAAATATATCGCCATCTACTTCTATGGTGACACCGTTTCTAAACTCGCCTGCTGAAATCATTTATTGATTGCCTCCTCAGTTTATCAGACTTTTAGCATATAGAAAGAGCCTGTCTAGCATTTTAGAAAGGTTCTTAAGTGGTATACGAAAAGTCTATTTAAGTTTTCGGGCTAATACTTCTAATGCCAATACATATCCAAACGAACCAAAACCACATATCTGTCCCAAGCAAACTGGGGCGGTAACAGATTTATGACGGAATTCTTCACGACTATGGATATTCGACAAATGGACTTCTATACAAGGGATATTTACACTTGCAATAGCATCCCGCAAGGCATAACTGTAGTGAGTAAATGCACCGGGATTAATAATCAATCCATCAACGCTATCATGATAACACTGCTGGATATAATCTAACAAAACTCCTTCATGGTTCGATTGAAAAAATGACACTTGCAAACCATATTTTTCAGCATCATTAGTAATCTGGGCATTAATTACTTCAAGGCTTTCAGCACCATACAGCCCTGGTTCTCGTATACCTAAAAAATTAAGGTTTGGCCCATTAATTATTGCGATTGCCTTCTTATTCATATTTACCGCCGCCTTTATTAGACTTCTTCTGAAACTTGCTTGCGGCAGATTTCAGAAGAAGTCTATTTTTTGCCCAATACAAAATGATGGTATTGTAGAATAATGTACACGGAGGGTATTATAGTATTTCTCGCAACGAGATGCAAGATTGAAGCCCGAAAACTTCTCTGCGGTGTTTTACTTTGTGCTTGTTCCGTGCTTGGTATTTTATACCGAACGATAAGTTAAACATCCTCAACCATTATCCATCCACATGTGCCATTCATTTTTGCAAAAATTCTATTTGGAAATGCTTCAACAAGGCTTACAGTTTCACCAATATGACAAGGCAAATAATAATCCGTTGCCAAGTCGCAAACACATGTATTACCATCACTATCAGTCCAAATTTGAGATTTAGGTACAACTAGAATTTTGCCAGTATGTATATGCTTCACATAGCATAAATCTCCATCTTCCTTCACGATTTCTATAAAACGGTCAAGCCAGGTTATAGATAAGCTTCCACCGGATTCTTTTTGGGCTTTGTTGATTTTGATTATGGGCAGATTGTCCATATACATATGAGAAAAGCAATTCCCTTGAATAATGAACGCGTTAAGCTGTCCATCGGCTTTTAATACATTACCACCGTCGATTGCAATTATTCGTTTTTGTTCATTTACAATAGGGTTGTTACAAGGTATATTGACACAATAATTGGTAGTAGGCCAATGTCCTGCTACAATCCATTTATCAAAAACCGTAGCTTTATTCATAAAATCATCGTATTTCATACAAGTCTCAGCTTTTTGTTCTGCTAGGTTTTTAGAAGTTAATCCAGAGTGAACAAAAACAAATTCTTCTGCTTCAATAATGTGAGGTAACTCCATTAGCCACTGCATATCTGTATCATTAATATAATCGTCTTCACCCCAATCACAATTGCCCCTTAGAATATGCACATTGGAATTTTTGCTAATATCTATGCAGAATTTTAATGTGTCATAACATTGGTTACCCTTCAAATATAAATCTCCAAGTAAAATCAACATATCCTCATTACAAAAATTTACTTTATCCAATAGTTTCTTAAACAAATCTAACTCACCATGGATATCACTTACGCAAATAACTCTTTTTTCCACTGGAATTGAGATTCTTTTTATTTTAGCTAGTCCATCCATTTTTTTCTCCTTCAAAAATATGTTGCAAGTAGGTTTCAGAAGAGGTCTATTATATCATAAATATTTTTTAGTCCAAAAAAGCCAGTGATTTCAACTTAGCTCACTGGCTTTATTTCATCAAAGAACAATACAAGAATTATGTCAACTGCATAAAAGCTAATCCAATTAATACAAGTCCCGCCGCCCAAGAAATATTAAAACGCAGACTTTGTGCTACCTTGTTACCTAAACGACCACCTGACCATAATGCTATGGCGTTAGTTAGTAGGGAAAACAGCACTACTGCAAAGCCGTTAAACCCTAACAAAGCTGCACCAAAACCCACTGCAAAGCCATCTAGGGACAATGACAATGCCAAAACCGTTGCTTCTTTTGAAGATATACATTCTGAAATATCAACATCAGCGGCTTCCGGGTCGGCATAAAGGTTTAATACAAACTTGAAATTAAGCATAGAAAGCCGAATTTCTTTATTAATACAAGCATATTTTTTGATAATGGATTTAGTAATACTATCCAATAATTTTGTTAGCCCTACAAAGAACAAAATTGCAAAAGACAGTCCCATTGCGAATCCTTCTGGAACAAAGGGGGCGAGTACTGCACCAAATAAGAAAGACAGCCCTGTAACCCCTGTGCAAATTAGATTGATGATATGTGCCGATGCCATTGGCATTTTTATTTTTTTGCAACCATAAGCAAAGGCCGCAACAAAGGCATCTATAGATAAGGTCAACGCCAGTATTGCGGCCTCCAGTGCTATGAAGAACATTTATGCACCACTTCCTAGATTCTCTTTCTAGTGCATCGTATGTTTTAGCATTGCGCAA
>Ga0123355_10001264_pt1 | contig 35334 bp, 26 predicted proteins | sample TergutEmb28metaG_3_FD_89872 | JGI IMG/M metagenome (GOLD analysis project Ga0123355, IMG submission 89872) | Embiratermes neotenicus P1 segment gut microbial communities from Petit-Saut dam, French Guiana - Emb289 P1 | ecosystem: Host-associated > Arthropoda: Insects > Digestive system > Gut ...
CGCCCGGAGGGAGGGAAGTCCAATGTCAGAGGTAGTTATAAAAGATAATGAGACCCTGGACAGCGCGCTTCGGCGTTTCAAGCGTAACTGCGCTAAAGCTGGTATCATGGGGGAAGTACGCAAGCGGGAGCATTATGATAAACCCAGCGTAAAGCGCAAGAAGAAATCTGAGGCAGCACGTAAGCGTAAGTTTTAAATTTGTATAAACCCCGCAAGGCGGGATATAGAATCGCCCCCTGCCTAACCATTAACGGTTAGGCAGGGGGCGATTTTTGTATTGCGGGTAATGAGAAACTACATTATGAGGTTTGGATTTCCGCGATATAAGAAAGAAGTTCATCAAAGGAAGCACTTCTTCCGTTGGCAACATAAAAACTGCTTACGGCATTTGCTACGGCTACAGATTCACCATATGCCATTCCGTTTAGTAAGGCCAAGGTCAACCCGGCATTAAAATTATCCCCGCCGCCTGTAGATATTTTGGGTGACGCAACCCTTTTTGTTGGGAGAAACAAAATATCGTCTCCTTCAAATAACATCACGCCATCCAGCAAATGAAGAACCAACGCCTGAGGCCCAATGGCTTGGTAAATAATGCGCCCGGCCTCTTCGGCATCAGTTATGCTTTCCTCTTTGCCTAACGCACTGCTTACAAGCATACATTCATTTAAGTTAAGGCTAAACACAACTGTGAAATATTTCCCAAACGCCTTCATCAGGTCACACATCTCCCTAATCTCGGCGGCGGAACGTCTGGAGCAGTCGGATATATCAATAACCATCAGCTTCCTATCTTGAAATTTAACCCGCGGAAATATCTCCGCCAAGAAATCCCGCCATACAGATGTCATCCCGGGAAGTTCGCTCCAGCAAAACAGCCCAAAGGCATCATTGCTTTCAATCCATTTAACCAGTCTTTCTTTGCCTACTCTTTCCAGCAGCAATGTGAAATCCAGTAAATTAATTTCGCTATTATCCGCAAGCATTACTTTGCCGTCGTCAAACTCTAAAGCGTTGCAAGTTCCGGCTTCGGCAATAGATGTTATTGCAATATTTTCCCCCATTGTGAGGAAAATATCGTTAACCTCCGGGTAGCCAAAGGCCCCAATGCAGTCGCAGTGAACGCCTAAGGCAGAAAGTGACGATGCATAGTTCGGCATATTCCCGCCAAATTTCTTTACAAGGGTATCCATTTCAATACAGCAGCTTAGTGCGGCCTTGCTTGAAATAAATTCGCCAAACGAAGAAATTGTTTTAAAGTACTGCTTTTCGCCGTCCGTAGAAAGTATAGGCTTCGATATTATATCGATAAAACCGTCAAAACCCACTGCAACCTTATGGGGGTTGTCAACCGCCCCGGCCCCTATCGCAGTCAAACTTTTTAATGCAAGGGTATATAATTCATGCACTTATACTGCCTCCTATCGGCCCATTACTGGGCATATTCGTCACCAACCCAACATGAAAATCGCGTTATTGATATCATCAAAACCGGATGGATTAGGTATTTTTGTATTATTCTTTATCCATTAAAATATGTGGTATAAACTGCTCTGTAAGCATGGCAGAGATACCAATCAAGCCAATATCATCGCTGTGTTGTTTTTGTACTTTTGTTTGATTTATGCACATACGCTTCAGCTTTTCATTTACACGGTCAACCAGCCTGTCTCCAAGAATATCCAACATCAAGCCGCTAAGTCTTACAGCAGGGCAGTCCAGCATCATTGTCATGTTGGAGATACATAAAGCTAAAGGTGTAGAAACATACTCCACCGCAGCATAAACTTTTTCTTCGTTTCTTTGGCTGCTTACCATGTCGTAAAATATGCCAAATTCCTTTTCTAAAACCTGCAAACTTATTCTGCTTTCCAGCCAACCGGAACTATCAAGGCCAGACATATAGTCCTCCATGAAAGACATGTATCCAATCTCTCCGCACATATAGTTGACCCCGCGCCTTAGTTTCCCGTCCAAAATCAAGCCTGCACCAAGGCCGGTGCCTATAGATATCAGCAACAGGTCACTGTCTTTAGGCATTTTTGAGGCGTTAAACTCGCCATAGCACTGGCAGTTAACATCGTTTTCCACCAACAGGCGGACGTTATATTTTTTTTCCATGTCGGATATTATGCGGCTTAAGCATATCGGTTCATGGACACCAATAAGCGGGGCGGTTACTAAAGTTTGCTCTGCCTGATTGTAAACTCCCGGAAGTGCGATTCCTATGCCCATTAGCTTGCTTAGATCAATGCCGACCTCCGCAAAAAGGCCGTCTACAAGCCCCGAGGATATTTGCGTCATAATTTTGGCGAAATCTAATTCACACCGCAGGGCTTTTTTGTATCTTATTTTCCCCACAATATCTGCAACACCAAAGTTTAGCAGGTTCCCTTCAACAAAAAAAACCGCCGAGTAAAATTTATCCCGGTTAAGGGTAAGCATATGCGGTTTTCGTCCAATGGAGGATTCCCCCTCCCCTAACTCTAAAACCAGGCCCGCGTCTACAAGAAAGGATATTATTTTAATAACAGTTGGCGCACTAATTCCCGTTAGTTTAGCAATTTGCGCCCTTGATGTAACTTCCTGCTCTTTTATGAAGTTGTATACCACATGCCGGTTCATGTCCTTTAAGTGCGAAGCTACATAGGCATTCATAACTCTAAAAATCCCCTTTTATTTTTAAGGTTATTTTACTAACTACTTGATTATATAGTTCGACACAAGGGTTGTCAATTCAATTTCTAAACAGAAATATAGCGCGGTACACAGTTAATGATGAATACGTATGTATTTATTTATTCAAATTGCATATTGACATTATCGCTTAAATCAGATATGCTCGAGTCGTCAATTAGTTAATGAAGTTAATTAAAATTTAGTGGGATGTGAGAGACTTGGAGCTAAGCATTTTTGATAACTACAATGAAATGTGCATGAAGGTTGCCAATGAGATATCCGAGTTTTTAAGCCAAAAGCCCGAGTCGCTTTTGTGCATTGCTGCTGGGCATACATCCATAGGCCTGTTCGAAGCACTTGTGGGGATGTATAAAAGAAATGAAATTGATTTTAAGAATGCGAGCTTTGTAGCAATGGATGAATGGCTGGGAATGTCGCATAAAACCCCGAACAGTTGCGGCGATTTTTTGAACCGGAATTTTTTTGCAAAGCTTAATTTTAAACCGGAAAATATCCGCCTCTTTGACGGGTCCACATCTGACGACGCGCTTGAATGCCACAATGTAGTTCAGTTTATAAAGGAGAAGTCCGGTGTAATTGATTACCTGGTTTTAGGAACCGGGATGAATGGGCATTTGGGCTTAAACGAACCGGGCTGTGATTTAGATGCCGGTATTCATGTGGCCGAGTTGGATGAAACCACACAGCTGGTAGGGCAGAAATATTTTAATGAAGAAACTCAGCTAAACGGCGGGATAACTTTGGGGATAGGCGATTTTTCCCAGGCCCGCAGGGCCGTGCTTATGGTTAGCGGTTCCCATAAGCGGGAAATCTTACACAAAATTATTAACGAGCCGGCAAGCAACGCAATTCCGGCCACGGCCATCCGCAATTTTTCTAATGTCAGCTTATATTGCGATAGAGATGCATACGGGAGGTAACATATGAAAAAAGCAAATATTGTCTTTATTGGCGCAGGGAGCATGTCTTTTGGCACACCCACATTTCAGGATCTTTTCACGACACCGGAACTAGCCGGTGCGTCTTTGCGCCTTGTAGACCTTGACAAGGAAAATCTTGAAAGAATGTACGGCTTGGCGCTAAAGATGAACGAAGCATCCGGGATGGGGCTGGAAATAAGCGCCACTAATAACCGTATAGAGGCACTTCCAGGTGCAGATTATGTAATTAACAGCCTTGCAATCGAGCGCTGCGAACTCTGGAAACATGACTTCCAGGTACCCATTAAGCATGGTATTAAACATTGCCTTGGTGAAAACGGCGGCCCGGGTGCATTGTTTTTTGGTATGCGCACAATCCCCCTTATCCTGGACATTTGCAAAGATATGGAACGGCTTTGCCCTGACGCTTGGTTCCTCAATTTCTCAAATCCCGAGAGCCGGATTGTACTGGCAGTGAACAAATACACTAAAATCAAATGTATCGGGCTTTGCCACGGTATTTACATGGGGCAGAGTGATGTAGCGGAAATTCTAGGGGTTCCATCTGAAGAGATAGAAGTAAGTGCGGCGGGGCTCAACCATTTCCAATGGATTACCGATATCAGGCGCAAAAAAGACAATGCCGACTTATACCCAGAGTTTAGAGAAAAAGAGAAATCCTTTGACCCCAATTTCCAACCCTTTACCAGGAAAATTTTCCGGGCCTTTGATTACTGGCCCACCTGCTCCGATGACCATATGGGCGAGTACGTTATGTATGGCTATGAAGGCGGAATGCATGGCTATAATTTTGAGGAAGACGAGCAAGAAAGAGTCACAATGAGAAAAGACATAGAAGATATTATGTCCGGTAAGTGTGATGTCAAGGACTGGCTGGAAAAATCAGGTGAGCAAGCAGTGGAGGTTATTGCTGCTTTACACACAGGTGTACGGGTTAATATACCCTCGGCCGTTGTATATAACGGCGGCGCAATTAGCAACCTGCCGGATGACCTGGCAGTGGAAGTTCCCATTGTTGTAGATGGCTCCGGCATACACAAAGTGCAGGTAGGCAATGTGCCCAAAGGTGCGGCGGCGCTTATGAGTTTGCAAATTGGTGTGCAGCAAATGTCAGTGGAGGCGGCAGTTTACGGTGACAGGAAACTGGCCCTTCAGGCACTTTTATGCGACCCTGTAATTAATAGCACGGAAGCAGCGGAAAAGATTTTGGACGAATTATGGGAAATCAATAAAGCCTATATAAAAAGCATATAGCATTTAACTTACGGTTCAATACGAAAGTACCTAACCCGCCCAGTTTTGATGATACCGACAAAGGCTTCTGCGGTTTTGATGATACCGACAAAAGCGATTTTCATGCTAGGTTGGTGACGGAATTGCCCATAATGGGCCGACAGGAGGAGAATTATAATGAAAAAGCGTTTTATTGCAACTCTGGTTATTGCAATGCTCACGGCTGTTATGATTGCCGCTTGTGGCAATAGCCAGCAAGCGGAGACAGGCCCTACCGGTGAAGGATACGAACCCGGGCCTCGCGCAAGGTACACCGAAGAAGTTGTTATACGCATTGTTAAGGCAATCCCTGCATCGCCTAACCTTCCGGTAGGTGACACAGCATATGACAATGCCCTAACCCGCCATTTAAACGATGTGCTAAACGTCAGTTTCGAATTGATGTGGGAAGTGCCGGAATCCGCGTATATGGAGAGAATGGCTCTGGCACTTGTCTCCGGCGATATGCCGGACTTCATTGACTTAACCGTCCATAACTACTTGTTTTTCAGGCAGCTTGCAGACAATGACATGCTAACGGACCTCTTACCTTACTACGAAACATTTATTGGTGAAACGGTAAGAAGATATGCCGGCTTTGACGGCATGTATGACGGAAGAAACCTTGATGCGCTAATGGACGACGGCAGGCTTCTGGCTTTTGCCGGTACAAGGTTTGGCTATGATGTGCATAATATGCTGTGGATGCGCCAGGATTGGCTTGAGGATGCAGGTTTAAGTCAACCGTCAACTTTGGCTGAGTTTGAGAATGTTTTAACAACATGGCGCGATAATCCGCCTGCCGATAACTACCTGGGCTTAATTCTTGTTCCGTCAAGTATGAGTGCCGTTGCTGTGGGCTCTCCGTCACCTATCTTTGCGCATTTTGGGGCATTCCCCGGTTTATGGGTAAGAGACGCAAATGACGATATCATTTGGGGCTCCGTAGCGCCTGAAACAAGGGCCGGGTTGGAAGTATTAGCACGCTGGTATGCCGACGGCCTTATCGACACGCAATTTGCCGCACGTGACGGCGGTGATTTCTTCCCAATGTTTACGGCAGGGCAAACGGGCGCTATGTTTGCGCCATGGTGGACTCCTTACGCACTGGGCGACTTCCCTCACATGAACCCAGGTGGAGAGGTAGCCGTTTTGAACGCCCCGGTAGACCCTGCCGGCAGGTTTAGCATTCCTTTCCCGGACCCAACAGGGCACCTGGTAATGGTGAGAAACGGTTTCGAACACCCCGAGGCTTTGTTTAAGGTTATGAACGTATCATATGACGCATGGATGGGTATTTACGACGAGGGCTTCGAAGCAATACAGCCCCTTCTTGAAGCAGGTTCTTCTGTTGGTTACTCCTTCCCCACTGCTTGGTTTAACATTGCGCCCCCGGACGTAGTTCCCCATACCGGCAGGATGGCCCGCACATTTGTGCACACAGGTGGTTTTGGTGATTTAGTTATACCTGACGAGTTTGCCCGCTCAACGTCATATGCCGCACACAGGCATTTCCATTATGGCAGCCTTGAAGGGACAGACTGGATTGAATTCCATGCCCGTTATATGGCGGCATATATCGCAAGTGCCCCTGAAGTTAACCCAATTCATCCGGCGTTCTCATTCCAAACACCATCCCATGCACACCATGGTACAAGCCTTAGCACCCTGGAAACAACTACTTTCCTTCAAATAATAATGGGCGAATTGCCTATTGAAGCATTTGATGAATTTGTTGCAAATTGGTACGCAGGCGGCGGTCAGATATTAACAGACGAAGTACGAGCTTCCGTTGCAGCCCGCTAAAAATCAGATAGCATAGAGGGTCCCCCTTAAGGGAGCCCTCTATGCTTTATTTATTCCTCTTGATTATTGTGAAGGTGGAGTTTGTTATGCGCATTAAAAAGATAGAGAAGTACTATCACATGATGCTTTTGCCCGGAATGGTACTTTTGTTTCTGTTTAATATTGTGCCAATGTTTGGCATTGTAATTGCTTTTCAAAATTTTATTCCCGCAAGAGGCATACTGGGTTCGGATTTTATTGGGCTTAACAATTTCCGCACAATAATGCTGTTCCCGGAAATTGGCCGTGTAATGCGCAATACAGTCATTATTGCAGTATCAAAAATAATACTTGGCCTAATTGTTCCCATTATTTTTGCTGTTTTACTTAACGAACTAAGATGGCGAAAGCTAAAGCGAACGGTACAAACAATTGTTTATGTGCCAAACTTCATATCCTGGGTCATATTGTCGATTATGTTTTCCAACCTCTTTGCTTACAATGGTTTAGTCAACCAGTTTACCGGGCTCTTTGGTGCGGAGCCTGTAATGTTTTTTATTAACAATACATGGTTTAGGCCTCTTATCATTGGTACCGATGTTTGGAGGACTTTTGGGTTTGGCGTGATTATATATTTAGCCGCAATTACAACAATTGACCCAAATATGTACGAAGCGGCTGAAATTGACGGTGCAAACAGGTGGCATAAAATATGGCATATTCTACTGCCTTCGATTAAATCGACAATTATCTTAATGGCGACCCTTTCAATAGGCAATGTTCTTAACGCAGGTTTCGAGCAGATTCTGGTCATGTACAGCCCCCTTGTTTATGAAACCGTGGACATAATTGACACTTATATATTTAGGATGGGGCTAATAAGTCTTCAATTTAGTATCAGTACCGCTGTAGGGCTTGGCCGGTCCCTTATCAGCTTTGTATTATTGGTAACATCATATTTCTTGGCATCAAAATTTGCCGGTTACACACTATTTTGAGGTGAGTTAAATGCAAAAGAAGTTCAATGTGGTAGATGGAATAATTCTTCTGGTTGTATTGCTCATCACATCTACAAGTCTTATCCCAATTATAAACACTATAATGATTTCGTTTAGCGACAGAACCAGTGTTGCCATAGGTGCGGTTACGTTTTGGCCGGTTAATTTTAACCTGTCTTCATATAGGGCAGTTTTGGATGATACCAGGTTCTTCACCGCGTTTGGGGTTTCTGTGCGGCGTGTTTTACTTGGGACCACCCTCAGCGTCTTTCTTAGTATCATGATGGCATACCCACTGTCTAAGGCGGCAAATGTGTTCCCCGCAAGAAGGATATATATATGGGTAATGATTTTTACAATGCTCTTTAACGGCGGGCTGATACCAACATTTTTGACAATAAGGAACCTGAGACTGCTAGATACAATTTGGGCACTTGTACTGCCCGGTGCGGTTAGTGTCTTTAACACCATTATTCTAATGAACTTCTTCAGGGGGCTGCCAAAGTCCCTGGAAGAAGCTGCTCAAATTGACGGTGCGCATCCGTTTTTTATCCTTTTTAAGATATTTGTTCCTCTTTCTAAAGCGCCCCTTGCGACAATATCATTGTTTTCCGCCGTATGGCACTGGAACTCATTTTTTGACGGCATGATTTACATCGGCTCAATTGACAGGCAGCCGTTACAAACATATTTGCAAACACTTACAGTAGAACTTAATCCTGTTCATTTTCAATTTATGACCCCAGAGCAGATTGCGGCGGCACTTGAGATATCAAATATCACATTTAATGCCGCAAAAGCAATTATAGCAATGATTCCGATTATTGCGATTTACCCATTTTTACAGCGGTATTTTATTACCGGGATAGTTTTGGGCGCCGTCAAAGAGTAAAAAGGAGAAGTGTATATGGCATTAAATATTGCACTTGTAGGTTTAGGGTTCGGCGGTTGTTTTGCTGAAATTTATAAAGAACACACTGATGTTGGTATGCTTGGGATATTTGATACCGATAAGCAGCTTACAGAATCCTTTCGAAAGGACCTTAAAACCGCCCGGGTGTACTCAAGCCTTGATGAAATCTTGAAAGACGATTCCATTGATGCCGTGCACCTGGTTACCCCTATACCCTTACATGCAGAGCAAACGATTAAGGTTTTGGAATCAGGAAAGCATTGTGCCTGTACTGTACCTATGGCTACAAGTCTTGATGATATTCAAAGAATTTTTGATGCGATAAAAAAGTCAGGCAAGAAGTACATGATGATGGAAACGACTTTATACACTTACCAGTTTTTTTATGTCCAGGAGTTGATAAAATCGGGGCAGCTGGGGCGCATACAGTTTTTACGGGGCAGCCATTATCAAGATATGTCTGACTGGCCTGATTACTGGATGGGCTTGCCGCCAATGCACTATGCAACTCATGCAATTGGGCCACTGGTGGCCCTTTCCGGCTCGCGCATAAAGCGCGTGGTCTGTTTTGGCTCGGGCACAATGGAGCCATGGCTTAATAAGCAATATGGAAACCCGTTCCCTTTTGAATCCGCGTTATTTGAGTTTGAGAGTGGCTTAAAGGCAGAAGCCACCCGTTCATTGTTCGAAACCGCAAGGGAATACCAGGAAGGCATGTTTGTTTACGGAAGTAAAATGTGTTTTGAATGGGGGTTTGCCGATGAGGACAAGCCTTATGTAACAAGATTTTTACCACCGGTTAAAGGCGAGAGGGGCCTTCGCACAATAACCGAAATAACACAAATGCCCAATTATCATCATTTACTGCCGGAACCGCTGCAGCGCTTTACCGTAGGGGATGATTATGACCCCCTTAATCCCCAGGATTCACTACGAAAAGGTGCCGGGGGCGGCCATCACGGTTCCCACGCGCATCTTGTGAACGAGTTTGTAAAAAGTATTGTGGAAGATAGGCAGCCGGCTATTGATGAACGGATTTCTGCAAACATTACTGCTGCCGGAATATGTGCGCATACCTCTGCTATGCAAAACGGTATGTCGATAGAGGTGCCGGACTTTATGTAAAGACTATATCATTGTGAGGCTATCTTATGAAAGCAAAAGACTTGTTAAATTATTTTTTAGACAAAGCAACTTGGGTTAACCGTGATAACACTGTTGATGAAATAATTATCGGTGACCCAGAGAAAAATATAAAGAAACTGCTAGTGGTATGGCAGCCTTCCATTACATCAATCAAACATGCCATAAAATTCGAATACGACGCGATAATGACTCATGAGCCCACATTCTATTGTCATGGCAATGAACTCCGGCATATAGACAGCCTTTGCGATAACTCTGCAACAAAAAAAATGGCTATGGAAAAAAAGCGGCTTATCGAAGATTCCGGGCTGGTAATTATAAGAAACCACGATATCTGGGACAGATTTCCGGATTACGGCATACCAAGTGCCTGGGCAAAACACTTAGGCCTTTCGGATTATCCAAAAACTACAGCTAATGATGGAATGCAGTGCATGTTTGAAGTGCCGCCTGTAAGTGTTTACGAGTTTGCTAAAAAGTTGGCAAACAATGGGAATATTAACCCGCGGGAGATTCAAATTTTTGGCGAAAAGGATAGGCTTATGTCGAAAGTCGGAATCGGAACAGGTTGCATTTGCGAGATTGACTACTACGCAAAGATGAATTGTGACTTGTTTATTATGTGTGATGACGGGGCGTCTTTTTGGAGCGAGATATCCCTGGCAAACGACATGGATATACCGGTTATACGGGTTTTTCACGCAACGTCGGAAGAAATGGGCATGGATTTTATGGCTAAATATATGAACGAGCATTTTAGTCATATCCAAACGGACTATTTTCCATTTGATACCCAAGTAAGTTTTCTGTTGTAATGTGAACTCGCAAGCTGTATACCCGTTCTGAAAGGAACAGTTACTAATATGAGCAAAAACTATGAAGAAATCCTGGATTATATCCAATCCCTCACAATAATAGATACCCACGAGCACTTGCCGGGCAACGAGAGCGACCTTGCTACCGATGAGTATGCCGAACATGGATATGATATCTTTCATAATTATCTACTGCACTATTTTAGCAGCGATTTAATTTCGGCAGGGTTATCAAAAAAAGAGCAAGCCATTGTATATGACATAAAGCGCCCCATAGTTGACCGCTGGGATATTGTAGAGCCTTATTGGAATGCTTGCAGATACACCGGTTATGGCAGAAGCCTAGATATAATTGCCAAAGACATATACGGGTTTGACCGGATTAACAGGCAAACAATTGAGCCGTTAAACGCGGCCTTCATGGAGTCTTACGGAAAAGGGCAATACGAAAGAATATTAAAAGAGAAATGCAAGATAGAAATAAGCCTGCTGGACTCAGATTTAAACTGCGACAAAAGATACTTCAAAAGTGTGTTTCGGCTGGAAGAATATTATAACCCAACATCATGGGATGATATAGAACATGTGAAAGAAAAGCATTCAATGCCCATTTCATGCCTTGATGATTGGCTCCAGGCATGTACCTTAGAAATAGAGAGCGCAATAAGAGGCGGAGCTATTGCTTATAAAAACGCAATGTCTTACTCCCGAACATTAGCGGTAGGGCACGGGGTATATCACGATGCAGAAAAAGAGTTTAATGAGTTTATAAAGGCGATTAGGATTCCCAGGTGGCTTCCAAAAAATATTAATGCCCCAAAGGCTTTTCAAGATTACATGCTTCATCATATCTTCAAAGAACTAAATCAGCGTAGGCTTCCCGTTCAGGTCCATACCGGGCTCCACGAAGGGAACGGAAATATCCTGTCCGACAGCAACCCTATGCTACTAACACCAATCTTCTTACAATACCAGGATATACCCTTTGACATATTTCATATTGGCTATCCATATCAAAATGAACTTGCGGCACTGGGAAAAATGTTTGCGAATGTAAACATAGATATGTGCTGGGCCCATGTGATTTCGCCTTTTGCAGCAGTGAGCGCACTGAATGAGTTCTTAGACGCGGTACCGTATAACAAAATCAATGGATTTGGCGGCGACTATATGTTTGTTGATGGTGTTTATGGGCATTTGAAAATTGCTCAGCAAAACATAAGCGAGGTTTTGACATCAAAAGTCGAGAAGGGGCTTTATTGTGTAGACGAAGCGAAAGCGGTTGCCAAAGCAATTTTGTATGACAATCCCAAGCGGATATTTAATTTGTAATTTAGTGAAATGACTACGGGAGGTATGCATGTTTGATTTATCAGGAATTACAAAGCTAACAAACGGAAAAACACGTTTGTTTACGGCAGAGAATGTGTACGGGGAAAAAGGCCGAGGCGGGATGGCGCAAGTTGGAAACACGCCCCAGGAAGAAGTAACCAGAATAGGGCAGCAATGGGGCAGGATAGACCATTACGCACGTGAGTTAGGCCAAAAGTGGAAGGTACGGCCCTGCATAGACCTGCCTGCAGGTATTGAAACAACTATAATGGACACAAGCGGCCCCGGACGAATCACACATATTTGGATAACCTTGAACCAAGAAAATTACAGGGATGTTATCCTTCGCATGTACTGGGACGGAGAAGATTCACCAAGTGTAGAATCACCGGTTGGGGATTTCTTTTGCTGTGGTTTCTCGAAAGCGCTCGACATAGTTTCTGTTCCAATTAATGTTAACGCAACCGGCGGCTTAAACTCATACTTCCCAATGCCCTTTAGAAAACACGCTAAAATCACCGTCCAAAATCGCGGGCCGGAGATTGCGGAAGGGTTCTTTTACGCCATAAGCATGGACGAAAGTGCCGTAGCGCCGGAAGAGGCATATTTTCATGCATATTTCAGGCGGGAAAACCCATTAAAGTATATGCAGGATTACTTGGTAATTGACGGCATCAAAGGCCATGGCCACTATATTGGAACACAGGTTAGCTGGCAGCAAAACAACTCCGGCTGGTGGGGCGAGGGCGAGTTTAAGGCCTTCATAGACGGAGACAAGGAGTTTCCGTCTTACTGCGGCACGGGAACAGAGGATTATTTTGGCGGCGCATGGGGTTTTGAAGGCAATTATTCCGCACCATTTTTAGGATATCAGGACCTTATGACACAAGGCCTATGCGAAGGTGAAGAGAAGCGGCCATTCAACTCCGTTGGCAACCGCCATAGTATGTATCGTTTTCATATATTGGACCCAATCCGGTTTAATACGGATTTTAGGGCATATATTCAAGCACTGGGCTGGCGCTCGGACGGAAGATATTTACCTCTTTGCGATGATATATCATCTGTTGCGTATTGGTATCAAAGTGAACCTCATGGGAAGTTTAAGCCTTTAGGCACTAGGAATGAGTTGGAAGTGATATAATCCTATTTGACACTTACCACGAATATCCTTAGAATCCATGTAATGATAAAAGGTTGATTTCACTAGGAAAATCCAGTTGAAATCAACCTTTTCCTATTTCATGGCTATTGTTAATATACTAAAGGGGAGATTTACATGGCAAAGCTAGTAAAGTACGGCATGGTAGGCGGCCACATCAAGGCATTTATTGGTGATGTCCATAGAAAAGCCATTAACTTTGACACTCGTGCAGAGTTAGTTGCAGGCTGCTTTAGCACCAACCCGGACCTAAACACCCAAACCGGGGAAGAATACTGCGTAGACCCTTCCAGGGTGTACACAAGCTACAGTGAAATGGCAAAAACCGAAAGCAGCCGGGCAGACGGCATCGACTTTGTATCCGTAACAGTGCCCAACCACATCCATTATGAAGTTTGTAAAGAATTCCTTGAAGCGGGCATTAATGTGGTATGCGAAAAGCCACTGTGTTTCGAAGTATGGCAGGCAGAGGAGTTACTAAAACTTTCTAAAGAGAAAAATCTTATCCTGGCAGTAACCTATTCCTACACCGGCTACACAATGGTTAAAGTAATGCGGGAAATGATTCAAAAGGGCGAAATAGGCGATATATTAACCATTAACGGCGAGTTCGCCCAGGAATGGCTGCTGGACCAAATGGACCCAAGCGGCGATAGCAAGGAACTGTCTACATGGCGGATGGACCCAAAAATCGCAGGCATTTCCAATAGTATGGGGGACTTGGGAACCCATGTGGAGCATATGGTACATTATGTTACGGGCCTAAAGATAAAGCGGCTGCTTGCCACTACAGATACCTTTGGCCACCCCCTGGATTTTAACGCATATGTATTAATGGAATACGAAAACGGCATAAAGGGCACATACTGGAGTTCCCAGATAGCGGCGGGTAAGCTAAACGCACTTCTTGTACGTGTTTACGGAACCAAAGGCTCTTTGGAATGGGACCAGCATTACCCCGACTATCTGCGCTTTACTCCTAAGAATAAGCCGCCCCAAACTCTGTCCAGGGGCACTGGGTACCTAACCGGGCCTGCGGCAGCTTACAGCCGTTTGCCATTTGGCCACCCCGAAGGGCTTTTTGTGGGGTTTGCAAACCTATACAAAAATATTATTAGCACAGTGCACAAGCTAAAAACAGGCCAAACCCCTACCCTACAAGATTTGGACTTCCCTACAGCCGATGATGGACTAAACGGCGTAAAATTTGTACACGCCGTGGTAGAAAGCGCAAAAAATGACAGCGCGTGGGTGAAGTTATAATTCGGAATTTCCGAGGAAGTCTAATGTAAGGAACAAATCACTATCGAATATGAAAGGCGTACATTTATGATAACTATTGCTGATATTGCCAATGCCGCAAATGTAAGCCCAACAACCGTATCAAATGTACTAAACGGCAGAACTAACCGGGTATCAGCATCAACCCTAGAGCGTGTAAGCCGTATTACCGAAGAATTAGGATATATTCCAAATATGTCTGCCCGTGCGCTTGCGTCACAATCTTCTAAGGTTGTGGCGCTTGTAAATTATCTTCATACAATAACCGACTCATCTTTTGATGACCCGTTTATTAGCCATCTTACAAATGCTGTAGAGCATACCCTGCGCGAAAGCGGTTATTATTTAATGCTTAGAACTATTTCTGACGCAAACGAACTGTGCTTTTTCTTGCAAAACTGGAGTGTTGACGGCCTGTTTCTGGCCGGTGTCTTCGAAGATGATGGCTTATACCCTACTTTGCGCAATATAAATAAGCCAATTGTACTATGCGACAGCTATCTGGAAAACTACGGGAATATGGCCAATATTGGATTGCAGGACTTAGAAGGTGCCAAGCTTGCAACTCAACATTTAATAAAACATGGGCACAAACGCATTGCTTTTTGCAGCCCCCCCTATCGCCCGGTGGGTGTTATTTCCATGCGGCTACAAGGTTATATGCAAGCATTAGAGGAAGCCAACATTCCTTACGATAACAGCCTTGTGATAACCAGCGGTTTTTCTGCCGCAAACGCAGGCAAAGCAGGAAGGGCAATTGCCCAGCGGAATGATGTAACCGCCATATTTGCCACATCCGACTGGCTTGCGGCAGGGCTTATGGCGGGGATACGCAGCAACGGCAAAAGCATCCCCGATGACTATTCTATAATTGGATTTGACGATTTAAATGTGTGCCAGCTTACCTTCCCACGCTTAACTACAATCAGGCAAAATACCCGGCTTAAAGGCCAACTGGCCGCAGACATGATGGTATCCATGCTAGAGAACGGAACCGTGGAGCAAAATACAACATTGCCTGTGTACTTGGTAGAGCGGGACAGCGTACGCCCGCCCAAGAAATTTTAGAATGACGGGCTCGCAGGACTGATACCGTATTATTTCGCCACACAACAAAGCCCCCAGGCCGTTTTACCTTGGGGGCTTTGTTGTGTGTTGCATATTGCAATCTGTGTTAGGTTGTTTACCGCTTACGTAATGCGGTTGGATATTGCCGTATTTAGCCTATTTAGTGCCGCGCCAACCTGTTCTTGGGTGGCATGTTCATTATTTACTACCGACCTTGCGTGGTTTAGCGCATCTTGCAGCAGCACCCAATTCAGCCTGGTAAAATCGCTTACCACGAAAGTCTCGGCATACTCAATTGCCGCAATTAACGGGGCCTTGTCTGGCGGTGGCGGCGGTGGTGGGGCTGTCAATACAAGGGCATCTATTGCATCCCATAACCTGTCTGTCATGTCCTCCAGTTCCTGGGCTGTGGCATGTACGTTGTTGTACAGTACTACTGCCTGCATATATACCTGGTGCAGCAGCGCCCAGCTTAATCTGGAAAAGTCGCTATGGTTTAGCCCGCGCACATGGGTTAGCGCCGCGCCTAAGTCTTCCCGGCACTCCACATATACAACCACGAAATTCACTGAAGCGCTGAGTTCGGAATCTGTGAAGTTTGTCACATCACCAATTGCCCTAACTTGCACAGAATAGGTTCCCGCTGCAAGTTCTAGTATGGCAAGGTCAAATAACGTAGCAATAACAACTGTATCCACATCTTGACCGTCTACATAAACCCTGTATCCGCTGGCATTAGCCACTGCATCCCAGCTTAAGATTGTGCCGGCAATGCTTAGGTTGTCAGGAACCGGAAGCTGTTGAACGTCGTTGGTAAAGGCAATTGTGAAGTCTTGTTCGAAGTCAACGCCCACAGCCGTTCCGTTTGCTATTGTTGCGCGAACTTCAACATCGCCTGGAGCGATTGCGGTTAACATATCGGCGTTAATCGTCCCAAGGCCGCTTACTACGCTCCATATGATTACGTTATTGGTTGCGTTTTCTGGGTTAACGGTACCAGATAAAGGTAGCGGTATATCAACTGTGCCGGCTGTTGGTACATTGGTTATGCTTTCTACCGGCACGAAACCAAGGCCGCCGCCAATTACAGTAACCACATATTCCCTTACTACGGTTAGTGCAAAGTCGTTAGGATGGGTTATTGTTGCCGTAAGTGTCACAGCCGTATCTGTTTGAGGTGCTGTTACCTCTCCCGTTGCGGCGTTAACTATACCGGCATTAGAAGATACCCATGTTACAACCATATTTACACCTGCAACAGGATAAAGCCCCAACAGCGCTAAATCTTCTGTTACGCTGTCTTCGTCATCCCCGGGTGCAAAGCTAATCATGTCAACAGATTCTACTATTGGTACCTGTGTTACAGAGCCGCCAATATAGTAGATACGGGTATGGTCGCGTATTTGTGGATGACCGCCCGCCGCTCCAATATACGGGGTCTGTGCAGAGCCATCACCATTGTGAATTGTACCGGATTCTATAAACCGTCCGGGGGGCAGATAGAAATACCAAAGGTTATCTATACTGCACCAGGTAAACCTGTTGTTTGAACCGGGCCATCCGCCTGTTGCGATATTTCCGTCGGCGCCCCATGTCCATAATCCGGCACCGGTCCATGTATGGTCGTGAATAAACTCAACCCGAATCCTTGCCGGCGGTGCGGCGGGTGCGCCTCTGGTGTAAGCAAAACTCTCACTGATTGTATCCGTTCCGTCCGAAGCCGTTATGGTAAGAACAAACACGTCACCTGCATTAGCCCCCACACCCATGGTAAGGCGGTCACCGGATACAAATGATTGGTCGTTAATCGTATAAACTCCGTTTACACGCAGGGAGAAGCTTCTGGAAGTAGAATTAAGCGCAATTTTAGTTACTTCAATGCCTGCATCGGTCATGAAGAAACTGCGGGGCTCTATCCATTCGTCTATGGGAGCCGCAGGCATTACTTCAATGGAAAGGTCCGTACCAATGGGGAACAGCTCGCCGCCGATAATGCGGGTGCTTTCCGTTATGGGATACCCCCTTAATATACCGGGGCCGGCAGGCATATCCTCTGCTCCTGCTCCGTTGTGGAATGCCACATAGAATGGGGCATCTGCCGGGTCAAAAGTAAATACCCATGCAACCACTTCAGGATCCCATCTCATTTGCGGGGCGGTGTTCCATGTGCCTTCAAATAAGTTGTTTATGTTTTCCCAAGTGTCGTTAATGCCGGTTTGTGTCCCTGTCCATGCCCATACTCTTGCTTGGTTCCAAGCGGGCATTACAAATTCAACCCGTATGCGCCCTGCCGGGTCCAGTTTTGTATAGTAGAAAGTTTGACGCGGGATTGGCTGGCCGTCTAAGTCCATACCGCCTAGGGAAAGGGTAAATACATCGCCTGGAGCGGCGCCTTGGCCTACAAGCACGTCAAAGCCGTCGGCTGTGAAAGCTGTGGGGCCTGCTACCAAAGTATTGTTACGGTATATGCTAAAGTTTTGAGCCACAGTGTTTGCTGCGGTAACGGTAACATTAATGCCCGCGGCATTGTCAAACTCTGATGTTCCCGGTTCCGCCGTAAAGCGCGGAGATGGGGTTCCGATGCGTATAACCGCAACGCTTCTTCCGGGGAGCACAAAGTCCGTTGGGCCGGTTATTTGCCCGCCGCTGACTGTAAATTCTGTGCCGTATACTTGGCAGAAATACGTGCCGGGTGCAAGCCATGTTGGGAAATCCACTGCACGCGCCATCGTACCCGTGTTTGCAAGAACCATACCGGTTTTGTTGCCGTTGCCGGCTGGGCCGCGTTCTATCATTGCAATGTTGATACCGCCGCCGCCGGCACCTGCAACACCATGGGTTGAAGTACGCTCGGGATAATTAATAAAATAGTTGGAGAACCAGTTTATTGCGGTAACCGTAGGGTCGAAGATTAAATCTTCACGGTGCCCGATAACATTGGTGTAGCTGCCATCGGTGTTTCTTACAAACAACTGCCCGGTATTTTCAAAATTGGGGCCTGGGCGGGTTAGGAATAACGGGGTTGTGCCGTATCTGGCAGAAATAAGAGCCCAGCCAACCCTAAGTTGGTCATCGTTAAGACCTCTTGATACACCCGCATTGCCATACTCGTCATGGGACTCTATCCACGGAACCATTTGAGTAGCCGTTCCGGCGGCTTGGCCGCCACCTGCAGCTATATGGAAGGTTGTGGAATCCCAGCCGGAAGCACCTGTGGTAAGGTTGTTTGTGCCACGGGTAATAGCATTGGTACGGATATGATTACCGAAGCCGGAAGGCGTAAGCATCATATTTTCATAGTGCAAGTAACCGCGTTTTCCGGCAGCGCCGCCAAGTATCTCACCATATTGAAGAACGTCTACGCCATGGTTGTCATACACTCTGTCTTCTACAAAGGGCATGATATTGCCCCAGAAGTCACTGGCCCACTGCCCGTCGCCGCTGTGTTCGATATGAAGGGCGGCGTCATAGCGGAAGCCCGTTGCCCCGGCATCGACAATTCTGCCAAGAAACTCCATATACATACCTTGGAATTCGGGGCTGCCGGTCCAGTAATCCATAAGGAAAACCAGGCGCCCGCGTGTTTGGCCTTCCCTGCCGGACCAGAGATTTCTGTCCCAGTTTCTGCCTACACCTTCCGGTGGGGTAAAGAAGTCCGGGTGGCCTAAGCCGCCACCGCCGCCACTTGGGGGTGCCGCATGGAAAAGTTCCGGCCTGCGCAACTCTGGGTGGATATCAATCCAAGAGAATGTGGAGTGATTGGGTACGGCATCAACAATAACATGTATGCCATGCTGGGCCGCTGCGGCAGTCATTGACCTAAATTCCGCTTCGCTTCCTAGCATATTGCCTATTTCAAAACGGGTAGGCTGGTACAGCATCTGCCAAGCGCCCGTGAAACAGTTGCCGCCTTCCAGCCTGCCCCTGCCATGATAATTACCGTATACAACATAGTCCGGCCAATGATGAAGGGATTCGCCTATAGGGGAGGTTTGGATTACGCCAAAGCCCGCTTCGGCAATTTGAGGCAGCAGCCGCTCAATTTCAGTAAATGTCATATTCCAGGCATGAAGGATATTTCCGCCATGAGGGGTATCCGGCAAGCCATGACGGCCGAAATCAAAGTTAAGCGGGTTCACACCCATGTTTGACGGCCGTTGTTGGAAAACAGGCAAAGTGAAAGTTACCGGAACAAATAAGCCAGCGTCGTCGGGATGTGTAAATGTAGCCGTAAGGGCTACCGGGGTATTTCCGGCCGGCTGCACGGCACCTGCGCCATAGGCGGGCCTTGTTACATTTCCGCTCACAGGGTTGATAATGTTAGCTGCGTCCGAACCCCAAGTAATAACAAATTCAATGCCGTTATGGGTAAAAGAGGTTTCCAGTGTTACATCCCCTGTCACGAATGCGGCACTGTTGCCTACGGCAAAACCTATTAAATCAGTAACATCCGCAGCAGCGGCGGCGGCTTCTACATCTTCAATTAATGCTGCCCCACCCATTTGCAGTACCGTAACAGGTATAACCACCGTTACTGACTGGCTGTTAATGCTAAGGGTTGCGGTAAGGTTTACAACCGCGTCCCCGGTGCTGTGTGCTGGGCGGGTTACAGTTCCGTCGTTGGCTATTACAGCGGTATTATCCGATTCCCATGTTACACCAAAGATGGAACCCAAGTTTGCAAAAGTTGCGGGAAGCACAATGTCACCAAGTACCGTTGCGGGCACCATGGAAGCCGCAGCGGCGGCGGCAGAAGCCAGCAGCACATTGTCCGGTAGTGGGGGTATCGGCGGGGGCAGTATGGGAATAGGTGAATCCCAGTTATTACCGGTGCCTGATTGGTTAACCCTCATGCTTCCGATTAGGGGAATGTTGTTATTTGTTTGTCCTGCCCCGGGTGCATTAAATATTACGTTTGCGCCGGGGGCTGTTCCGGGTGGGAGATAGATGTACCATATGCGGCTTCCCGGGAATGTTTCACTCATTGGTGCACCCGGCCACCCGCCAAAAATCTCGGGCCCCCATGTATAAATGTGCACATTGTTTGTCCAGGCGCCGGTGGCGCTTGGCCTATGGTATTCAATTCTCATGCGATACGGCTGAGGCTCGGCGGCAAGTCTTTGGAAGATATAGGACTCCGTAACAGTTACAAGCCCGTTTGTACCCTTTAAATTAAGAACAAATATATCGCCTGCCTGCGAGCCGGCACCAATGGTAATTTGCTGCCCCTGGGTAAAGGGTGCAAAATTGGCAGGTGCCCCGTTTAGGCTAACGGAAAAATAATGGGATGTGGTATTTATTGCACCCAAGGTAACAACAACACCTGCCGGGTCCCAAAAATAACTTACCGGGTCTTCATGGTCGGATGTGGCCGGGTATGCGCGAACTATCGGCGCAGGTACAGGCGGAGCGTCCGCGCCGTACATAAGCACGACAACACCGCTGCCGGGAATGGTTGGGCCGAACAGAAACCCATTGTCAACCGTAAAAATTTCATCGCTAATTTGGCATGTATAAAGCCCGTCTGCCATTTGCACGGGGAAGCCAACAATAGCAGGTGTAAAGCCTACATTCACAAGCACTGCCCCGGTATAAGCGCCCGTAGGCCCACGCTGAATTACAGCCAGGTTGTTATGAGTAGAGGTACGCTCGGGTTGGCCGTGGAAATAGTTAGAAAACCAGTTTACTTCGGCTACCACAGGCTCGCGATAAAACCTGTTGTGGCCCCAGTTGTTAAGAAACGAACCGTCCGCCTGGCGGGTAAACATGTTTCCGCTGTTAACAAAGCCGCTGCCGGGACGCATAAAAAATAATGGCGTCACATCTGCGCGTGAGTTGATAAGGGCCCAGCCTACTGCTATCCGGTAGTTGGGGATATCCCTTGATATGCCGTCGTTTCCGTAATGGTCGTGACATTCTACCCACGGAACCGCCCTTGTGCCGTCGCCGAAAAGAGCGTCAAGGTCCGTACGCCCGTCTGGGCTGCCGGCTAAAAGATAAGTGGGTGAATCCCAGCCCGGGGCAAGTTCACCAAACTGGGCGGCGGCCCTTATAACCAGGCTGTGCTCGTATGACGATACAAGATAGTCATAATTCCGCAGGGCTTGCACATATTGGTTTTGCCTGGTGCCGGTGCCAAGAATTTCGCCGTACTGGAAGGGTATCCTGCCAAGTTCATCCACCCGTTCGTTTACGAAACTGGCGATATTGGGCCAAAAATCACTGCCGTAACCGGGGAACATTATATCGTCACAGGGCAGTTCGATATGATGAGCGGCGTCAAAACGGAACCCAGCCGCACCGGCATCAATGATATCGCCTAAAAAGTCCATATATAGGTCTTGCATGTACGTGCTTGCTGTGTAGAAATCGCGTAGGCCCAGAAGGCGTGCCCTAATAAAATGCCTTCTGTTGCCAAACTCTGTAAGCTGGAATGCCCATCCCGGCCCGCCGGTACCAGGGTACGCCTGGCAGTGGAAAATAGGCGGGGAATGATTCCACAATACAGGGTCTATCTGGGCCTGAGTGGAGGTTGTGTGGTTTGGCACGGCATCAACAATAACATGTATACCAAGTGCGGCCGCCGCGCTGGTCATTGCACGGAACTCATCTTCTGTCCCGAGGTAATTGGTTCTTAGATGAACAGGGCCATCTGTGCCGCCGCCCATCCTAAATGCTGTGGGCTGATACATATCATACCAGCGTCCGTTTGCGCCTTGGCCGCCCCCCGTCCCGCGAAGCATATGCACACCTATTGGCGAGGTTTGTATGGCGTTAAACCCTGCCGCGGCAATGTATGGCAGTTCTGCAATAATGTCTGTGAACGTCATGTTCCAGACATGAAGCATACTTCCGCCATGGGGTGTTGTGGGCAAGCCATAGGGGTTTGCGAAGTTGAGCACATTTATGTCTCGTTCTCCGTTTCCGGTTATGCCTTCGTTGCCTTCGCCGGGTTCGTTATCTGGTTCAGGCAGGGTTTCATTGGCGATATGCCCACTTTCAAATTGCGGGCTGGCAAACGCGCCAACCGGGGCAACCACAGAGACAAAAAGCATCGCAAAAGCCATAAATATGGCAAGTTTGCGACTTTGGAGCAATTTCCTCATTCCGTTTCCTCCTTTTTCGTTTCCCATTTTACGGGCAAATACTAACTGTAGCCGATTATATCATTAAAAATAAATAACGCAATATAGTTTTTAGTTTGTTTGGCGCTAAACATTAAGCATATTGGCGACAAGTATGTGCAATATGCCACATAGGTTAAGGTTTAAACTGTGAATTGCATTTGTCAATATGATAAAATACCAAAGTTATACATGCTTTACATAAAATACAGTTTACTGACCAAATCTATGCATATATATGTAAATGTATTGCCATGGGCAGCTATAAATTACGGATAATTTTATAGATATACTTGACAACAACATCTTTGCAACTTAATATTGGTTTTGCGCAACATGTATAAGTTTGCACAAAAGAGTGGTCGTCATACAGTAAATGTGAATGATGATGACAAAAAGCATAAAAATTTTTTTAGGAGGAAAGTATTATGAAGAAGTATCTATTGTTTATCGGCATTTTGCTGGTAACACTGGCACTGGTTGCCGCATGCAGCAGTAATGGCAATGGAACTGCCGCAACACCGGAAACAAACAATGAAGTAGCCGGTGTAACACCTGACGCAGGCAATCAAGCTGCTGACCCCGCCCCTCCGGCAGAAGTAGACTCCGAAATTAGCGGCGACTTGTTTATCTGGGTATTCGAAGAATCCCTTGGCGCACCGCTGGTTGCGGCGTTTAATCAGATTCACCCAAACGTAAGAGTTGATTACGAGCATATCGGCATGACGGACCAACGTGAGATGGTAACTCTGGACGGCCCTGCGGGAATTGGCCCGGACGTATTTATGCAGCCTCATGACGGTGTAGCTATTGCCATCAACGACGGTATTGTTGAGCCTTTCCCTGCTGACCTTCAGGCCAGAATTGAAGCCACTGTTCTTCCAACGGCAGTACAAACCGCAGTAAGAGCCGGCAGGTTATACGGCGCGCCTTTCCAAACAGAAAATATTGCATTCTTCTACAATCGTGAGTTTGTTTCCACCCCTCCTACAACGTTTGAAGAAGTTTTAGAATTTGCCCGTGAGTGGAATGACCCGGCTGAAAACAGGTTTGCCATGCGCTGGCAAGTAAATGATGCATTCCATAACTATCCATTCCTAACTGCTTTCGGCTTTAGTGTATTCGGCCCTAACATGGACGACTACAGGCAAATGCCCTTTGACGGCGCCGCTGTAAGGCAGGGTCTGGAGTTCCACAATCAGTTCCGCACCTACTTTGACTTTGCAACCGAAGACGTAACATGGGATTCATCCGTAGCCGCGTTCCAAAGAGGTGAAGTGCCCTTTACAATCTCCGGCCCGTGGGCAATTGGTGATGCAAGGGCCAACGGCATCGACTTTGGCATAACAAGGCTGCCAACAATGGCCGGCAACCAGCCCCGGGTTTTCTCCGGCGCTACAATCGCTCATGTTTCCAGTTTCTCTGAAAACAAGCCGGCCGCATTTGCTTTTGTTGAGTTTCTTGCATCTGAGGCCGGTGCCCGTGTTTTATATGATACTCTTGGCACACTTACCGCACTTAATGATATTTCCGGCATCCCCGGCCTGAGCGATGACCCATGGCTGATGGGAATCCAAGAGCAAGCCCCATTCTCAAACCCAATGCCAACCATCCCGGAAGTAGACCTTATGTGGGACCCAATGGCAGCATTGTTTACCCATACATGGAATGGAAGCCTTACAGTAGAAGAGGCCCAAGACCTTGCAATGGAAGAATATAGAACTGCATTGGCCCTTATCGGTTTATCTATGGACGATTAATTACAATATAGTTTTACACGTATAGTTGGCTGCACTCGTATGGGTGCAGCCAACTTTATATCCTCAGATACATAAACTTTCATTGGGGTGATGAGCATGAAATTCCTAATCGCATTAAGTTCGGCTATTGTTTGGGGTAGCGGACAGGTAATTAACAAGCAATATATAAAAGGGCTTGTTTTTTTTATTGTGCAGTGCATATTAGTTTTTGTTGAGTTATCTACCGGTACATTGGCTGTACTAACCGGTCAGGCTGATGCACATTTTCGTAATGCGGGCTACTTTTCCAGGGGCTTGTGGGGTATTGTTACCTTGGGTGAAATACCCCGGTTAGACTCATCTGTTTTAGTGTTTGACCACTCTGTCATGCTTATGATGAATGGGCTTATTGCCATTGTTTTGCTGATTATTTTCGGGATAATATGGATTTGGAACATACGTGACGCATATAAGTCCCGGATTGCCGTAGAGCAGGGCGAAGGCCTAAGCAGCGCTGCTTATGTAAAAAAACTGTGGGAAAATTCCTTTGAATATATAATGATAACCCCAGGCACGATTCTGGTAGCATTTGTATCTATTTTGCCTGTGGCGTTTTCCGCTTTAGTGGCTTTTACCAACTACAACCGTAACACAATACCCCCAAGGCATATTGTAGAGTGGGTAGGCTTTCAAACATTTAGGGATATGATACAGATACCCATCTGGGGGCAAAGCTTCCTGCGGATACTTGCGTGGACTGTAATTTGGGCATTTCTTGCAACAGGTTCGGCTTATTTGTTTGGACTTTTACAAGCGGTTTTGATTAACGCAAAGGGCACCCGGTTTAAATATTTATGGCGCAGTATTTTTATATTACCATGGGCCATACCGGGAATGGTTTCGCTGCTTGTTTTTAGGACTATGTTTAACCGGGAAGGTATAATTAACCGGCTGCTTTTGGATGCCGGTATAATAGAGTCGTTTATACCATGGATGAGTGACACAATATGGGCCCGGACAATGCTTGTTATTGTGAATATTTGGCTGGGCTTCCCATACTTTATGGCCCTTATATCGGGGGTTATGACTACCATTTCACCCGAATTATACGAGGCAGTAGAAATTGACGGGGGTAATGGCTGGCATAAGTTTAGATTTATATCTTTGCCCATAATATTTACCGCAACAGCCCCCCTTATTGTTATGAGTTTAACCCATAATTTTAACAACTTTGGTGTTGTTTACTTCCTTACAGAGGGCGGCCCGTCTAACCCGGCTCTTCAGATGGCAGGGTCTACGGATATATTAATAACATGGATATTTAGCCTTACCCTGGACTATCGTATGTACAACTTTGCATCGGCCATTTCCATAATGATATTTATGGTGCTGGCTGTTGTAAGTGGGTTTACTCTCATGAGAACCCGTGCATTTAAGGAGGAATAGGATATGAACAAAAAATATAATGCACTGGCTATAACGAAGAAGGTACTGGGCCAAGGGTTGATTTATATCCAGTTGATAATTGTGGCGATTATAGTAATATACCCGGTATTATGGGTTATTGGCACGGCATTTAACCCTGTTAACAGCATATCGCGGGCAAGCATTATACCCGAAGGGGCTACACTTGATAATTTTAGGCGGCTTTTTGATGAAACCCGTTATGCCTCCTGGTATAGGAATACATTGTATGTTGCTTCCCTTACTATGTTTTTTGCTGTAGTTCTAAACACCCTTACTGCTTTTGTGTTTGCACGGTTCAAGTTTAGGGGGCGCAAGTCCGGGCTTCTTGCGGTTATGATTTTACAGGCGTTTCCAAGTTTCATGGGGCTTATTGCGCTTTATATGATTGCCCTTAACTTTGGGATGCTTAACAACCATAATATGCTGGTTATTATTTATGTTGGGGGCAGTATCCCCGGCAGTATATGGCTGGTTAGGGGCAATATGCTTAATTTGCCAAAGTCCCTTGATGAGGCTGCATACATCGACGGCGCGTCTAAATTGCAGGTGTTTACTAAGATAATTTTGCCTCTGTCTGTGCCTATTATTTCATTTATTGCCCTAACGGCATTTATGGCGCCGTGGATGGACTTTATTCTTCCGCGTTTTCTTATATCCCGGTCCGAATATTTGACATTGGGCGTAGGATTGTTTGATATGATTAACGACCACCGGGTGCAGTTTACAACCTTTTCTGCCGGGGCATTGTTGATTGCGGTACCTATTACGTTACTGTTTGTTGTAAGCCAGAAGTTCTTGATTTCTGGTATTGCATCCGGCGCCAACAAAGGTGAATAGAGTTGACCGGAAAAGATTATTTTAATACCGCTGTACTATATATGGGTAAGCCATATTCCTTTATTGAGTCCGCAAGGGCCATGAAGGGTAGATATGTGCTTATCCATTTTATTTTTATTTTGGCTTTGCTTTTTATGCCGGTATTTGTGATTGTAATACGAACTCAGCCCCATGAGATGTATCAGAGGGTTTTTTCTTTAAACTTTGGGGAGGCTGGGTTTGAAATGCGCCAAGATACGGGTTTTGCACCGGAGCATTTGCAGGCTGATATTACCGCGATTTATGTTTTTGAAGATTTAGTGGTGTTTCATGACGCGAGTATGACCTTGTATGCGCCTTCGGGTTTTTTTGACATTGAGACGATGCCATACAGCTTTGAGGAAATGTTTAGCATGATTGCAATGTACAATATGTATATCCCACATTTGCTTATTCCTATGATTATGTTTTCTATGTTTGTTGTGTTGGTGCTTAAGGGGTTTTTCTATATTGTTACTGCTTATTTTCTTGGGGCTTTTAGGGCTGCGTCTACTTATTTTGGTTTTGGTGAGCGGTTTAAGATTGCTGTTATGAGCTCACTTCCCGTTGCGATTGTTTGTGTGGTTGTGGGGTTTTTGGTTCCTGTTGTGCATATTATTTTGTTTCAGATGCTTAATCTTCTTGTGTTGTTTTACATCGCTAAACGGTATGACAATAAGGATAAGGAGATGCTGGGTGTTATGTAGGTTTTATGATGTAGGAGCCCAGTTTTGATGATACCGACAAAGGCTTCTTCGGTTTTGATACTAATGGACAACCTTTTTCCGGTTTTGATGATACCGATAAAAGCGATTTTCATACCAACCAATTTATCCCACCGACGAAGGAGGCATGAATTAATTTATGAAGAAGTATATTTTTCTGGCATTTATGCTGCCTATTGTTTTCATTTTAGCGTCATGTGGGCGCAATAACACCGCGCATGAGGACTTCGGCACCCCCATCCAAGGCGGAACGATTCTCCATGCTTTTTCCTGGTCATTCAACACAATTGCGGACTACATGCCCCTTATTGCCCAGGCGGGGTTTACCGCGGTACAAACATCCCCAATACAAGAAAGCATAACCCGCAGCGCATCAGCACCGGGCAGGCCATACGGCAACAATTTATACGGAGACGGGGCATGGTGGCTGCATTACCAGCCTGTTTCTTTTAGGATTGGCAATTTTCATCTTGGCACAGAGGAAGAATTTATTAATATGACCCGCATAGCCAGGGAACATGATGTAAAAATCATAGTTGACGCAGTACTTAATCACATGACCATGTATTCCCGGCTTGTATGCCCGGAGTTTGTTAACTTGCCCGGGGGCGGGGTGCGCCCTCGCATGGCATTTGGGCCTACAAGGCTGGAGCAAACTCAAGGGCGCCTGTTGGGGCTTATAGATATAAATACCCACAACCCTTATGTACAGCAACATATTTTGGAATTTTTAGTGAGATGTATAGAACTTGGAGCCAGCGGGTTTAGATATGACGCCATATTTTGCATAGAGCGCCCTAACGAGGATGACCCGGAACTTAGCAGCGACTTTTGGCCCATAGTACTTGCCAATGGCGCGGAGTTTCAATATGGCGAAATATTGGGGGTTACGGAGGCTAACGAGTATGTACCCTTGATGCCGGTTACAGATGCGGAATATGGCCGTGTTTTGGTTGCCGCTTTGCGAGCAAGGGAACTGGAGGCTTCTAACTTACAGCGCTACCGGGTAGATGCCGACCCAAGCAGATTAGTAACTTGGGTAGAATCTCATGATACTTTTGGCAATTACGGCGAAACTGCCGACTTAACCGGAATGCAAATTAAATATGGCTGGGCAATTATAGGGGCAAGGGAAGGCAGCACACCTTTATTTTTTAACCGGCCAATGGGCAGTATGCCCGGGCGCGGCACAAGATGGGGCAACAATATTGTAGGCGAACGAGGCAACGATGACTTTTTTGCACCTGAGGTTGCAGCGGTAAATCATTTTAAGAATGCGATGCGAGGGACTGCAGAGCATTTTTCTAACCCGGCAGCCAGCCTTGAGCTATTAATGATAGAGCGGGGCGGAAACGGGGTGGTTATTGCAAACATGGGGGCAGAAGTCATATTAAACAATGTAAACGCTTACCTGCTTGCAGATGGGACTTATACCGATAGAATTTCGGGTAATGTTTTCATTGTCGAGGGCGGTATGTTAAGCGGCGTTGTTCCGGCAGAAAGTGTTGTTGTATTTTGGAAGGACGCATAGAAGCTGTGCCGCAAGCGAAGCGGCGGAATGGAGATTAATATGGAAAAATGGCTAAACAGTGCCTACACAGACTGTACAAAGTATTTTGTAAGTAACCCATTACCCAAGAAAGGTGAGAAAATTGAAATATCCTTCCGCCTGCTTGAAAGCGCACCTGTGACAAATATATTTTTACGCACAAAGCAAAATGGCGTAGAAATCCTAAACGAAATGTACAAGGATTATGTAAAAAACGGCCTGCAATATTATAAGACAAGCATCATCCCATACGAGGACATGCTTCATTATCATATTTACATGGTTACAGAGGATTGTATTTACTACTTAACGCAGCGGGGCATTACACCTTACATCCCAGACGAGACATATGACTATAAAATTCTTATTAACTATCAGCAGCCTTCCTGGGTTAAGGGCAGTGTGTTTTATCAAATTTTCCCGGACAGGTTTTACAACGGCAACCCCGATAACGATGTAAAACCAGGGGAATATACTTTTAACGGCCAACCAACCCAGCGCATAGAAAACTGGGATACAAAGCCGGAACCCTATACCAAAAGTTTTTGCCTGGATTTTTATGGCGGCGACCTTGAAGGGGTTAAAGCAAAGATTCCTTACTTAAAAAGGCTGGGCGTAACGGCCATATACCTTAACCCTATTTTTATTGCCGCAACCGTGCATAAATATGACTGTCTGGACTATTTTACGGTTGACCCTCATTTTGGGGGAGACAAAGCCCTGGCCGAACTTACAGATGCCCTTCACAAAGAGGGCATGAAGCTGATACTGGATGTTTCTATTAACCATACCGGGATAGCACACAAGTGGTTTAACAAGGAAGCTACATTCTTTCCTAAGACACAGGGCGCGTATAACAATCCATCCGCGCCGGAGCGGGAATTTTACTTTTTTGACGAAAATAATAAGTACAAGGCCTGGTTTGATGTTGAAACATTGCCCACTTTAAATTTCACATCCCAAACCCTTAGGGATAAGCTGTATAGGGCCCATGATTCTGTTGTGAAAAAATGGTTAAAACCCCCTTATAATATAGACGGCTGGCGTTTTGACGTTGCAGACACAATGGCCCGGAACGACATACTGCAGCTGCATCATGAGGTCTGGCCCGAGATACGTAAAAGTGTAAAAGAAGAAAAGCCGGATGCCTATATTTTAGGAGAAGACTGGACAGATTGCGCGGAATTTTTGCAAGGAGATGAATGGGACTCATCCATGAACTATTTCGGCTGTGCCCGCCCCCTTAGAGAATTTGCTGGGGAAGGGGATTTGTTTTGTGTGCGCAGCCCAGTGTTAAGGGATAAAAAGTATAAGCCCACCGCAAAACACGTGGCCGAGAGGATTCGCAGCCATTTATGCAAACTGCCCACGGTAATACAAGAAAATCAGTTTAACTTGCTGGACAGCCATGATGTTGGCCGGCTGCATAACAACAAAAAAATCGACCCAAGGCATGTACGGGGTGCTGTAATTATGATGTTTTGCTTACCGGGAACGCCCAATATTTACTACGGCGATGAAGCGGGGATTGACGGTACAATAGAAACCGTGGAAGGCTGCCGCTACCCAATGCCCTGGAGCCGGAACTTTGAAACCGAAGAGCCATTTGTGCTTTACAGTATGTTAAGCAAGCTAAAGACAGGCAAAGATGCTTTGCGAGACGGCGGGTTTAAAATACTGCACGAAAATGATTATGTATTTGCGTTTGCGCGGTTTACCGGGGAATCTATGATAATTGCTATTTTCTCGACAGATGATAATGCACGGGAAATAAGAATTCCATTAAATGATTTTGGTATGCAAAAGGCAAAGGGGCATGAGATATTTGGCAATGCAGGTTATGCAGTAGAGGGGGCGGATGCTGTTATTACAGTACAACCCCATGAAAGTTACTTGTTTGAGTTTTGCTGAAAATGCCCGAGCAAATGCTGGCCAGTTAGTGTTTATCCATTTCCGTATAACCGCTGACTATATCACAAACTTCGGCTAAAATATCAGCAGGCATTATCTCAACAAATTCAGGGTTTCGTTCCATTAAGTCAAGGGCTTTTACTTGGTCTGTCATTACAACGCCTGATGTTGTAGTCCTATCGTCAAGTTTAGGTTGCAACGGAAAGCCCTTGTCTGTATTTGTTATAGGGCATACAATAGCTACACCACGTGCAAATTTATTGTAACTGGCATTGCTAACTATAAGGGCTGGTCTACGTCCCTGTTGTTCATGTCCTTTGGTTGGGTTAAAGTCCATTTTTATTATATCGCCTTGTTTCGGAATATAAGCCATTAAAATACCTCTCTGCCTATGGGTTCGCCTGTTTCCCATTCTTCAGTTTTATAATCGCCAGTGTAATTTTTCAATCGTTCTTCTGTTGTTAGTCGCTTGCGCTTGTATTTTGGCTGGAATGGTAGGGCTTCGTCCATTATCATCTGCCGAAAAAGCATATTAACAACGACTGAAACATTTAGCCCCAGCTTATCAAGTAAAAAATCTAAATCCCTTTTGACATCTTCATCTATTCTTACATTTATTGATGTTGATCGTTTTGCGGTTACATGTGCCATATAAAGACCTCCAATATCTTTTGTATATACACTATACAGCGTGGTACACACCATGTAAAGTTCAGCAATCCAACCCTTTATCGGCCGCAGTTTTTAGAAAATAAGCCCCAATAACGAGAAAGCCCCAAACATCAGTCGTTCGGGGCTTTTTGTGCGTTTGCTTTACCCATCAAGCCAATATCGGCTGCACCTGCCGCCCATGAAGCGCCTCATCTATTGCAGCAAGGGTATACTCACCCCTAAGCACCATAGACCGGGGCTTTTCGTGGGGGTTATCTTGCCCGAAGGGCACAAAATAAATATTGCGCATACCCAGCAGCATCCCGATATTCTTAGCGCTGTTACCAAGGGCGTCGTTACTGGAAAGCCCAAGCACCACGGGCCTATTATTTCTTAAGTGGGCCTTAACTGCCATTGTTACAGAGGTATCGGTTATACCACAGGCTATTTTTGCAAGGGTGTTGCCTGTTGCAGGCAGTACCACCAGTATATCCAAGAGTTTGGCCGGGCCTATGGGTTCGGCTTCCGCAATGGTTTCAACTACAGGTTGACCGGTAAGTTCGGTCAACCTTTTTTTTATGCCCTCGGCAGTTCCAAACTTTGTATCCATTGTAGCAACGGAATACGAAAGGATAGGCATAACCTCCGCGCCGGCTTTAACTAAGTCCTCAACAACCGCAAGCGCCATATCAAATGTACAAAACGACCCGGTTAGCGCAAAGCCAACCCGCTTACCTTCAAAATTTGTTTTCACTATGCCCGCCCTCCTCTAAGTTGCCCTCATGCCCCTCTTTACCGGCTGCTGCTTCAATTTCAGAAATAATATGGTTGATAGTTTCTAATATATATCCCGCCGTTGTAACAGGCGCTATCTTCCCCGGCAGGGAATTGGTAAACAATACTTTCAGCCCAAAATCCCGTGCGGCGTTTACATCCACACCATATGGCGGGGAAGCTAAGTCTATAATCAGGGTATTTTTCGATATATGTTTCATGTTTCGCTTATCAAGAAGAATCTTCGGCACTGTATTAAATATCACATCCGCTTCTTTTAACTGCAATTCCATATCTTCAAAATTTACTACCCTATGGCCGCAGCTTTTAGCAAGCGCCGCCCCACGGCTTGAGTTAACAACCGTACTTACAACCGCGCCCATTCCCCTTAACATCCCGGAAAGCACCGTTCCAATACGCCCATAACCTATTACCAGCATATTATTGCCGTGCAAAGTTATATCTGTTTCTTCGATTGCGATTTTAATGGCCCCCTCGGCTGTTGGGATGGCATTATGCACCAGTAACTCTTCCCGGCTTAACATGTCAATGACGTTGACACCGTATTTTTCGGCCACTAAAAAAGTTTCGGGCTTAATATATCCCGCTATTAGGGTTTGTGTGGGTTTGATTAGCCTAAAAAGGTCATCTACCAGAAGCGGCCCGTTGTGAAAGGGCGCGTTTAATACCCCGCCATGTGCGCAGGGTATCGGCCCTATAACATATTCGGCCCCTGAAATTACTTCATATATGTTTTTGCACTGCATAGGCGTTTCACGCTCGTAGTTGATAAACCCATACAGCTTAACCCTATGCCCCAGCTTGAATAGCATCTCTGCTAGGGCAATATTTCTTTTGTCGCCGCCTACCACGGCAAAACTGCGCGTAATCATAGAATCTACCCCTTTCATGCAAACACTGCCGCACAGCAAATTTGCATGGCCATCTCCTGGTCTATTCTATGTCCATGTGTGGTAGGTCGTTCCACATATTATGCGCAAAAAAAGGGCGTATCTACTCACGTAGATAACACCCCCCGTTAATTATATTTCCTAAAGCACCCGCCGGGCGCCCCTAACTACAAATGGCTTATCACCAACCAAGTGGAACTTCGTCCAACCCCAGCAAAAATTCTATATCGGCAACCTCAAGTTTAGCATCGAAGGCCATAAGCACAGCCTCAAGCATCCTGTCTTCTTGTGACATTGATGAGGTCATTATTAGAATATGTTTTGCCCCAAGCAAATCTTCCACTGCTACATCCGCCGGAGCTTGGGAGCCGGGTAGTAAGTTTTCCGGGTCAGGCTCCACACGCATGATGATATGAATCCCAAAGTCAGTGATTACAAGGCCGCTAATTTCGCCTATCTCAAGTTCAAGGGTTGCCTCTTCAAAAGGCGTTACCATATCCCCTGCAAAAAAGGTATAGCCATCCGGGAATGATATCATACCCGGGTCTTCACCATAAGTTTCTATCAAGGAAGAGAAATCTTCCCCGGCCAAAGCCCTGGCAAGAAGTTCTTCTGCCTTTTCTTCATAGTTATCGGATGTATCTTCCTGCATGTACGATTCAAATTGCACGAACAACTCCGCATTGTCTATTATAGTGTACACAACCTCTACTACTGGGTGCTGGAAGCCCTCCATATCCCATGGTATGTCGTGATGGTTAGCAAAATCATAGAATAATTTCATATGAGCCGCGATTCTTGCCGCTTCTTCCCGCAGTACACGCCCAAAGGTTAAATCATCCCGGAAGATTCTATCAAAATCAAATTCCGTGTCATCAGGAAATAAGCCTATATACTCCGCAACAAGGGAATCAGCTGCCCATGAAAGTTCCGCCATAACTTCCCCTGCCGTAATTTCCATGCCGTTTACAGTTGCTACTACCATATCTGCGTCTTCAAAGATACTGTGGCAGCAATCTTCATCATCGTCATCAATAGATGCACCAACAGCGCTTCCATAGGTATCGGTTGTGTCGGCGGCAGCTACATCAGGCGCTTCGATATGAGGAATGGGCCCTTCATTTGACTCGTAACAGCCTGCTACAAAGGCCAGGATAAATACCATAACTATTGCGCTTACCCATGACCATTTTCTTGTGTTTACCTGCTTTGCGTTCTTCATGTATAACTCCCTTCAAGCGTTTGGCTTGTCTCGATTCGTTAACATAACCCACCATATCATATTTGCATGGGTAAATACAACAGGTATGTGTAAACATTCGGTAAATGTTAGACAGGCTCGGCTGTTACTACCTGATGCATATCGTATACTGCGCCTATTTTTTCCCCTGGGTTAATTGTAAGGAAACGCTTGTTATCCCATGGGCCGTTTATTAGGGCTTGGATATATGAGGTGTCGCCTTCTACTACCCGCAGGGTCTTGCCTTGATTTTCTACCAGGCCTCTAAAGTCGTTTTCGTAGCTTGGGGATTCAAAATCTTTTAGCCTAATGTAAGCCGCTTCCGGGGTTTCTATATCCGGGTGCAAGGTATCCCATATATATTCGGCATTGTCTTCGCCGTATTGCTCTACCAGTGCCCGGTACTCGGGGTATGTTTCCCGGCTTTGGGTTGGGAAGCTGTCGGGGGCGTTGTCTAGGTAGCTGCGCTCGTAATATCCGCTTGTGCACCAGCGCATACTTAAATTGTTGCCAAACTCCTTGGCAAACCTGTCATAGGAACCCATAAACATCGTACAGCAATCGTGTACACGCGGCATAATCAGCTTTACGGGGCTTGTCAGGCCTACCGTTGAATTACCGCACAGGCCGTATAATAGAAGGAACAGGTCGTAGTTTCTTGCGGCTGCGGCGGCGTTTATGCGGGCTTGCAGGCCGGCACGCAGTGTATCCGGCTTGTTATGGGCCAGCATTGGTACGTATTCTACATCAATTATATGGGGCGAAGCGGCAATGAAGGCGCTTGCCTGGCGCAGAAATACATCGCAGCATATTAGTTTTATTCGCATGAGGGCCTCCTAACGCCTATATGAAAAAAGGTTTACCATTAGAGCAGTTTCGATAACATTCCGGAATAATTTTCGCTGATTCTGCGAACGCTTCAACAGGCACCGGGAAGAAGCCCGGGCGCCCGCAGGGCGACTTTTGCGAAGCAAA